>Ga0099800_1011_pt1 | contig 70598 bp, 62 predicted proteins | sample Uncmet6_SortRC_1_FD_89868 | JGI IMG/M metagenome (GOLD analysis project Ga0099800, IMG submission 89868) | Marine eukaryotic communities from CALCOFI LINE 67, Pacific Ocean - CN11_C50_N6_SortRC_1 | ecosystem: Environmental > Aquatic > Marine > Oceanic | place: Pacific Ocean: Monterey Bay... | reverse complement strand
AAGCCATGGTAAGATACCAAAAAAACCATCTAGGCTTGCCTGGTTAGATTCATAAAGTCGCGAAAGAAAAAAGGTACAGCCCGAAGATGCCAGCAAGAAAATAACTATAAATACGTATGCGACGGGCGATCTAAAATATCCAAAGAACTCCCTTTTAAATAGTGGTAAAAATAATTGCATCATACACCTCTCTCTACATCATTTGTAGTGACAGCACGGAAGACTTCATCAAGATGACCTTTTTCCACTAATATCTGTTCCATTTCCCAACCATTTTTCCGCACCATTGCCGCAATATCCGTAATAATCGAAGCGCCTTTTCGAGGGAACACCCTAAGTTCATTACTTGACCCTAGACCGATCACTTTTTCTACATTTTCCATTTCAGACAAAATTTTCTCTGCAGATGCTTCTTCTTTACCAAACTTCATCGTTACCGCATTGTGTAATTCTGATCGCTCCATCAGCTCGTCAAGTGATGAATCCGCTACGATTTCACCATTAGCAATAATAATTGCCCTTTGACAAATCGCCTGAACTTCTTCCAAAATATGGGTTGAAACAATAATCGTCTTATCCTTACCCATCTTTTTAATCAGCTGTCGAACTTCATACTTTTGGTTCGGATCTAATCCATCAGTCGGTTCATCAAGAATCAAAATAGGTGGATCATGAATCAATGCCTGAGCGAAACCAACCCTTTGTTTATATCCCTTCGATAAAGTTTCAATCGGAAGATGCCATACCCGATTCAGAAAACATGTAGTCCTCATCTTCTCGACAGCATCTTTTAATGCCCCACCTTTCAATCCGCGCATTTCTCCAATGAAGTCTAAAAATTCGAAAACAGTCATCTCACCATACGAAGGCGCACTCTCCGGTAAATACCCAATAATCCGTTTTATCTCTTGAGACTGTTTAACTACATCCAATCCATTAATTTTTGCCGTCCCATCGGTTGGATTGATAAAGCCAGCAAGCATTTTCATAGTTGTGGATTTACCTGCCCCATTAGGTCCAAGAAAACCAAGAACCTGCCCCTTAGGTATGTCAAAATTTATATTTTTAACCGCTCTAAAAGTTCCAAATTGTTTCGTAAGTCCTTGTGCCTCAATCATAGCAGACCAACTCCATCTATAATGCTTATGATTAAACTCTAATCTGATATTATTAGATTAGAATGTAACATCCAAGCAAAAGGGATGCAAAGGTCGAGTCTATATAGGGTTATTTTATATTGAGGGGTTAGTTATTGTGATTATAAATTAAAACTTTGTAGTCGTCTTCCAAGTGATAGCCAATAACATCGATGTACTAATCAGGCCAAAGCAAAGCCCGATCCATAAGCCCTGCAATCCCAAATTATAATGGTAGGAAAATAAAAGCCCCAATGGCAGGCCAATGAAATAGTGTCCAATTAGATTAGCCCGCATAGGAATTACCGTCTGCCCAAAGCCACGAAAGGCGCCAGCCAATACCACTTGAATACCATCAAAGATTTGAAATGCTGCACAGACAGGAAATAGAAGCAGTATAATCTCAATAACCCCCAAATTATCAGTAAATAATTTTGCAATATATACCGGAAAAAGGAGAAAAGTGAGAGCAGACAACATCATCATTCCTGCAGATAGCCCAACCCCCAGCACACCGATCAAACGGGCGGTCTGTAACTGAGCACGACCACAATGATAACCAATTCTAACACTGACAGCAGAAGATAGACCCAAAGGCAAATTGAAAGTAAGAGAAGCTATCATAAATACGATCTGATGAGCTGCAACTTCATTGACCCCCATAGTGCCAGCAAGCAGAGAGACAAGCGAGAAAGCACCTAGCTCTAGACCATTTTGAATCGCAACCGGCCCCCCTTTTTTAAGAAGACTCCTAAAGGCTTCGGCATCCTGAACTAGCCATGAAGAGAAACGCCAAAATGAGCAGTGGAATAATGCCCTGAAAGGCTTGTCGTACCATATCAAGAGCATCATCAATGAAATAATACGAGTTATGACAGTAGCCCAACCAATGCCTTCTGCCCCAAACATAGGTATCCCAAAACTACCAGAAACTAACAGCCAATCGGCGATGAAATTAATTAAATTGGAAACAATCATCATGATAGCAATAGGTCCCGCATGATGTTGAGCCTGCCAAAACCTCTGACCTACAATGAACAGTAAGGTAACAGGCAAACTCAAAGCACTCGGAATCAAATAATCACCAGCCACTTCAGCAACATCAGCTTTCACTCCAAAAGAGTCAAAATGATAGCTAATCAAAATCAGACAAGGAACAGCAACCAATGATAAGAAAAGGGTAAGAATAATACCCTGGGATAGGAATTTCAGTTGTTGAGGAGAATCATTAGAACCTACAGCTCTCGCTAAAAAAGGATCTAGGCCTAATATCGCTCCAGTTGCAACCATCGAAATAGTTAGAAAAATAGCATGCCCAGTGCCTATACCTGCGACCGTAAGAGCAGAGTCTCTAGAAGCCACTAAAGTATCCACAAGCCCCATTGTCATTGTGCCAATAAAAGCCAGTATGATAGGAATCGCTAATCTAAGTAATTCACGTAACTCAGTCCATTTTATATTCACGCGGATAAGCACCCAAAAGCTGCGTCAAAACTACGGTAGCATAGCTACCCGATGGTAAATCAAAAGAATAACTTGCCGTTTTACCATCCATAACTAAAGAAATATCTTCAAATCGAATCCATAGGGCTCGACGCGCCCCCGGCAACTTCTTGCCTAATTTATTAAACAATTCATCATCTAAACCAAGCTCGGACAGACATCTATTCTCAAATTCTAGCGCTTTATCAGCAGCTGGAAACAGCTTTTTACCCGGCAATGGGCCAAGCAAATTAGTTTCTCCAGAAAGGAAGCGCAGCTGCTCACTAGGTATATCTTCAACCCGAAAAACTCCACCGCCATTTTTCTTCATTACATCACCAGGCAGTAGCTGACTACGTGGATATTCACAAATTCTGCGGTGCAGGTAATGATTAAATACCATTGATTGGGCAGCAGACAGGGCCAACCGCTTCCAATGACCCATCTGAAACTTTTTGGGTACAGGGTTTCCCTGAAGAATAGCACAGCCAATATAGCCCGTATCACCCTTAGATCCAAATCTTTGGCGACCAAAAAAGTTGGGAACACCATTTGTGACCGCCTCATTGAGTCTCATCTCAGCATCGACCAAGCTACCGACCTCATGGACCTTAATCCTAAATCGGTTACCCTTTATGTAACCAGTCTTCAACTTTTGATGATGACGACTAACATCCAGAATGTTAACACCAGAATCAGAAAGTTTGCACAACTGACTCTCATAGCTAGCCGGAACAGATATATGTTGGCGAGAAACTGAGCGTTTATCCTTAAGCCCCGCAGCCCCTATATCACGGTAAGGCACACCTAGTGATTGAGATAAAACCTGGCACAACTGATCATGAGAGAGGTTTCTCTTCTCTAACCATAGATACAAATATTCCCCAGCTCCAGAAGGAGCCACTGCCGGTATTTCCTCAACAATAAAATCTTCAGGCTTGCCCTTAATTGAACCATTCTCTGTCAGACTAGGGTCTGAACCATGATATAAATCTCCTACTTTTTCTGGATGAAAATCCTCGAAAAACATGACAAACCAATCGTTTAGATGTGTTTTAAAAGATCCGGGAAAGATTGTAGGGTATAGTCTGGCTTCGGAGTAGCTTCATCGGCAGGGTCCATCGCTATATTCTTATGGACGTTTATATCAGGGCTAAAAGCTAATAACCTATCCTTTATTTCTGGATCTACGGTAGCTCCATATTCGGCCCAGCCTGTGGACACGCCCAATAGTTTACCAAGCAAAACATCCTTTCTCAGGTTATCACCAATCCAATGGACCTCAGAAGGATCAACCCCAAAATCCATCAGAATTGTTCTCAGCCCCCGTGTCCCAGGCTTTTCATATTCTTCTGGCAAAACCCTAACAGCACCGGCAAAATCAAACTGTTTCCGACTTAAGTGCTTGATCAAAATATCTTGGGCTACCATTGGTTGTCCAGAATAAACAGGAATCACCGGATCAGATAAACCATATATTGCTTCGAAAAGATCTAATAGTCCCATTTTTTTTAGCTTCCACATAGCTACATAGCAAGGAGCATCAGTTAAAGCCACAATTTGTATATCTGATTTATTCTTGATCTCTACTAAAGTGCGCTCTACCCCATCATATGGAAGAAAGTGTTTACGGGCTTCATTATTAAAAGCCTGACGACTCGATTCCACACCTTCTTCAAGAATCCGGTTGGCATCGTATTCATAAAATTTCTGGACTGAAGGCAGCTCTTGAATAAGAAAAGGGTATTCAATAGATGTCTGCCGGGTAAAAACCTCTTTAGCTTGAGATTCCAAAACAGCACGAGATATTCCAGTTTTGCTAGACAAGTCATTAAAAAGAGCATCCATACAATGCACGTAATAACTTACCCAATCAAAAATAGTATTATCAATATCAAGCACTAATAGTTTGGCTGCAGCTTTATTCAATGGAAAATCACACCTTATACAAACAAATGGAATACAAAAACCCAAGCCATTATGCCATGGTCTTTATAAAAATCAAGGTCTTTATTGTTATTTAGTATATCAATATCAATTTATTAATATTGAATTTAACATAGATAAAAGCAAGCTATCACCAGTGTAAGTCAATGAATTCTTTCGGAAGTCCTAACTCTAAAGCATAGTTAATGTCAGTCCCCACAAGCCTAATTCCCAGAAATCTTTTGACCCACTCATCTCCATTAACCAACAAATCACGCCATTGCCCATCGGCAATGACACTACCTTCATCCATCAAAACGATACGATCAGCAAACCGGATCGCTATTTCCACAGACGACGTCGAAACCACCATGGCCCTTTGATCTGCAACATTAACTAAATCATTAATCATATTTAGAATAATAGTCGAGGTGACAGGATCTAAACCTGATGTGGGCTCATCAAAAATAGCCATCCTCGGAGAGGTGCATATGGCCCGGGCCACTCCAACACGGCGCTGCATCCCACCTGAAAGCTCATAGGGATACATGTGCTTAGTGCGAGGCAGCTTAACGATTGACAACAGGTGTTCAATTTGCCGTTCCATCTCCGCTGAAGACATATCTGTCATATTATCCATAGCAAAGCGAAGATTGTCTGCCACAGTCATATAATCAAAAAGAGCACCTTGCTGAAAAGCCATACCTACTTGCTTCAGAGTATTCAAACGACTATTTTCATCACTATTAACCATATCCTGGCCTAGCAGAGAAATAGATCCTGAAGTTGGAGGTTCTATACCTAGTATAAGCTTTAATACAGTTGACTTACCGCAAGCCCCCGGACCTAATAGCGAGACCTTTTCACCTGCCAAAACTGAAAAACTGACATCATTCAACACCTGAAGGCTACCGAAAGATTTATGAACAGACTCCAGATGAATCATGCCTTACCCCTCTATATGAAATAACACCTTCTATAGATTTACATCGATTAGACCTCATGTATACTGGTTAAACCAGCGATCAATTAAGGTTAGATATATGATAAACCAAAGCTCATGGAACAAGCTATCTTTAGAAGAGCCTAAATTAGTCTGGACAAGATCACAGGACGCATGGTTGTCAGATTATGAGTTGTTCATTAGCCCCAATACAAACTTGATGCATCTACCATGTATCACAATCACACCGCTAAAAGTCGACTGGCAAGATCAAAGCACTGATATTGTTATTTTCACTAGTACCACAGCAGTTCGACTTGCACAGAAAAACCTTAGCTTATGGTCTACAATAAAAGATTGTCAGCATATCTATACTGTAGGCACAAAAACTAAAAAAATATGTCATGAACATGGCTTGATTCAAGCCTCTCACCCAAAAGAGGTAAATAACGGATGCGAACTACATAAATGGATTGAGCGCAAATTTTCGAACCACACAAAAATCATACATCCTGCAGCCCAAGACTTAGCTACAGAAAACCAATCCGAACTTCGCCAAAAAGGCTACGAGATAAATCATATACCAATATATAAAACTATTTCTAAATTATCTATTCCGAGTAATGCCATACCTATACTAAACGAACACCTACATGGCGTAGTCTGTTTTGCAAGCCCTTCGGCTGTGAAAGGGTTCTTTGAAAAACTAAAACCTCAAAAAAAAATCGAGTATGTCGTCATCGGAGAAACAACTGCGAATGCTTTGCAAAGCTATGCCAAGGAATCAGTTACGATGGTAGATCAACCATCAGTTGATAAAGTTATTTTACGTGCCGAGTCTATTCTTGAGAAAATGATAAACCCGTAAAAGTATTTAACATCACAGCCTCAGAAAGCTCCATAATGCGCGGCATAGCCAATTGCTTGATATGATCTATATCGAAATCAATCGAATCAGTGTCAGTAGGCTCGAATCTTGAGAGCTGTAATAAATTATTGCGCAAATTATCCGGCCCAAGACCAACCAACTTAGTAAAGCAGTCAAAAAAGTAGGGCCCATCAGGAAAGCCTGTTTCCAGCCAAATCTGAGACAAAGATAACCTGGGCTGCTCCATTATCAGCGATGCAGCAACTATAACTCTAAATGTCCAGAGCCATTGCAGAGGAGAAACACCTTGCTCACTACAAAAAAGCTGCTCAAATTCATCCCAAGAATCTCCAGCAACTTTTTTTAACTGCAATTTACCAATATCAGCCCAATAATTTGCCTCAATAAAAGAAAGAACAGCTCTAACAGATTGAGATTTCTCTTGGTTTAACCTATTTTCTAACATGGCTTACCGTAATTATGATATAGATCTTCTATGAAAATAATTGGATTCCTACCTCTTCCTCATAACCTTAAGTTAGCAAGGTTTATGCCAAGGATTCCGAACCAAAATATCAATTCGATTTTAAAAAAAACCAAGGAAAGGTCAGATAAATCAATCAGATCAGAGAGCACACACTGACATGAGACTGAGAATCATCTATAGAATGGGGTTTACTTTTGGTACAAAAGGTAACATTTATAGACCGTCAAATTAAATATCATTACCCAATTCCAAATGAACAAAATATGATTCACCAGTTTCAAAAATTAACTCAAGATCATGCTTAACCATAGTCTTTGAGGCTATCGACAATATAACTTGGTGAAAAATATTATCTTCATTTCTTTTCACGATTCCATTTGGGATTCCCAGTAATGAGGCAAAATCTCTTTTTCCCATAATAATATGCTTAGACTGCAATTGCTCGATACCTTTAGTAAGATAAACTGGCACTTCTAAGCGGGGCGACCTCAAACGAATCCCAACACCTTTTCTGAGTTGCAGATGCCATATTTCATGAAATGTTTCAGATTGGGAAATCATATAATCATTAGCAAACTGAGGTCTGGTCACCTCCCAAGATACAGCTATAGGTATGTCGACCCTATAATCCCGCCAAGTAGACAATAAATTGCCACCATCCAAACCAAATGCAGCTGCAACAAACAATTGGGATGCCATCAGCCAAAAAAAGCATCTCCTAATGTAAAAAAACTCATGTTTCTGAAGCATCAACAAATTTTCTAACATTTTCATAAAAATGACCCTGAAAGTCCACGGCTTATGCATTATACTATATTTGATTAAGCTAATAAACATTTGATCAGGATTCCACTTGGTCCCCTATTTGACTAAAACCTTAATCCTATTTCTTTTCGTGATAACACCGATCTATCCTAGTCTTGGTGGTATTCATAGAGCACCTATAATCATCCCAGCATGGAAGGTAAAGAGAATTAGTGGGTATGAATTGGAACAATATAGAGTTTTCAGAAGCTCACCAACTGGTAAAGCGGTAACCATTCCATTCCAAATAGATGAAATGAACAGCGTGGGTGATTTTGTATTACCAAAAGGCTTAGCCCCTAACCATAATACTGGCAATAAAATATTTGATGTATATGACGAACTATCCATCATGGGGCAAGATATTGGACCCAATAAAGAACCAACGGTATGGGATTTTGACCCACCAACTTATCTATATCAATTGACTTTCTCGAAAAATGGCAAATCGGGTGCAATTTATATAGGAGTTTACTTCAAAAATGCTCCACCTTTAAGCCAGAAAAAATATATCATCTTTGACAGCAAAGAAGGAAATATTCGCACTTCAAGATATAATTATAAATTCGATAACAAAAATCATCTGATAACGAAAAGCATATCTCTGCAAGATAAGAAAACAAATAGTAGCGGCAAAGAATTAATTGATTCTTCCACTTTTGCCATGAAAGCTGACCTAAAGTACTTTCTAACCCTCAAGGCCAATCACCGATCTGTAGAAAGCCGACAAGAAGCTTGGAAATCGGGTCCCATTAGAACAATTATTCGGGTAGATTTCGTCTATAATTTTTTAAAGTTAAAAATAAAGATTGGTATGTATACTGAGGTGAGTTTCTTTGCCAATGCGGTGGTCTTGCCAGCAATTATCTATAACCCCCTAGACAGCAAGAATTTAAATAGCGGCAGTAGTTTTTACTATGGTTTCAAACTAGTGGACAACCCTAGTTCACTAAACATACAAACGAATATGCCTAAATGGAAACCAGAATCTTTATTTGATATTCTTCTGACTAAAAATAAGAAACAATCAAAGTATTGGGTTAGCATGCACAATAATGACGCTATGCTGTATTTCGAACTTATACTATCTAAGCAGATGATTAATATAGAAAATATACCTAAATTATACCAAAAAAATATTGACGGACCGGCATTCACAAATATCTCCAATGACAAAATATTTGACATCGAAAATAGCCCGATTAACATCGGCATACATTTTGATTTAAAAAAGTTTAATAAAGGTGATAATTTAATAGCTTTCTATCTATTTTTTGAAAATGAAAAGAACTTAAAGCAACTAGAAGAAATGAAAAACCGCCACCTGTGGCAATATACTCTGAAAAGAATTCCCATATCTAAACAGAAACAATGAATGAAATATGAGGGAGTCACTTGTGGAAACATTTAACCCTGAAACAAATATCACTAACGAACTCAAAGAAATGAGAAGCCCACCTGATGAGACAGATCAATTACCTATGATCGTATGGTTAACAGGACAAGAATCATGGGCTGAAGAATTCTCTATTTCTGCAGATGAAGCCATGAATGCACTTTCCATCAAAAGGTCGCGGTTAACTCAAATATCCGGCAAGGAACTCCGAGTTGGCAGAATACGTATTGATCGTTACATAAGGCCAGTCTATCGCCAAGACGATATAACTAGCTACTTAAATTGGTCAAGAGCCACCGCAACTCATAAAAGCTCCTCTAAAATACTTGAAAAAGCTGTGGAGCAACTCAAGGATCAAGGCCAGCAACTCCATGACAAAGTACAAAATTTAGGCGCTAACTTATCAGACCAGGTCCTCGAACGGCTCACAAACGAAATCTCTCAAGTAATCATCGACAATCAAGAGCATCAAATAAAAAAAGTTAAGAATACCATCGAGCAAAATATTATTAAAACAACGAGTAATATTCTTCCTCAGCTAGCACAAAAATTAAAAAATACATTTAAGCCAGTTGAATTTGAGCTCTCAATAATCGATAAGCTAATCAAACAACTGTCGCATCAAGGTGAACAGATCGAAAACAAGACCGAAAAGGTAAGACAGTGGACAGGCAAATGGGATTCTATGGGAAGCATTCTAATTGATGAAATAAGGAGTATAGGCAGATCTAATCTGGAATCAGTGACAGCACTGCAAAAGGTAAAAGACGAGATCCTTCAAGAAATCAGGCATCGTGATCACCATGTCATGAATCAAATCACTGATGATATAAAATCTATCACAATCAAGATCAATGAAATTGAAGAGACAATCATAAGAAACAGAACGGATGATAATCAAAAGGCAAGACCTAAACCCCGAAAAGCTATAAGCCAACAAACAATACGATCAATAACAAAGCAAAAGCGAAGGGCCCAAGAAAAAGGTACCGAATATCACCAATAGTTTAGTTCATAAAACTTAAGATAATCAAAAAATAAAATTGGGCCCGATCCTTCGCAACATACAACTTCACCAATAAGACCATTCAAAACTTCATATAAGATGCTTGGATCTGAGGATATCAATAAGGGAATCAACAGCAGATACCACATTCATTGAACTAGTATCAAAAAGGACGGCATCATCTGCCTGCATCAAAGGAGCTGTCCCACGCCCCGCATCTTGATGATCTCTACGAACAATATCATCCTGAATGACCTGCAGGTCTACAGAATCACTATCCACTGTTGCAGATTTCAATTGCGCAAAACGCCTACGGGCGCGCTCTTCCAGAGAAGCTGTCATAAATATTTTTAAATCAGCATCAGGAAAAACAACTGTCCCAATATCACGGCCATCAACTATAGAGTTACGACTAGACTTTCTTGTGAGGTCTCGCTGTAAAGGAAGCAATTTTTCTCGAACAGCTGGCATTTTCGCTACCATGCTCGCATCTTGCCCAGCTTCTGATGTTTCTAATAATGGAGTAATATCTTCCCCATGGAAATTAACTTTTGAGGTATCAGGGTTCCATATAAGATTTTCAGCTATTTCATCCACAACGATCAGCACAGTTTCAATATCATCGAGCGGTATAGCTCGCTTCCTAAGGATAACTCCTACAGTTCGATACAGAAACCCGGTATTGATATAGTTCCAGCCCAGCTTTTCACATACTAAAGCACAGATACTACTTTTTCCGGATCCGGCTGGCCCATCAACAGCTACGATCATAATCCCTTTTTCCCTTTTCAGTTTGCCTTCGTTCATTTTCACCATACTTCTAGAGGCAACATAAAAAACCAGCAACAACTTGAAATAATATTACCCAATTGACACTACAGATACATTATAAAACAGGGCATGATTCTGTATAGATCCTTCTGCTAAGAATCATAGCCACCTATCTTAAGAAACTTTTCTTGCCGGTGCCTCGCTAATTCATCAGGAGACATTTTGCTAAGTTCTTTCAAGTCATTAAGAATAGTTGCTTTCAGTGCTTTAGAGACAGAATCAAAATCTTTATGAGCTCCACCTACAGGCTCTTCGATAATACTATCAATAACCCCATGCTCGAATGCCCCTTGAGCTGTCAATTTTAAGGCAGCAGCTGCCTCCGATGCTCGGCCGGAATCATTCATCAGAATTGAAGCACAACCTTCCGGAGAAATAACGGAATAAATAGAATTGCTCATCATATGAATTCTATTAGCAACAGCAACAGCCAAAGCACCACCACTGCCTCCTTCACCAATAACTACGGTAACAATCGGCACTTTCAAAGTGGACATCACCATTATATTTTTGGCGATAGCTTCAGATTGCCCTCTCTCTTCAGCCCCTATCCCGGGATAAGCTCCAGGGGTGTCCACAAAGCTAACAATCGGCAGACCAAAACGATTGGCCATATTCATAATACGTAAAGCTTTACGATATCCTTCAGGCCGTGCCATACCAAAATTACGGTATATATTATCCTTCGTAGACCGGCCTTTTTGATGCCCAACAAACACAATAGAAGTACCATCTATAGAGGCTAATCCTGTCACAAGAGCAGGGTCATCAAAAAAGTTACGATCGCCATGCAATTCAACAAAATTATCAGAAATCTCTTCGATCAAGTCTAAAGTCGTTGGACGTTTAGGGTGTCTAGATAACTGAGTCATTTCATGAGGCGTCAAACCAGAAAAAATATCTTCTCGAAGCAACTTAGCTTTTTTTTCTAATTCCCAGATTTCATTATCTAAATTGACAGCCTGTCCAATGGACAATCTTTTCAATTCTTCAATTTTGACCTCTAAATCAGCAATCGGTTTTTCTAGAGGTATATAATCCATCACTTAACTCCACCAATAGTTGTCATTGTGTGAGACTAAACTTTATCGGCCCAATAATGGGGCAGTGTCAACGAGTATTCCTCAATGACAAAAAGATCTTTAGCTTAGTTACCCATATTTTGCCTCCAATACTAATGTGTCATTCGCCTGAAGAGCAACAGAGGAAGGCATTAAAAAGAATAAAAATCAGAAAAATTGATGATTGGATGCTAATAAGTTGCCAATATCATAGACTTCCTTGTAAAATGGAGTTAAAAGGACTTAGAGGACTCAAAAAGGGGACATCGATGGTTAAGTCTGAGCTAATAGAAAACCTTGCTGAACGTGCCGATATCACGCTTGCTAAAGCTGAAGAAGTTGTGGATTTATTTTTCAATTCAGTGACGGAGACCCTGTGCCAAGGGGATAGAGTCGAAATCCGAGGCTTTGGCGCCTTCACTGTTAGAGAGTATAAATCCTATAAAGGACGCAATCCAAAGACTGGTGACCGTATTACTGTACCACCTAAAAGATTGCCATTTTGGAAAACTGGTCAGGAATTAAAGCAAAGAGTCGATTCTGCATTTTTAAGTAAGAAAGATTCTTAAAGCTGTATCCAGAACGAGCAGTTTGTCTAAAATGACTCTAGATTTGCGACTTCCTTCATAAGGAACAAAATGGCGTATTAACTTGTTAAGGCGCCTTCTTTGTTTTTTATTGTGGCGAATATGAAACTAGAACCCTTACAGGGCTTGACAAACAGCCAATAAGTTACATTATATCCTTCCGTATCAATGTGGGGAGGAGCTTCAATGCCTATTTACGAATTCGAATGTAAAAGCTGCAACGCCGTTAGTGAATTTCAAATGAAATTTTCAGATCCACATCCTAAAAGTTGCCCAAGATGTCAAAGCGACTCTCTTGAAAAGCTCATGAGTGCCACTGCCTTCCATTTAAAAGGAGGAGGATGGTATTCCGAAGGCTACAGTAACTCAAAAGCCGATAAAGAAACGGCACCCACCGAAAAGAGTAGTACTGAAACAAGCGGGGACACGAAGGAAGCCAAAACGACTGAAAAAACGACCGAAAAAGCGACTGAGAAAACCACTCCAAAAAAAGAAACACCCACACCAACAAGCAAAAACAAGGCCTCTGAGAGTAGCACGTAGTTATTATTTCGGTTAAAAGAGTTAAAATAAGCCTAGGTATACAATAAGTTGGTGAGCTTGTTTTTTACGCTGGTAGGAATATCTTTTCCTTCAGAATCTTTTCCAGACTCTACATAAATCCTATGAATAATGGTCATATCATTGGCCGCAATCAATCCAGAATAGTCTTCGATTGGATAAACCCGGTATAACTGTCTCACATCTTTTTTGACTAGCCTTAGGTAATTTTGACTATGCTCATGCTCTGCTCTTGGCTGAAACCTCGTAAGTGAGCTTGCTGACGACAATTGCTCAAAAGATAAGCCCTCACCCTTCAAAAACTCTGCGGCTTTAGAAATGTGCAGATCAGTCTCAGAGCTTACATTTTTGCCAGCTGCTTCATAAACTCTTTTCCAGAGACGACGGTTATGAAGAATGTCATCGAGGATAGATTTTAATCGACCAAATTTATCAGCATCTAGCTTTTGTCGAGCATATGCAAGTATTTCGGCACCGATATTGTGCTCATCAAAATCACCGTACTCATTAACATTCGAAGGAAGACGCCATTCTGGTATCATACTACCCATATGCTGCATCATCGCCTCAACGGCTACAGAAGATTTATGGTAATAGAGCTGAAGATACATTGAATAACGAGCTCTCAAATAGTCTTCAAAAGCCGCAAGCCCCGAATAAGTGATAGCAATATGTAACCTATTATCATTCGGATCAAAGTAAACACAAAGAGAGTCAAGGATCCTACCGGCATCGAAAATACCATAGACAACACCACATTCTCGAGAATCTCTCAATAAATAGTCCATTCTATCAATATCAAGTTCCCCAGAAATCAATTCATGACACAATTCAAAGGCATGAGATTTCAGCAATGGTGAAGCAGGGTCAGGCTCTACAGCCGGAATCACAATGGCAACAACATCTCGAGGATCAACTTTTAGCGAGATATCAGGATATTCTAGATAGGTATCTCTTAAGACTTTATCTATAAGTAAAATAGACATGATTTCATGGCGAACCCGCTCTTTCTTGAGATCCTTGCCTCGTTGCACTAACAAGTCACGATAGCTTTCTAGATAACGACGCAAATAGTCTGGTAGATCTTTGTTATCTGCAATAACTTCATCCCAAGTTGGTAAAAAACGCTCCCCGCTATGGGAAAAAGGAGGATGTCCTAAGTCATGAAGCAATCCAGCTAAGCGAACAACTTGGAGGATATAGTCTGATTCAAATACTTTTTCTATCATAGGAAAAGTAGGTGCCAGCAAGCCATGAATTAACTTACCATCCTTTTCAGGCTGTTTTTCCTTTTGCTCAAAATCTTCGTACCTACTTAAAGAAATACACAGCCTAGCCTGATTACTTTGTAATTTTTGAAAAGCAACTCCAGCTAAATGCATAACACCTAGAGAATGCTCAAAACGAGTATGGGTAGCTCCAGGAAATACCAAATGCAAAAACGCTAATTGCTTGACTCGACGTAACCTCTGAAACAATGAGTGTTCAATAACAGCGTCTTCCAGGGCAGTAACATCAATACTCCCATGGACATTACCTCTTATACGACGAACAATCTCTAAACTCATCTAGGAATCCTTATAATGTAATCCGACAATATCTTGAACGCTAGATATTCCTAACAACTCCATTTCAGCTTTGAGTTCTGCCAACATTTCTAATACCACCCACGGTCCTCGGTATACTAAAGCAGCATAGATTTGAACTGCTAGTGCTCCTCTCGCCAATCGCTGGAACACATCCAACCCTGACATCACACCTCCAGAGGCCACCATGGGTAAACTTCCTTTATGAACATCCCATGCCCACTCTAAAGACCTAGTACTTAAACTACTAAGAGGATGACCACTTTGTCCTCCAACTTGGGGCCAATTCACTTTGTGAGTGTTCGATAAAATCACTCCTTGATAACCCAAATCTGTAATCGCATGGATCAACTCTTGTAATTTTCTTTTCGACATATCTGGATCTAGTTTGATCCAAATTTTGGGTAATAATTGCCTATGGCGGCTAGCCATTTGAGTCAAAAAATCTACGCTGGCCAAATTTCGTAAACCTGGAGTATTTGGAGAAGACAAATTCACTACCATCCATTGACTCAGTTCAGAAAAAGCCTCAAGACCTAAAGAAAAGTCCTCCAAGGCCAACTGCTCTGACGTAATTTTATTTTTTCCTACATTGAGTCCAAGCGGTACTTCACAATGATTCCAGTTCAACTTTGAAAGTCTTTTCAAGACTAGATCTATACCATCACTATTAAACCCCATGCGATTGATAATTGCTTGATATTCGGGATATCGAAACATTCTAGGTTTAGGATTACCTGATTGTGGCATAGGAGTAACCGTTCCTATTTCAATAAAAGAAAGCCCCATTTTCCTGAAAGCGACCGGCACCCGGCAATTCTTATCGAAGCCAGCAGCTAATCCTATGGGATGAGCTAAAGAACCAATACCTGGCACGGTGATATTAAAACCATCATAACCAGACACAATTTGCGGTGCTGGCATTAGATTGAAAATACCTTTTTCCATAAGCCACAAGCCAATATCATGTGAAACCTCAGGGGGAAGTAGGCGGAGCGCAGCAGTGCCAATTTTTCCAAGAGAAAATCCCAAGTTATTACTGTATGTTACAGAGCTATCCATCATACCTTCCTTGTCCGAACTGTTGATAACCTCTTGGCATATGTGATAGCCGCTGATCCAAAACCATGCAATACCCCATTTTTCTATATTTAAGTTCTGGTATTTTTAGTCTCATAAACGAAGATTTGTCATTGACCGTCAGCACTACAAATTCTCTAACCGTGATTAGCTTTTGGGGGGTTCAATTCACGAAAATAAGAAATCGTAGTATAATTAATTAGAATCGAATTGTTCTTCCATTCGGCCTATCCTTCCCGCCGAATTCAGAACAACCTTGATACACCCAATTAATTTCATTTCAAACATTCGAGGAAACCATGAACCTCACTAAAATAAAATATAGAATTAATGGACAGTCGAACCCAAAAATTATTAATTTCAAAGGTTCTGGTGCAAAAAGAAATTATGCTTGTATTCATGGAGATGGATCTCAACTTGAGACAGTAATGAATGCAATACAATTTTGTTTTACAAATAAAACAGACAATAATTTCGTCCAAGTACAAGTGCATTTCAGTGATCAAGCTGGTGATTCATGGATTATTGATCGAAATCCTGACAGCAAAAAAATCCTAAAAAACAGATCGCAAATTGAGGATCAACCTGAAAGATTTTTCAGCAAAGTAATGAAGGACCTCTATGGAAACAGTCGTTTTGTAGACACATTAGAAATAGAAGACAAAAACAATGAAATAGTATGCTTTCATAATCAAGAAAAATCGGATTTAGTAAAAGATCAATTACAACAACCTATCTATGAAATTATCTCTCAAATTAATTTGTTGCTTGGCTCAGATACAACCCAAAGAAAAGATCAGCTACAAAAAATCCCCACCTACTTAGAGCCACTTTACTATCAGTGGAAGGAGATACGACAACAAGAAAATCTTTGGCGAGAAGAATTCAAGTCATACGTAAAGTATGACGAAAGTTACCTTTCTAAACTAGAACAAGAAATAAAAGTTATAGACCAAATTGCAGTTTCTGCTGACAGCTTATTAAACCCAGCCGAAACACCCAGTATGATAAAAAAGAAAATAAAAATTAATGAACAGAAAATAAATAAAATTTGTAAAAAATATAACCTAAGTGGAGTTCCACTAGCTGATCAAGAAATAAAGTGGGAAAAAATACTTCAAATACTCGTACGGCTAAAGACTTGGGAAAAAATGCAAATCTCTTCAGAAAAGGCATATCGCAGAGTCAAACAAAAAACAGAACCCGTTTTCACAGAATACTTATCACAAGTCGAAGGCATATTACAGAATGATTGCCAAATTGCTAATGAACTTGATTCATGCCTAGACAAGATAATTACCAATTTTAAAACATCCACATCATTTTCTGAAACTGCTCCCCCTCCGAGTAAAAAGCTTGGTTTTATAAGTAAAATAATATCAAGTAAGTCAGAACCACAATCAATTGAAACCGAAAAAGTAGATGAAAGTTGCAATAAAGCAATCAATGATTCACGTATGGCTGTCAATTATGCGTTAGCCAGAATAGAAGAACTGCATACAAGTGTTGGTAATTCCAAAGATAGCTGGGAAACTATCTTTGATAATATTAATAATCACCATGAAAAACTAGTTGCTGAATATGGTAAGCTCAAAGCATCTTGGCTACAAATAGCAAAAAAATACGGTCTGCCCCTAGATTGCAAAATAAATGAACTAATAAACATTATAAATAATTATGGTGAAATATCTTACCTCACCCAACAACAAGAACAGCTTAGTGATAAATTTCGAGAATATAAGAGAAAACTAAAAAATGTAGATCGACTCATATTAGAGTGGCGTAGAGTCTCTGGTAGTCAAAAAGAAACGGCATTAGACACACCGGCAATACTTTTAGCTGAAGCAAGAGCAATCCTTCGATACTCAGAAAAAAAGAAACAACATTACCGAGAACTACAAGCAGCGCAAGTTCATATAGCCACATATCAAAGACTGCGTAGTTTAAGCGACTCTAGAATAAAAGACATCAAAACCAAGTGGGCTACCAGAATCAAAAAGCTACAGCTAGATAAATTATCCATAAATAACAGTCAATTACAGGAAGTTTTTAGCCTGATAAGAAAAATGATATCTCTAGAGAGTATAGTCAAAACACAAAATGATTCAGCAAAGAATCAATTCATATTCTCTGATTTGTTACAAGAAGCTCCTCTAACTATCTTTAGATGGAATGATAGTTGCCTCTCGAATACATCTAGGAATAGATTTTCAGACTGTCTCAATAAAGCTACAGCAACCCATTGTGGTTTATTACTGATTCAAGATATTAAACTATTTGAATTATTAGGAAAAAATGGGATTACACAAGGCATTATTGCCGTTCCTGAAACCCAAAAACCAGCGAAGAAAAAAGACAAAATGACAATTGCAAAACCCAAAACAATTCGGTCTCATGACATATCAGCAATAGAAGAAAAACCTCACAAACAGTTAAAAAAGGATATACCAATATTGTCGCCTAAGGCAAAAGCGGCTCTCGACATCTTCCGAACTCCGCGCGGATAATCTAATTTAATCTTTAATTACAATGTGTTGCATGAAGAAAAAATAAAAAACAATTTTTGTCGCCAAACAAAAACTCTAAGTGTTAGAAAAATCTGTTACAGCTGATTTTAAATTACATCTATAACCATCTATTATTAATCATAAAAAAGGGTTGTAACGCCCTTCCACAACGGCACTTTTTTTGAAGATTTAACGTCTGAACACAGACAATGGATCGTTGTAGATAAAATATTTTTCAAAAATTAGCCTCAAAATAAAGCCCTTATCAACGATTTTTTTCTTTTTTATAGCGAGGCTCTAAAGTTTTTTATATGGCTGAAAATATTGATATTTTCATCACCTTAACCTGTTGAATTTGAATTCAAATGAAAAAACAAGCTTGTTTTGCTGCTATAGTTCTTCAAGTCTGTTCCGATATGTAGATCGTTACTAAGAGGCAATGATAAAACATTCTTCTTGATAACATGCTGCAGGAGGCACCAATCATTTTTTTGTGACCATGCAGATAAAATGTCCCTAAGTGGGGGCAAGTTATGTAACCAGCTTAGGAGGTAATTAATGATTGCTAAAGCATCGACAAAGAAAAGAAAGGCTGTAAAGAAGGCGGCCAAGAAAAAAGTAGCTAAGAAAAAAGCTACCAAGAAAAAGGCTACCAAGACTGTCGCAAAGAAAAAAGCGACAAAGAAGGCTGCAAAGAAAAAAGTAGCTAAGAAAAAAGTAGCTAAGAAAAAGGTAGCTAAGAAAAAAGTAGCTAAAAAGAAAGCTACCAAGAAAAAAGTAGCTAAAAAGAAAGCTACCAAGAAAAAAGTAGCTAAGAAAAAAGTAGCTAAAAAGAAAGCTACCAAGAAAAAAGCTGCCAAAAAGCCTGCAGCAAAGAAAAAAGCTACTAAGAAAAAAGCTGCCAAAAAGCCTGCAGCAAAGAAAAAAGCTACTAAGAAGAAAGCCGCCAAGAAGCCTGCAGCAAAGAAAAAAGCTACTGCGCCAAAAAAGAAGAGAAAGTAAATAAATTTACTTAATTCTGGAGAGCCCTTTGTTTATTAACATAGGGCTTTCTCTTTTTAACCCCTACCCAATATTTCAGAAAATGGTCAATTTAAGCTTCTAAAACTACTCTAACTACTGCCAATAATGTCTAAATGGCACCACAGATGACGTCATACCGACATAAAACTTGATGACAACTTCCTAATTTTACTCTTGCCGAGAGCCCTACAGTGAAGGCATATATGTAATACGTAACTGACAAGAATAAATATTATCAATTATTTCTGACAGTTACCATATTGGACATCTGATCTATGAATATCTATTCACCACCATCGATACAGGAGAAAAAACGTTGGTAGTACCTATTATTTACGGTTGCGCAGCTATTGCAGTCATTTTTGCGCTCATTTTGGCAAAAAAAGTTGCTGCCATTCCAGTGGAAGGTAATAACCCTGAAGAGACGTCGAAGTTTAAAGAAATTTCTAGTGCGATTGCGGAAGGTGCAAATACCTTCTTGGCTCGCGAGTTTAAGTACGTGGGAATATTTGCAATTTTATTTGCTATCTTTATGTATTTCTCTTTAGATGTAGAGTCGACCGAACATAATGAAGGTTTTTATTCAGCCTTATCTTTTATCCTTGGTGGCATTATTTCTTGCCTATGTGCAATTTTAGGTATGAAAATCGCAACCTTCGGTAATGTCAGAACTACGATTAAAGCTAGGACAGGATTAGTTGAAGCATTTCAAGTAGCTTTCAATTCCGGAGCTGTGATGGGCTTTGGATTAGTGGGCTTGGCTGTTATCGGTCTGCTTACAATCTACCTAGTATACAGCCAATTTATCCATGAAACCGAGCTCCTAATGGAAATGGTTGCTGGATTTGGCCTTGGAGCATCGACAGTAGCCCTATTTAGCAGAGTAGGCGGTGGGATTTTCACCAAAGCTGCTGATGTTGGTGCGGATCTAGTCGGTAAAGTTGAACAAGGTATTCCGGAGGATGACCCAAGAAACCCCGCTGTAATTGCAGACAATGTTGGCGACAATGTTGGTGATATTGCTGGCATGGGTTCAGACCTTTTTGGTTCTTGTGCAGAAGCTACCTGTGCAGCATTGGTAATCGGCGCAACAAGTGCCGCCATTTCCGGTAATGAGCTAGCTTTATTGTATCCTATTCTCATCTCAGCTATTGGCATTCCAGTATGCTTAATCACTACTTTATTTGCTCGTATTGAACCTGATGCCTCTTCTGCAGAACCTGTGCTCAAAAAGCTGCTCTGGGTATCAACCATACTCATGACAGTCGCTATGTTTTTCGTCACCAAGTATGCCATGGTGTCTGAATTTGTCCTCGGCAATCAAACCATCACTTCTAATGATGTTATGATCTCATTGTTCGCTGGTCTATGGTCAGGCTTACTGATTGGACTTGTAACAGAGTTCTATACCTCGCACTCTTACAAACCAGTAAGAGAGGTGTCTCAAGCATCAGAAACCGGCCCTGCAACTAACATCATCTATGGATTGGCCTTAGGCTATAAATCATCCGTGATCCCAGTAATTGCGATCGCTATTACGGTATACGTGTCTTGGGATTTAGCAGGCATGTATGGTATCGCCATTGCCGCCTTAGGGATGATTTCAACTATGTCTATTGGACTAACTATTGATGCATATGGCCCAGTAGCAGACAATGCTGGCGGTCTAGCTGAAATGTGTGAACTCCCCCCTGAAGTGAGAGAAAGAACAGACCTTCTAGATGCTGCCGGTAACACCACCGCAGCTATCGGCAAGGGCTTCGCTATCGGCTCAGCACTTTTAACAGCACTGGCTCTGTTTTCGGCATTTTTGACAAGGACTGAGATAGATACATTAAACTTACTATCTCCGATTGTATTCGCAGCTTGTCTAGTAGGAGGGATGCTTCCGTTCCTATTTACAGCTCAAACCATGAAAGGTGTCGGCTTAGCAGCTAATGCTATGATCGAAGAAGTAAGGAGACAATTCAGAGAGTATCCTGGGATCCTAAAAGGCACTCAGAAACCAGATCATGCTACCTGTATCGATATTTCGACCTCAGCTGCTATTAAAGAAATGGTGGCTCCAGGGCTGCTAGTGATGATTACCCCACTTGTCATCGGATTTCTGTTTGGCACAGAGGCACTTGCCGGTATGCTGGCTGGTGCGTTGACCTCGGGTTTGGTCTTAGCTCTCTCCGCCTCTAACTCAGGTGGAGCTTGGGACAATGCTAAAAAGTATATTGAGGCAGGCGCTCATGGCGGTAAAGGCTCAGAAGCACACAGTGCTGCTGTTGTCGGCGATACTGTTGGAGACCCATTTAAAGATACTTCTGGACCATCCATTAATATCCTTATGAAGCTCATGGCTATCTTAAGCTTAGTTTTCGCACCATTCTTCATGCAGTATGGTGGCATCTTACTCAAGTAATTAGAGTAAGGTCATCAGAGAACAAAAAGCTCCGCTATTCAAATGGCGGAGCCTTTTTTTTGCACCAGCGCAACCAATTAAAATAGCATAAGAAGTTATAATTTTTTGTCATTTTCTCAATTTTTCATAATAGCCACCGATAACCTTTGACGGAGGTTATGTAGTATGAGGGTTGGAAAAATCTTTTCTATGCCAAACGAGTACACTCGTTTTGCGAGAATTCGAGATAAAGACGGATCTACATTTACAGTCGATCCCAGCTTACTTCCGGAGGGATCCAGTAAAGATAAAAACGTTGCCTACAAAGTAGAAATCTGGGGTAGCGGTGGATTGGTAAACTACGTTGAAGAAGACTAGTAAGCTTAGCCTTAATCTTGGATCGCATCATGCGGGCAAAGTTCAAAAAGTAACTTAGCCTTTTATAACAATCGCACTATCAATCTTCCCAAATCGTGAAAGCATGTTCTCATTGTAGTATGTGTCAATCTCAAGAGTTTGACTTTTTCTTTTCATGGTCTTTTAACTGAAGTCGAACTGTTCTCCTATGTTGAGCTCTCTCTTGCCTTCGTTTTTCAACTTCAGTTTCGGGCTGCAACCTCCCAAAAGCAGATGGTCGACCATTACTATCAAGAGACACCATAGTTAACCAAGCACTTGCGGTATGAAATTTTTCACCTGTGATTGGATTTTCGGCCGTAACCTTGACTCCAACTTCAGCACTCGATTTCCAAACACAGTTAACCTTAGCCTGCAGAGAGACGACCCAACCCAATCTAATCGGAGCTAAAAATTGCATAGCATCTACGGAAGCAGTGACCACCTGTTTCCTAGCGTGTCTAAATCCACATATGGCGGCAGCAATATCTACCCAAGACATAACTATACCGCCAAAAATTGTGCCCATTGCATTGGTATGCTGAGGTAAGACTAGCTCCGTCATCATGACTTCGCTTTCTCTCGGGAACTTATCTGCCATTTAAATCCTTACTATCTTTAGAATTGTTGTGAATCAATTGATTAGGATAATCAACCAGCATTGATTGATTCTTACCTGACTTCTTACTTCTATACATACAACGATCTGCTGCATTTAACAGAGTGTCCTTATCTTTTCCATGATCAGGAAAAACAGCAACCCCAATGGAGGCGGTGACTGAACCTTTGCCGCCACCATCAAAATAAAAAACCTTTTCTTCTATACTTTTACACATTCGTTCGGCTGCCATGAGACCAGCATGAGCATTCGCTTCCAATAGCAAAACTATATACTCGTCCCCTCCGTAACGGAAAACACTATCGACTTCCCTCAACCCCTGTTTTAAGAGACCTGCAATTTCTTTAATAACTTGTGATCCAGCCAAATGACCAAATTTATCGTTTATCGGTTTAAAATCATCTAAATCAATAAATAATAAACAAAATGAAGTCGAAAATCGACTAGCCCTGCGAATTTCAACATCAAGACATAAATCAAGATAACGGTAATTATACAGTCCAGTCAGGTCATCTGTATGAATGAGGGCTTGAGCCTTTTCAATTTTCTGAAACCAAGATGCAGAATACTGGAAATTTCTAGCAAAAAAATCTAACTCACATACTCCAAGCTTTGAGTACTGATCTGCCTGACTTTCCTGCCAAGCCAGTATATTCTTTACCCCAGTATTATCGACAAAAAACATGATGTAAACAGTCTGGGAATCTATTGTAAGAGTATTAATGCCATCTTTAATATCTGATTTATTAACATTTATAAGTTTGATCTGGCTCAAACATCCACCTAACAAATCAGCTTCCAGCTGACTAACCCCTCTGTACTTTCTTGAGCTTATATTCCAGACAAACCGCCGATTAACTTTACGGTATTCGAAGCAATTAAAAGATGAAAGCTGCCTGAAATCAACTAAAGTCAAAATAAATTTCTTTAATAGTCTTTCCCAGCTAGGCTCTCTCCACAATTGCTGAGTTATAGCAAAAGCTTTTTCAAGCTCTGATTGGGGACCCTTGATATCCTTCAACAAATGAGGTTTGTTTAGCATAAAAAAAATCCTTACATTGAATCACTCCGATGGAAACAAATTAAATATTAGATCAGGGCCATAAACCAAATATAGGACAGCGCCTAGTGCTAAAAAAGGACCAAAAGGTAACTCTGTTTTAAAGTCGACTCCTTTTTTCAAAACAATGCCTGCAATTCCAATAAGCGCACCTACAATAGAGCCGATAAAAAGTGTGGGTAAAATACTTTCAAAACCTAACCATCCGCCAATTGCGGCTAACAACTTTACATCACCCATCCCCATTCCCGACTGTTTTCTCAATAACAAATATATCCAAGCTAAGAGATATAAGATACCCCCTCCAAAGAGAATACCAAGCAATGAACTAAACCAATTTAATTGCGGGTGAATCCAGATCCAAACAGGTGAGAATAAAATCATGGGTAAAGAAATCACATCCGGAATAATCTTTAAACGTAAATCGATAACTGAGCAGATTATCAACAAAGATGTGAAAATAATCGCATGTAAACAGCGAATAAATTCAGCGGGATCTATAGTTAAGTGAATGATAGATCCTTGAAAAAATGGAAACTGCCAATAAAGAAAGCCAAAAGTAAAGGCCGTGAACAACTCAACTAAAACATACTGAACTGCTATTGGGTTTTGGCAACAACTTGCTTTACCGCGTAAAAGCAGCCACGAAAGAATGGGAATATTATGCCAAAAGGGAATACAAGTATGACAATAAGGGCAATGGGATCGTCGGTCTTTAAAAAACGTACCCTCTGGAATACGCAAAATACATACATTCAAAAAACTACCAACTATCGCACCTAAAATGACCATAAACCATGTCACCGGTTGCTGGTAAATGATAAGGAAAGTCGAAAAAAAACTCTGCATATTCAATAACTTTCATCTAAACCATTTTTGTGAACCAAAGGAGTTGACCTAAACACCATATTACCCCATTCTACGCCAGTCTATGCAGAATACTAGGGGTCAGTTAATACCTGACACTAATCCTAGAAAAATGAGGATAGATTCTTGTACATTAAATCTCCGTAATTAGGTATTTGGGGAAATCTTTTAAATGAAATTTCAGGTATTAGATCAATTACAATGGCATATACTCATAGATAAGCTATCTCAGAAGGCTCAAACAGAACCATCCAGGAAAATGTGCCGAGATCTTCAGCCTACCATTGGCCATAACGACATAGAGAAGAGATGGGCACAAGTGTTACCTCTAAAAACACTTTTTTCCAGAGGATACCGAGCTCCCATCGGCGAACTACCAGACCTAACACTATCATTTCGGGCTGCATCGCTCGGGCAAATTCTTAATGGCGAAGATTTATGGGATATCTTTATTCTCCTTCAAATGACTCAAACTGTTCGCCAATTCACGGTTGACCAAAAAGATCGCTGCCAAACATTATCCAGATTCCATGGTAATCTATATCCTTTACCTGGCCTTTCTCGTGCGATTCAAAAAGCTATTAGTACAGAGGGTGAAATCCTCGATACAGCAACTCCAACCCTTGAAAAAATCAGAAGGGACAAAGTCTCTGCCAGGCGTCACATTGAGAGTAAAATTAAACAGCTGCTAACAGAAAGAGAACTTGAAACGTATTTGCAAGATAAGTTCTTCACAATCAGAGCCGACCGTTATGTAGTACCTATAAGATTAGACGGCCGCGGTAGAGTCGATGGTTCTATCCATGATACGTCAGATAGCGGCCAAACTCTATATATAGAGCCTTTAGAGATAAAAGGTATGAATGAGAACCTTTTAGAACTAGAGTTAGCCGAAAAACTTGAAATTCTAAAAATCTTCAAAGAGCTGAGCGACCAAGTCGCCGCAGAATTAGAAATAATTAGCGCAAACTTTGATAATTTAATTGAATTAGATTTCTTAACAGCACAAGCATGCTTAGCTCATTCTCTCGATGCAGGGCCAGTCGAACTCACGACACAACCAATTCTTCATTTAAGAAATGCAAGACACCCTCTAATTACTACTCCTAGTGGTGGTAATGCAATTGCCAATGATATCATGTTAACCAAAGAACAAAGATCACTCATTGTTTCAGGACCAAATGCGGGCGGCAAAACAGTAGTCTTGAAGACAACAGGACTCTTGCACCTTATGGCTAAAGCCGGGCTTTTAATACCTGCAGATGAAAACTCAAAAATCTACCTTTTTGAAAAAGTATGGGTCTCTATCGGCGATTCGCAAAATCTTAGTGCAAGTCTGTCTACCTTTTCAGGACACATTTATGGGCTAAAAACGATTGTAGAATCGGCTGGCCCAAAAGACCTTGTTTTACTCGACGAGTTAGCTGTAGGGACAGAACCACAAGCAGGGGCAGCGATTGCTCAAGCAATACTAGAAAAGCTTGCCGAAAAAAATACAACCGTAATCGCTACCACTCATTTCGATAATCTAAAAGGAATGGCCGTTGCAGATCCCCAATTTCGTAATGGATCGATGGAATATTCGACAAAAACCTTAAAGCCTACCTATCATCTCATTATGGATGTACCAGGACAAAGTTATGGCATCGAAGTCGCAAAAGATTTAGGTTTCCCACTAGATATTATTGCCAGAGCTACAGATTTAAGAGGCTCAGCAGCCACATCGATGGATAAACTTATAGAAGATCTTTCCATCGCAAGAGATAATGCGCGAAAGGCTGAAAAAATAGCAGAAGAAAGACGCCTTGAAATGGAATCCCAAAAAGCACGCTGGACACGAGAACGAGAAGGGTTAAGCCTTCAAAGACAAAAGGCATCGAAAGCAATTGCTGATAATTGGGAGTCCAAAATGGAACCCAAAAAGCAGGAAATCAATAAGATACTAGGGGAACTCAAAAAAATCATAAGCAAAGCGAAAAAAGGTAATATCACTTTTGATAAATTAACTAGTGAAACAAGTAAAATCAAAGTAGACAAAGAAACATGCTTTGGACAGATCCATCAGAGTCAAAAAAATCTTGCTCAACAAAGTGAAACAGAGAAAAAAATTCCCGGAATACCGGCAACCATAGAGAATACGAAGCTACATGATAAAGTTTGGGTAATTTCTCTTGGCAAGGAAGCAATGGTTACAAGGTTTACAACTGAGCCCAAAACAACAATAGAAGTGCAAGCTGGTCACCTTAAGCTCAGACCTCCTCTAAGCGACCTGAGGCTATTAAAATCATCGAAAAATACCAAACATCGGGATCCAGCCCCAAAACCAAAGGTATCTGCATCAAGCACTGAAGTTCCATTTGTCGTGCCTACGAATTTAAATACATTAGATCTAAGAGGATTAGACAGTGATTCAGCACTCAATCAAATGTGGAGCTTCATCGACAAAGGAGTTCTAAGCGGGGAAAACCTTCTGGTCGTTATCCATGGTCATGGAACTGACAAATTGAAAAATACAATTCGAACAGCCCTAGTGAAATCGCCTTATCAAATAAATTTTAGACCCGGAGATAAAAATGAAGGCGGGGATGGGGTGACCGTAGTTCAATTGATACAATAAAACCTTGAATTCACCCCTTCTGGAATCACTCTATGTCTTTTGACCAGGCAAATAGTTTTCCAATTTGCCTGAGACTAAGAAAGCTCCCGCCAGAACAAAAGGTATACTCAAGAGTTGTCCCATATTCATAAACATACCAGACTCGAAACTGACCTGGTTAATTTTAGTATACTCGATAAGAATACGAGAACCAAAGATCCATATCAACATAATGCCGAGTAGTCGTCCTGAAGGAAAAGAACCTTTTAGTTTCTTGTAGTACCACATTAAAAAAGCAAAAAGTAACCAATATGATGCTGCTTCATAAAGCATTGCCGGATGTCTAGGCTGTTGACCATAACGAGGAAAAACAATTGCCCACGGAACATCCGAGACTTTTCCTACAATTTCCGAATTAAAGAAATTACCTATACGAATACATCCTCCAGTAAAAGCAGCTCCCATGGTTACGCGATCACCCAACCAAATCCATTTTATATCGGGATTTTTTTTGACGTATATCCAAACAGCTATCATCACCCCGAGGGTTCCACCATGACTGGCAAGTCCACCTTTCCAAATATAAAGAATTTCCCATGGTTTGGCCAAATATACAGATGGCTCATAAAAGATACAGTGACCTAACCGTGCGCCCAAAATAGTACCTACAACCGTATACAGAAGAAGAGAAGACACCTGTTCTTCTGTTTTTCCTTCTGCTAAAAAGATTTTAAGAACAATCGAATAACTAACCAAGAAACCAATAGCAAACATCAGTCCATAATAACGAGGAGCAAAGGAACCCCAGCGAACGATTTCGGGATCGATATTCCACACTAAATGATCCATAAACTTCTCCTCTGTCAGCCATTACCTAAACTATAGAATGATAAACAACTTTGAAACACAATCTAACTTTCCGAAATATTGATCGCCCATTTCTTCAATCAATCAAAACAGGCGATACCACCAATAACTTTTGTATCATGCCAGTAATAACGAAGAATTCAAAAGGTTTGTAAGATTGTCTCCATAGCGTTCACTGATGGCAATGACTAAATTCAGTTTATTTAAATCCGGTCTCCAATTCGTAAAGCCTTAATTATAATCATGGATTAGAGGCCAAGCTATTTAAGTAGGTCCGGTGAAACATCGTTCACCAATCTGGTTGTTCACCTCTCTTTCCAAGAAAAAATTAACCACCTGTATTTACAGGACTTTATATTTTAACTCGTTCATCTATACTAATTTCGACCCTCTAAGGCAATCATAGCAAATATAACATTAACATTAACAACTTTATGCTAATATTAATATTAGCCATTTAACAAAACATTATAATAAAAGTTGACATATTTTTATAATATTCTATAAAAGCTATGAGCTTCTCATCAATGAAGTCTCCTTTACCAAACCCCCTTTAAACATTTTGTAGCTGAATTACTTGGAGTAACTTATGAAAATGACTAGATCTTCCTCTCTACTCGCATGGACCGCAATCATTGGACTTTCATTTGGAAGTGCATGTACCAAAGATGAACCAATCGCAGAAGAAACTATTGAACCTGAAGTTTTAGCTGAACCCGCTGAACCCGCTGAACCTGAATTAGCTGAAAACTTATTTGACCCAACTGGCATAGTCGTTTATTTCGACACCAATAGCTCAGACCTATCATCTGAAAGCCAGCAAATATTAGATGCTCTCATTCAAAACCTGAAAAATGATTCCGGACTTACACTTACGATTGAAGGGCATGCTGACGAGCGAGGTTCCGATGACTATAACCAAGGCTTGGGTGACAGCCGATCTACTTCGGTTAAAGATTATTTGGTTAGCAATGGTATTGAAGGTTCTCAACTGAATACTATTTCTTATGGCGAACAAAGGCCGCTAGATAACAATTCTAACGAAGAGGCTTGGTCTCAAAACAGAAGAGTCGTATTCACACTAAATAGTCACTAAGAACTCGACCTTTAACTTATACCTTAAAGCTGGCTACTATTTGCCAGCTTTTTTTTATGACCTGATCAAATTTATAAGGGCAGTTGCATATATTTCTTCCGCCGATGCACCCCTAGATAAATCACAAAAAGGCTTAGCAACTCCCTGAAGAAATGGCCCCCAAGCCTGAAAACCAGCAAATCTTTGAGCAATCTTATAAGCAATATTACCTGAATTCAGATCAGGAAAAATAAAGCAATTAGCTCTGCCATCCCAATTAGAATCGGGACACTTCCTCGATGCAATTTCCGGAACAATAGCAGCATCAAACTGCAATTCTCCTTCTGCAATAATGTCAGGATATTTTTCCTTAAAGAGTAATGCTGCTTTGGAGATCTTCTCAACATGAGGATGACGTGCAGAACCTTTAGTAGAAAAAGATAGAAATGCTACCTTAGGTGGAATCTCGCTTTGTATACTCTTCCATGATTCCACTGTACTCGCAGCTATATCGACCAACTGTTCTATACTTGGATCAATGACAACGGCACTATCTGCAAAAATACATGTTCGATTATCATCTGCCCTATGCAATAAAAAGGAACCACTTACAGTTTTAATTCCTTCCGCCAAGCCTACAGTACCTATTGCAGACTTAATAACTTCACCTGTTGTATAAACACAACCAGCCACAACTGCATCTAAATCTCCCTTTGAAAGCAAATAGCCACTTTGAGCTAAGAAAGATCGAGAATAAGATTGAACTAATGATTCATCGATCACTTTGTGTTTACTTTTGAGATACTTGATGTAGGAATCCGCAACTTTTTCCTCAATATCAGCATACCTGTGTTGCACCCAGACAACACTTTCATGCACTGAGGATAAATCAATACTATTTTTAGATGCTACCTCTAAAATTCTTTGTTTATCTCCAAAAAGAACAACACTTGAAACAGCTTTGTTTTTTAACAATGCAACAGTCGCATTCAAGACTCTCGGATCGTCACTTTCTGGAAGACCAATCACTGATGCTTTGGATCGGCATTTTTCCAAAATCGTCTCGATAAATAAATGTCGATTCTGATGCAATTTAAACTCCTCACTATCTATCTTTATATTTTTTATTCAATATGGCTTACACAAAAACCAATATTTTTCCATCAAAAGCGCTGCCATCAAACCACTAATATTATTTTAACAATTTAGTTTTTTTATATAAAGAAAAAAAACATAGTGGCCCGAGTATTTAAATGTTTAGCATATTCTACCGAAAAAAACCTGAATGAACACTCTAAGTGAATGGTTTTAATTATTACTTATAGAGTAATGACTGTATGATCATACTTGCAATTAAAAAAGTTGAATTGCGGAAAGAAATCTCAAAACAATTAAAAATTGTTGGAGCTGAGGTATCTATTCTGGATTTTAAGAATAAGAATTTTCTTAAAGACTTATATAATCCAGTTATTTCAGCCATCGTTACTGATGCTAAAATCCCTACTATTCCAGATGCAACCACCATTGATATATTAAATAGCTTTAGTAATCGTATACCTGTGCTTGTATTGAAAGATCTTCGTTCCCAACAAAAATCGACCGGTAAGATCATGGACTTTTCCAGCAATATCACCATAATCGATTTAGGCTCCGAAGCAGCACTCAAAGGAGTAATAAGTACTCTGGCAGTAATGAATGAGAAAGGAGCTAAAGGGGCTAAGGAAGAATATCAAACAATTCCGCACTACAATATTCAACTTCCATCTCAGATGCTGAAAGAAAATGGAGCCTTAGGCATAGTCACGATTGATGCATCGAACTTCTCAAAACTAGGAGTTGAATATGGCAATGATGTGTACGTTAAAGTCAAAGAAGTCTTTTCTGCAATTCTATTCAACATGTGGGGTAAAAAAGGAGCTTTTAGACAAACTGATCTCATCTTCAGGCAATCTTTAAATAGTAATACCTATGTTATTTTTATGAATAGATCACGTAATAAAAATTCACTTCCTTTGCCTGGAGCCTTAGAAAAAATAGCCGAACGTCTTAGCGCTTTTATCCAAAGAGAATTATGGAAAGAAATATTCTCTCAATCAGAAGAAAGAAAAATTCCTACATACGTTAGAAAGATACCGTTAGTCGGAGTGGGTTTCTGCGGTGTCATAAATAACCCTTGTATAGATAGTCATGAAATAATTGAAAAAGGTCTAAATGCAAGTTTTAAAGCAGCTGTCGTCCAACCCAAAAGGACTAGGGAAAGACAAAGAGAGTTAATGCAAACATTAATTCAATCTGAGAAAATGCTTTATCCAAAGTTTCAGGGTATTTTTCACTTAGAAAATATTACCAAGGAAATTATAGAGGAGTCTGAAAAGCTTAATAGTATTGGACCACTCAAAAATCAGATCTTTGGGTTTGAGTCACTCATCAGAATTGATCAACCATCGGTTGATAAAGATCTTAAACTGATGGAAACAATGGGTATTGAGGCTAAATATCTAAGACCTGATATATTACTAGATATGGCAAAGTCTACTAAAGTCGCACTCGAATTAGATCAAGCTTGTTTAAATCATGCAATAATCAATTCAGATAATTTACCAGGAATGCTAATGGTAAATATATTACCAAGAAACCTATATTACATAGATAAGCTAGCATATATCTTCAATAACAGAGAAAATATCATGTTTGAGGTTTCCGAGTCTGAAGCTATTAACAATTTCGACCTGATGTTAAAAGCTAGAAATCACTTAGAAACACTCGGCATGGGAATCGCTGCGGACGATTTTGGCAAAGGTTTTTCAAGCCTAGAAAGAATTATCAAACTTAAACCTCACATTATTAAATTTGATAGAAGTATGATTGAAAATATTCACGCTGATAAAGTCAAACAGGCTTATGTAAAAGGTATGGTAATCGCTGCTAAAATTCTTCAAACAGTGGTATTAGCAGAAGGGGTCGAACGCTGGGAGGAAGCTGAAGTGCTTCAACAAATGGGCATAGAGCTTATCCAAGGGTTCTTATTCCATAGACCAGAAGATGCTAAGTCTATCGAAGAAGCCTTGCAGACATACACTGTACACACTGTTGCATAATTTCATTCTTACATAAATCCCATAAAACTTATAGTATAGTCATGAAAAAGCAATCTAGGAGAAGATCGTGGAAACTTGGCTTATCACAGGAAGCAACAGAGGTATTGGACTACACCTTGCGCAGCAAGCTCTTCATAACGGCTACACAGTTATCGCAGCCTGCAGAAACCCTGATGGCGCTAGATCATTATGGGAGCTAGAAGCGGACTACCCTAATAAACTAACCTTACTTAAATTAGACATTTCCGATCCAGAATCAATTGCTGAACTACCTAATCAAGTAAGTGCAAAGTCAATCGATGTTCTTATTAATAATGCAGCTATCCAATCTGACCCCGGGGGACCTTGCGACTCGCTATCCCAACAAAATATGAACAAGGTCTTCAATGTAAATAGCACCGGACCAGCACTAGTATGCAATGCACTAAAGTCCAAAATCGTAAGTGCCAAAATTATTCAAATTAGCAGCGACTGGGGTTCTATAGAAGACACCGGAGCAACTGACTATCTAGCTTATCGTATGTCAAAAGCAGCATTAAATATGTATAGTAGAGTACTTTCTCTGGAGCTGCCAAAGGCCATTTGCACTTCTTTCCACCCGGGATGGGTTAGAACTGATATGGGAGGCCCAGAAGCAGATATAACTCCCCTCGAATGTTCTCAAAAAATAGTCTCAGCGATAAAAAAACTTACCACAAAACACACAGGTATGTTCTTAAACTATGAAATGCAAGAAATGAGATGGTAATCAAAGACTGTCAAGCAGCTTGTGATTACCATCAATAGATTCACCTAATCTCAGGGAAGCGATTAGGCTCTCTTGCTCTTAACATCTGATAAACTGCGTCAAAAATATCATCCGCATTTGGCTTAGAGAAATAATCACCGTCAGAACCATAAGCAACACGATGAGAATGGGAGCTTAAAGTCCGAGGCCTTGCGTCTAGATATTCATAACCTTTTTGTTTTTCCAAGACTTGCTGCATCATATAGCCTGTAGCACCTCCAGGGACATCTTCATCAACGAACAAAATAGTATTCGTCTTTTTCAACGATTCCGAAATCACCCATTCCGAGTCGAAGGGAAGCAAAGTTTGAACATCGATCACTTCAGCTTCAATACCTGACTCACTCAATAGCTCTGCGGACTCCATAGCAATACGAACACACGCACCATAGGTCACTATTGTAACTTCATTACCTTCTCTCAGAATTTCAGGGACACCGAGAGGAACCCTAAAGTCAGCTAAGTTATCCGGGACTTTTTCCTTGAGCCTAAAGCCACTTAAAACCTCAACAACAAGCGCCGGATCATCACCGGCAAGCAGTGTATTATACATTCCGGCAGCCTGAACCATGTTTCTAGGCACACATATATGCATACCTCTAGACCCATGAATTAGCGTACCCATTGGTGATCCAGAATGCCAAACGCCTTCGAGTCTATGTCCTTTACTACGAACAATCACTGGTGCTATCTGCCCGCCAGCAGTTCGATAATGTAAACAAGCAAGATCGTCCGACATCACCTGAAAGCAATAAAGCATATAATCCAAGTATTGAATATCTACAATTGGCCTCAATCCCCGGAGAGCAGCACCTATACCTTGCCCCAAAATAGTAGCTTCACGAATGCCAGTATCAGTAACCCGTCCTTCTCCATATTTATCATGCAAACCTTCGAACTCAAGGTTCACCCCACCTAATTTACCTACATCTTCACCAATAATAAAAACTCTTGGATCCGCACCTAAGTGATGATCGAAAATCTTTTGTATAACGACTCGCCCATCTACTTCTTCCGAATCTTTAGAATAAACAGCAGGAATAGGATCTACTTTCAACGGCGAATGATCACTTTCTGAAGTCAAGTGAGACGAATAGCGAAAATTGCATTCTCGATGAATGCCATCAACTAAAGCGATTAACTTTTCCTTACTGGGATTGGACACATCTTTCATCGCAATTAAAATCCTGCGCCCAATACTAATCAATGCTTTTCGATTTATAACAGGTAAGCTTTTTAGCCGACTAATTCCCTTTTCCACAGCGGAGCTTGGACTCTCCTCCTGAAGTTCCCCTAAAACCCCTAGAATCTCTTTGCGTTCATTCTCCATTGGAGCCAAGAACTCTTCCCAAGATTCCTTTCTATACTTCTCTACTTCTTTCTCGGCGTCAGATTCCATTTGTTCAATTTCTTGCTCAGTGACATAATCTTCATCTAACATCCACTGGCGCATCTTGGATATACAATCCAGACTTTGCTCATATTTAATTCTATCAGGACTCTTATAACGCTCCTGACTACCACTGGTAGAGTGGCCTTGTGGTTGAGTCATTTCAATAACGTGAATTAAAGCCGGTATATGTTCTTTTCGCACCCGTTCAGCTACTTTCTGATACACCTCACATAATTTCACATAATTCCAGCCTTCAACTACCTCAATAATTAAGCCATTAGTTCCTTCTTCCTTTTCGAATCCTGCACAGATCTTCGATATCGACTCTTTAGTTGTTTGGTATTTAGAATGAACCGATATTCCATAATCATCATCCCATACTGATACGATAAGAGGGACCTCTAGTACACCAGCAGCATTCAAGCACTCCCAAAAAACTCCCTCACTCGTAGAGGCATTCCCAATAGTACCAAACGCTATTTCATTACCACTCACAGAGAATTTAGAAAGATCCTGAAGACCTTGGTTTTCTCTGTATAGCTTAGACGCATAGCCAAGACCGAGTAGCCGGGCCATTTGAGAAGCCGTTGGAGAGGCGTCTGCAGACGTATTATGCATCATAAGCTGATTCAGCCAATTTCCATTTTCATCCAAGAAACGACTAGCAAAGTGGCTATTCATCTGGCGCCCACCAGATGAAGGTTCTCTCTCAACATCAGCATCAGCATATAATTGAGCAAAGAATTGCTTAATATTTATAGCCCCTAGCGCAAACATAAATGTCTGGTCTCGGTAGTAACCGGAACGCCAATCACCATGTTTAAAAGCCTTAGCCATAGCGACCTGAGCAACTTCCTTCCCGCCACCAAAAATTCCGAATTTGGCCTTACCTGACAGTACTTCCTTCCTTCCGGTTAGACTTGCTATACGACTTTTAAAAGCCACCATATAGTCTTGAACTACTTCGGCTTTAGATATCACGAACGAATCAACTTTATTTTTTGTAACTGCAGGCATTCTTTCACCCCTGTTTAGGAAGCTCGAAAAATAGTTTTTGTAATACATACAAGTATCGATGCATTCAAATTTCCACTCCCGAGAAAATCAACGGGGCAGTAATAATTTTGTCAGACTATCGAAAAAGCCATCTTTCATTTGAAAAATTAATATAATATGACTGAACACAACAGTCTAGGATAGTTAACCAGTTTACGAGAATTTGCTGCTACATTTTCATATAAGTATAGCGAATCCGAATAGTTATATACCATAACATTACAGATCATACCAGTTTTCCCAGCTATGTCTTAAATGCGTTAAGTTATATAAAAAGCTCTATTTGTTATCATATTGATACTATCTTCAAATAAAATGGCATGATAATTTTTAGGAAAAAACATAAGAAGAAAAATTTAGCTAAGTCTTATTATACATCTATGCACAAAATTTTCATAAAACGGAAAAATTAACGGGAAACGATCACGAACGAACAACTTGTCAATCTGGCATCTAATCTATCTTCAATTTGAAACATTTTTTATTCTTCTATAGGCGAAAAAGCTTCATCATTAGAAGCAACACTATTTTTGTCTAATGCCGGATTAAAACGCTCGTCACACCACTCGTCTCCTGAAATTTTCCGACAAACCATTTCAATAGCACATGCGTCCTGGCTAAGGCCTTGGCAATCTCTTTTAGATTGGTTTTCAATTAATTTTTCTCTCAAAGCGAAAAAGCTAAAACCAATTAAAAAAAAACCACCTAGATGAATCGTAACACGAAACATATAAAGCTCCTTTAACTCACTGCCTGAAGACATCCATACAATCGGACATCCGAGCTGGAGCTTTTTTACTATAGGGTATTTTTTGGATAAGGGCCTGGAGCAGTTTAACTATTTTATTGAAAAATCTGTTCCTGAGGTATTGCTGACACAGCAAGAAACAGAGCCAAAGTTAGGCGATAAGCCTTTTCGATACTATCCACAGAAATAATATCAATATTATCTCCTGGTTTATGCCAATGGTTAAGATGGTTAAAATCGATGAGATTAATAACTGGCAGGCCTCTTTGTTTGAAAGGAATATGGTCATCTTCCACATCTACTATATTTGCATTAGAAAAAAGTGGTGAAAAATTAAGTAGTCGATCTAATTTAGAGGCTATTTTCCTTAAACTTGCAGAAGAGTTTCGATCAATTGTCAATTTAATACCAGGTTCTCCGACCATATCTATGAGGATAAGAGACTTAACTTTATTACCACCCCACTTTTCTGGAAGACATAACCCATTGCCACATTTATTCAGCTGTTGGGCAATATGACGACTACCATAAGTATTATCATCGGTATAGGCTGGATGTCTCAGCTTACCATCTTGCCAATTTGGTAAATATGCTTCTTCTCCATCAAACCAAACAGCCATCAAACTGCACTCCAAACCACGAGAACCTCGATCCGAAAATCCTTTAGCAACCGATAATAACTGGATAAGCAACGCCGATGACGATCCGCTATCATTAGCACCACGATATACAAAGCCACGAAAGTATTTGGAGTCGTAGTGAGAGCCAACCAAGACAACACAACCATCTCCCTCGTGACTTTTTGCCAGAATATTTCTACCCGACTTTTTCAAAAACAACGGAACAGGTGCTTGACGATTGTCAAGCAGGATAGGGTTTGGAACTTTGGCAAAAAAATGATCCTCCAGTGGTTTGAGACCAATATTTTTTATTTGATTCAAGATATAATCGCCAACTAACTTTTGATTGGCACTACCCATTGGATGTGGACTTTCAGCTATTTTACTTAAATGCTTCATAGTCTTTTTATCATCAAAAGGTTGATTCTTAGCCATTTCTACCCATCTATCATAGTCAATTTTCTTTTCTGTTCTCTCACAGGTAAAACCCGAAAAAACAAAAATACTAACTATCGCAGTGAATATCTTACTGAGCATCTTTCCCTCTAGTTCAAGATGAAACCATGTTCACTTATATATTAATACTATGGTAGAATCGTTTTTAGTTATTCTGCAAACTATTTTTAAAGATAGCATAAGGACAAAAAATGAAAATGCGCATTATTCTTATGGCAGTTTCTCTAGCAGCTGTTATCTATGTCCAACTTTTTGTTGATTTTAAACAATTAATCACCCAAAAAGAAAAATCCCAATATGACGCGACACAAACATCGACTCAATAGTTCCATTATCAACACCTCAGTGAGGACTCATATGATATCCTGAGATCAAATTGATTATAAGTTTTGCTCGCCAATTCCAGTCGCTTAAGGTAAACATACGGGGCCTAAATATCCGCAGGAGCAACTATGGCCCCCTCATTTGATGACTTTGTTCTCGATCATGGAATCATTGGCTTCTTTGAAAATGCCATCGAACTTAAAAGTGGCAGAACCAGCCATTTTTATGTTAACTGGCGCCATGCCACTAATGATGCATGGGTTCTCAATCAACTAACTGATTATATTAAAGCCTTTATGCATAAAAACTTCCCCTTCGCCGACAGTCTTTATGGCGTCCCAGAAGGTGCAACTAAGACCGCTGTTATCACCTCGATGAAAATAGCAATGTCCAGCCCTAACTTCGGCAAAAATAGCCATATTATCTCAATGGGGCGTTCCAAGCCAAAATCTCATGGCTCACCAGAGGACAGATTTTTCATTGGCATGCCCCAAGGTAAGACTATCGTCTTGGAAGATACCATCACTACAGGCGGGTCATTATTCCAAACGATTGATCAGCTTAAAGCAGCGAATGTTAATGTAGTTGGCGCAATAGGGCTAACCGATCGTATGGAAAAACGAGATGATGGCTTAAGTGTTAAAGCAACCATCGAGTCAAAATACGAAGGAAAAATAGAATACCACGCAATGAGCCAAGCATTGACACTATTACCCGACGCAGCAAAAAGAACCCCTCCTTCGGCTAAAGTATGGCAAGCTCTTGTGAGCGAATTTAATGAGTGGGGCGTAGATACTCTGGAGAACCGTTAATGAATAAAGATTTTATGCAAGATTGGCTGCAAGCTGTTGAGTTAAAAAAATCACAGCTATGCGTTGGTATTGATCCCGCTGAATGGCAACAAAGAGAGAAAAATACTCTTAAAGAAAATGAAAATAAGCTTAAGTGGTGCCTAAAAATGATCAAGGCAGTCGCTCCATATGCAGCCGCTATCAAGCCTAATCGACAATATCTTAAAGACTTTTCTCGCCAAGAAATGCAAATCTTAAATCACACGATTCATCAACTAGGCATGGTAAGCATTGACGACAGCAAATTGGCGGACATCGGTGATACCAATGATGCAGGGTTTTACCACGCCGCAGAAGAAGGTTACGATGCTGTTACCTATGCGCCATTTCCAGGAAATATTCAGGAAACGGTAAAACAAGCCACAAAAAGAAATATAGGTACTATCGTACTAGTTCTTATGTCTAACCCTGAATTCGAAGTAATCAAAAAGGCTACTATAAACAACCAACCAGGTTACCTGTACTTCGCTGAGCAGGCTAAAAAGGCCGAAGCTGCTGGAATTGTAATAGGAGCCCCGAGTGATAAAAACCATATCAACGAAGATGAAATCCATGCTGTCCGAGATATTATTGGCGAAAAGATTGTATTGGTTCCAGGAATTGGAGCTCAGGGTGGATCCCTAAGCTCGGTTATTAGAACATTCGGTAAATATACTATTGCTAATGTTGGCCGCAGTATAGTGAATGCCAATGATCCAGCATTAGAAGCTAAAAAGTTCCGCGATTTTATTAACAATGAAATACGGTAGAAATACCAAGCATACACTATGAAAAGTCATCTCATAGTAACTAACTCCTCGGCGGCTGTTGGATGAATTGCCACAGTTTCGTCAAAGTCTTTTTTTGTAGCTCCCATTTTCATTGCTACAGCAAAACCCTGAACTATTTCATCAGATCCAATCCCTATAGAATGCAAACCAATAACTTTTTCATCTGGTAACAAGGTTACCAATTTCATCAAAGTCTTCGTTTTTCTTTTCGTGACAGCGTGGTACATATTCGTGAAACTAGACCGATATACCCTAACTCTATCTTCACCATACTGATCTAAAGCCTCTTCCTCCGACAAACCAATAGTACCAATCGGCGGATGACTAAAAATTACACTTGCTACATTGTCATAATTTAGCTTAGCGTTTGATTCATCATTAAATAATCGCTCTGCCAACTGTCTACCTGCTGCTATAGCAACTGGCGTCAACTCAATTTTACCATTAACATCACCAACAGCATAAATATTCTTACTAGTGGTATTTTCAAAGTCATCACTCTTAATAAAACCATTACCGTCAAGCTCAACTCCAGCTACCTGGAGATTTAAACCATCAACATTTGGCTTTCTTCCTATAGCCCAAATAAGACAATCAAACTGTCCCGGGATAACACCTCGATTACCTTTCAACTGAATTGAACCATCTCTATAAACTTCTTCCAGTGAAGTCTCAGTGACAATGTTAATACCAGCATTTTTCATCTCGTCCATTAAAACAGAAGCAACTTCGGCATCGAATTTTCTAAGAATACGATCTCCTCTAATGACCAAGCTTACTTCTGCGCCCAATGCCCTTAAGACGCCAGCTAACTCCACTGCAATATAACCTGATCCTACAATCACCACTCTTTTAGGTAACTCTTCGAGCATAAAAAATCCGTCTGAATCTATACCTAATTCAGCACCGGTAATATCGGGTAATACAGGCTTTCCACCTGTGGCAATAAGAATATGTTTACCATGATAGGAAACCCCATCTACCGAAATAGCACCATTTCCTTCCAATCGCGCAATACCAGTAACGAATTCAACCTCTGATTTATTTAAGTTTTTGGTATATATATTATTCAAACGCTTAATATAAGCATCTCGTTTGGTTTTCAAGGTAGACCAATCAAATACAGGGCTTGTCCCAGCAAAGCCATAATCAGCTGAATCATGAATCATTTCTGCCAAGGTTGCTGCATTCCACATGACCTTCTTAGGCACACAACCAACATTGACACATGTTCCCCCCAAACGCCCCTTCTCTATCAACAAAACACGAGCGCCTCTCTCAGCAGCTCTTCGGGCTGAAGCAATCCCTCCACTTCCTCCACCAATCACAATATAATCATAAGAATCTTCACTATCTGTACTACTCAAGACTTACCCCTCCACAAAACGCCTGAAAACACATCAATTGTAGTCAAAACACATTGTAAATTAAAGACGACAATTCAGAACAAATAGTTAATTTATTATCCTTGCCATCAAGCACAGCCATCACCAAGATCTATGACACAAAACAGAACCAAGTATATTCGACATACCTACTATTATGTCATGCCATCATAATTATGATTCTAAGAGCAACAAAACCACTAAAAAGGTGTTACTTTTCAAAAAATACAGTTTTATAAAGGCATTATCTATGTGATTGCCCTTTAGCACCTCTAGATGTAGACTCCCCTGAAAAGAGATAAACAGGGCATTCTGACTATAGGTAAAGGAGTGCCGCATGAGTCATTAGTATAATGATTTAGGAGAATTCCTATGGGACGATCATTAGATAACTTGCCACAATATCTTAGAAAGTATTGTATTGAACATGATTACAAAAAATATACCGATCGCGATCACGCCGCATGGCGTTATATCATGCGCCGATCACTTTCATTTTTCCGTAAGCATGCCGTCTCAGTTTATGAACCGGGTTTAAAGAAAACGGGCATTCCACTGAATTATATTCCTCATATAGATGACATGGATAGAGCACTGCAAAATTTTGGATGGGGAGCAGTACCAGTATGCGGATTTATTCCCCCATGGGCTTTTTTGGAGTTTCAAGCAAGAAAAATTCTTCCCATCGCAACAGACATGAGAAATGCTGACAACATCTCTTATACTCCCGCACCGGATATTGTTCACGAAGCTGCTGGACATGCCCCAATTATTCCAGATATCGAATATTCAAATTATCTAGCTACTTATGCAAAAATTGGAACTAAAGCAATTTACTCTAGTCAAGATTTACGACTCTATGAAGCTGTCCGGACTCTATCAGACCTGAAAGAAAAATATGGTACGACTGAAGAAGAAATCGCAGCTGCAGAGAAGAATCTGATCGAGGTAAACAATAGTTTTACTTTTACGAGTGAAGCAGCAAAAGTCGGTCGAATGAGCTGGTGGACAGCAGAATATGGACTGGTAGGCTCATTAACAGCACCCAAAATATACGGCGCCGGATTATTATCATCTGTCGGAGAAAGTCGCCACCTATATGAAGAATCAGTAAAAAAAATCCCATTCTCTTTAGATTGCACAAACTATCAGTTTAATATCACAGAACCTCAACCTCAGCTTTTTGTTGCTGAGGATATGCAACATCTAATCACAGTTCTTAAAGAATTAGAAATGACTTTGAGTTATAAGAGAGGAGGTGTTTATGCGTTAGAAAAAGCATTGGAATCAGAAGCAATCACAACAACCGTGCTTGACTCGGGTGTTGCTATTTCAGGAAAACTAATTAAGTATCTCATCGAAAATGATCGTGTTGATTTCATTAAATATGAGGGTCCAGTTCAAATAACTGATGGTAACAAGGAATATGAGGGGCAAGGTGTTCCGCGTCACCCAACTGGATTTAGTTCTCCCATCGGCTACTGGAGTCATAACCCAAATAAAAACCCTTCTGAATTTACAGACGCAGATTTAGCGGCCATCAATATCTATAAAGGTAAAATAATAGAAATTAATTTTACCAGTGGTTTTAAAGTAAAAGGGAAACTAGTTGGAACAATACGAGACAAACAAAAGTTGAAAATTATGACTTTTGTCGATTGTACTGTCAGCAGGCAAGATGAAATATTCTTTGAGCCTTCATGGGGCGAATTTGATATGGTTGTAGGAACTTCCATACCTTCTATATTCGGCGGGCCTGCAGACCGAATAAACTTCGGGGAGCATGAAATAGCCGAAAGCCAAACCAGCCCGAGCCGAGAAACCCCTTATTCAGACAAAGAATTGCAAGTCATAAGACTTCACACTACTTTAAGGAAAATAAGGGAAGAACTCTCCAAAAACATCAAAAAGACTTCTGAAGCTTCTCAAGAACTGGCTCAGATTAGCCAGGAGCTCATTAAAAATCATAAGAAACAGTGGTTACTGCAATTGGAAGCACTAGAAATAGCAAAAGAGCAATTGATGCTGAATGAAGAAACTGCCTGGGTTGCTCAACTTGCCAAAGAGCTAAAGCCTGACAACAATAAACTGAGTGATGATGATGTCGAGTTGAGAAACACAGGATTAAGTATCATTGGCACATTATAAGTTAATAAAGAAGATTAGCATCTTCATTTATCTAGGATCATAAACAGGGGCATGAATCGTCGCTCCACCAAGACAAGTCTGCCCTTGATAAAACACAGCATATTGCCCGGGAGCAACCCCGGCATCACCCTCTTCCATTTGAACCAAGGGATATCCGTCCTTTTCACTAATCTCGCATGGTAAAGTTGCCTCCCCATGACGAATCTTAACCGTTAGATCATCCATGCGCCCCTCCGCCAACCAATGGATCGGAGACACTGTAAAGCGACTAATATTTGGTGACTCTTTTAACCGACGACTAACATAGATTCGATTATTCTCAACTTCCTTACGGACAACAAACCATGGCCCTCCGCCCAAACCAAGACCTTTCCTTTGACCTATAGTATGGAACCAATACCCCTTATGCTGACCTATCGTTTTATCCGTATCTTCATCAATTATATCACCAATTTTTTCGCCCAGATGACAGCGCACAAAATCTGAATATTTTATTTTACCCAGAAAACAAATACCCTGTGAGTCTTTGCGAGCTTTATTGGGAAGATTGTATAATTCAGCCATATCACGCACTTCAGCTTTTGGAAAATCACCGATAGGAAACAAACATCTGGAAAGCTGTTTTTGACTTAAGTGAGACAAAAAATAGGTTTGATCTTTAATCGGATCAATGCCTTTTTCCAGCCAATATAGACCATCTTTTTCACACACACGTGCGTAATGACCTGTAGCAATTTTTGCGAAACTATCATCAATATGATCAACAAAAGCTCCAAACTTAACACGCTGATTGCATAAAATATCTGGACTAGGAGTTCTACCTGCTTTCAATTCCTGTACAGTATGCGAGACAACCCTATCCCAATATGCCTTCTGCAAAGAAATAACTTTCAGTTCAACCCCAACAGCATCGCAAACTTGTCGAGCAAAAGACAAATCTTCTTCCCAAGGACACTCACCTAAGAAAGCAAATTCTTCTTCTAACCATATTTTCAGATAAAAAGCGGTTACCTCATGCCCATCATCAACGAGTCGTCTGAGAGCTACTGAACTGTCTACACCACCAGAAACCAACGCAGCAATTTTCATACTTTGCACCCTAAAAGCTGACCAAATTTACCAATGCAAGTAGGTCACTAACACATATATACCGCACATGGAAATTGTTTCGCAGGACTAGATAAACCTTACTGACACCATAAATTATTGTAGGCTGCAACCTAAAGACCATGCTAATCTCCGTTGAATCTCGACTTTTGAGTCAAAACTAACTGTAATCATATAAAAATGCTTATTTTATTAACTCTAACATTGTTAGTCATCTGGAGACATAAGCACATAGTCAATAAGACATTACTATTTTTCTCTTATAATAGGGCCAGAATAACATTGATAAAAGGGTAACAAGATGGATACAGATATCAACCAAGCCATTGATTTGATCGATTCAGCAAACCGTCAGGACCCCAATCAAGAACAATGGAATGGAGAGTTATGGCCTAAAGAACTTTTATACAGTAAAAGAATGAGTCAATGCCTAAATGAATTTGTCCCGGAGTGTTCACCACTATTAAAAATAGCTGCAAGAGGCCACCATATCCGCCGATGGGAACTCCCCCGCACTGCCTACCCAATGAATAAAGCAGGCTATTATAAATGGCGCAATCAACAAAAAAAGACACATGCTGAACATATAGGCCAAATTATGGCTGAATGCGGCTTTAACAAAAATGATATCGATCAAGTTAAACTAATAATCTCAAAAAAGGACCTGCTAAATCCCGAAACACAATGTTTAGAAGATATTATTTGCTTAGTATTTCTAAACTACTACTTCACTGAGTTTGCTAAAAAATATGATGACGATAAACTAATACATATTCTTAAAAAAACCTGGCAAAAAATGTCAGAAAAGGGCCATAAAAAGGCTTTAGAATTAGAGCTTGATGAGAATGCAACCAAGTTAATCAAAGCAGCACTTTCATCTTAAAGTCCTATTTCTCGTGTTAAAACGAGAGAAGCCATCATAAAAACAAACCAGCCGAAAGCTGGTTGTAACTGCTTGCTGTCAATTCTCTTAGATGCATAACTTCCTATGGCTAGGCCTGACAAAGTCAACCCAGTAAACACTATAAGAAAAGTCCACTCCATACCATCAGTGGCTTGCAAATCACCAATAAATCCACTGATGGACTTAATACTAATAATGAGCAAGCTTGTACCTACCGCTTTTTTAATTGGAAGGCCAGCCAGAAGAACTAAAGTAGGAATGATCAAAAAACCTCCTCCTGCACCAACAAAACCTGTAATACCCCCTACAACAAAACCTTCAGCTGCTATAACGAACATAACCTTCTTATTCATTTTTGCAGATGCACTCGGTTTTGGCCGCACGTTTAACATAAATAAAGCAGCAGTAAGCATGACTACGCCAAAAGTTAGCATAATCAAACTATCTTTTGATATCGTAATTCCACCAAAATCTATTACTTCAGATATTAACGGCAGCCCCCAGCGCCTTACCAGATAGACGCCAATACAAGAAGGAAGTCCAAATACAAAACCCAATTTTAACCGCACATTTCCTTCGAGATAATTGAAATAAACTCCCATCAAACTAGTAATTCCTACGATAAATAGAGAATAAGCCGTTCCTAGCGGTGGAGGAACTGCGAACATGTAAGTAAGAATAGGTACGGTCAAAATAGAGCCACCACCACCGAAAAGACCTAAGGAAATACCGACAAATAGTGCACAGAAATAGCCAAGAAAATCCATGAAACTTCCTCTAATTAGAAGAAATGGGAAGCATTGCAATTGAATTTATTGGGGGGAAAAGTATCTAGATAGTTTATTTACAATAAAAATAGACAAAAAACAATATCATTAGATTTTTTGAGTACAACTGTGAAGGGTTAAAGGAACTCTCTTAATGTCCTTTTGTTTAGCAACATCCTGAGCCTTTTTCCTTACTTCTTCAATCATCTTAGGTAATTGTTTATGATGAGGGCAAAGGCTCTTCGCTTCTTCAAAGTGATATAGGGCTTTTTCATAATTACCTTCTTCTGAAAATAATTCACCCAAATTAATGTGCGGAAATTGACGAGGTCCGTAACGCCGAGCCTCAAGGGCTTTGTAAAACCAAGGAACAGCCTCTTCCTTTCTTCCAAGAAAGACCAAGTAGGAACCAATGTCATTATATGGATTACCAAAACCCGGATCAACAGCGATGGCTTCATGACAAAGCTCTAGAGCTCTGTGAGGGCGTCCTAACTGAAACTCAATCCAGCCCCAATAAGTAAGAGCATCTGGCGTCCGCACCAAAGCAGCAGAGGTTTTAAACTCTTGAATGGCTTTATCATAGTTATATTCCTTGACAGCAACCAGACCGGTATAAAGAAGCCTACGCGCCCGCTTATTGACAAAGTCATTCTCTACAGGATCCATTTGCAAATCCTCTAAATTTTTAGGAGTCTCAAATGACTATGCCATGAAAAATAAAAATAAACAGTGAAATTTTTGAGAGATTGAGTGAATAAGTTCTGAATATCTAGGAAGAAGGAGATCTAAGCTTTACTTCATCATTATTAAAGTCCTGACGCAAAATTTGAATCATTAATTCCGGAGCTTGGTCTAAAAATCGCTCTGCACGATCATGCCCCAGCGTCCAGACTGCAGTAGCAACATCCAGCAAGTCAATCATATCACTTTTTTGAAACTCTTCGAGTAGCTCTTCAATCACAAGACCCACAACTAAGAATTCATCTTCAGTGCTATCGGCCTGAACTCCAAAAGGATGCATAAGAACCTGCAACGAAACGGGAGCATTTTCAAATTCACGAAGTGCGTCAATCCAGTTCTCAAACCTCATGCAAATGACGCGTTTGCTATCCTCATTATTCATATTGGCTCCTTAACTTGACGTCTATTTATACAATTCGGCTCTATGTCCAAAAAACTTAGCTATATGAGTTGGGTCGTTATTCATATTTTTATAAAAAAGGCCTGCATATTAACTAGTTAAATCTATGCACCACAGCATCAAACGAGCCAAAAGGTCTTTTTTTTATATGAGAAAGCTGCTACAAGCGGGATGCAATTACAGAGAAACTAAGCAGAAAGCTCATGACAGGAGACATAAGTGTCAACGGACAATCATAGCCCAGTAGCAATATTATCAGTCACCGATAAGACCGGCATAGTAGATTTCGCATCTAACCTAGCTTCTCTTGGGTTCAAGATTTTATCCACCGGGGGAACAGCCAAAGCTCTTAAGACAGCTGGCATAGAAGTAACCGATGTGGCAAGTTTTGCAAATAGCCCAGAGATTTTGGACGGCAGGGTAAAGACCTTACACCCTAAGATCCACGGTGGTATTCTCTTGGATCGCAACAATCCAAACCACCTTTCCCAAGCAAAGGCTCATGACATTATACCTATTGATCTTGTTGTGGTAAATCTATATCAATTTGAAAAAAATGCGATGGCAGGTGAATTACCTCTTAATAAAGCAATAGAATTTATAGATATTGGTGGACCTACCATGCTAAGAGCCGCCGCCAAAAACTATCAACACGCAATGCCTGTTATCGACCCAGAGGACTATACGACAGTCATTGAAGAACTTCAGCAAGGTCCTTTGAGTAATGAAACAAGAAGACAACTCGCCGGTAAAACTTTCCAGATCATTTCACAATATGATCAGATGATAGCTAATGCCTATGCCCCGGAATCATCTGAAGATCTGCACGAGTTCAAGACTTTGAAAATGAAAAAAGTCCAAGACCTTCGCTATGGAGAAAACCCTCATCAAAAGGCTAGTTTCTATGAAATTGAAGGTGATCAAAAGACCGGATTACAAGCTGCAAAAGTGATTCAGGGTAAACCGCTATCATACAATAACCTCATTGACCTAGATGCAGCAACTAGCTTAGTAGCTGACTTCTCGGAAGCAACAGCGGTCGCCATTATAAAGCACACTAATCCCTGTGGTATAGCCATGGAATATGAAGGCAGTGTCAGAAATGTATTTCAGAAAGCCTTAGCATGCGATCCAAAGTCTGCATTCGGAGGTATTATAGCAACCAACGAAACTATCGATGCCGACGCAGCAGAAAGCATGAGTAGCATGTTCATTGAGTGCATCGCTGCACCCAGCTTCAGTGATGAAGCATTAGGGATATTTTCAAAAAAGAAAAACTTAAGACTACTTGAAACGGCATTTCTAGATAGAAATAGCCTTCCAAACAAGAGTTTTTCCTATCGTTCGATCAGAGGTGGTATTTTAGCACAGCAAACTGATAACCTTAAAACAAGACCTGAGCTCTTTGAAAGCAAAACTAAGCGGCAGCCATCAAATAGAGAACTGGAAGACCTGGCATTTGCTATGACCGTCTGTAAACACGTAAAATCGAACGCTATAGTCTACGCTAAAGATTTATGTACGGTAGCTGTAGGTGCAGGCCAAATGAGCAGAATAGACTCAGCGGAGTTTTCAGCTGAAAAGGCAAAAAGAGATGGTAAAAGCTTGGATGGTGCTGTCATGGCTAGTGATGCATTTTTTCCGTTTAGAGATACTGTAGATATGGCATCAAATCTCGGCGTAAAAGCCATTATCCAGCCCGGCGGCTCTATTCGCGATGAAGAAAGTATCCAGGCATGCGATGACCATGGCATTGCAATGGTGTTTACAGGCTATCGACACTTTAAACACTAACTGGCTATGCATCCTATCATTCATTTATCTCGAATCACTTAAAGTGTCCGGAGGAGGAAGTTTCAATACTGGAACTCCCTTTTCTATTCTTTCACCTAAAATACCACGACTGATAAGTGACTTTAGCTTAACCCGATGGATCATTCCCAATTCATCACTTAATAATGCTATGGCACCAGCAGCAAATGCTGCAGCAGTAGAAGTCCCTTCCAGAACCATTCCATTATTATACTCAATTCTAGAAAGCGAAATCAGCTCTGGTTTAATAATTTTTCCATTATAATCTTTCTTACTATTACCATAATTGATTTCTAAAGCACCTACAGTCAATGCTTCAGGGTTATCGGCTGGCATAAAAACAATGTTATCACCATTACCTTTTACTATGCTAACTCCAGGGCCATTAGCTGTTACCCACATCTTATCAGTATTAACAAAAGCCTCAGGATTCCTGGCAAGGACTTTCACATAATAGGTGCCGGGTTGCAAAGTCGCATAAAGATATTCCCTAGCATGACGAGAATAGCCGGGCTGATCCCCACGATCTTGACCATCTTGAATCAATTGACTTCTGCCTATCTCACTCCCATTAAGGTCAGTAACCACCAAGTTCAAATCTTTCGATGTTCTGTAGTAGTATGATTCTCGAAAATCATTCCATCCTAAAGAAAATTTCACGCGCGACGACTCAGTAACTATAACCTTTAACTTATCACCATCGGGGAATTTTGCTCGCTTACCATCAAATTCGATAGGCCCAAACCAGGTACTCTTACCCAGATTACCAGCTGCATTGATCCATAGGATACCCGCTCGGATTGCCTTATCGACTAGTGCATTAATATACCCCGAACCGTCTGCATTACCGCCAGACTCCCAAATCTGACTATAAAGAGAAATCACCATTTTGCTGGGATTTTGACGCTTATAACTAATCAAATCATTGATTGCTTTCTCTAAATTCAGATAAGCACCTGAGGTGTTATAAAGCCTCAATTCTGGCCCTTTTTGGCCTTGGCTCCACAAATCGGTACCAGCCGTCAAACCCCAAATAATCTCTGTAAGCTTAGTGCCATGAATCGTCTCAGTCACCATACCAGTAGCATTGGTCTCAACACTAAGACTCGGAGGAAGAGTTCTTCCTTTAGCTCTATCAAGACCGGAAAACCCGTTATCCAAAATAGCTATCATGGCATTTTCACCATGGTAACCCCTCTCAGTCCAAGCTATAGAGCCAATCTGAGTGCGTATTTGCGACCAATTGCTGGCAGGCTCACCGACATACTCTGAACCCGGCGCAAGCATCTGAGGCAAAGGCTCAAAGCTTATTGGCTCCTCCTCTGACTCCTGACAACCATAAGACATAAAAAGCGCCGGGATTATAAAAATATATAGAATTATCATATATTTGCAATTATTAATAAACATATTAAGACCAAATAATAATTTTCTTTTCCTGAGATATATAACATGTACTTAATATACTCAATTAGATTAATAATCATTAATAATTTTAAATCCAACTATATAAAAAAAACTATGATTTCAATAGCTTAATAGTGTTAAAAATATGGTAATCAGATCATATGAGTATTTATAGAGTACCCACAATTAATCCTTCATCAAAAGCTCGATATTTTCTGAAAGTTATAACTTAGACTTAAAATCGGCATTAAATAATCCGAACCAGATATTGTATGTCGTGGGAGCCTACCTGGCTTTTATGAGTCTTTTTCAGGAGGTGTTTATGGTCTCTACCCATCGTGAAAGATTAGCCCCCAAAGAAGGTCCGCCTCAGGCCTAAAGACATTTTTTTATATAAGATCTGATCCGGCTAACTACCGGAGTATGAGGAATACCTCTCACTGCAAATCAGTTTATGCAGGTTTACCACCAAGTTTGCTCACTTTGTTTTTTCAAGGTGAGTTTTTTTTTCAAAAATAGAACGGAAATGAGCCAAATTACGATAAATAGAAGATATTAGAACAGAGCACTGCCATCTTCTCACAGACTTCTGAGCAAGCGTAAATTTTGAACAGCATTTTCTCTTTTTCAGTAATACCAAATTAGCCTAATTAACTATAGAACCTGAGCTGCTTTGGTTGCTAGTTCGCTTCTTTCGCCTTTTTTCAAAGTAATATGAGCAGCTATTTTTTCTTTCCTAAACCTTTCGATCACAAAAGTTAAACCGTTAGTTTGAGAATCAATATAGGGATTGTCAATCTGATATGGATCACCTGTAAGTATAATTTTCGTACCTTCACCAGCCCTTGTCAGAATAGTTTTAATTTCATGAGGAGTAAGGTTTTGAGCTTCATCCACAACAAAGTATTGATTAGGAATAGATCGTCCCCGGATATAGGTCAATGGCTCAACCGCCAGCATACCTTGATGAATCAATTCGTTATAACCGTTACCATTCATTCGTTTCTTACGATTAGCGCTCCCACCACCCAACAACAACTCTAAATTATCAAAAATCGGTTGCATCCAAGGGTTAAGCTTCTCTTCAAGATCCCCAGGCAAAAAACCTATATCCCGCCCCAAAGGAAAGATAGGACGAGATACCAATAATTTTTGATACTGATCTTCATCAGTTACCTTAGTCAGACCAGCAGCAATAGCCAACAAGGTCTTTCCCGTTCCTGCCACACCACTAATAGTCACTAGACGAATAGAATCATCCATCAATGCTTCTAAAGCAAAGGTCTGCTCTATGTTTCGAGGAAAGACCCCCCAAATACCGTCGGTTCTCGGCTCTAACATCCTAACTTTATGATCTATTTCATCATAAAAGCCATAAACGTGCTGGGCAGCATCATTTTCATCTTCGAGAATAACAAACTGATTGGGCGACAATTCCTCATCAAGCTTAAACTCTCTCTTGATATAGAAATCATTAACAGTATCCGAAGTGACTTTCCTATGCGCTATTCCCGTATATAGATGAGAAATATCTACTTTATCGGCCTCAAAGTCTTCGGCAGCAAGGCCAAAGGCATCCGCCTTAATCCGCAGATTCGAATCTTTGGTAATGACAAATACTTTACGGGAATCACCGAACTGCTTTTGCAATGTCAGCCCAATCGCCAAAATATGGTTATCAGCATTGTCTGCCAGCAGCTCAGGCAGAATATCCATATTATGGCCTAGGTACACAAATAACTGACCTGATTCTTCTCGATCTTCATAAATCGGGATGCCGGATGACAAAGTACCCTTCGTCCTCAGACGATCAAGCATCCGAGAGACCTCTCGGGCGTTTCTACCAATATCACTTTGATCTTTTTTAAAGTTATCTACTTCTTCAATAACGGATATAGGGATAACAACATCATGTTCATCGAACTTATAAATACTCAATGGATTACTTAGCAGAACATTCGTATCCAGAATGAAGACTTTCTTCATAAACTACGCCCTTTGGACATCATAAATTTCAACGGCAATTAATTTATTCATAGCAAAATCTATTCACTTATTAAAGATGCGATTCAAATAACTGCGATTTTTTTAGGAATCAGCAATATGGAACGTAACATTACAAATTCAACCAAATTGAAAAAGCGTATTTAAAATGACAGGAATTTTCAAACAAGTTAATCTTAATTAACAAGTTAAAATAAAGACCAGAGGTAAATTGAATGATCGACTCAATAGAATTACTCCAAGACCTTAATCGGGAGTCAAAAAACCTGTTCGCAGAAAGACAAACCATTATGAGCTTTGGAGGGTTCTTAGATCAGTTAAAAAAAGACCCAAAAAGCTTAACTAGAAATTCTGCACAATATATAAAGGATTGCTTTGATCACTTTGGCACAGAAAATATCCTAGATCATGGCAGTAAGGTTAAACGCTGGAAACTTTTTGATCACGGTAATGAAAAAGGCATACCCATTATCGGCACCGAAAGGGTACAGCAAGAGATATACCAATCTCTAACTAGCTTTGTTCAGCAAGGCTACCCCAATAGACTCATCATGCTACACGGACCAAATGGATCAGCAAAAACCTCCATCATTGAATCAATGGCCTGGGCTATGCAACGCTACTCTGAGACTGAGGAAGGCACAGTCTTCAGATTTAACTGGATTTTTCCTGCCGACAAGACGGCGGTACCAAGATCAAAAGGTCAGGGAGGAGGACCCATTGGATTCGGTTCATCCGCCAATGAATTATTTGATACTTCCAGTAGCTACGCTTTACTAGACGAGGGCAAAATTGCATCAAAAATACATTCCGAATTCAAAGAAAATCCAGTTTATCTTATACCCATGCCACAGCGGGAAACATGGCTAAGAAACTGGTTTGCTGAAAAGGATGATATCTCACCCGAAGAGGTGGACATCCCTCCCCACCTCCTGCTCTCTGGTTTGAGCAAAAGGAACCAACTTATCTACGAGAACCTTCTGGCGGCCTATGATGGTGACATTGCAAAAGTGTTAGCCCACGTACAAATAGACAGGTTTTTCTATTCACGCCAATACCGAGTAGGCATTGGTACGGTTGAACCACAAATGTCAGTAGATGCAATAGAAAAGCAACTGACCGTTGATCGCAATATTTCAAATATGCCGGCTGTTTTACACAACATTAACTTTCATGAGTCCTTCGGTCCAATTATCGAAGGGAACCGGGGAATCCTAGAATTTTCAGACATGCTAAAAAGGCCTATTGAAGCCTACAAGTACCTGTTAACAACGATTGAAAAAGGTACACTTAACCTCCCCAGCTCAACAGCTAATCTTGACACTGTTTTTTTCGCAACTAGCAATGAAAAACATTTAGATGCTTTTAAAGCAAATCCAGACTTTGCCTCTTTTCGAAGCCGGATGGACTTAATCACGGCACCCTATTTACTGAAAGTTGATCAAGAACTCTCAATATACAGTAGTGACATTAGAGCAATGTCACATACAAAGCCAATCGCTCCCCATGCTATTCGGCTACTTTGCCTATGGGCGATCATGACCCGTTTAAAACAACCTGACCCAGAATACTACAAAGGTAAACATCGTTCTCTTCTTGCTCGCTTAGACCCCTATAGCAAAGCGAGATTGTACAATAGCAGTACACTTACCCATCAATTTAAACAGCAAGAAGCCAACATATTTCGTGACCTGCATGGAGAAATTCGTGGTGAATCAGAAAATATCGTAGTGTATGAAGGTAGATTTGGAGCATCTCCCAGAGAGATAAGATCTATTCTATACAGAGCTATTCAACACCCCAGTCACAAAACACTAACGCCTATGGCGATATTCGAGATTCTCGAAACCATTGTGAAAGACAGAACTGTTTATGACTTTTTACAACTTGAGCCTAGGGGCAAATACCACCAAGCTAACGAATTTATTAAAATCATCAGGAAAGACTTCCTCGATACATTTGAAAAAGAAGTTACAAACTCGATGACACTAGTTGAACCGGGACAGCATGAAGACTTACTTTCCAGATATATTGAACATGTAGTGGCGACAGTCAAAGGAGAAAAATTATACAACAAAAATATAAGCAGTTATGAAGCTCCTTCAGACAGCCTGATGAAGGAAGTGGAGAAAATACTCAATATCACGGGATCTATTGACCGACACCGAGAAGGATTACTCGGCAGAATCGCAGCATGGAGAATCGATAACCCCAACTCCGATATCGAAATAACTAAAATTTTCGATGATTTTCTAGAAGTCATGAAGGCTAAGTATTATAAAGACCGCCAAGCACATGTAGACGATAATTTCAAATGTATGATGCTTCTTGACTCGGAAAGCCCGGAGGGATTGTCTAAAGCACAAATCGATCTGGCAAATCTGACTTTTCAACAATTAGAGGAAAAGTTTAAATATGACAATATTTCGGCTAGAGAATGTTTACGCTATTATATGACCGAAAAACAGAATTCTTAGCTTCGCAATAAAGCAAAGAATTCCGCCGTTAAACTTTTCGAACTTTAATTAATATTTTATGTCCAATAAGTTCACTTATGAACCCCCGGACATCCTCCATAGATCGACTGGCTTCTTGTGATAACAAACGCCAGTCTACAACTCTCTTTTGTTCAAAAAGTCGCAAGAAAATGATTTCTGTATCACTCATAAACAAACGGAAATCAACCTTTTTACCACCCTTACGCACTAACAGATTAACAATCCAAGGTTTATCTGATTTGTCTATGGATTCTTGATCTTCACTAGAATTCTGTACGATTTTAACACGTGGACTCAATTCTAATTTAGCATCCGGTAGCATCCAAACTTTGTCTAAAGACTTTTGACATCGATGCCATAACTCCAGAGGACTGACAGGATCACCTGTTTCATAATCATCTGGATCAACTTGATCCTGTAGATCCTTAGGCACAGATTTCACCATTGCCTGATCGAATTTGTCCGCTTCAACGATTTCAAAACTATTAGCAATCTCCCATAGCACATCGCGATGATCGCTAATAGCGACAGCACACTTTTTAAATAAGTCAACTTCTCGACCATACCAATCGGCCCATAAAGCTTTCAAAGCAGACTTGGACCAAAAGCGATTAGAAGCTGAAACGGCGGGTATATTTTCACTTAAGCTATCAAATCGATTTATATAAGAAGAAAGATCAAAACCAATATAGTCCAGAGCCCATTGACTTAACGCAGTTTCTACCTGTAGTCCTAACACTTGTACGTCAGACCAAAATTGATCGCCGCGAGAGCCATGATCTTTCAAACAGAAGAAAGTAGAACAAACAGAATTCCGAAAAGCATGAATATTACAATATCCATTTTCGGGGTTGAGCATAGGGCACAGAGTTTGGTCACTACTGCCAAAACGATCATGTTCGATGTCATCAAGGTAATCAGTCCACTGCTTTGGCGTATTGACCATGCCCTCTGGAATAAGAGCCCCTTTGTTGATCAAGGATTCTATAATGGGGCCATTTTTAGATTCCAACGCAAATCCCAGCAAAAAATTCGGAACCCTGGGATTATAGGTACAACAGCGATAATCTGGCCTATAGTCCTCATAACAAGATTTGGGGCAATTCATACATGTTGATCTTCGTTCGGATGGAAAACGAATATCCACGAACTCCCTAGGCATCATATATTGCCAAACCCCTGGAAAAATGTGATCGCCAATAAAAAGCTGCTTACACATAGGGTCATTGTCACCTAATATTAATTTCATAATAATTGGAACCATTGTTAAAATCAGTTTTAGATACCAATTATAAAGATAAAGGCGATCGAACATTTATGAAAGATACAGTTACTCGTTCGCTAGAGGACCTAAAAGGAAACATACCCAATGCCTCAGATTCTCTCACTGAGGCGCAAAAAGATGCTATCGTCACAAAGATAGGGGGCCCAAAAACAGTTAAGCAATTGATTTCAGCTAAAAAAAACCTCCCTATTGCCAGAATACCCTTTCTTTTTTCAACCTTAGATACCCAATGTGTGGTTGAAGTCCTTGCCCATGACTTCACTCAAGCAATTCTCCGTGCAGAAAATAAACAAAGTTGAAAGAACCAAACATCGAAAAAAATGGCATTTTTATTCTTTTATTTCAAATAGTTACAAGTAGTATATTTTATTTTTTAGTAAGTTTAGAAGAACCCTTGATATGAACCAAAGCTCCAAGTATATTCTAAAGGCATGAAATCATGCCCTTATGGCACTGCACCTCCAAGCAATAGGTGCATATTCTAGTTTGGTGTGATAAGGAGTATAAAGGGTTTTGCTCGGCAGAATACAAGGGACCTTGCCGGCTTCGCACTATTTTTAGAATTAGATTCAGGAGTATTTTTGAGAGTTTTAGAGAGATCAGAACTGAGAACAATTACTGAAGTACGCTTAGTCAAAGACGATGGAGAGAATGAGATCGTTCCGGTTATGGAAGCTTGGAGACAAGCCGAAGTAGCTCAGCTAAATCTTGTGCTTGTTAGTTCTGAGGAAGCAATACCTCCCGTTGTCAGAATCCAAGACTATAACAAGCTGATGTTCGAGAAGAAAAAGGCTCGAAACACTGCGAGTAAAACTAAAAAACGAAAGCAAGAATTAAAAGAAATTCAGCTGAAAGCAAATATTTCAGATCACGACTTGCAGACTAAGGTCAATAATATAAATAAGTTCCTTACCAGAGGCGATAAAGTCAAAGTTATCGTGCGACTAAAGGGACGAGAGCGAGAAAACCCCAAAAGGGCTCATGATCTTATTGATAAAGTTATGGATACAGTAGAAACAACCTGTAAAATGAAAAAACTAGCTGGTCCGGTTGCTACGGCAATCTTAGAACCAGCATAAACCAGAACGCCTCTGGACAAGACTTAATAAAAATTAAAAGAGCCTCTCAGGTTCTTTTTTTTTGAGTTCAAACAAGCCAGATTAGTATAATCACCCAATTTCATAAAGCATCTTCCATCTCAGCCCTCCCTCCATCATAATAAATAGCTAGCAAATAAATTTAAAACTAGGAGGGACTTATGACTCATGAGAATGCGCCTACCGCAATCACTGCTGTCTGGAAAACTGATTTCCAATCTCAAGAAGAAAAGCTCATTGTTGTCCATCTAGCTTCTAAACACGAAATGGGGGAAAAATATTCAAGCAGCTGGAAACCTGTTACTGACTTCCTGACCCAGTTTGAGGAAAAGTGGTGCACACTCAGCGACTTAGCAAGTAAAACCCATATCAGTAAAGTGAAAATGACCCGAAATCTTGGCACCTTAGTTGAAAAAGGGTATATCAATGAATCAACTAAAGACGGCAAGAGGTTCAAGGATGGTAAAGAAACCTCACTTGAACCCATCTACAGTCTCACTAAAAAAGTTTTTGAAGACTTTGTATAGATAACTTAAAAAATCAGTTGCCCATCAGGCCATATTGCCTCACGCTAGTTAGTGTGAATCAAGGAAATATAAGGTCTGATATGCAACTGAACATAAGAATAATGCCGACTTTGCTAATACTACTATCTTGCTTCTCTTCAGTCTGTTTTAGCACTGAAACTATCAGTGAAATATCTATCGGACCTGGTCAAGTCAACGGATCAAGTCCAATTAAACAGCTACAAAACCAAGTCGGAATCACCAAAATTCAATTTGGCCTAAGGAAGGCTATGAAGGGTAGCGATATTAAATTTAGTGGTATGGTTCTCGGCGAAACCATGAGAATTTTTAGCGTGAGGTCAGCAGGAAATTATGCCTCTAATCTAAGAAATCACCACGAACTTCTGGGGGCCGGCATTGGCGGCAAAATCTATCTAAACTTAGCTTCCTTAGCATTGGGGGTATCAGGAGGGCGACTATCTGCAAGCTTTGACATCAACGGCACAGAAACATTAAAAAACTATGAATACAGAAATATATGGGCGGATTTAGCATTAACAATGTACCGTTCTGAAACGGCATCTATCTCACTAAACTTCGGTACGGGACGTTTTGAAAACGACAGTGAATGGACTTCCGACCATGGCTACGAAGACATTCGCTTTTATCATGCAAGTCTGCTAATTAGCCATAATAGTCCATGGTAAAACATGCATAAACTCATCGATAGCTTGAAACCAATAATTAAGTCAGAAAGGTTTTATGTATGGCACTCCACAACGGTGAAATGAAGGTTTTTATTGGTTCGGCTAACCCAGAATTAGGCGAAAGTATCTGCAAAGAGCTCGGCATTGAGTCCGCCAAATCGGAAGTGATACGTTTCAACGAGGGAAATACAATGGTTCGCCTCCTTGAAAATGTCCGGGGCAGAGATTGTTTTATCATCCAGGGAATCAGCTATCCGGTAAACGACAATTTCGTCGAGCTGCTATTTTGGATCAATGCATTAAAACTAGCTTCGGCAGCTCAAGTTACTGCGATCATTCCCTTCTTTAGTTATGCAAAGGGCGATAAAAAAGACGAACCCAGAGTTTCTATCCGTGCCCGCGTGTGCGCTGATGCTATCGAGGCCGCTGGAGCAGATCGAATCGTTACTATGGATCTTCACAGCCCTCAAATCGAAGGCTTCTTCAAAATACCGGTCGATCATTTATATGCGCGACCTGTCATCGCAGATTATTTTAAGTCAAAAAAACTCTCCGACCTCGTCGTAGCATCCGCCGATGTTGGTTTCGGCAAAACAGCTTATAAATTTGCGGACCATCTGAAAACCAGTACCGTTATTGGCAATAAAATACGTAAAGACCACAGCGAAAAAGCAAAGGTTTGGTCGGTAGTAGGTGATGTAAAAGATAAGGACGTTTTGATAGTCGACGATATAGTATTTTCGGGGGGCACCTTAGTTTCAATGGCTAATGCAGTCAAAGCACTGGGGGCAAAGAGTATATTCGCAGCTGTAACCCATGGTGTTTTCTCAAAAGGCGCATCTCAAAAAATAGGAAACAGTCCTATTATAGAAATGGTAACTACAGATACGGTTGAACATCATTTTGGAGAACCTGTAAAAAATCTAGTAAAACTGAGCACCGCAGCAATCGTAGCTAAGGCTATTGAATCGATCCATGAGTATCAATCTGTTTCTGCTTTGGAAAATAATGAATAGCCTTAAAGAAACATGATAATCTATAGCATATATTATAATTTTTAATAGTAATGAAGAAAAGCTACGAATAAAAATGATATTCAAATATCTCAATCAAACATTAGATTTAAAAGAACTTTATGAGGGCCCTTGTCTGACGACCTTTTAGCCAAAGGTAAAATCAGAATAGCCTATATAGATCAGTGGACTATATTGTAATAAGTCTAAAAATCTTTAGAAATATGCTACTTTTGGCATAAGCGTAGAATCGATATGAAATTAAAAATTAAAATGATAGTACTTTTAATGTATTTAGACTTGGCCCCACTAATTAAGTAAGATATCTTTCCAGAGTTAGTTAAATCAACGTCTATAATTAAGAGAAAGAAATAACTATGCCTTTTAAGGATAAGAACTACTGGGCATTAATCCTCGGTGGCTCTAGTGGAATAGGTCTGGCATCTGCAAAAAAGCTGGCATCCTTAGGGATGAATATTGCTGTTGTGCACCGTGATCGACGCGGCGCTATGGCCAATATCGAAAAAGAGTTTGACACCATACGCCAAGAAGGAATACAGCTCGAAACTTTCAATGTAAACGGACTAAGCCAGTCTGGCAGAGAAGAAGTTGTCTCCGGCCTGAAAGATAAAATAAAAACAGGTGGTATTCGTCTCGTGCTTCATTCTATAGCACTTGGCAACCTCAAGCTCATAGCACCTCTTAAAGAAAAGAATAATGACACACTTACCAAGTTGGCAACAAAGCTGGACGTCCCTTTAGGAGATCTGCAAGGGAAAATAGATGATCTCTTTGAAGATGGGGCATCGGACTTAGTGCACCTTGCGAGTACGCCAGAATATAGTAATGAGAATTTTACTGGAGAAGAAGATCTCTGTGAAACAATCAAGAATATGGGAACCAATATCCTATCTTGGGCTCAGGATATATTGAAAGCGCAACTCTTTGTTGATGATGCTCGGATTTTAGGACTGACATCTGAAGGCAACGAGATCGCTTGGAAGGGCTACGCAGCCGTTGCAGCCGCCAAGTCGGCATTAGAATCTGTTTCAAGAGCTATGGCAGTCGAGTTTGCGCCTTATGGCTTAAGATCTAATATTTTACAACCAGGCATTACGAATACACCTGCCTTAAGACTGATTCCAGGTTCCAGCCATATGAAAGCTAGCGCTATGGAAAGAAATCCTTTTGGAAGGATCACAGAACCGGAAGATGTAGCCAACGTAGTGGCTCTTATGAGTCAAAATGAAGCAGGCTGGATCAACGGTGCAATAATTCGCGTTGATGGCGGAGAACATATAAGCGGTTAAAGCATCACTTAAAATTAAAAATCATCTTCAAATCGAACACGAAAATATACAGCTTTCGTGTTCTTGATTATAAAAGGCTATATTTTAAATAATCTGGTCTAAAAGGGGCATTTACATGAAATATAATGAGTTTTTGGACAGGCAGACATTTAACAAAAATGAACTGCTGGCTTTTGCTCATGGTACATTGGTAGAAAATCCACCAGAGGGAGGTCTTGCCAGTTTGCCTAGCCCACCTTTTCTCATGTTCGATGAAATAACCAAAATTGAACGCAATGGTCGCACTGGATCCATTGTCGCTGAACAATATATCAAGCAAGATAGCTGGTATTTTCAGTGCCATTTTAAAAATGATCCTGTTCAACCTGGTTGCCTTGGTGTCGATGCGATTTGGCAACTTCTAGGATTCTACTGCTGCATAAATGGCGCAGTTGGAGCTGGTAGAGCTCTTGGGGCAGGCGAAATCGATTTTAATGGTCAAATACGCCCGTTTGATAAGGTTGTACGTTACGAACTGGACGTTCGCCGTTTTTCAATCTTCAAGGAGAGTGGAGCTGCCATGTCAATTGCTAATGGCAAGGTCTTCGTAGATGACCAGGAGATCTATAAAGTATCAAATGCAAGAGTCGGCACTTTTGTAAATATCAAGTACACAGATTACCCCAACCCTGACAGCCCTCATGCTAAGGGTGGATTAGTCAATAAGTCGTAATTAAGGAAAACCAATGATTAATGATTGGAATGATATTAACGAAATTTCCGATACCCTGATGGAGCTGCTCCCACAGAAAGCGCCCTTCAGGTTTCTTGACCGCATCACGGAAGTAGATGAAAACCATATAATAGGTCAGTATCGTTTTAAAAAAGATGAGTTTTTCTATAAAGGACACTTTCCAGAGAGGCCATTAACGCCTGGAGTCATCTTGGTAGAATCAATGGCCCAAACTGGCGTTGTTGCTTTTGGGTTTTATCTTTTACTAAAAGAGATTAATAGTGAAGAGGTGAAGCATAATCTGACCGTGTTCACTGAAATGGAAGCTGATTTTCGTCGCGAAGTGCTTCCGGGGGAACTAATTACGATTAAAGCTGAAAAAATGTTCTTCCGTAGGAAGAAGCTCAAGAGTAAAATCGATCTTTACCTCGAAAATGGGGAACTTGCAGCATCAGCAATATTGTCAGGAATGGGAGTGCCAAAATGACCGTCAGTGAAAAGCGGGTTGTTATAACAGGAATGGGAGTCGTCGCTCCTAATGGCCATGGGAAGGAAGAATTTTCTTCCTCTCTAAGGAACGGTAAGAGTGGCATAAGATTTATCGAGAAATTACAAGAACTCAAGTTTAGTTGCCAAGTGGGCGGTGTACCGCAAGGCATAAATGAAAAATTAGATCAGTACTTCCAAGAAGATGAATTGATCGCCATGAATGAAGCCATGGTTTATGCAGGTATTGCTTCTCTTGATGCTTGGAAAGATGCGGGCTTGACTGTCACCGATAGCGATAGTGACAAAGTTAATGAAGACACAGGTGCAATTATCGGAACCGGCATAGGTGGTATTTCTACCTTAGCTAACGAAGTGGTTCCTAAAGTAGCGCAAGGGAAGGTTAAAAGACTTGGTAGTACAGTTGTTGAGCGCATTATGTGCAGCGCTGTAAGTGCCAAAGTCGGTGGCCTATTAGCATTAGGCAATCAGGTGACAACTAATTCATCTGCATGCAGTACAGGTACTGAAGCCATTATCATGGGATATCAAAGGATAAAGGCTGGCTTAGCTAACCGCATGGTAGTTGGAGGCGCTGAAGGTAGTGACCCCCATACATGGAGTGGCTTTGACTCCATGAAAGTACTTTGCAAGAAATTTAATGATAAGCCAGAAGCAGCGAGCCGGCCTATGAGTGCATCTGCTGCGGGCTTTATCCCTGGCAGTGGCTCTGGAATCTTGATCATAGAGGATCTTGCTACAGCAAAGGCAAGAGGCGCCAAGATTTATGCCGAAATCATTGGTTCAAGCATCAATAGCGGAGGCATGAGAAAAGGTGGTTCTATCACAGCACCTAGCCCTTCAGGGGTTAAACGCTGCGTTAGAGAAGCGGTGCTCGAAGCCGGTATCCAATCATCTGAAATTGATTATATTAATGGCCACCTAACGGCAACCATGGCAGATAAAAAAGAAGTCGGTAATTGGGCCAATGGCTTAGAATTACAACCTGAGAAATTACCTAAAATCAATTCCACGAAGTCCATGATTGGTCATGCTTTAGGAGCATCCGGATCACTAGAAATGGTTGCGACCCTGCTGCAAATGGAAGGTGGATTTGTACATGGATCATTGAACTGTGAAGATCTACATCCGGACCTACATGAGTTCAAAAATAGTATTGTTCAAAAGTCTGTTGATACTGATATCAAAGTAGCTGCTAAAGCTAGCTTCGGTTTCGGTGACGTAAATAGCTGTATTATTCTTAGAAAATGGAGTTAGTAATGAGTGCTAATCAAGAAGTTTTTAATAATGTTGTGTCTATTATTTCAAAGCATGCAAAAAACCAGTCTGCTTTGGAAGCCTTAACATCCGAAACAAATATTCTGAACGATCTGCAGGTTAACTCTGCACGTTTGGTTGACATTGTTTTAGACTTTGAAGATAAGTTTGATCTTGAAATTAGTGATGATGATGCTGATAAGATCGAAACTATTGGTGATGCAGTAAATTTAGTTGAAAAACTACTTAACTGATCAAACTAATAGCGATGGAATCCTATAAGGAAGAATCCGGGATTTCATCGCTGTATCTTTTATTATGAGGCATGCTCTGCAGCTTACAGTGAACCATAAACAAAGCCTATCGCTTCAAAAAGCTATTTGCTTTATCAATTTTCCTTGGTTTGGAAGTCTATGGTTTTTCCTAATCTTTGGGCTGGGTGGATACAGCTGCCGCGATATTATCAGCATTAGAAAAAAAGCCGTCAAATTACTTGATGAAGTTGGGTCTAAGCCATTAGTCATATGCGCCAATCACCTAACAATGATTGACTCTATGCTAATCACAACTTTTTTATTTCCCTTTTCAAGTATCTTCAAACGCTTCACATTAATGCCTTGGAACGTACCGGAAGTCATCAATTTCGGTAAAAACTTCCTATTAAGGCTCATGTGTTACTTAGGGAAATGCGTCTATGTTGAACGGGGGGGCTCGCTAGCATCAAAAAAACTGACGTTAGAAAAAGTTAAGTGGCTAGTCAAAAAAAAGCAATTAGTGTGCTTATTTCCAGAAGGGACACGGAGCCGAACAGGCAAAATCGATCCTGAAAGCGCCACATACGGTATCGGTAAAATTCTACAAGAAGTCGAAGACTGCCATGTTCTATGTGTTTATGTTCGAGGTGATAGCCAAGAGTCATATAGCTTTTTCCCTAAGAGGAATGAAACTTTCTATACTGACATTAGCCTCATCAAACCCACCTCTGAGCACAAGGGCAATAGAGGGGCAAAAGAAATAACTTTAGAAGTTATGAATCAACTGAAAGATATGGAACATGGATATTTCCAGTCAATTGGGAAATGATATAGTTGATCTCGACTGTGACCAGAATTACCACCCAAGATTTCCAAAAAGAATTCTATCTGATAAAGAGTGGCTCGCATGGAAAAAGGATGAATGTAGATTTGCACTTTGGAGTTATTGGGCTGCAAAGGAAGCTGCATATAAATTTATAAAGCAGTTAAACCCTAAAGCAACTTTTTCGCCACAAGAGTTTGAAGTAGACAGTTGTTTTGGAAAAGTAACTTATAGATCTAAGGTGGTCCCTATTAAAATAACAAAAACGACCACCAATATTTTCTGCCATACATTATCGAACAGCCAACAAATTCATCGGGTTTCATTAGTCTCTTCGCTCGTCAAAAACGAATCTCCTGATAGTCATTCCCTAGCAGCAAGACAATTGGCAAGAAATATCCTTTCGCGCCATTTTGGAGATTTTAAGGAGATTCATTTTGAGAGGAGTCGAAGGCGTCCACCAAAAGTCTTTTTGGATGGAAAACAATGGCAAGGTGCCATGAGCTTTACTCACCATGGTCGCTTTGTAGCTGTTTCTATTGGCCTCTAAATACCTTTTAAAAAACCATAGAGTTGCCCACATCCTCTCCTTAATGCTAAATGAAGTCCTATCACTGATTGTTTTCAAAGCTCAGCTGCTAACGATACACAATCACGATCAACCAATAGAAATCAATGCCATTTTGATATGGTTTACAACTAACCAAAGCCGACCCACGGGAATGAATCATCACAGTGACTAGTTTAGAATCAGTTTATTGATTAAGCTGTTCAGGTGGTCGGCAATTTAATTGGAGTTAAGACTTCAACTGTGGCACCATATGCAAACAAGTAAGGCCTTCAGGAAGAATCATATGACTTACAGTCAAATCATCTATACAGCACTCTTGGTAATGCTTCCATCTACTTTCAGCGCCGCTCTGTCACTATCTTCGGCAATGAATATAGCAAGAAAAAACTCTACTGAAATAGACCAAAGCCGTTTTGAAATAAGAAAAGAGCAAGCAAACTTATTTTACTCTGATAGAATCTATGACACGAACTTAAAGTTAGACAGCAGTCAGTCCAGAGATAGAACCCAACAAGAAACCCTGTCATCAATCACTGATGCCACAATAACAGCTAGTTCTTTTTCATTACAAAAACTGTTTCCATGGGGCTTTTCCACCTACGGTGGCATCTACCAAACAAAAACGGAGGTGGAAGTTCCTGACGCTGTTTTGCAAGCTGGACAGGGTCCCATTTATAATCCTCAGTTCGAATCGGAATTAAGGATAGGGGTACAGGTAGATCTGTGGCGTAATCTCGCAAACAAAGAATACGACCTATTAAAAAATGCCTCCCGGGCTGATCTATACACGGCATCTTTTACGGCTCGAATTAGAGAACAAGCCGTTTTATACGAAACAGAGAAACTATACTGGAAATACCTCAGTATGAAATCTCAATCACAGGTACTAGCACAACTGGTTAAATCAACCTCGAGATTTAAAAAGTCGATGATCCAACGGGCTAAACTGGGAAGAGCTGATCAAGTTGATGTCGCTGCAGCCGAAGCTCTTGAAATCGAAAACGAAACCAATCTACTCTCAGCTCGCATATCAATGGCACAAATTAAACAATTACTTGCCCTGCGTATCTACGGCAAACTAAATCAGAGCTCTCCGTTATATATAAAATCATCAACACTGCCTGAAACAGCACCTTATAATCTTAACATCGAGACCATAGGACTCAATATCGTACCCCAATCTCAGTACCATCAAAAATATCTTAATTGGGGAATGAAAAACCGGTTTGATGTGAAACTTCTTAGACAGCAACAAAAATCAGTCCGCTCAGCATTTCTATGGGCTAATGAAATACGCAAACCCAATATCTCTATGTATGCACAAGCTTCTGCAATTGGGCGAGGAGACAATGATCAAACGAGTCAGGAAGCTGCTGATGAAGTTAATCAACAAACTGTTGGCATTAAATTAGATTGGGCTATAGATGGCACAGAGTTCAAATCAAAACGAATGGCAACTATAGCAGATCGTCATATTATCAATGCTAAAATCAATTCTATTCAGAAAGAACTAAGTGAATCCTTAGCTCAAAGCTTCGCAAGGATTGATGGTTCAAAAAGACGCATGAAACAGTCACAACGAAATCTATTTTCTCTTAATAAGAAAATAAAAGCTGAGACTATAAAACTTTCGCAAGCACGTAGTGATGAAGTAGTCGTTATTAAATATAAAATGGAAGCCCTAGCAGCTGAGCTGAAAAAGCTTCAAGCCAAAGAAGAGTACCTGCAATCCCATGCAGATTTAAGATATGCCCTGCATAAATACCCAATCGTAAGCGACAGTCAGTTACAAAAACTACCAAACTGAATGCCTTGATCAACTAGAACCAGCCTGATATTAAGGGTTTCAGGTTCTCTTTGATTCGAACAAGAGGAGGTCAATTTGGCAAGCAATGTCTTAAAATCAAGTGATCATGAAATTATTGGTAAAGAAGAAAAGATATTAGTTGCCACACGCAATGCTATACAAAAGGCCGCTCAATCTAAAGGCCTGAATAAACACCGGATCGGAGAAGAACTCAAAAAACTGAGAGACGAGGCAGCTCAAGCAAAAGAAGCAGATTTACCTGCTATTTTCGATCAAATGAACTCACAAAGAGCAATCATCGAGCAAAATATAGAACGCAGCTTACCAGATATACGTAGTCCTTATTTTGCCAGAATGAAGCTTCAGGAAGGAATACAAAGCCGAGAAATCCTGCTAGGCCATAAGACTTTCCTCGACGCCCCCATACCGATCATAGACTGGAGACATGCACCAGTCTCTAAAATTTTTTTCAGATATCGCGAGGGGGAAGAATACCAAGAGAAGCTTCCTGGAAGATTAGCTGAAGGGATTATCGAGGAACGCCATGTTCTTACCATAAAAGACGGAGAACTGATCCAAGTTACTACGCCAAATCATAGTTATCGACGCAATGAGGCCAAAAAATGGTCCATGGATGCACGAGGGATCTTACCAAATCTAGCGGGCGGCCAAGGTAAAGCACAGAGGATGATAAACGCTAATCCAACCAAAATAGGAACAGGACTAGGAGGATTAGAGTCACCTGAGGTTTCAGCCTTATTGGATAAAAATCAGTATAATATCCTACATTCAACCGACAGCGAACCGTTGCTCATCTTGGGAAGTGCAGGCTGTGGTAAGACCACTATAGCGCTGCACCGTATCGCTAGTTTGCTCTATATGAATCCAGAGAAATATAAAGAGAATAATATTATTGTAGTTGTACCAGAGGAAGGCTTGCTCAGACTATCAAAGAAATTGCTAGCAAGCTTGGGATTACACCGTGTGCAAGTGACTACATTTGATGCCTGGATTCGCAAACAAGGCCATACTATTTTTCGGGACCTGCCCCGTAAAATTTGTCATGATACACCAGCAACTGTAATTCGATTTAAACGTCATCCAGCCATTAGATCAGCGTTTAGACTATTGGCGGGCAAGTTACTAACGGAACTACATCGAGAAATAGTAAAAAAATTTCCATACGCCAATGATATGGAAGGTTTTCTAAAAGAGGCAACAGTTCTCATTGATAAGAAACCTCTTATGAAAATAATTGATGATACTGAAAAGTTTCATATAAAACTTATTCGAAAAGATTTTACTGCCAAAGAACATAAAGCTCGAATCAAACTAACCAAAGATTTTTATCGAGATCAAAGAAAAAAAGCACTGCAAAGCCATAATGATAGGATCAATCTTTTTGCCGATCAAGATCTGCTCAAAGCTATCGTTGATGAATCCAAAGGACATCTGACCACCTCCATGAGTATGGATGTATTTAAGCACTCACTCAATCAAATGGAAGATCTAAGTATCGTTCAGTATCAAGATATTGATAAGAGCAGAATAGAAACAGTAGATGGGAAAAGCATCCTTGATGAAGAGTCAGGATCTTTGGCAAAAACTATCGATTCCGAAGATTTTTCAATCCTACTAGAATTTCACGCTTTTAAAACAGGTAAGAGGATAAATAAATTACCATACTATTGCCATATGGTCGTCGACGAAGCGCAAGACCTAGCTCCAGCAGAATTAAATATCTTGGGTCAAACTTTAACTGATAATGGCTCTGTTACCATTTCAGGTGATGCAGCTCAGCAAATAGATTCATCAAATACCTTTGATTCCTGGAGACAGGTACTGGCTGAAATGGGACAACCAGAGGTATCACCGAACCTGCTAAAAACAACCTATCGTTCCACCAAACCCATAGCCGAATTTGCTCATAAGATACTTGGACATCTTGCGCCGAAAGAGCAGCCAATCGCAATTAAAGACGGACTTCCTGTAACCGTTTCAACATTTCCAAATGAAGGCCATTCTACAGTATTTTTAACAGAGGCTCTCAATAATTTAATGACCGAGGAACCTAGATGCTCGGTCGCAATTATAGCCCGCAATACAGGCTCAGCTAAACGAGTCTTCCAGAGCCTTGATGATCTGCCTGACATCAGACTAGTTCTCGATGGTAGCTTCTCCTTTCGACCTGGAATTGATGTAACGGAAGCCAACCAAGTCAAAGGTCTGGAATTTGATTACGTTATTATTCCAGATGCGGCAGCTGGTTTCTATCAAGATAAACCTAGTGATCGCCGATTACTGCATGTTGCTGCCACCCGGGCAATCCATCAGATGTGGATTATTGCAAATGGCAAAGTAGCGTCTATTATTCCGCAAGCAAATGACCCCATCTAAATACGACAGGCCTTGCCTGAGCTTTAACACACTGCAATTTAATCTATAACGACATAAAACCTTCCAGGTAAATTGACTACATGCGATAACATCGTAAATTTACGGTTTTTTAAAGTTAAATACACTGCAACATAATTAAACTGTCGAATTCCTTAAAATTTGTCAGGAATATAGACACCCACAAATTTAACCTTTTTCTATATCAACGTTAAGCCATTGAAATTAAAATGAAATAATAGCTAGATGAGAAGGATTTATTGCTGGTCCAATGATTGCAATCTTTGCAAATGTGATTGCCGTTGTTGAATAAGTTTTGGAATGCATTAGATGTTGATTTTAAGAAAGACTAGCTCATTTTATAGCATGACTATATCCACACTGATTTGGATAGGTCTGACATCACCCGCTGTTGGGCTAGATATTACTCCTGTGAGTGGACTAGAAGCGAATGGTTTCTCTTCTATCATACAAGCAAATCCCATAGACGAAGGTAGCCTTGCTATCGAAGTTGGCGGTCTTCATCGTGGTTCTGTCCAGATTGAACCAATTAAACAATCTGGAATGACTATTAACGAAATCAATAAAGGTAAAATAGGAATTGGCTTAGGACTAACCAATTCAGCTTCATTTTACTTATCATTAAACCATTCTCGCGAAATAATTGACCCTACAAAAATTACAGGACTCCCTTTAACTAGATCTCGTGAATATGGAAATATAGATATAGCACATGGCTACCAATTTTTACTGAGCACCAAGCTCATGTTTAATGACGGCCCCATCCGATCAGGTTTGATTATTTTCGCCGAATCTGAAGACCCAAGAAAAACAGAGAGTGCTCTTACCCGATCAAATGAGCCAAAGGCCGGAGGCATCTTCCTACTTGGCCTTGGAGAAGAAGCCGTTGAAGCACATTTCAACGTGGGTGGAAGATATAGTAAGAAAGAACAATATGGAGAATGGACCATAGGTAGTGAAGTACTAGGGGGCATCGAATTTATCTCTCATTTAACAGATTCTCTATCGTTGTTTGCTAATTGGTCCGGAAGGCAAATTGAAATAACAGAAAACAATAAAAAGATTTACGTGAACAGCAATGAACAGAATGGTGGCTTGCGCTACTCAACTGAAAGCATGGATATTTCTCTCAGCACTGGTAAAGGAGGGCCTCTCGCAGAAGGTTATACTCACGGTGGGAAAATTATATCCTTGGCGTTGACCTGGCATTTTAGTGAAGATAATTATGATATGAACTCAGAACCTGAGCCAGCATTTCCTCATCCAATGATTGACCCTAAGACAGAAGAGGTCATGGATTTAAAGGTAAATCCGCCTCCTCATCCATTATCAAATAAAACAGGCGAATTCCCCTTACCTCAGAATAAAGCAATTGATGCTATTATGGATGATTTCGACTTCATCGACGAACAAAACAAAAAAAATAGTAATAAAGTGACGATTTCTGAAGAAGAGCTAGTTGAACGAGAGCTACAAATGATCAAAAGTGCAGAAGATAAAATTCGACAAACGGAGTTAAAGAGACAAGTTCAGCGAGATAAACTATATCGTCAGCAAAAACTTAGTGAAATTAAAAGTAATCGAAAAAAGCGACATCGTCTTGAGCAAGAAGCAAATGAAAAAATCGAATCCTCACTCCCAGAAGTATACCAAAAAGACCTCATATGGCAGGGACTAGAGTAATCTCAGTTTTTACTTTTATGAAAAGTAAGTTTCCGTTAAGATGGCTTCCCCATGAAAACAGGTAACCTAAAAAAGCTATATACCAAGTTTCAGTCAGATGGAACTGTAGAATATTATCTGATCGTTGGCGAAGAACAGATCCCGCTCAATGAATTCGTCGGTAAAAAGATCAAGCTAAGTTGGACCGGTGAAATTCATTGCGTCGCATGCAGCCGTAAA
>Ga0099800_1010_pt2 | contig 72442 bp, 66 predicted proteins | sample Uncmet6_SortRC_1_FD_89868 | JGI IMG/M metagenome (GOLD analysis project Ga0099800, IMG submission 89868) | Marine eukaryotic communities from CALCOFI LINE 67, Pacific Ocean - CN11_C50_N6_SortRC_1 | ecosystem: Environmental > Aquatic > Marine > Oceanic | place: Pacific Ocean: Monterey Bay... | reverse complement strand
GGATACCTAGAAAAATGGAGTAAACAGGGTATCTTACTACTAAACAGCGTTCTAACTGTTGAAGCCGGATGTGCTGCATCCCATAAAGACAGAGGCTGGGAAATATTTACTGACGAAGTCATAAAGGTCATCAACACCAAAAGATCGAATGTTGTGTTCTTACTGTGGGGGTCCTATGCACAAAAAAAAGGGCGATTTATCGATAAGGGTAAGCACTGCGTTATTACTTCCCACCACCCTTCCCCTTTAAGCGCCCACCGAGGGTTCTTCGGCAGTAAACCCTTCTCTAAGACCAACGACTTCCTTAGCCAAACATGCCAAGAGCCTATAGACTGGTCCTTGGAAAATATGAACTGAAGTGAGGGCCGCATGACAACTACTGAGCAGAAAAAAAACAAAAAACCCGTTCTAGTTGATTTATTTATGAGTTTTATTATTCCTTCGGTCATACTATCCAAGTTTTCGGGTGACGAGGCATTGGGGACTAAATTGGCCTTAGGTGTGGCCCTGCTATTCCCTATGAGCCAATTCCTTTGGGAGCTCATTGTTAAAAAGACAACCAACTTCATATCTATACTTGGCTTTATCAGTATTTGTTTGACAGGAGGTATTGGCTTTTTAGAGTTAGAACCTCGATGGATAGCCATTAAGGAAGCCTTTTTTCCAGCCCTTATTGGGCTAGCAATACTAGCATCACTAAAAACACGCTATCCACTAGTAAAAAAGCTAATTTATAACGACACAATTATCGATACCGGTAAAGTACACACTGCACTCGAAGCCAACGATAAACTAAAAGACTTTGATAAGCTATTAGTAAAAACTTCGGGTCTCCTAGCAGCGTCGTTTTTTCTTTCCTCGCTGCTGAACTACGTGTTGGCGAAAACAGTGGTCGTCGCAAATCCAAGTGTCGACCCAGAGGCATTTAATGAGCAAATAGGTCTCATGACCGCCTACAGCTACCCAGTTATTGTAGTTCCATCCATGATAGTGCTGAGCTTGGCACTATGGCTACTTTTCAAAGGCCTAAAGAAACTAACCGGTTTAAAGTTAGAAGAGATATTCCAGCTTGAGAAAAGCAAGTAATAATGTTTGATTTCAAAAGTTCTGTTAAAATCCCGCTGTGGATTAAAATTTTCCCACAGGCTACAAATGGTTGTAGCCTTTAGACTTTCTGTCGGTTTTACACAGGTTATTCACAGCTAAACCCCATATTTAGCGGTTGACACTGTTTTCCCACACTATATATGCTGGAATACAAGTGGGAACCGAACTCTAAAAAGCACTACCCTGACTTTTTCTACTGAACTTCTGTGCTAGTAGACCTGTGTATTTTTGTCTTCAGTATACCCCTTATTATTTATTTTGTTGTAGTAGAGAAGGAATTGTTAATGAGCCTTTTTTCTAATGAACAAGCAGTCCAAAACCCGAAGAACCCTCCCCGATTGAGCCATGATGATGGGGCTGAGATCCGAGTACGGAAAAGGAATGGACAGCTAGTCCCAGTTGATTCAAACAAAATCTTGGCAGCCACCAAAAAGCACTGCCATGACCTATTAAATATTGATATCGAGAAAGTAACACAGAAAGCTATCAACGGCCTTTATGATGGCGTAGGTACTGAAGAGCTTGACTCGCTATTAATACAAGTAGCTTCAATGATGATCGGGGAGGATCCCGACTACTCAAAGCTTGCAGCCCGGCTTTTAGATGCATACATAGCAGATGAAGTTGCCACCTTAAAAATACTGAGCTTCAGTAGCGCCATAGAGTATGGCTACCAGGAGGGGTTGATCGCTAAATCAACTCAAGATTTTGTACAAAAGAACCAGGAGTTGCTCGACAAAGCGATCACACCTCGACAATCTAGCATCTTCGAATATTTCGGGCTAAGAACTGTCTATGACAGGTATCTTTTAAAGGATCCGAAGTCTCGCACAGTTATCGAAACACCGCAGTACTTCTTTATGCGCGTCGCATGCGGCCTTGCGCACTCACCAGCTGAGGCTATGGAGTTTTACGCTTTACTCTCAGCTTTTGAGTACATGCCTAGCACTCCAACGCTATTTAACTCGGCTACACTGCGCCCACAAATGTCCTCGTGCTATCTGCTAGACTCTCCGCAAGACAGCCTAGAAAGCATTTATGACAAGTATAAGGATGTGGCACTGCTATCAAAATTTGCTGGTGGTATAGGCTTAGCTTACAGCAGAATTAGAAGTCAAGGATCACTGATTAAGGGTACAAATGGCAAGTCAAATGGTATCATTCCTTTTCTCAAAACCCTTGATTCTTCAGTTTCAGCTGTAAACCAAGGCGGCAAGCGCAAAGGAGCTGCCTGCATTTACCTAGAGACATGGCATGCTGACCTGCTAGACTTTTTAAAACTGCGAGATAATGCCGGTGACGAGGCTATGCGCACTCATAACCTTAACACAGCCAACTGGATCCCTGATTTATTCATGGAGAGGGTGGAAAACGATGGTATGTGGTCCTTTTTTGACCCGGCCGATGTCCCAGAGTTTACCGACTTATATGGAAAAGAGTTTGAAAAAAAGTACGAAGCAGCAGAAGCCGCAGGCCTCTATAAAAGCCAACAGAAAGCGCGTGAGATCTATTCAGAAATGATGCGATGCCTTGCACAAACGGGCAATGGTTGGATGACATTTAAAGACTCTTCCAACCTAAAAGCAAACCAAACGGGCGTGCGGAAAGAAAATGTTATCCACCTTTCTAATCTTTGCACTGAAATTCTGGAAGTCACCTCGAAAGATGAAACAGCCGTTTGTAACCTGGGTTCGTTAAACCTGGCTAAATACGTAAAAGATGGTGCTATCGACTACGAAAAATTACGTAATAACGCCAAAATTGCAGTGAAATACTTAGACCGAGTTATTGATATCAACTTCTACCCTACAGATACGGCGGTCAGATCAAACAGTAAGTGGCGCCCAGTAGGCCTTGGCCTGATGGGATTGCAGGATGCATTTTTCGAACTCGAACTTCCCTTTGATTCAGCAGAAGCAAAGGAGATCTCCAGGAGAGTCCAAGAGGAGATCTATTTTGCAGCCCTGGAGAAATCATGCGAACTAGCCCAAGAACTCGGCCCTTTCGAAGCTTTTGAGGAAACCAAAACGGCCAAAGGCCTTCTGCAACATGACCTCTGGCAGGTAACGCCAAGTAATGCACAACGATTTGAAGAGCTGAAGAAGAAAATAGCTAAATATGGATTGAGGAACTCTTTACTCGTCGCAATTGCGCCGACAGCCACAATAGCGTCCATATGCGGCTCTTATGAATGTATAGAACCCATGGTATCTAACCTATTCAAAAGAGAAACACTGTCTGGGGAGTTTATTCAAGTAAATGGCTACTTAGTCAGAAAGCTCAAGCAACTCGGACTTTGGGGCGAAAAAATGAGAAATCAGATAAAAGAAGGTGAAGGCTCTATCCAACAAATTGACGAAATCCCCACCGGTATCAAGGAACTATTTAGAACGGTATGGGAAGTGCCAATGCGATCAATTATAGATATGGCAGCAGACCGCGGCCCCTATATAGATCAAAGCCAGTCCGTAAACCTATTTATTGAAAGCCCCACAATCGGCAAGCTCTCATCCATGTACAATTATGCTTGGAAGAAGGGACTAAAGACTACCTACTACCTTCGATCAAGAGCCGCCACCAAAATTAATAAAACAACAACGAGCAGCTCAGCTGAAGCTATTGCCTGCTCACTCGAAAATCCAGAAACTTGCGAATCATGCCAATAGGAGCCAAGAAATGATACTTGACCCAGGACTAGATCTAACATTGAGACCCATGAAGTATCCGCAACTATACGAAATGTATAAGAATGCCATAAAGAACACGTGGACTGTAGACGAAGTCGATCTAACCTCAGATTTAATTGACCTCCGACAGAAGTTGACACCAGCAGAACGACACTTGATCAATCGACTGGTTGCCTTTTTCGCAACCGGCGACTCTATTGTTGCAAACAACCTAGTGCTCAACCTCTATCAGCACATTAATGCCCCTGAAGCCCGAATGTACTTATCCCGACAGCTTTATGAGGAAGCCCTGCACGTACAGTTCTACCTTGACCTTCTAGATACATATATTCCAGGCGCCAAAGAGAGAGAAGAAGCCTTTACGGCCATCGAAAACATTCCTTCTATTCAGAAGAAAGGCGCTTTCTGTTTTAAATGGATAGATAGTATCAATTCCTTGCAGAAATGTGAGACGCGAGAAGAAAAACGACGCTTTTTATTGAACCTAATATGCTTTGCAACCTGTGTTGAGGGATTGTTTTTCTTTGCAGCTTTTGCTTATGTCTACTTTCTGAGATCTAAAGGCCTATTACATGGCTTGGCTTCTGGTACCAATTGGGTGTTCAGAGACGAAAGTTGTCACATGAACTTTGCCTTTGAAGTCATTAATATAGTCAAAGCGGAAGACCCACAAATCTTTGACGACAGCCTAAGACGGCAAATAGCAGTAATGATCGACGAAGCTGTAGAATGTGAGATGTCCTTTGCTAAAGATACTTTAAAACTCGGCATAGCTGGTCTATCCCAAAAAGATATGCGACAGTATCTTGAGTGCGTAGCCGACCAAAGATTGGTAGCACTAGGCTGCCCCCCTATCTATCACTCTAAAAACCCGTTCTCATTCATGGAGCTGCAAGATGTCCAAGAGCTTACCAACTTTTTCGAGAGAAGAGTAGCTGCCTACCAAAAGGGAATTAGCGGTGAAGTCTCTTTTGCTGAAGAGTTTTAACCGATCCCCGCCAATCTTACTAATCAGCTAAGAGCCTTTTCAATAATTGAAGAGGTGGAGATACCATCCAAGAAATCTATCGTCTCCACCCGCCCTCCACCACGGAGGACGGCTTCCGCCCCAACGATCTGCTCCAACGAGTAATCAGCACCTTTGACCAAAATATCCGGCTCTAACAAATTAATGACCTCTTTCGGCGTATCCTCATAAAAGGGCACCACCATGTCAACACAACCGAGCGCAGCTAGAACACTCAATCTTTGCTCTAGAGGAATAAGAGGCCTCTTTGGACCTTTCAACCTCGCTACAGATTCGTCACTGTTCACAGCGACCACCAAGATATCACCCTGAGCTCTGGCCTTCTCCAAGTATGAAACATGACCGGCATGCAGAAGATCAAAGCAGCCATTGGTAAATATCACCTGCCTTCCTCGCTGGCCTCGCTTACCAAGTAACGACTTGGCAGTATCCAAAGAACAAACCTTTGAATTCGAACTTAAATATCTATCAACACCATTACGCACAACAGCAGCCTTTAATTCATCAAGCTGCACAGGTTGCGTGCCCCACTTTTCCACAACAAGACCAGCAGCAATATTGGCTAACAACATAGCTTCCTGTAGTGAGAATTCAGCTGCCATGGCTAATGCCAAAATAGCCACCACCGTATCACCAGCTCCTGAAACATCAAAAACTTCTCTTGTTTCTGCTGGAAGTTCGAACACATCTTCAATACTATCGCCAGCTCTAGCCCCGACCATACCTCTCTCACCCAAGGTAACAATCACATTTTCAATACCAAAATTATCACGAAGATCTAGAGCCACTTGCCTTGGATCAAGGTCAGAAATGGGATCGATTGCTAGAGCCTCACATGCCTCTTTCCAGTTAGGTGTCACCAGGAAAGATCCGCAATATTTTCTATAATTATGACCTTTCGGATCTACCAATACCTTTATATCCCTATCGTGGGCAAACTTGATTAGATCAGCGAGAAAATCCTCTGGTAAGCATCCCTTACCATAGTCACTAACCAATAAGACTCGAATATTCACGGTAGCCAAAGACGCCACAAGCTGCGCTTGATAAGCTTTAGAGATTGCCCCTATCGACTCCCAATCAATACGCAACAATTGCTGCCGACTGGAAGTTATTCTAGTCTTTTTAATTGTCTTGGTCGCACTATCACGAATAACGTAATCCGTACTTATACCATCTGATTCAAGAATACCTAGAAGACGGTCACCATCTGGATCCTGACCGCAAAGACCATATAAAAGAGCTTCGCCACCCACAAAGTGGATATTACGAGCAACATTTGCAGCACCTCCAGCAGTATGGTTGGCTTCCTGTACCAAATGAACTGGAACGGGGGCTTCGGGAGAAATCCGCTGTACCGAGCCAGAAAGGTACTCATCCAGTATAATATCGCCAATCACTCCTATGGAGCACTTCCGCTCAAGCCTATCCCAACAAATCGAGTGACCTATTTTTTCCAAACCTCAACCTCCTAAAACTAACTTTGAGTCAAAACCATGACACAGTCGCCTAGCCTCGTCAGCCTTTTGACTTAACTACCCTATGCTTGCGGCAAGATATTGGCAGCCTCCCATATTTATAAATATATTCAGCAACTTAATTTGTGGCACGGTCTTTGCTTGGTTAATTACTGCCGATTCAAATTTTACTCAGAGTATCAATGCTTCCTAAAGCTAAAGTAGTCATAACCATCCTGATCTTAATATCCTGTTTTTATTCGGGTAAATCAATATCCGAACCAGACACTACTCGATACTCTCAGCTTGTCCTAACATTTCCTAATGAAAGACACTACGAGTACTTCTACAACGAAATTCAGAACTCAATCGTACTCCAAATCAAAGACACCTCTTCCGAAGAGCTCGAAACACTAAACAACTACGACGAGAACTTGGTACGCCGAGTCTTAGTCAAAGACTTTAGCCCTAATGATACAGAAATCCATCTCACGCTAAAAGACCTCAATGTTAGGGCAACTATCAATCACTTCCGACAACCATTTCGTATAGTCGTAGACCTATTTGATAAGCGCTATCGCACCCAACATGATGCCAAAACGGGACTACCAATCCAACAACAAAACCAACAGTCGGCAGAAAACCTTCCACCGACTATTCTCGGCCTCGGTTCAACACCCTCGAAATTAAAAAGCCTTCCTGTACAAGAACAAGAAGAACCCTACTTGCAGAACTCACCCACAGCCCGCTCCCCTAGCCCTAACCTAGGCTCAGGTCAGCCTAGGAAGCTACTACAGCCTAGCCCAAAGCTATATAACAACCCGAACAAACTCGCATTAAGTCTCTCAAAGGTGCCTCCAGGCAAAGGTAAGGGCTGGAAAAAGTACCCCATCTATATTACACGCTCCCAGCTAGCCACATATAAAACTGGCAAAAGCTATCCCGATTTTCTCCAAAAGAACAGCAAAACCGCCACTAAGTCTGCAAATGCTATGGCCGATTATGCGGGGAAGCTCTTCGACTTCGGCGATGAGGGCAGAGCCCTGTTAGCCTACAAGCAGGTAATCCATAAAGCACCGCAAATCTTCAACAAGCATCCACTCCACTTATGGCGGCTAGCAGAAACCCATCTGGGTCAAGCGAACCTAAGTCTAGCCGACAGCTATTACCAATCGATGATAGAAAAACATCCAGATCACCCCCTTAGCCAATATGCAAAACTAAGACGCCTAGACATCGTAGCTATCCGTCAAACTCAAAAATCTTCAGTCAACAAATTCCCACAAATAGCGAGCGAACTTGAAAAAATAAACCCTTATAAAGACATGGAACTAAAAGCTCAACTTGCCATACGCAGATCCTATTGGAATGCTCCCAAAAAAGACCAAATTGCTCTACAAAAAAACCGATTCAAAATCCCTAGTGTTTCTCCGGAAATCAATAAACTAGTTGAAGAATCATATCAAAACATCGAACTTCCCCGAACAGGACTATTACTGAACAATATTGCGCTCGAACATCAACTATCTAAAACGCCTCTGCTTAGGAATGCCTCTATCAAATTAGCAGACCACTACTTCAAAACCTACAAAGGCAAAAAGATTGCGCCATTTCAAAACTACCTTCTAGGTAAAATAACCGAAAACCTTAATAGTACTTTAGATAGCTTCCTGGAAAAAGAAGACTACCTGAGTGTGATAAAAACCTACGAAATGCTCTCCGAACGCCTTAAGAAACTTAAGCTGACTCCATACAACCAATGGGCTCTTGGTGAGGCCTATCGCAATCTGGGACAGCCAGAGGCTGCCATACCTTTCTATAAAAATGCAAGCAAATATCTTGATACGAAAAAAGGCCGCTTCCTAGCCCAATTTTGGCTATCCTCTGCACTAACCGATACTCATGAGTCCCTATCAGCAACAAACAATCGCTCAGCAAAAACAAAATCGATCAAACAAGATTTAAAATCCGCCAACAAACTCCTTTGGAGTATGTGGAAAAATCTAGACCGCAAAGATAAAAACAGCCTAATGGTAGGTCTAAAGTCACCAATACAAAACATTATTGACAGCCCTACTCTCTCCACAGCCCATCCAAATATTGCACTCTCTGCCTGGCAAAGCTCCCTAAATCCATCAGCATCTAAAGCAAAAGATAACCCCTTGTCTTCCGTCTATACTACCAACGGATCAACGGTTAAAGACCTAAAAAACCTTGCTGATAAATTTACGAAACTGGGATTACCAAATAAAAGAAATCAGACGCTAGAACTACTTACCAAAATAAAACCTAGTGATTTCGGAGGCGAAAAGGATATCGAGGACCTCTGGGCCGATCAACTAACCTCTTTAGCCGAAACATACCGAACTGCAAACCAGTACCTAGATGCTGGGAGAATATATTCGTTCACAGGAAAAAACAGCCAAAACTGGGAGGGGCGAGCAGAAGCATTATACAAGGGAGGACTCTTACTATACCGAGCAGGAAAACGAACAGAGGCCATCGAGGCCTTCACACAAGCCAGTGAAGATGGCAACAACTTGCTTTACTCAGAACTAGCGAAAAAAAGATTAGATTTGCTTAACCAATAAGGAGAGATTATGAATTCTTTTAAAGGAAACGGCGCAGTCGCCCATGACCCAAAACCCCAAGCTTCAATCCCACCCAACCCGGCCGACTATCTCGCATATATGAAGGACCAAAGAAAAACCGAATCGACTCCCCAAAAGTCCTATCCTTTCATATTTGCCGATGAGAAAATGCTAAGAATAAAAGAAATCATCGATCAAATCGCCGATGCCAATGTCCCTGTCCTAATTACAGGAGAATCAGGTACAGGTAAAGAAATCGTTGCACGGATGATCCACAAAAGATCAGGGAGAAATGACAACCCCTTCACAGCTGTAAACTGTGCGGCACTCCCCTCTAACTTATTGGAATCGGAACTATTTGGTTACGAAAAAGGGGCGTTCACCGGCGCCGACTCTCGCCATATTGGTAAGTTTGAGCAAGCTTCTGGTGGAACTCTGTTATTAGATGAAGTAACCGAAACTGACCAAGGACTCCAGGCGAAATTGCTCCGGGCTCTTCAAGAAAAAGAAATTGAGCGTATAGGAGGCAATGGCCCTATTGCTGTCAACACCAGAATAATTGCAACTACGAATAGGGATATCTCCCAAACAGTAAATGAAGGTCACTTCCGACAAGATCTATTTTATAGATTATATGTAATCCATCTCGAAATCCCACCACTACGGCAGCGACCTAAAGATATTGAGGTGCTCACAAGACATTTTTTAAAGCAGTTTAGTGGTCAATACAGAAATCAAGAAATCACTATTAGCGCCGATGCGATGTCTCAACTCGTCAAATATACCTGGCCGGGGAATGTCCGAGAACTCCAAAATATTCTGCAAAGAGCAGTTTTGATGGCTCAATCGAACATGCTTACTTCGGATGACTTTAACCTAACATCAAAAGAACCAAAAAATGAATTATCTTGGGTAAAACACCTTCCCCTAGGTCAAAAAATGCGGACAGTCGAGACACACTTTATAATAGAAACCCTTCGCGAACATAATGGCAACAGAACTCATTCCGCAAAAACCCTAGGCATAAGTCTCCGGACTTTACGAAATAAAATTAATGAGTTCCTAAATGAAGGCTATGATGTTCCGCAACCCACAATGGGCAAGCCCCTATGAGCAAAAACATAGGTGGCCTGTTCACTTTCCACGAAAACTTGCAAGCTGCATCATTAGACCTCAGAAGACAGAGAACAAATGTTGCTACCGCAAATATTGCAAATGCTGAGACCCCTGGTTATCGTGCCATCGGCTATGACTTCGAAGACCAGCTCCAAAGCTTATCTGGAACTAATGAACCTTTTCCAATGAAAGCTAGTAGTAATAAACACTTTCGTAACAACCATACCGAGGCAGATGGCACTATCCATCCGGATGTCTACCTGAGACCCTCTGAGAGTGTCTCGCAAGATGGAAATACAGTAGACATAGATAAAGAAATGGGAATTTTGGCGAAAAATCAAATCCTTTATCAAGCCACGGTTGAAATACTAAATCGCAGAATTGGAACACTACGCTACGCAATTACCGCAGGAGGACAAGGATAATGAGTTTTTTTGATTCAATGAAAATCAGTTCATCAGGGTTAGCTGCCCAAAGGTTAAGAATGAACGTACTTAGCACAAATTTAGCTAATGCAAATACCACGCGAACCCCTGAGGGCGGACCTTATAGGCGAAGAGATGCTGTATTCTCATCATTGCCGATAGGCAACCCCTTCGAAGACTTTATAGATGAGTCTTTTGGGACACAAATACAAGAAGTAAAGGTTATTGATGTTCATAAAGACGGTCGTGATCCCAGAAAAGTTCACAACCCTAGTCACCCCGACGCCGATCAGGATGGTTATGTAAAAATGCCCAACATTCAGGTAATGACTGAGATGGTCAACATGATCACAGCCACTAGATCTTTCGAAGCAAATACAACCGCTATTAATTCAGCGAAGCAAATGGCGACAAAAGCTCTGGAAATAGGTAGGTAATAGGAGAACTTTATGAACAAGATCACCTCAAATATCGGCCATCGAGTCGGTAAAGATTTATTCGACGGGCTAAAGAATGCCTCAAAAAAAGATAACAGCCAAAAAATAGCTTCACAAGGAACTCAAACCTCCTTCATGGATCATCTGACTCAAAATATAAAAGACGTCAACCACGACCAAAAAATTTCCGAGGAAATGGCTACGGATCTGGTTTCAGGTAAGAAAGAAAATATCCATGAAACGATGCTAGCTACTACCAAAGCTGATTTATCGTTCAAGATGATGGTTCAGGTAAGAAACAAGGTGCTCGAAGCATACAACGAGATAATGAGAATGCCTGTGTAATATACTAATACTAGGATTTCAATAAATGTTCGAAAAGATCAGAATTTTCTTCAATAATCTGCCGCAAACCAGCATCGAATTCTGGCGGTCAGTGTCACTTACCAAAAAAGTAATTGCAGGTGCAATCGCAGCAACCATCATCTCCTTAATAGTAGCCCTACTTTCTCAAACAAAAGAAAAAGAGTTGGAATATCTTTATGAAGATATACCCCAAGGCGATATCAGTGCAATAACCGAAGCACTGAAAAAAAATGGTATCGTTGACTTTCAGCTTGATCACAGAGGCATCCTAGTCGAGCCCAAAATGGTTGTCCCGCTCCGATTGAAACTTGCAGAGGAGGGGCTACCCACCCATGGTCAGATCGGCTGGGAAAAATTCGACCAACAAGACTTCACGAGAACAGAGTTCGAGCAAAGAATCCACAAGCAGAGAGCTATTCAAGGAGAGCTTGGTAGAACCATTTCCCAAATAGATGGAATAAAATCTACACGGGTGCATATAACACTCCCAAAGAAAAGCCTTTTCGTTGAAGATCAGATTGAACCTTCAGCGGCAATATATATCAGAAAAAAACGTGGTTCTAAAATTTCCGAAAAGCAGATAAACGGCATCGTGCACCTTGTATCGAGATCCATCGAAGGAATGGATCCAGAAAAAGTGACCATCATAGACCAAGACGGTAAGATGCTAACTAAAATTCAAACCGAAGATGCTACCTCAAAAAGAACCCAGGAAATGTTAGAATACCGAAAATCCCGAGAAAAGGGCTTGGAAGACAAAGTTCGAAGAATTGTCAGCCGAATAGTTGGCCCTGAGCGGGTCGCTGTACAAATTGATGTCGATGTCGATTTTACCCAAGAAGAACAAACAATAAATGATATTGACCCGGATAAAGTTGTAGTTCTGGCCTCCAATACGACAAACCAGGAAATGGATGGTAATGGCCTAAATCCAACGGGAATTCCTGGCGCTAAATCAAATGTCCCAGGTGAACAGGAGGATCTCGTTGTAAACCAAAGCCGTTCGAAAAGTAAGAGAGCTTCAGAGAGACTCAACTATGAAATAGCAAAAACCCAGAAACGTCGACTACTTCCAGTTGGGCAAATAAAGCGCATCTCAGCTGCGGTGATCGTAGATGGAGCACAACCATACCCTGCAGATGGCAGCAAGCCAGCCTTTGAGCCCCGCACAAAAGAAGAAATGAAGAAAATCGAAGATATCGTCAAATCCGCTATCGGCTATCAGGAAAAACGTGACCTTGTCGTTGTTCAAAATGTGTTATTTGAATTGTCGCCAGTCCAGATTGAAGCTATCAAAGAAAATAAAGAAGAAAACAGGAACTATATTACTACACTAACAGTTTCTGCGGCAACTGCGATAGCTCTAGTCTTATTCTTCGCATTCATAGTAAGACCCTACTTCCGCTGGCTCTCATATGACCCCGAAAGAAAAGCTGACACCAAAGATGTTGAAGAATTCAAACCAGACCTCGACCTGGGCGGAATACAGAATGTTCAGGTTAAAGAAGATGTTCCATTTGAAAAGCTGTCACCGCAGGAGCAAATCCTATTTTTAGCTAAACACGAGCCAGAAAGAACAACAGAAGCTATCAGAATGTTACTAAATCCACACCACAATACTTAGTAAGAGGCCTTAATGCCAAAAAAAGATGGACCAAAATTACATGGTAGATTTATAAGAAAACGCGACCCTATTCTGGATCATGTTGAGATCATCGATTACAATCTACAAGAAATAGCAGTAACTCCAACATCTATCACTGATAATGCTAAGAATACCATCATCCACACAAGGTTACATAACCCCGAATCTATTGAATTATCTATAAAAGAATCACCGATTCAAACCCAGGTTTTTGAAAATGAAACATCAAAAAGAGCCATTATTGCTCCAAAAGATTTCACCAAGGACTGGGAACGATTAAAAAGAAGAACTTCAAGAAGACTCATAAAACTTGATGATGATGAGGAACTCGAGTTAGAGTTAGAATACCTAAGAGAAAAGGAGTCTCTGGAACAGAACACAGCTGAACATGATAACGAGACAACTATTCCTAGTACCGAAGGTGACAGCGATGAAAAAAAATCTGACAAAACCTCAGAAGACCAAGCTCTAAACGAGTTAGCAAAAAACCTTCCTGAAAAAGATGAGACATTCAACAATGCAATGTTAACAATCACCTCGCAGTCACAAGAAGCTAGCCCGACCTTAAATGAAGAAGAACAAGAATCTGAAATTAAAAATGATAATCCCCCAATTCCACAAGAATCCAAAACAGAAAATAGCCCTGGACAGGTTCAAGAAGACGATTCTGAGAAAGATGGCACACCCTCCCAAGATCAGCTTGATGAAGCCTTTGAAAAAGGTCGACTTGACGCCCTAAACTCTGTCAAAGAAGAATTTGAAGAGGCTGCAAAAGCACTGAATGGAATATTTTCCGACCTTGAAGGGCTCAAAGCCTCGTTGCTAACAAATTCACAAGAAAACTTCCAAAACATCTGTGAAACTTTAATCGAGAGTATCCTTGAACAACAATTTTCTATTCAACCAGAAACTTTTAAAAAGGTCCTTGAAAGAGCAGTATCCGAAGCAACCAAAAATGACAGCTATAATATTCATATAAATCCCCAACTATATGATAAACTCAAGGATAACATTGACAGAAATATTGCAGAAAAAATTGTCCAAGACGATACTTTGGCTCTAGGAGACTTCAAAATCGACTCTGAAACGGGGGTCGTCGATGGAACCCTTAAGACAATTATTTCAGATCTGTTAGGAAAGGCGGATATTAAACTAACTATCGAACAAAGCGCTGCGGATGTTACAGCCAAGGGCACAGACGAAGACAAAGACGAAGACGAAGACGAAGACGAAGACGAAGACGAAGACGCAAGCTAAAGGAAAAATTTAAGAATGCATCCAAAATTATCCACGGTAGATAGAAGTTCACTTCGCAAGGCATTCCAAAAGATAGAGTGGGCAACTAAGGGCAAGGTTTCTCAAGTTGTTGGAAATATGATTGAAGCTGAAATCCCAAACATTAAAATTGGTACCACAACAAAAATCGAGATACCAGGATCTAAAAAAACCACCATAGCAGAAGTCGTGGGATTTAGAGGTGAAACCGCCCTTCTTATGCCGTACAGTCAGGTAGATGGAATCAGTGCCGGCTGCCTAATCTCACCTATTAAACATGGTAGTACCATAAAAGTTGGCGATTATCTCATTGGTAAAGTCCTCGACGCTCATATGCGAGAGCTTGGAAGTGGCTACTCATACCCCTATGAAGATGGATTAGAGATGGCTCTAGATCCTCCACCTATTGACCCGATGAATCGAGAACGCATTACCGAGCCGATGGTATTAGGTATAAGAGCGATTGATGCTCTAGCGACCTTTGGTTGTGGCCAGAGAATAGGTCTAATGGCTGCTGCTGGGGTTGGTAAAAGTGTGCTTATGGGGATGATAGCCAGGAATTCTGAGGCTGATATCAACGTTATAGGGCTCATTGGCGAAAGAGGCAGAGAGGTTCGAGAGTTCGTGGAAAGAGACCTACAAAAAAGTGGCTTAAAAAGATCCGTCGTTATCGCTGTTACCGGCGAAAACTCGCCACTTCTCAGAGTCCGGGGAGCAAAAATAGCGACAGCTGTAGCCGAGTATTTTTCGCAGCAGGGCAAAAACGTAATGTTAATGATTGATTCCTTAACCCGAGTGGCTATGGCACAGCGTGAAATAGGCAATAGCGTCGGCGAGCCACCAACAACAAAAGGTTATACTCCGAGCGTTTTCTCATTATTGCCCAAATTACTAGAAAGAGCCGGTCCACAACCAAAAGATCAAGGCAAGATTAGTGCCATATACTCAGTACTGGTTGAAGGAAATGATTTTGATGAACCTATCGCTGACGCATGTAAATCAATCTTGGATGGTCATATATCACTATCCTCGGAGCTTGCCTCAAAAGGCCATTTTCCCGCCATCGATATTCCACTGAGTATTAGCCGGGTAATGACTGATATTCTGTCAAAGGAGCAAATAAAATTCGCTAATTTTATTAAAAGCTTGATAGCTGAATATAAAGAACAGGTTTTCTATATACAAGCTGGAATATATTCTCCAGGAAGTAACCCACGACTCGACCAAGCAATTAACTTGATGCCGGAAATAGAGGCTTTCCTTAAGCAGGACTTCGACGAAAATGCTGACTACAACCAAACAATTCAGGAACTCATAAAATTAGTGCATAGCGCACACACATCCAATCAAGAGGAGAACTAAATTAAGCTATGAAAAAGAATCTAATGGAAAAAATCCGAAAGCTAGATCCTATAGTAAAATCAAAAGAACTAAAATTCATGGAAGAAACATCTAAACTCGAAGAAATTCGTGAACAGAGACATGGTGTCTTCAATAAGCTTCGCCAGACCGAAAAGAAATATATAGACGGCGTCGAACTATTAAACGAAAAAAAATCATCTAATATACTCGAGGCCACTTCTTTCGCACAGAGTCTCGACTATGTAAAGTCTAATTGGCACAAAACTGTAACAGAGCTTAAAAACATCGAGCAACAAGAAAAAAGTCAAATAAACATGGTTTTAGAAGCTCAAAAAGAATTAAAATCAACTGAAATTCTTCAAGAAAAATACCGAAAAGATCTAGAAGCCTTTCTAAAAAAGAGCGAGCAAAAAAACCTAGATAGCATTGCTCTACGAAAAGAAGCTGCGAAATCAACTATAAAGTGAAAGCTGTGAAAAAAAGAAATGTTATTAAAATCATGGTAGTTACCAAAATATTAGTATTAGTCGCTTTCTTAGCCGGCAACCAGCTATATATTGGCGATCCAGTGCTTAAGGCTCAAGATAGTACAACTACAGACGAAACCTCCGAAGACAGTGAAAGTCAGGACGTTGTCGTTAAAAGAAAAAGCTATCTAGAAGACTTGCTAACTCTTCCTACCATCGATACCGAAGGATTAAAAAAGGAAGAAATATCAAGATATTTAAATTTATTGTCGAAAAAGAGGAAACAAGTATCCGATAGAGTAAAGATCCTAGGAGCAAGGGAAAAAAACCTAATTAAACTTGAAAAAAGTATCGATGGCAAAATAGATAAGCTACAAGAAGAAATGGATTTTTTTCAAAACACTATTCAGAAAGAAAAAGATATAAATCAAGAACGACTCAAAAGATTAATAGAATTCTATAAAAAAATGACCCCAAAAAAAGCAGCACCCGTCTTTGAAAAGATGGATAAAGATTTAGTTGTCGCTCTATTTAATAATATCCCAAAGAAACAAACTATGAATATACTATCTCTTATGAACCCCGAAAAATCAGTTGAAATCACTGAATACTTTGGGAGAATCCGTTCAGGTAAAGAGTATGAGATGTTAAAGGAAGTAAATAAAGCACTGAAAAGTGAGTTCCAAAAATGTAAAGGCCTACCTAAGGACTAATTAGTTTCCATCAGTTAAAGATAAAAAATAACTTGTTAATTAGACCCAGTACTGCGACCAAAAACTCCGAAATTCAGTCATGTTTCAAAAATGATTTCAAATTAATCACGAAATCTCATCATGGCTGCAAAATATGGGGGTAAAGCTATAACAGCCATAAAAGTAATTAAAATAGGGATTAATAATAAATAATCTCCGTGAATAATCTTAGTAAAAAAGTGTGATAGAAGATTTCCAAACGAAATATCAGGTTCTTGTACCCCAAAGCCAAGAAAACTAACTGCTGTCTCAACTGTCACTGCTATTTGCATATGGAAAATTATGTGGTGAAAGAGAGGCTGACGCCACTCACCTAAGCAACCGTATTTAAAAATTCGAGCACGAATCTGACCACCAAAAGATTGATGTGCTACCCAATAGCCAAGAGAACGATCCCTTCTATAGAGCTCATTAACCTTATGCACACAACTGGAGAAGAAAACAATGAACATAACTATAAAATAACTATGCGACGACAAATGCCCTAATAATAGACTGAAGCCAAAGCAAGATATCACCAAAGGAACAGCAGATATCACATTTAAGAGACTTACAAAAGGTTTCCAAAGAAACTTCTTCGTGGAGGAAGCCACCATAACTCCTACGGAAAAACCTAAAATATCCGCAACGATCACTAAAAACCAAAGCTGTAGAACCTGATGAATCATCACATGTGAGAGTCGGGAGGCAAGATCTCGACCCAAACCATCGGTACCATATAAGTGCTTAGAGGAAGAATTGAGATAAGCTTGAGAGAGATCAATAGCTTTGGGGTCGCTCGAAATGGAGGAAAAAACCGGTATAGTCACTATAGCTAAAAGAAAAAAAGGCCAAAACAAGTGGAATCTAAAATGCTTCAAGTTTTCTTCCTACCCAGCTATTCAAGTAACTAACAAGAGAAATAAGTACTAAGTAAAAAGAAACAAAAATAAAAAGGAGGATACATAGGTGGTAAAAATCTCTATCTCTTGCAGCCAGCCATAACCGATAACCTATTCCTGGTATATTAAAAACCGCTTCCACCACGAACATCTCACCAAATATCCAAGGTAAACACTTTGCCCAAGCACTGATCAGTGAATGAAAAACAACAATCTTGAATAAAATCTTTCGCGAATCTAATCCAAGAGCTAAGCCGTGAAGATAGAAGGTCATATTTTTGAATCTAACTATATCTTGGTGGATAAAGCTTTTCGTTTGATGAAAAACTCCACCGGCAACCCCTAAAATAAATGCTGGGATCATTGTTGCAAATAAAGAATGGTACCAAAATGCTGAAATCAAAGAGGGGAAGACCAAAGCCTGACCAAAAAGAACATAAAAGAGAATAACGATAATAGGAGCCAAAATAATCGAAGGAACAACTATGGAAAAAGTTTTACCCTGAAATTTAGGCGCATATAAATTTTGAAAGAACGAAAAAGTCCCAAGAAGAAAAGAGTAGAGGAGGCACCAGCCCATCGTGAGGCTAGTGGTATAAAACTCAGTCGTTATTTCCTGAAAAAACCTGCACAGCTCTAATAGCTCTTTTCCAACCATTAATTCGAGCATCCCTAAGCTTATCTGAATCAACACCAGCCTCCGGGACAAACAACCTCTCTCGCTCTCCCGCAGCACCTAAATCATCTAAATCTTGGAAAATCCCTACGCCAAGGGCTGCAAAAAGCGCTGCTCCCAAAGCTGTGGTCTCCAAGTTAGCTGGTCTTTCAATTCTAACACTTAAGCAGTCAGCCTGAAACTGCATGAGGATATTATTAGCGGCTGCACCACCATCAACACGAATCACGTTATTTTCGCTGGGGAAATCAGCCTTCATAGCACAATAAAGATCAGCCACAGCAAAAGCGACCCCCTCTAAGGTAGCTCTAATCATCTGAGCCTTTGTTGTTCCTCGGCTTAAGCCTAGAAAAGCACCTTTTGCTTCAGGATTCCAATAAGGCGCACCTAGACCGGCTAGGGCCGGGACAAAGTAAATATCTGGGGCTGCCTGAACCCCCTCAGCCCACTGACTACTTTCAGAAGCACTCTGAATGATAGCCATTTCATCTCTTAAGAACTGTATCGCTGCCCCGGCAATAAAGGAAGACCCTTCCAGAGCATATGTGACATTTCCCTGATGTGACCAGGCAATTGTAGAAAGTAGACCCGAATTCGAATGTTTAAAATCACAACCGGTATTTAGCAGCATAAAGGCACCTGTACCATATGTACACTTTGCCTCGCCCCTAGTTAAGCAACCCTGTCCAGCCAGAGCTGCTTGCTGATCCCCAAGAATTCCTGCAATAGGAACACCATCAGGAAGAAATGTTAGGCCTGAAGTCTTACCAAATTCACCCGCACTATCTTTAACTTCCGGTAAACAATCCACAGATGGCACGCCAAAAAGAGACATGAGATCATCATCAAACTTATTTTGTGCCGTGTCAAACAGTAAAGTTCTAGAGGCGTTGCTACTTTCCGTGCAATAAGATTTACAGCCTGTTAATTTGTACAAAAGAAAGGTGTCGATGGTACCCAGAAGCGCTTCACCATTAGCTAACTGCCCAGATACATCAGGAAGATTCTCCACCACCCACTTGATTTTTGAACCAGAAAAATATGGGTCTAGAACAAGGCCAGTTCGCTTCTTAATCCACAATTCTTCACTACGCAAACTATTACATATTGCGGCTCCGCGCTTATCTTGCCAAACGATAGCTTTTGTAAGCGGCTGACCTGAACTACGAGAAAACAAACAAAGAGTCTCCCTTTGATTAGTTATCCCAACCCCAGCTATGCTGCTAACAGTAAACTTATTGACACCTTCAGCTTGAGAGATGGCGCCCTCGGCTGCAGAAATCACACTACGCCAAACTTCATCAAGATCATGCTCAACCCAGCCATTACTAGGATAATACTGGCGAAACTCGACAGTTTTCCGGCCTAAAACACGGGGCATCTTTCTATTCGAAAGGTCAATCACCAAGACAGTCGTTCCAGTAGTACCCTGATCAATCGAAAGTATGCATTCTTTAGACATCGATAATTCCTACGTTTAATGGTTGATAATTCATTGATATCTTGTCCGCAGCATTTTTCAACACAAACCAAACATACGTCACTTAGACATAATTTAAAATAGCGTGGCACTAACTTTCTATTGCTTATTTAACGTAGCCCAAATATTGAAAAGATAATAAGTTAGGGGTAAGTAAGTTGAACAAAAAAAAACTTAATATCGTTTTCATGGGGTCCCCGCACGAAGTCATTGCTCCATTAAAATCCTTAATGGAAATAACGCAAATAACAGTAGTTGCAGCCGTGTCTCAACCAGCAAGGCCTGTTGGCCGTAAACGCAAGCTTACAGACCCACCTGTGGCAACTTTCGCAAAAGAAAATAAACTAAAGCTATTTCAACCGGAATCGGCAAAAGAACCGTCCTTCTTGGAAGAACTCAGAAAAGTTGAACCTAACATCATTATTACAGCTGCTTATGGACAAATTCTAAACGAAGAGTTCCTGAAAATTCCAACACTGGGAACAGTTAACCTACACCCATCAATGCTGCCAGCATACAGAGGAGCCACCCCCGTGCAAACCGCCCTGTTAAAAGGTGACAAAACTACGGGAATTTCTGTCTTATATACGGTAAAACAGCTGGATGCTGGTGACATAATCCTCCAAAAACCCCTTGCCATTTATGAAGATGAGACCGCTGGTGCATTAATGCACCGACTGTTCGAAGCATATACCTCAGTCTTTCCCGAAGTATTGAACCGTATCACATCGCCTTTATTCAAGGCGGAACCTCAGGACGTCAAAAAAGCAACCCATTGTGCGAAGATCAGTAAAACTGATGGCTTAGTTGACTGGAATGAAATGGCAACCCAAATCCAGAATAAGTACCAGGCTCTGACACCTTGGCCCGGTATTTATTCATTTGTAGGCAAAAAGAGAATTCTTTTTACAAAGGTCACTAAAGACCAAACAGCACCTCTGGAAGTAACGCAAGACCCCGGTGAATTCTTTTATGATAAAAGAAAAAAAGCGCTGATCGTCAGGTGCAAAGATTCGCACCTTTCAATTCTCAAACTCAAGCCCGCCGGCTCCAGGGAGGTCGAAGCCGCCGCATTTTGGAATGGCGGAAAGTTTCTTGGCAAAGGAAAATTTGATGATGCACCCAAACAAGATTAAAATCGTTGTCGGTATCTCTGGACGCGGAAAATCATTAGAAAATCTCTGGCAGACAGCTCAAAAGCCTTCTGGTAAGTTTGAAATCGTTGGCGTCGTTGCATCTAATGATCAATGCGCTGGGCTAGAATTTGCTAAGTCTAAAAACATACCCATCACCTCCGGATACTTTTCCAATAGCGACTACCCTCAAAACCTGGAAGCATGGCTTTCTGAGCGTTCTACCGATTGGATCTTCTTAGCTGGATTCATCAGGGTTTTTCCAATCCTTGAACAATATGAAGGTAAAATAATAAATATTCACCCATCCCTTCTACCTAAGCATGGAGGAAAAGGAATGTACGGATTAAACGTGCACCGGTCAGTTCTAGAATCCGGAGATAAAATATCTGGAGCAACCGTACATATCGTAACAAAAGACTTCGACCAAGGTCCAATTTTAGCACAAGTCAAGGTTCCCGTCACTGTTAAAGAGCCTCAATCTCTAGCTCAGCAGGTCTTTGCGGCCGAGTGCGACCTCTACCCAAAAGTTGCAAACTGGCTAGCTGATGACCAGCTACCAAAAAACAAACCAATTATTTATGACTTTATGTGAAGGCAATAAAGATGAACGAAAACAACCTTTCAGAATCCAATTACCTTACAAAAGCCTATCAATTCCGAGACCGCCAAGCCGGAGTTAGCATCATTTACGACCCTACAGCCGATGTTTATAGTTACAATGCGTACTGTCTTGAGCTAGTATTGATGAAGGAACTCTTAACCACCGAATATGAGTATCTTGAGGATGCTATTGCATTTATTAATTCTGAATTTGGCAACTGGGAACTTAAGGATCTGCAAAAACCTTCAGGGTGTGGTAACTGCGCTGCGAAGTAAAGTTTTTACAGCTCTCCTTTCACTAAGCAGTGCTACCGGATTTGCCAATACAGTGGTTGACACCCCTAAAGCCGCCACCATTCCGGCTCTGGAAAAGAAAAGCGCAAATTGTACAATCATATCGAAGGTTCCCAAAATATCTGAAGGGCAGTGGCCCGACGAAGCAAAAAAATTGGTATCTCAACTCATTGAAAATATCTCAGAAAATAACTCCTCAAGCCTTAAAAAGCTTTTCCATTCAAGATTAAAAATCACCGAAGACTTTGGCGAAAAACTCTATTACTCTTTAAAGAGTCGCTATAAAGGCCGTTGGAACTTCTCTTTATTTAGGGTATGGTCCATCAACAATCCAGATGAATTTAAAACACCTATCCTCTGCCATGAAGATGAAGTCAAGATTACGCCGCTTTTCGGTTATAGAAATCAGATTGGTGTCTGGCTGCAATTAATGAGCTCAACTGAATTAGGCAGGATATTCGTAGTGATTGTGCCAACCAAAGGCACATGGAAAGTGGGAGCCATCCATCTTCAGCAATGGACTTATATGGGCAAAGACTACGCAGTCTGGGCTAATAAAGGCCTTAAAGCGGAAAATCGAGACCTGGTGAAGGCGCACATTTATTATGATATAGCACAAAAAATGTTGTTTGGCGGCAACCTCCTAGAATATCCGATAAAAGATAAGATCATCGAACAACAAAACAAAGCTCTCTCAAAAACTAAATGGCTAACCATGGCTACCGAAACCTTTAACTTAAATGATCCCGTCTACATTGGCACTCTTCTGACAGATAGCGGCCCAGGTATCCTAATACGGTTCAGAGTTCAGGAAGAGATCAACAACGAATCCTTTCAAAAGATTTGCGTAGCAACAGGTAAGAAGCTTATCTCTCACAACTGGCTAGAACACCAAAGTGGAGGCCTAAGGTGCGACTTCATACTCCCTAAAGAGTCCATCAATAAGCCCGGTGTTTTAGGGAGTCAGTACTTTTCATTCCAGGACATTAAGTCCTCAAAGTATCATTAAGTCTAGATAATTAGCTTAAATCCGTCCCAACTGGGCATTTCCTGCATAACAACAGATGCTACGATGCTGTTATTATTTATGAAGACTCCCCCCATTCGCTTGGAGATTTGTGGAAACTGCTAAAATAAAAATCCAAGAGCTTCATGAACATCTATATCAAAAAGCAAAAAATGAAGCCCTTTCTTATCCAGGATTCTACTCAACATCACTAAAAAAATACGCTATTGCTTACCAAAAGTCACTTCCAGATACATTTGCCACCTCTTCAGTAAATGATGTAATTGCTTCCGTTCTTAAAACAAAGTTACTACTATTTGCAGACTTCCATACCCTGAAGCAAACCCAGCAAGGTCTCATCAAGTTCTTAAAAGAACTACTATTAAGATCAAAAGATAATACGACTATTATGCTAGAGGCCTTCCGGTATTCGGACCAAGACATCCTCGATAGCTTCATCGACAAAAAGATTGATGAAAAAGAATTCTTATTAAAAACAAACTATTACCGATCCTGGGGCTTCCCTTGGGAAAATTACCAGCCAATTCTCGAATTTGCACAAACAAATAATCTGAAAGTATTGGGAATCAATACCGACGACGCAGGCAAAGACTCCTTGCAGAAAAGAGATAAGTTTGCCGCTCATATAATGGAAGACTTGCTGAAAAGGGATCCTCAACAAACCATAGTATGTCTTATTGGCGAGTATCACTTAGGCGATAAAAACTTAGTCAAATATTTTAATAAAATAAAACCAACAAGATTATTTACGAATGTTGACCGCTATTATTTCAAAGAAGCCTCAATTACAAATCCGCCTGAATATTTATACCTAAAAGAAAGATGCTTCTGCCTAATGAATAGCCCTCCATGGATGAAGTGGCAGTCATACTGCCTATGGGAAGAAACCAGAAGTTCATATATTGAGCAATCATCAGATCAAGAAGAGGATCAAGACAGCGAAGAGAGCCTCGATCTAGAATACCATACACACAGCATTATAAATCACTTAGCAAACTTAATTCAGCTAAATCTATCCGAACTAGACTTAGCTAGATTCTCTATTGAGCGCAAAAGATCACACCAAAGTATGCTACATAAAGATCAAATAGATTCGTCATTTACAGAAATTAAGAGGCCACAATTCACCTTTGATCTTTACTCAAATACTATTATTCTGCACGATATTTCCCTGAACACATTGGCAGAAATATCTGGAAAGTATCTTCACAATATTAAGTCGCCAAAATATAACCAAAACGATATTCTAGGATCTTTCTGCCACCAGGCTCTTAACCAAGCTGCTGGCACAATTACTGCGAATATACTCAACCCAAATTATGACAGTTCTCTATCAAATCTTGATATAAGTGAGTGTACCTTAGGGAGTGTCCCCAATGAATGCGAGAACAAAGCCTGTTCTTACACAAACTCAATCATTAAAGAGTACAGACAAAATAGAATAGAAAGCCTAAAATGCATGAGCATCTACAAGAATGATATCAAATATAAATATAATATAAGTGCTCTTATCGGAAAATATATTGGAAATGTTATCTACCAAAAAGCTATAAACAACAACAGTACTATCGACCCTATAAGAGACATCTTTCTTGCAAGTACAAAAAAAACTACCTCGATCAATCTATTTAGAAAAATAGTAGCATCTGCCTTCACCAATCATTACTTTTAATAAGCTCCTCACACTTCAAAAGATATTTAGTCCGAAAAGCTAGCAAAGACCACTCTGAAGTATACTTGTTAAAAGAAAACCATTCTATGCCCTCATAACTAGAATTATAGCAGGCTTCATCCGCTAAGTTTCTCGACCTACTGATTAATTTAATCACATTATGTTTCAAAGTATTTTTATATTGCCTACTCATATCACTGGAATATTCGGAACAGTATATCCTTCTCATCAAGCTTAAGGTAGACAACCCAACGGGCTGCTCTATGAATGCCATAAAAAGATCTAATGTCAAAGGCTTACGGTCGGTTGGTATTAACAAATCACCACAATAAACATTCCTACCAACTACCTTAATATGAGGGACCAGCCGGTTACCTTCAAATACTGAAAGTACTCTACCACCTACAGGTTCCGACGAAGAAAAGTACACCACAATTTATCTCCTTAAATAAAAATAAGGTGGCTTTCTTACATTCAAGGAAATATATTTGCGAGTTCAAAATATAGACTGCATTTTAAAAGAAGAGTACGTCACCCCTCTCGGCTGGATCTTCTTCTTCAGCATCGGCCGGGATGGGCCCTGTTTCACTTTTATCTGCAACACCATTACTCGGTGACTTCTGATGTGGGTGGGATTTTTTTGATGCGTTTGCATCAAAATCAACCACCTCACCTGTGCCTGACATATCTCCTACTGCCTGTTTAGGTTGTACTTGTTCTGTCACGGAGCCCTCTGAGGGTTTATGAACTGATTCAGATGGTTTTTTTTTATGATTCACTGCGACTTTTTTAACTGCTTTCTGCCTATCGATATGACTAAGCTTTCCAACCATCTGTTCGGCCAAACTTCCTATTTGAGATATAGGCACAACAGCAGCCTCAATCTCCTGTTTTGTAATATCCTGAAACTGCAAGCTCAAAATTATCTGATCGATATTATGAGCTACACTCTGAGAACTTTCGACTGAGCTTTTAACCAATTTAGAAAATACTGCTGTAGATTCCTCAGCTGTCTCAAGAAGCGAGTTAACAGCAACATTTACACTTTCTTTTTTGCTCTCTGTTTTCTTTAAGTTATCCGTCAGAGATTTAGAAATAGCTTCGACAGAGGCATTCACTTTACCAACAATCTGAGTAATATCGTTAGAAGCCTGATTCGTTCGATCCGAAAGCTTGCGAACCTCTTCGGCTACAACACTAAATCCCCGGCCATGCTCTCCTGCACGAGCAGCTTCAATTGCAGCATTCAGTGCCAGTAGGTTGGTTTGATCAGAAATATATTGAATATCTTCAGTAATGTTATTAATCGTTGCTGTATTTTCTAATATTGCTGCAATCGATCGAGAGTACTCTAAATTTAACCTACCATTTTCCTCTAGCATCTCTGTCATATCTTTCAATAGTTTTAAGGCTTCAGACACAACCTCGGACAGAGATATACCAGTATCTTCAGTAGAATATTTTCCAGAAAACTGCTTGTTAATCTCGTTAGACTCCTCCAGGTGCTCCTGAGCCTTCTCATAAATGTACCTTACTTTATCGCCAATTTGAATAGCTGATGCCTCAGTATGATCAATTACGGCATCCATTTGTTGATGGATTTGCGGAACAAGATCTAAAATATGCCTCAAAAGGTTTTCGAAAGCGAGAATATGTTCATCACGCTCTACAATTCTAGATTCCATTTCAAGCATTTTATTAGTCATAATAGATATATCTGATGATGGACCGCTACCAATATTAGCCTTGGCTTTCAGCATCGACTGATTTTCTCGCAATTGGCTTACCACTTGATCTTTTCTAGCAGAAAGTAATTCTTGCTTCTTCAAGTTCACCAAAGCATCTTGATGGGAGCGAGTAACATCTTCCAGCTTCGCCCTCAATTCAGCATTTGTTTTTTCAAAATCATTCTCAATGCCTTGGGTTATAAGTGCCAGATCTTGCTCTTTTACTTGCTCATTAGAATCTCGAAGGACATCTAGCTCATTACTAACCTTTTGAAAATCTTCTATGGCAACCGTTTCTCTCTCCCTAGATTCACGTCCACCTAGAAAACTTGAAGCCAGCACCAGTAACCACATACAAAGAGCTAGAACGGGCAAAACAAAAGGCTCAAAACGAATAAAAGGTGCAAGTGCTATCGCCACACAAGGAAGGGTCGATATTCCACCTATAAGATACGGATCCCTAAATACTCTCAACATTTAACTATCCCAGTGGTGGTTCAATACTAACGCACTGGAGGTCACCTCGGATGTGCAATAGAAAACTTTAGAAAGGAAGGTTGCGAAAAATATTAAAACCAACAACTATCTTCTGTTATTCTTTGATATTACTATTACTAGTTTTATTCCCAAAGGTTATCCAATTCTGTTTTTCTAGTGTCAAGTCTAGATCTAGCATATTGCACCTCCTTGAGTCTATCTTCACCACTAGAATCAAGCTTTTCCCATAGTTTTCTAGCGCCGCTAATATCACCAATATCAAATAATAACTCAGACAAATTCCAAATAAGATTTGCCGTTACCCGATTAACAAGCAAGAAGTCTCTTTCCTTGTATCTCTCCGCCAAATAGCTTGGATTATCAGAGAATAGAGAGTATTCGAACTCAAGCAAAGAGTATCCGCAAAATGTTTCAAATTGCAGAAGTTCTGTCAGATATTTCTTGAGCATATTCTCAGTTTCTTTTTTAACCCATTCCCGTGATGATGGCTTATCCCGCCAGTAGTCGGACAATATTGGATACTGGATCTCACATATGATTTTTGCATCATTTTTTGCCCAATCATTTGCTAAACTCAAAATCCAGAGCCTATGCTCAAATAAACCACTAGACTCTTTAACCCTATCCATATACATGCGTGCAACTTCTGACTGAGGCAAAGTCCAATTATGCTTCAACAAACGCTTCCCAACTTCTTGACTAAATTTTTTGTTGGCTGGCGTCATGTTCGCCATCTCAGCGGCATAGACACCTAACCTCATAAGATCTAGACCCTTTAAACCCCTAATCCTAAGAAAATCTGGTAAAAATTCAGAGGCCTTTTCTGCCTTATATGTATCAACATACATTCTAAATAACTTTACCCTTAATGATATTGGAACTTTCTGAAACAGGACTTTTCTATTCTTTTCAAAGAAAGAAATCGCCTTATAAATTTGACTTTCACTTATGTATCGGTAAAGCAGCTTAGACTGCGACTCAACCAACGCCGAACGCATCGGCCTTAGAAATCTTGATCTTGGATATAAATTAGAAAATTTCCGAACCTTTTCTACCATGCTCTGATTACGCTCATGTTGTGCATACGATGCAGTTTGGCACCCCCATGCCAAGTGAATTGCGGCCTCAGGTAGAGCTGGATAACGAGATCCAGATTTATATTCTCTTTGCTTTTTCTCCATATCAAAAGCCCACTTTGCACCCTTATTAGTAGCATCAGGAGGTGTAGGATTCTCATTATTTTTTTGCGCTGCATCTTTTTTTTCCGAGCCGGCGTCTGCCGATTCTGGGCTTTTACCCTTTTGTTTTTGATTCATATCTTCATCTTTTGCTGGCTTAAGGCCCGGATCTATTCCCCGCATGCCAAATTTCAGGTTTTCCAATAGGTCCCGAGCGTGTCTGATATTATTACCTAAATACTGCGGAAGATCTAAACATGCCAGACGAATACGAGCATGATCAGCAGTATGATCTTCAGGAAAAGATACAATATGACGAGAATAGGCGATACGAGCTTTAACTAGGGGTAGGGAATACTTTTCTGCTTCAAGTGACAGTTGATTTATCTTACCTTTTGCTTCTATATATTCTGGAGTACCACGTTGCATCTTAGAAAATCTAGTCTTTAAATTCTTTAGACTCTGGCGTAAGTTCTCGACTTTAGAAAAGTCCACCTGCACCAACCAAGCGTCAGCAGTGCGAATGCTAGCAACTGCGGCCATCTGGTTTGGTAACGGATCTATCGATTTTCCCGATACATTAAGAGCATAGTGGAACATCCTCTGGGCCAATGAAAATCTCTTCATCCAAAATAAGGACTCTCCCCTTAACACGAACTGCGAAGGTCTTATATAGTCTCCTTCCTTGTCTAAAATGATTGCTATATTATAGATATCCTCTGCAAGTTCAAAATTATTAAGGTCAAAGTAAATATCAGCGATCCTAGCAAACATCGCAGCAGCATCACGAGCAGATACACCACCTTCCCGCAAAGCTATATCATATTGCTGCATTGCCCCAAGATAGCTCCTATTACGTACAAAAGACTCCGCTAAAATCCTCCGAAACTTGGGCCTATAAGCCAATCTCCCAGACTTTTTTTGAAGACTAATACCTTCCTGAGCAACATCAAAGGCACGCACAAACTTCTCATAATTAAAATAGATGGATGCCAAAACATATAAGAACTTAGGAACATAAGGGTCCAGCGCATGGTCCTTTAGATCACTTTTTAACTGAAAAGCTTTTGATAAAAAAGTTGAGGCATTATTGATCTTATTTCTAAATACATCCTCTTTTTTAACTGACTCCAACAACCTAAAAAAACTTATGGCTACAAAAAAATCATTACGACGATGATACTCATACTCTTTTCCGTAACGAGCTATTCCTGAAAGCCAGGTCGCATTAGCTTCCTGAAAATTATTATCTAAAAACAGAACTCTACCCCGATTTAGATGCTCAATTGCTCGGCCAGAACCAATCGTCTGAGGAATATACTCACTCCAACTAACCCCCTTCGGTGGCTGATAATCGTAGTCAAAAGAGATCTTTGGAATTGGCATCGGGTAGCGCCAAAAAGGTTCCGAGGATGGTAAAGATCTTGTTTCCTCTTTTGGCAGTAAGTCTCCCACCAACACATATTCATCCATGATCTTTTTAAACTGTTTTTTTTCCACAGGAGTGGGGTCGGCAATCACCTGATTTTCGGCTAACAGAAAAATGAAAAACCAAATACGCATCAAGGCCTACCCTGCGAGCTATCGCCGTCATAGCGAATATGAAACTCTATACGCCTGTTCAATGCTCGCCCTGTTGCCGTGCTATTTGACGCCATTGGTTGGGCTGAACCGTAGCCTGCGCCTGATAGAAATACGGGGTTAAATCGATGTTTTTCAACCATGTACCTTACCACATGGGTAGCACGCAAAGCCGAAAGATCCCAGTTACTCATTCCCTTGACACCCATAGAATCAGCATGGCCTTCGACTCTTATATTTCTGCCCGTTTCTTTTAAAACCTTAATCACATGATCTAATTGTCGATGGGCTTTTTTTCTTACTGCAATTGCACCCACGTCATAAAAGTGTCTAGCTAAGAGCCTTACTTTAAATCCCGTTGCTGTTCTTTCGATGGCAACTATCCGAGCGTTGCCATCGCCCTGAGAGGTTCGAAACTTTTCTGGACCATACAGACGTTCTTCAATAACCTGCTTAGCAGACTTCATCTCGTCATCAATAAGAGCCACCTTTGGCGAACTCTCAGCCGACATAGTTGCATTTGAAAATTGCCTCGAATTACCTACTTGATTGTCAAATATCCCGAATCCAGCATCAGTGGGTGATATTCTCTGTGACGGGGGAATATCTTCCAGTGGCTTATTAAAGCTTTCTTCCAAAGAGCCAGCTGCATCTTGAGACTTCTCACCGTCATCTTTCAGAGCATATAAAACAACAAAAACAGCAAATAAAAGCGTAAGCATATCAGCATAACTAACAAGCCAACGCTCGTGATTTTCAAATTCTGGACACTTGTGTTTTCCCACAAAGCCCCCGCCTTCTAATCTTCAGTGTTGTGATTATGGCAAAAGACAGCCAACTTTTCTTCGATAACCTTAGGATTAAGACCAGCAAGAATACCTTCTATCCCGATAATCACCATCTCACGAGAATGCTTATCGAGATCGGCCTTCCTTTTCAATTTTTTTCCAACAGGAATACCAAAAATATTCGCAGCCCCAACACCGTAAAGAGTGGCCACGAAAGCAACAGCAATACCGGGGCCAATCATATCAGGGTTTTCAAGGTTCTCCATAACGTGTATCAAACCTAAAACAGCCCCTAATATCCCGATAGTCGGGGCAATCGCACCAAAATCCTCAAAAAACTTAACAAAAACTTCCTGGTCCTCGTACACAACAAATTGCTCGGTTTCGAGAGTATCTTTTATAACCTGAGGATCTGTACCATCTACTGCAAGCTTTACAGCCTTTGCTAATGGTGGGTACGGAATTGTGTCTCGCTTTTTTTCCAATGCAAGAATAGATTCCTTTCGAGCGGTTTGAGCCAAATCTAAGATAACTTCCATAATGGCATCAGGATCTGAAGATGGGCCTTTCAGCCAGGTTCCTATAGACTTCATTGCATTTATCATGTCAGAAAGGGGGTAGGCCACCATCAGAGAGCCTAGGGTTCCACCAAACACAATCAGAGCGGCTGTTATCTGAATTATAGATGAAACATGACCCCCCTCCAGTATAAGGCCAATCAGAATAAACCCTATAGCTACAACAGGACCAAGAAGGCTTGTTAAATCCATTTAAAACCCATACTCAGAAACAACCCCGAGATAAACAGAACTTCATCTAAATAACTTTCCCTACTATCTTCAACAGACCAACTCAGCCACTGGCCACGGACAGAATATCAGATAAGCTTTCTTTCACCATTAGCGAGTCGCCATTCAGGAAGAAAATAAGGGTATCGGGCACTGCCTCTAAGTACTTAATACTTGCTAAGCTGACCAGTACCTTGCTATCGTCTAGCTTCGTTAGAAGGAGCATGCGAAGACTCATCAAAGCATTTAACCGACATTTCCTTGATTATATGATACTAAGTTTACCATCAGAATGTCAATCTGCCATACAATGCTGGGTAAAATGCTTTAATAATTTCGGCCAAGCAATATATGAAAAGATAAACACAGGAGATCAAAATTGGATATAGATGCCTTGAGTCACAAAGCAAAAGAATTAGAGTCCAAGTTCACCCAAATCTGGGGGTATCTTTGACCTCGAAAAGAAAAAACACAGGCTTCAAGAAATCGACGACGAGATCAACGCACGACCGGATTTTTGGAATGATCCGAAGCTTTCAGCACCTGTTCTAAAAGAAAAGAAGTCTCTTGAGGTCGCCTTAGCCAAAGGAGAAAGCCTCAAGACACAAATGCAAGACCTCAATGCTGCTATTGAGCTTGCTCAAGAAGGGGAAGAGGAATACCAACAAGAGGCGATCGATATAATTACGACGTTTGAGGTGGGCCTGAAGGCCGTTGAAACTGAGAGCCTTCTGGGTGATAAACTAGATAGAAATGATGCCATTATAACGATAAATGCTGGCGCTGGCGGCACAGAATCCTGCGATTGGGCGGCAATGCTAATGCGGATGTATTTACGGTATGCCGAGCGAAAGGGCTGGAGCTCTGAGATACTCGATCTCCTGGATGGTGAAGAAGCTGGAGTAAAGAGCGTAACTATACAAGTATCGGGTGTATTTGCATTTGGGTTGCTAAAAGCAGAATCGGGAGTACACAGATTAGTAAGAATCAGCCCCTTTGATTCAAATGCTCGGCGACATACATCTTTCGTTTCAGTGTTTGTGACAGCAGTAATTGATGATGAAATAGAAATAGAAGTAAACCCTACCGATATTCGGGTTGATACTTACAGAGCTAGTGGTGCTGGCGGTCAACATATTAATAAAACTGATTCTGCGGTCAGGATCACTCACACTCCTAGTGGAATCGTTGTCCAGTGCCAAAGCCAAAGATCGCAGCACCAAAACAGGGACAAAGCGATGCAAATGCTGAAGTCGAAACTATATGAAAAGGAGCTAGAGGAAAGAAAAAAAGAGCAAGCGGCCGTTGAAGGTGCAAAAGCAGATATTGGTTGGGGGTCCCAGATAAGAAGTTATATCTTGCATCCCTACAAAATGGTCAAAGACCACCGAACAAGCCTTGAGAGCCACAGCCCCGATGAAGTCATCGATGGCGAGATCGATTTGTTTATCGAAGCATGGTTAAGTAACCAAGCCAAACCAAAATAGTCGAAATAGGAGCCTCCAAGCACCTTCCTTCGAGCAAAATGCCTTAAATTATAATCAACTTTTGACAGGTCCATCTTTTCCCAGATATTCTATTAGAGAGATTAGCATTTACTACGTAACTAGGTAGACAGGTCTCTCTGTAGCTAGAGCCTAATCTTGCCTTTGCAAACACAAAGGTTACAATGATGCTATTATTTATTTTTTATCATACCCTTTTAGTTGAATAAATTCACCGAGGACAACCATGGACGCAAAAAAGATCATTTCAACCGTTGTTCAGAACGAATTCCATGATAACTACAAAGAGTTGCATTGGGAAGGCAGCTTCAAAGACTACCTAGAAATGGTTCTCGAAAGACCTGCTATAGCTCGCACTGCTTTCCAAAGAATGTATGACATGATCGAAAGTTATGGTTACACAACATACACAGAATACAAAAAAGAAATATATCACTATAACTTTTTCGACGATCCCCTAGATGGCGGTAAAGACGCAATATTTGGACTCGACATCCACCTCCACAAACTAGTAAACGTTTTTAAAGCTGGGGCCCAAAGATATGGGCCGGAAAAAAGGGTTATTCTGCTCCATGGGCCAGTGGGATCCTCAAAGTCATCAATTACAAGACTGCTAAAAAAAGGACTAGAGAGATACTCGAAGATACCTGAAGGGGCCATGTATACTTATAAGTGGGTGAATGTGGGTGACATCCTATCTATGGATGATGAGCTGCCTTGCCCAGTCCATGAAGAACCCTTACATTTAATACCGGAAGAACGACGCGACGCTGTTCTGAAGATGCTCAACCAGAATCGTGATATAAGCGAGCTTGTCACCCTCGAAGGCGGGCTATGTCCTGCATGCCGATATATCTTCAAAGGACTCATGGAACATTACCAAGGTGATTGGGAAAAACTAGTCGATAACCATGTTAGAGTCACCCGACTAATACTATCCGAACAGGACCGCATCGGTATTGGCACATTCCAGCCAAAGGATGAAAAAAATCAGGATTCCACAGAACTCACTGGAGATATTAATTATAGAAAAATTGCTCAGTACGGTTCAGATTCAGACCCTAGAGCCTTTAACTTTGATGGCGAATTTAATATTGCAAATCGGGGGATGATTGAGTTTGTTGAAGTACTCAAGCTTGATGTTGCTTTTTTATACGACCTTCTGACAGCAAGTCAAGAACACAAGATAAAACCAAAAAAGTTTGCCCAAACCGATATCGACGAGGTCATCGTCGGGCACACAAATGAACCTGAATATAAAAAGCTGCAGAGTAATGACTTCATGGAAGCCCTGCGAGACAGAACCGTCAAAATTGACGTCCCATATATCACGAAACTCGACGAGGAAGTAAAGATCTATCGTAAAGATTTTAATTCTACCACCGTCCCACATATACACATAGCTCCCCACACAATTGAGATGGCCGGAATGTGGTCGGTTCTTACACGGCTTGAAGAACCCAAAAAAGCAAACCTAAACATCATGCAGAAACTGAAACTCTATAATGGTAAATCTATTCCTGGCTGCACTGAAGACAATGTGAAAGAACTTCGAAAGGAAACATCACGAGAAGCGATGGATGGCATCAGTCCGAGATATATTCAAGATAAGATATCAAATGCTCTTGTTATAGATAAAGGTAATGGATGCATAAACCCATTTATCATACTAAATGAGCTAGAATCGGGACTTAAAACTCATTCGCTAATCAAAGATGATGATACCAAAAAGCATTTTCGAGAACTATTATCTCTAGTAAAGCTTGAGTACGAAGATCTAGTAAAACATGAAGTTCAAAGGGCTATTTCCGCCGATGAATCTGCTATCGATAAACTTTGCGGAAACTATATTGATAACGTGAAAGCTTATACTCAAAAAGAACGTATCAAAAATCAGTTTACTGGAGAGGAAGAGGAACCTGATGAACGGCTAATGCGATCCATTGAGGAAAAAATCGATATCCCCGAAAGCCGTAAAGATGACTTTAGAAGAGAAATAATGAACTACATCGGAGCATTAGCTCTAGAGGGGCGACCCTTCGACTTTAGAACTAATGAAAGACTTCACAAAGCCCTAGAACTGAAGTTATTTGAAGACCAAAAAGATACTATAAAGCTGACTAGCCTTGTTTCCAGTGTTGTTGATAAAGAGGCACAAGCGAAAATTGATGTGGTTAAGAATCGGCTGATAAAAAACTATGGGTACTGTGAGATTTGCGCTGGCGATGTCTTAGGTTTTGTCGCTAGTGTCTTTGCTCGTGGCGATGTCGTGAAGAAAGATAAAAAATAATCACAGTTTGAAAGGGTTATATAATGCCCCTGAAAATGGAATCAGACCTAAATAGATTCCACAAAATTGTACGCGGAAAGATCAAGAAAGAGCTCCGACGCTTTATTTCAAGTGGTGACCTAATCGCTCGTCAGGGCAAAAAAAAAGTGACTATTCCCTTACCGCGTATAGACATTCCGAAATTCCAATTCGGGTCAAACGAACAATCTGGGGTAGGTCAGGGAGAAGGCGATGTTGGTGACTCCGTCGGGCAAGGTCAACCACAGCCAGGTCAAGGTGAAGCTGGCGACGGCGAAGGTGATCACCCACTCGAAGTCGATGTATCATTAGAAGATCTGGCTCAAATCCTCGGTGAAGAACTTGAGCTCCCAAATATCGAGGACAAAGGCAAAGAAAATATTGAGGACCAAGATATTAAGTATACGGGTATTTTGAAACAAGGACCTGAGTCTTTGAGACACTTCAAACGTACCTATGCTCAAGCTCTTAAAAGATCCATTGCCATGGGGATCTATAACCCTGAGAACCCCATAATTATTCCAATCAAGGAAGATAAAAGATACAGATCCTACCAGATCACCAATAAACCAATCGCAAACGCAGTGATTATCTACATGATGGATGTTTCAGGTTCTATGGGAGACGAACAAAAAGAAGTTGTAAGACTTACAAGCTTCTGGTTGGACACCTGGCTATCAAATCAGTATAACGGACTTGAAAGGCGTTATATTATTCATGATGCTACAGCTCGAGAGGTAGATGCAGATACCTTTTATCGCACAAAAGAATCAGGTGGAACCTTAATTAGCTCAGCATACAAACTGGCTGAGAAGCTTATAGCTGATAATTTCAGGCCATCTGAGTGGAATATTTATTTATTTCACTTTTCCGACGGTGATAATTGGTCAGGTAATGACACCGCTGACTGTATGCGACTATTAGAGAGTGTCTTACTGCCCGCCGCCAACATGTTCTGCTATGGCCAAGTAGAGTCACGATATGGCTCTGGCCAGTTCCTGCGTGATCTGCATAAACAATTTGGCGAACAACATGAACAAATAACTACGACCCAGATTAAAGATCGGGACGCCATTATTGATGCTCTAAAGGTTTTTCTCGGAAAAGGTAGGTGAAATGATTACTAATAGCAACCTATCTCCCGAGCTAAAAAGCCTAGCTAGCATGTTAGGCGAGAAGGCTAAAGAAGCTGGACTAGATTTCTTCGAAACCATTTTTGAACTTGTAGATTACAAACAATTAAACGAAATTGCTGCATACGGCGGATTTCCAACGCGCTACCCCCATTGGCGCTTTGGCATGGATTATGAAAAACTCTCAAAAAGCTATACATATGGTCTGTCAATCATTTACGAAATGGTCATAAATAATGACCCCTGCTATGCTTACCTTCTCCGCGCAAACGACTTGGTATCGCAAAAAACTGTCATTGCTCATGTTTATGGTCATTGCGATTTTTTTAAAAATAACTATTGGTTTAGTCAAACCAATAGAAAGATGCTAGATCAAATGGCAAATCATGCCTCCTCCGTTAGGAGGCTAATCGAAGATGTTGGTCAGGACCCTGTTGAGTCATTTATCGACTGTTGCTTATCCATCGAAAACTTAATAGATGTTCAGTCCCAATTTGACTCGACTCCAAAGCGTCCGCAAGAAGGTTCAGAACCAGACACATATAGACAAGAACCTGTAAAGAAAATGCGCGCGAAGAAATACATGGATTCTTATATAAATCCAAAAGATTTTATCGAAAAACAAAAAGAAAAACGAAGTAACCTTCTAAGTCAGCAGAAGTCCTTTCCAGAGAAACCCGAAAGAGATATTTTGCGATTCTTAATAGAGAATGCACCGCTCAACCCATGGGAAAGGCGACTACTAAATATAGTTCGTGACGAGGCCTATTATTTTGCCCCACAAGGACAAACAAAAATCCTTAACGAAGGCTGGGCAACTTATTGGCACAGCGAAATGATGACAAAGCTAGCACCACTAGAAGCTTCTGAAATTGTAGATTACTGCAGCCAGTACGCAGGCATAGTGGCAAGCTCCCCAGGGCAGCTCAACCCTTATAAGCTGGGAGTAGAGCTCCTCAGACATGTAAAGAAACGTTGGGACAAAGGTCGATTTGGCATCGACTACCTAAATTGCCTTGACAGTGGAGAACGCAGCAGATGGGACAAGAAACTAGGACTGGGTATGGAGAAATTATTTGAAATCAGGCGAATACATAACGATATAACTTTTATTGATTCATTTTTGGACGAAGACTTTTGCCATGAACATAAGATGTTTATCTATGACTATGACCGAAGAACAAACCGATATGTTATATCCTCCAGAGAATTTGGGGCTGTTAAAAACCAACTTCTAAACCAACTGACCAACTTTGGCCAACCTATCATTAATGTGGTCGATGGCAATTTCAGGAACCGATCCGAACTTCTTTTGCGTCACGAGCATGCAGGCACTGACCTGAAGCATGACTTTACAACAGAGTGCCTAAGAAATCTGCACAGGATCTGGAGAAGGCCTGTACACCTAGAAACTATCATTGAAGAAGTAAAGCGCAGGGTCTCATTTGATGGCACAAACCATAACATGGAAAAAATCTAATATTTTGACTATTACGATAAAATCATTTTTATTGCTGGCTTTATTTCTTAAAACCATCTGGGCCTATTCCTATACGGCGAAGGTATATGTTCCCCGCTTAAAAAATGCAGGCATTATTCCCACTCAATGGCAGGGCACAACCAACTACTACTTAAATAAAGGCATCGATCTCGTAGATGACGCCTGGACTGAAGCTGCAAAAAGGTCTGGAAGATTTACATTAGTAAATAAGCAGGTGGTTGCCGACCTATGGAATACACCTCTGGGTAGACAAAAGTTACGATCGGAATTTGAAGTCGATACCTTCCTCAGTTTATTGGGGCAAATAAAAGCAGATAAGGTCGTCCTAACTATGCGGCTAATTAGCCCCGACATGAAAACAATCTTTCTTCAAGAAACAGAAACAATTAACCGAATTATTTTTGAAGAAGCTAACAAGAAGAACCTTACTAACATTATAGAAAATCTTGTATTTCGCACATTCAATCGGTTGCCAATAGACATCACTGTTACCTCTATAAATGGCGAGTTTATTACACTCTCCGGAGGACAGAACCAAAAAATTCAAACCGGTGACACCATCGACCTTATCGAGTCCAAAATAACAGCTATACACCCTGCCACTGGCGAATGGATCAAATTTTCAAATAAAATCGTAGGTAAAGGCGAAATTATTGAGTCTAAACCAACAGCATCCATCGCACGCATAGTAAGCCTGATACATGAAGATGCGCTGAAGATTGGTCACGGGTCAGTGGCTAATACAATTACTAGTAGAAATAAATTCCGAGATATATCACTCACAAAAAAACCTAAGCAGAAGCTACAAAGCCCAATACTTTATCCCCCACAAGCGCAAAAAAAGACTGCAAAGCAACTATTACCGCCGTCAGTTAAAATAGAACCCGCTACAACGGCACCTCCCGTTGAGCCGTCTATAGCAGACGAAGGAAAAACCGACTCTAATGACCATGGCTTTATGGGAGCATTTCAAAACACATTCTCTTACACAGAATTTTCGCCATCTATGAGCCTTTGGTCATACTCTGGCGCCGAGGGAATAAGCGTATCGTCGCAACTACCCGTTTGGCTTTTCAACCGTCTTGGCTTTCGTGGCGGCATGGAGCTATTACCGACTATCTACTTAGAAGCAAGAAGTTATTTTGAGTTTGGAACAACAGCCAAAGGAAATTATATAGGTTTTGGTGCCGGACTGGGCTCTTATTACAGAATCAAGCTGGCAGGACCTCTGTCAGCAAACCTTGATGTCGGAGGGTTCGGTGAATTTAACAGCTTAGGAGTGTCAGGAGAAAAGTTTGGCGGTGAAGATGCACTAAAACTCAGCGCATATGCTAAGTATACAGGAACCCTCGAGATCTCAGACAATAACGACCAGCTGAAACTTCATGCTGAGCTAGGTTGGGCCCCTGAGTTTATTCCCGTCATTTTGGGCTCTATGGGAGCTAGAGGCGAAAACCTCAGTATGACCAGCTACTCTAACTTCCATTTTGACTTAGGGGCTGTATTGGTCGATGAACCAGGTGAGTTTGAGTGGGGTGGAGGATTGACCTATCTTCAGGAGAGCTTTGGCTTAGGATCCCAGAGCATCAGCGGCTCCGAAGTTCGCATCAAGGCTTTAGCCCAGTATCGTTTTTAACTAACGGAAAAAAGATTCTGCCTGCATGAACGAAGACGGCAGCAACTCATCACCAATATATTTCAGCCTGTGGGCTCCGCCCTTACCAAAGGCAAGCCAAGATGGCTCCTCCCAGCAGCTCATACTCACAAGCCTCCCATCAAAGCCTGTACCATCTTCATAGTACGGCGTATGAAAATGGCCAAAGACGCCATAGTCCCAGCCTCGCCCTAACCAAGCACCCATTGCTTCTAATATTTTTTCATGTTCCATCTGTCTGTATTGATCCTGAGCCCGCGAAGCTTTGGCACCCCTGACAGCAATACGGTCCATAAGAATGCCTGGAACTAGGCTAGATAGAAATAAAAAGAGTTGCGAACGCACAACCTTTCTAAAATACCGATACGCTGCGGGCGCATAGATTTGGTCACCATGAGTGAACTTCAAACGTAATCCGGATAATGTTTGAACTGAAAAATCCTTACCAGGAACAACCTCTACACCCTGCCAAGGCATTGAGCTAAAAGCAAATTCATGGTTTCCCTCAATAAAAACCACCCTCTTACCACTTTGCGACAACCTTGTCAGAGCTGCACCCAACGCATCGAATTTCCTATGAAAATACTTTGAAGAACCCAATATGAAATCAAAGATATCTCCAACCAAGACCAGGCCCTCAACACTTGAAGCCTCCAAGAACCCTATAAATGCCAGCATTCGTTTACCGCTCAACCCAGCCATATTGTGCAAATGAACGTCAGATATCGTGAGGTAGTCTACACCGTCTAAGACCGTACTTAGAGATCTCAACCTAGCTCCTCCCAACTTCTTATCCAATATATTTGGATACTTAAAAGATAAAATCCATCAAAAGTGAGAACCTTTCAACTATTGACAGCCCTAACATACACTGATATCACAATTGAAACCACGATGGCCGGAAAACCTGCCACTTATTGATAAATCTTCGTACGTGGGCGGAAACTCAGGAGGCGATAGATGTCAGCAGAAATCGAAGTCAGGCTTAATCAAATTATTGTTAATCAACTGGGCGTCGAAGAGGCAGCTGTGATTCCGAAGGCCAAGTTTATAGAAGACCTTGGCGCTGACTCACTAGACATCGTTGAGCTAGTTATGGCAATGGAAGAGGCCTTCAGCGTCGATATACCTGATGAAGAAGCCGAAAATATTAGAACCGTTGAAGATGCCACTAACTACATAAAAAAGACCCAAGACCTTTAATACTGTGCGGATTCGATACCATGCCTAATACTAAAATCTCAATTGCTTCTGACCATGGTGGACGCCTTTTAAAATATAAATTGTCGTTATGCTTAGGTGAGAAAGCGTTTGAGATTATAGATCATGGAGTCGGTGTCGATGACACAACGTCCGTTGACTATCCTGACTTTGCTCGGAAAGTTGCCTTGGACGTCAGCAGCAAGAAAGCTTGGAGAGGACTGCTAATCTGTGGCACCGGCATAGGTATGAGCCTGGCAGCCAATCGAGTTAAGGGTGTCAGAGCGACCTTGGTTTGGAACGAGTATACGGCAGCGATGAGTAGAGCCCACAATAACTCAAACATCCTTGTCATGGGGGAGCGAACCCTAAACCATGATCGAGCTCTGGATTATCTCAATATTTGGCTCGAAACTCAATTCGATAGCCGGCACCAAAGAAGGCTGGATAAGATAGAAACTCTCTGCACGAGCTAGATCCTAACTCACAAATATAAAGGAAGAATATCTTGAAACCCTGGCAACCCCTTCAAGACACAGATCCCGATGTCTACAAAATGATTGAAGATGAACTGACAAGACAGGAGGAGGGTATCGAGCTAATAGCCTCGGAAAACATAGCCTCGCCAGCAGTATTATCCTGCATGAGCAATGTCATGGCCAATAAGTACGCCGAAGGGTTGCCTGGAAAAAGGTATTATGGCGGCTGCGAAGTTGTAGACTCACTCGAAACGTTAGCTATTGAAAGGCTTAAAAAGCTATTTGGCTGTAAGTTTGCGAACGTTCAACCTCACTCTGGAGCGCAAGCAAATGCAGCAATATGTCTGACTCTTATGAAGGCAGGTGACCGACTGCTAGGCATGGACCTCTCCCATGGCGGACACCTAACCCATGGGTCCAAAGTAAATTTCTCGGGTATCCTTTACGATTCTCATTTCTACACTCTCTGTGCTAAGACAGAATTGCTCGACTACGATGCGATAGAAGAGCAGGCCAAGCAGCTTAAGCCTAAAGTAATCGTAGCGGGTGCTAGCGCTTACTCGAGACACCTTGACTTTGAGAGATTTCGCCGGATAGCCGATCAGTGTGGAGCCTACCTTTGGGTTGATATGGCTCACATCGCAGGCCTGGTAGCCACAGGGCTGCACCCAGACCCAATACCGCATGCTGACGTTGTAACATCAACAACTCACAAAACTCTCCGCGGGCCTCGAGGTGGAATCATTCTGTGGAATAACCCGGACCTCAAATTCAATAAGGCCGTTTTTCCAGGCACACAAGGCGGCCCCCTAGAGCATATTATCGCAGCTAAAGCTGTTGCCTTTAAGGAGGCACTCAGCCCCAACTTCAGGGGGTATCAAGAGCAGGTCATAAATAATGCAAAATCACTAGCAGAAGAGCTTATGTTATTAGGCTTCAAAATAGTATCTGATGGTACCGATAACCACCTAGTACTGCTTGACCTCTCTAACACCGAAGTAAGCGGCAAGGAAATGGAAATAGCCCTGGGCAAGGCAGGAATAACAGCTAATAAAAACACCGTACCCAATGAAAAGCGAAGTCCTTTTGTTACAAGTGGGATCCGACTTGGAACTCCAGCAATCACAACACGGGGTATGAAGGAATCTGAAATGAAATCTATTGCACAATGGATAAAAACCGCAATGGATTGCGTCAATGATGATGCCTCACTGTTAAAGATTCATGAAGAAGTATTAGCACTCACAAAACGTTTCCCAATTTACCCCAATTGGAGTTAACCTGTTGAAATGCCCACGATGTGCACATAGCGATACAAAAGTACTTGAAAGCCGTTTAAGCCAGGAGGGGCACAGCGTTCGCAGAAGGCGAAACTGCCTAGGGTGTCAATATAGGTTCACTACTTATGAAAAAGAAGAGGAACTAACTTTCCAGATTAGAAAGAAAGACAATCGGTTTGAGGAATTTAGCAGATCAAAACTCATCAAGGCAATTTCAACGGCTTGCAGGAAGCGGCAGATACCAATCGAAAAAATAGAAAGCCTAGTAACTAGCATTGAATTCAAGCTTAGACAAAGTGGCGACCGAATAATACACTCAAGTAAAGTGGGAGATATTGTTATGGAAAAGCTACGAGAAATTGACCATGTGGCTTATGTCAGGTTTGCCTCAATCTATAAGGACTTCAAAGACCCCGAAGAATTCATGCGAGAACTAAGAACCTTAAACCAAACAAACTGAGGAAACATGTTCACCGGCCTCATCGATAGAATAGGAATAGTCAGTGTCATCTCCAATAATAGTGGAATGATGACCCTAGAGATCAACATCCCAAACCACGATGCCTACCAATGCTTAAAGGGAGATAGCATAGCAGTAAATGGCTGTTGCCTTACTTTGACCGAACTAAAAGTAGGCATTGCCAAATTCGATGTTTCTAGTGAAACAATGGCTAAAACCAATCTATGCAAGCTACAGACTGGAGATAGGGTTAACTTAGAACGAGCATTAGAGGTAGGCTCAAGACTCGGTGGTCACATGGTCTCTGGCCATGTGGATGCTAAAGCTGAGCTCATTAAAGTCAAACCCGGAGAAGATGGTTGGCTTTTCCAAGTAAAGGTCGAGAAATCATGGTCAAAATACTTAATTCATAAAGGGTCCATCACTTTAGATGGAGTGAGCCTCACCATCAATGCGCTCTCAGATGGTAAGGATGACTCGATAGCTGACCTGATGCTGATACCCACGACACTTTCTGAAACGACCTTTGGCAACCTCCCGGAAGGCTGGCTACTTAATATGGAAGTAGATCTCGTCGGAAAGTATATCGAGCGCCTAACAAAACGCTAACCCCCTCAATAATATTCAATTTTATCAAAAACAGTTGCTGCAAACAAACATTTGTTATATTACCCCAACTCCTACTATGGGAACAGGGTCTTTGACAACCTCTCAGATAAAACAGCGTGAATCTGCACTAGCTAAAGGAAAGCAGTATGGTTGAAGTAGCTACGGAAAAAGTGGAAAAAGCTATAAATGCAATCCGTCAAGGTAAGATGGTGATCATGGTTGACGAGGAAGATAGAGAAAATGAAGGAGATCTGGTCTTTGCTGCAGAGTTTGCAAATGCGGAAATGATCAACTTCATGGTGAGGGAAGCCAGAGGCCTAGTCTGCCTGACTTTAGAGCCACAAATTGTTGACAACCTCAAGCTGCCGATGATGGGGGACTCTACTAAAAAACAACCTGACCAAGGGACAGCTTTTACCGTCAGTATCGAGGCCAGAAAGGGTGTGACCACAGGAATTTCAGCCGCCGATCGCGCAAAAACTATTCAAGTTGCCATTGCTCCCGAAGCAAAACCAGAAGACTTGGTCGTCCCGGGACACATATTCCCACTAAAGGCCCGTGGCGGAGGCATTCTAGAAAGAGCAGGGCACACTGAAGGCTCCGTAGATCTTGCTAAAATGGCAGGACTTGGCGGCTCGGCGGTTATTTGTGAAATAATGAACAATGACGGCAGTATGGCACGCCTACCGGACTTGCAGGAATTTGCAAGAAAACATGATCTCCCGATCATAGCTATAGCTGATATGATCAAATATAGACTTCGAAAAGACACCTTAATCAATAAGCTAAAGACCGGCGATATAAAAACACCTTATGGGGTCTTCCGCAGCAGCCTTTTCGAAAATACGATAAGCAAAGAGAAGTGCATCGCTATCTCGAAAGGACAAAACTTTCAGGACAAAACCGTCGATGTGAGGGTGCACCACCATCGACCGTTACTAGATGTTTTTGGTTGCCCGGATGGCTCATCCTTCAGACTTTCATATGGCTTAAAGATGCTTGGGGATTCAGAAGCTGCCGTCTTTATCTACTTGACAGAGCAATATCAAGACGACCACTTCTATAAGGACATAGAGTGGTTACACCCCGAATTTGAATCTAGCACCGCACAATCTAAACCACGAAAAATGGATGATCGAATGTTAGGTACTGGGGCCCAAATATTACACCATTTGGGCGTTAGAAAAATGCGGATTCATACAACCTCCAGTAGAAACCTAGTGGGTATTTCTGGTTATGGACTGGAAGTTGACGAAACTAAAGTTATGGCAAATGGAGAATAAAATGAATGACAATCGCATCCTAATTATAGTTGGTAGATTTAATGAACTTGTTACAAGATCGCTATTGGCTTCAGCACAAGACTCCCTCAACAAAAATGCACATATAGACTATCGAACTGTCTGGGTGCCAGGTGCCTATGAGATGCCTGTGGTAGCAAGCAAAGCCGCAAGGTCAGGGAACTACGATGCTATCATCTGCTTAGGAGCAATTATAAAAGGCGACACCCCACATTTCGATTTTGTCGCCGGCCAATGTGCATCTGGAATTACAAAAGTCAGTATAGACACCCAAGTTCCAGTCATTTTTGGTGTATTAACGACGAATACCGTAGAAGAAGCTCTGAATCGAGCTGGCCTCAAAATGGGAAATAAGGGTGCAGAAGCGGCTAACACGGCTCTCGATATGATCGAGATATTAAAGGAAATTTAAGGTAATGAGCCAATCAATAACAGACAGTATCAAAGCACACCCAAATAGCCTCGCTCGCGAAGAAGCCCTGAAGTTCCTGTACAAATGCGATATCGAAAAGATCTTTTATTACTCTGAGTCACAATTTCGTAACTATACTGATGTGTACGAAGTCCCAAAAAGCGTACTTAGTCGCACTAAGTTCATGGCAAAGAAGGTTTTAGAAGATCTGCAAGGACTTGATCAAAAAATTGGTAAGATCTCTAAAAACTGGTCCCCTGCACGGATGGCCTCCACCGACAGAACGGTACTAAGGATAGCCTGCATGGAGTTATATGAGAAAGCGGCTCCTCAAAGGGTTATATTGAACGAAGCAATCGATTTGGCGAAAAAATACGGCTGTAGTGACTCTGGTTCATTTGTTAATGGAATTTTGGATCCACTAGCGAGTTCCATAAACTAAGCAACCTTAGATCTATTTATAATAAATCGAAGCATAAATTGGCTTGTTATTTGTAAGGCCATTGCAAACTGACCCCGACCCAACATGACAAAACTGACACGCCTCTAATAATGAGCGGCTATGCAAGTACTCGTCTTTTGTGGTATTTGCTAAAATATACTGACCGCCAGGCTCGAGCATCTGAAAAATCCGCCTAAATATTTCTAGAGGCTTATAGTGCCTAGAAGGCAGACCGAAATCCAATAAAGAGTATAATTCAACAAAAGGATAAAAGTGAGTAATTAAAGGAAAAGGCCCAGAAAGCTTGGCATGCAAAATATCTCCTTGAATGAATTTTGCACCAGGAATTAGCCGAGAATAATACTCCGCACATGACCGTCGCGTGTGCAGGTTTGAGTAGCGCCGATGAACATCGATCTCAACACCCCACACCTCGCATAATGCCTCATCGGCAGGAAAGCTATTATGTGCGCGATACCTTGCTCGCAGAAACTCATATATGGCAACGCAGTATGCAAAGTTTTTAGAACCCACGTCTAAAACCTTACCATCAGGAAAAATAGCTACGTATTTGGCAAGAGAATCCAATAGCATCAAATGAACTATATTATCTAAAAAACTCTGCTTACTCAGGTGAGCGAGGTAAGGTGCAAATCTGTAGCGTTCCACCAGATCTTCCGTAAGTTGAGCATCACCCAGCCGCATTAAGGAAAGCTCACGGTCTAAATCCAATCCAGATTCTGAGTAACCCTTTCGAGAAAAAGAGAGTCTTTCTCGTAAAAAAAAATCAAAACCATTTCTAAGGTCTGTCAGGAAAAAACCAAGGCCCATCTTACCACCAAAAAAACCCATTAATATCTGAAAATGATAGCGATTTGCACATTAGATGACAAGACTTAGAGGTCGAGAAACTTTTTCACACTAGCTATATTCGCTTCAGCATCAATCAGCTTATTACCTGTACACGCCATAATGGCTTCTGTATCCTTAAGCATATGACCAGTCAATATGGCAACAACAGAGTCTGACTTCTTTATAGTGCCCTCTGTCACTAATTTTTTCACACCTGCCAAAGATGATGCACTAGCTGGTTCGCAGCCTACCCCTTGACTATCAATAATAGATTTCGCCGCTAATATCTCAGTATCGGAAACCTCACAAACGACACCATCCAGATCTTTAATCACACGCCGCGCTTTCTTGTAATTTACAGGATCCCCAATCCTCACTGCAGTTGCAACCGTCTCAGCCTTAATAGGACTATACTCCTTAAAGCTAGAGTTAAAGCTACGGAAAAATGGGTTAGCTCCACTAGCCTGAATAGTTGCTATCCTAGGTAACTTCGAAATCCAACCGGCATTGTAAGCCTCCTTCAAACCCTTGCCGAAAGCACTCGTATTCCCTAAATTACCACCCGGAACCACTACCCAATCGGGAGACTGCCAACTAAGGTTCTGCAGCATCTCCCACATAACAGTTTTCTGCCCTTCCAACCTAAATGGGTTTAATGAGTTAACCATGTATAGGTCCCCACCTTCGGCCAAAACCTTCACCATTTTCATAGCGTCATCAAAATCACCTTTTAAACTCAAACAACGCGCACCAAAGCCAATCGCCTGTGACAACTTGCCCGCCGCTACTTTTCCGGCCGGCAGAAAAACGGCCGCACTCAATCCTGCTTGAGCAGCATAAGCAGCCAAAGAAGCACTAGTATTTCCGGTTGAGGCACAGCCCACTGACCTTACTCCTAGCCGCTTTGCCTGAGTAATCGCACACGTCATGCCACGATCTTTGAAAGATCCTGTTGGATTTTCACCTTCATGCTTTAAGTAAATATCATCAACACCTGAAAACTCTGAAAACCTATTTCTCTTGTAGAGGTGAGTACCACCCTCTGGGTGAGAAATAATTTCATCTTCCAAGCAATCCAAAAGCAACTCTCGAAATCGCCAAACTCCGCTAACATCAATAGGTTTGCGACTCAGCAACCTCTTATCGAAGTCTTTAGGTCCAATTTTTTCAAAGGCCGTCTGTGGTTGCTTGACCTCTAAAAGGCCACCACAATCACATCGATAGCGAATCTCTGACAAACTAAAAACACTACCACATTCTATACAGCTAAGGCTTTGAGACACCCTCTACCTCCAATATTTTAACTCCATCAGAACCGATCTTACCTACATGTAACCCACAGTTCTCAGAATACTTTGCCATTGCCGCCCCTGCGCGTGCAGCAATCTGCTCGTTTTCTGAAATAGCGAAAACTGTCGGCCCACCCCCGCTAATAGAACATGCCATAGCTCCATTATCTAGAGCTGCTCGCTTAATCTGCATAAAACCACTAATCAGCGGGCCTCTGCAGGGTTCGGCAAAATAATCATTAAATGACCTTACGAGAAGATCTCTATCACCAGTTTCAAACGCACGCACGACAGCCAAAGCACTGGTCATCTGCTTTACCATCAAGGCCCAACCTACCTGCTTAGGCAAGGCATTCCTCGACTCTTTAGTTGGCATCAGCTGCTGCGGGGAAAGAAGGGTCAGCCACCAATTTGAAGGAGTTGGCAACTCAATCAAAGACAGAGCTTCTGTATCTTGCACCAAAACCAACCCCCCGTATACACAAGGAGCTATGTTATCTAAGTGACGACCAGCAACAAATTCCTCGGCTTCAAGTGCAGCCCTAAGCAGCAACTCATCATCATCAACACCCAATAATACTAAAGCAGCCTTAGCACCAGCAACAGCAGACGCAGCACTTGAACCTAAACCACCAGCTATTGGCAAAGCCCTCTCAATTCTGACCTCGACTCCCGCAGTAATACCTAAAGCTTTAAACACCGCCTGAGCGGCGAGAGTAACTGTATTTTTCTCAGGGTCTCGAGGGATAATATTAGCACCAGGACCTGTAACAGAGATAATCCTATCTTCAGCAACCAAAGTCACTTCAAAAACATCACCCAGACCTTCAACACAGAGACCCAGGCAATCGAAGCCTGGACCCACATTACCTATTGTCGCAGGAGACCAAAGACGCACGCGCTTCACTCTATGCCCCTCCACCGGCTATAGACACAATATCATTCAAAACCCCAGCTGCAGTAACTTCCGCACCAGCACCCGGCCCAGTCACTACAAGTGGGTTCTCAAAATATCGCCTAGACTTTAATGTCACTTGATTATCCGTTCCTTTCAAACCACCCAAAGGTGAATCTAATGGAATCGATTCAATTTTAACTGACACCGTACCACCAGAAATCCGAGCCACGTACCTCAAGACGGCCGCCTCTCTTCGCGATGCTTCCACACGTCGAGAAAAGTCCTCGTCTATCTGTTTAAGGTTTTCCAAGAAAACCTTGGGATCGTCGTGACTAAGGTGAGCCGGGAACAAAGGCTCTAATTCAATATCCTGCATTTCTATCCGAATGCCCAGCCTCCTAGCTAATATAAGCGCCTTTCTTGCTACATCCATACCGGACAAATCGTCTCTAGGATCTGGCTCGGTATAACCTAAATCATAGGCTCTTTTAACAACTTCAGAAAAACTCGTACCATCCTCAACTTCTGTCATGATATAGCCCAAAGTTCCTGATAAGCAACCTACAATGCTCAACACCTCATCACCTGATGCCTCCAATTTTTGAATAGAATCTAGAATTGGCAAACCAGCACCAACGGTCGCCTCATATCGAAGTGATAACCCTTTGCGCTCAGCAATATCAAAAAGTTCCCGATACTCAGAATATGAAACCGCCAGCGGCTTTTTATTAGCTAGCACAACATTCATACCCTCATTTAAAGCTTCTTTGATTATCGAAGCCGTTTCAGCTGCCGTACAATCCACAAATATGCCTTTCGCAAAGGGTAAAGACCAAAGATTGTGCCGAAAATCAACAGCTAGATCTGCAAGTGATGGTTTCGAATCACTGTCAGTCAGAGGTTTACCAGACCGTTTACTTTCCACGAAATCATTCAATACGTCCGCAGCTATTCCACCTTTTTCCGTCACGGCCCCTGAGGTATCCGCCAAGCTTACCAGCTGGCACTCCGACCCTGTGTTTCTTTTAATATAATCTGATTGACTAAGAACCTGTTTCACCAGAGTACGGCCAATCTGACCAAAACCAAAAATAGCCAAACTTACTTTTTGACCCAATAGATCTGGAAGTGCATGAGCTTTCTCTAGGCGAAACTCTCGATGCAGTGAACGCAGAGCCGGGCCTACATGATGATCATCAAGCACAACAGAAATATTAAGCTCTGAGGATCCCTGGGCAATAACCTCAATATTGATGCCCTCTTTAGAGATTGCATGAAAAGCTCTGGCGGCAGTACCTTTTTTACCACTCATACCTAAACCCACTAGCGCAATAATATTCTTTTGCGCCCGAACCTTCACATCATCAATAAGATGATGTGAAATTTCAAAACGAAACTCATGCCTTAATACCTGTTTTGCCGACTTTGCTTGCGTCCCAGGTACAACGAAGCAAATACTAGCTTCACTAGACGCCTGACTGATCATCGTTACCGAGATATCCGATCTAGCTAAAGCATTAAAAGTACGACCAGCTATACCAGGCACACCCATCATTCCCTTACCTTCAAGAGCAATGACTGCTTGATCGGGAATCGCTGTTAAGGCCTTTACAAGTGGCCCCTTAGTTTGAACATCTCCAGCAATACGGGTTCCCGGCCGCATAGGGTGAAATGTATTCTTCAAGATCAGAGGCACCTGCTTTTCACTTAACGGAATGATTGAACAAGGATGCAGCACCTTAGCCCCATAATAGGCCAACTCAGCAGCTTCTCTATAGTGTAGTTCACTAACTATCCGCGCAGTCTCAACATAACGGGGGTCTGCCGTTAAAATACCATCTACTTCTTTATAAAGAGTCAATGACTCGGCCCCTAAACTTGCGGCTAAAATCGCAGCCGAAAAATCCGAGCCTCCTCGCCCAAGAATAACCAGCTCTTTTTCCGGCCCTTCCGCAATAAACCCAGGAACGACAACCACATTTCCCTTACTCAAAAGAGGCTTGAGGTATACGTTCACGGCCTCCTCACAACCATCGGATTCAGGAAACATGCCAATTGGGCTAGGCATAACCTTGATAACATCTGTAGCATCGAGAAATTCAGCTGAAATCTTCTTCTTATTCAAAAGGCTTGTAACAAGCCTCGCCATCAAACGCTCGCCCCGCGATACCGTTTTAGCTATAGTTTGCGGCGTCAGCTCCCTCAATACTCCAACGCTATCACAGATCGACCTAAACTCAGAAACCGCTTGAAATGTCTTAAGCTTAATCTCAGCCAGGCCGTCTTCCGACAAAAGCTCTTCAATAGCAGCTATATGCCTGGCCTCAAACTCCGAGACTGCTGCATCTATTTTACTTAAATTACCTTCAGCCGCAGTATTCACTACGTCAAGTAGCAAATCGGTAATTCCACCCATAGCAGAAACCACAACAACCAGACCCTCTGAAGAACAATTATCTTTTATAACTTCAGATACTTGACTTATAGCATCGGCATCCACTAGGGAAGAACCACCAAACTTAACCACCCGACAGCCCATTTTAAACTCCTTAAGAAATCAGTAAACTCCGTAACCAAAGCAAATAAACAAGCTCCAACGGTCACCAGCCTAGTATTCACAAGGCACAACCAGCTACTAACATAAAATAGTGATGAAAAAAGCCCCAATCATTGGATAATTACTAACTTATCGTTATAAATATTTATAGCGACTGGAAGGGTTTTGTCGAAGGGTCAGTGACACCGAGCAGTTAAAAGCATATAGATATAGGTAACAAGGCCTAAGCCAAATAGACAAATTAAGGAGACCGGAATGGAAAACCAAATTAAAGAGATTCTAAGTTCCCTTGGCATAGAAAAAGTGTGTCAGCCAGTTTGCACAGGCCTAAGTTGGCATGGCTCAAGTGGTACTGAGCTCTTTTCATCATATTCTCCTGTAGATGGAAGCTTACTGGGAAAGACAGGTAAAGCAACAAGAAAAGATTACGAAAAACTAATTGACCTAGCTAACCAAGGTTTCAAATTTTGGAGAAAAGTTCCTGCACCAGAAAGAGGGGAGGTAGTACGCCTAATCGGCAACGAACTGCGAAAATACAAGGAACCTCTCGGCTCACTCGTATCTATAGAAATGGGTAAATCTTTGCAGGAAGGCCTGGGAGAAGTCCAGGAGATGATTGATATTTGTGATTTTGCTGTTGGCCTTTCTCGGCAGCTCTGCGGCCAAACAATGCACTCCGAAAGACCAGAACACAGGATGTACGAACAGTGGCACCCATTAGGCAAAGTAGGAATTATATCGGCATTTAACTTCCCTGTTGCAGTTTGGTCTTGGAATGCAATGATTGCCGCCGTATGTGGGGATGTTACAATCTGGAAGCCATCTGAAAAAACTCCACTAACCGCAATCGCTTGCATGAAGATTATTGCTCCTGTTCTAAAAGGTAAAGACATTCCTGATGGTATATTCTCCCTTATCATTGGTGAGGTGAGTGAGATCGGGGAAACCCTCATTAGCGATAAAAGAATTCCACTTATATCCGCAACTGGATCATGCAGAATGGGCAAAAGAGTAGGTGAAGTTGTCGGGGCGAGGTTAGGCCGCTCAATATTAGAGCTAGGAGGAAATAATGCTATTATCCTAACACCTAAAGCTGACCTAAAACTCGCTGCACCAGGCATCGTATTTGGGGCGGTCGGTACAGCTGGACAAAGATGCACCTCAACCCGCCGTCTAATCGTGCACGACTCTATTTACGATAACGTAAAAGAAATGTTAATTAAAGCCTATGGAAGCTTGACTATAGGTAACCCTCTCAATGAGGAAAACCACGTTGGGCCACTCATCGACACAGAGGCCGTAGAAACAATGCAAAAAGCTATAATCGCAGCTAAGCAGGCGGGTGGGACAATACTCTATGGAGGCGAGAAACTTGATGGCCCGGGGTTTTCCTCCGGTTGTTATGTAAGGCCTGCCATTATCGAAGCAAAAAATGATATGGAGATCGTCCAAGAAGAAACATTTGCTCCGATTCTCTACCTTATCAAATACTCTGGTAATCTCGAAGAAGCTATAAACTTACAAAATGCTGTTAAGCAAGGACTTAGCTCCGCAATATTTTCAGAAAATCTCCACGAAAGTGAAGAATTCCTTGCCGCATGGGGTTCAGACTGCGGTATTGCCAACGTTAATATTGGTACCTCTGGTGCAGAAATAGGCGGTGCTTTTGGAGGAGAAAAAGAAACTGGTGGAGGACGTGAGTCCGGTTCGGATTCATGGAAAGCTTACATGCGGCGGCAAACCAACACAATAAACTTTGGCCAATCACTCCCACTGGCACAAGGTATAAAATTTGACATATAAGGAGAAATAAAAATGGAAAAGCAAGCTGCATATTTAAAGTTCTTTGAACTATCAACCCCAAAAGGCGAAAAATCACCTTACCAAATAGCCACGATAGTTCTTAATCGCCCGAAACAAGCCAATAGCTTCAATGGCGAAATGCTCGATTGTATTACGCATGAGCTAGAAAAAATTAAAAATGATAAAAGTATTCGTCTATTGATTTTTCAAGGAGCTGGAAAACATTTCTCTGCTGGAGCAGATCTAAATTGGATGAAAGAAACAGCTCAACTAAGCTACGAAGAAAATCTAAGTGAGGCAAATAAACTAACTAGTATGTTCGAAACACTGTCTCTTCTCGATATCCCAACTATTGCAGTTGTCACTGGAGGCACGTACGGAGGAGGAGTCGGAATCGTTGCTTGTTGCGATTTTGCAATTGCAACTGAAACCGCAAAATTTTGCCTCAGCGAAGTTAAAATAGGCCTGCTGCCTGCCGTAGTACTTCCATACCTCAACCGAAAAACTCAATGTGGACAACTGCGAAGACATGTCTTAGGAGGGAAAGATTTTGGAGCAAAGCAAGCCAAAGAGTTTGGCCTAATTCAAGTTGAGACCAGTGCAAATAATATCGAAGCTTCACTACATCAAGAAGTTAATCAACTTCTAGTTGCTAGCCCCGAAGCTCAAGCATCTTACAAAACCCTACAGAAACATCTCTCTAACCACAGCTATCAACAAGGCCCATATACTGCAGCTGCTATAGCCATGGCAAGAGCCAGCGACTTCGGAAAGGCAGGCTTAAACTCATTTTTACAAAAATCTGAAGCGCCATGGCTATGCAAGCTACCAGAAGAGACCCTCCTACTCGAAGAGAAGTGAATCAGGATCAAAGAAAAATACGTATATCACTCAACCAGACAAACCCTCTAGAACGTAAGTTCTAGAGGCCAAGTCTGGCATTCCAATTTTCAAACAATGAGTAGGACAGAGGTGCTCTATTCCCGTAGCCATGCTCGGCCACTCAATAAAGATACCTTTAAATCGTCGTGTATCCCCAATCCCCAAGTCATCCAGATCTGAAGACGAGTCAAATCTATACAGATCAAGGTGAGCAAACCAATCAGAATCTATTTTATACTCATTCATTATTGTATATGTTGGTGATACCACTGGGGTATCCTCCCCTAAGCCAAATGACCTTAGTAAATGGCTAACAAAAGTAGTTTTACCAACACCCATATCACCCTGAAGCAGTATTACAAAATCCTCCCTCAAACATAAGTAATGGCCGATCTCTTTAGCTACATGCGGGAGCCCTGATAATGAACATGCCGATTTAAATATAGCTTCAGCCATTGTCCAACACCTTAGGCTTAAGACCTTCATTATTTAACAGGTTTTTCATCTCCTTAACAGCTGCAACCATCCCCACAGATAAAGCACGAGCGACCACTGCATGGCCAATATTTGCCTCTTCGCAATATGGCACCACTTGCAGCCAATGAGCGTTAAAGTAGTTCAGACCATGACCAAAGTGAACCTGCATACCTTTATCATAAGCAAGCTCCGCCGCCCTGCAATAAGGCTTAAGCAAAGCCCACTGTTCTATAGAGGTCCGCGCTCTGCGCATCTGATGACAAAGATCTCCAGTATGAATTTCCACTGCTTGTGCGCCCAAATCAGAGGCTTCATAAATATTTTTCTCATCATGATCGACAAATAAAGAAACCAAAGCACCTTGATCCAGTAATTTGCGAATCGACTTAACCAGCAACGGCCTGTCTAAATCCACATCCAAACCGCCTTCAGTCGTCAGCTCCTGACGTTTCTCAGGCACCAAAGTAACTGCATGGGGCTGCAGAGAGCAAGCTATGCTCACCATTTCTTCTGTAACCGCCATTTCAAAATTCAACGGAACATTTATATTTTGCTTTAACAACTCCACATCTCGATCCAAGATATGTCTACGATCCTCTCGTAAATGGCATGTAATGTTGTCGGCACCACCCAACTCCGCTAAAGCAGCTAAGCTAACTGGGCTAGGGTATGATTCACCACGTGCATTTCGCACGGTCGCCACATGGTCCACATTTATTCCTAACCGAATCATACTCAAACCTCCACAAAAACACTTTTTTATCCACCGTAACTAACAACATATATAACAAATTCCAACAGACCAGCGACCTAAAAACCCTAAAGTTGATGATGAAACTGTTCACTGGTTAAAACCCTGGCACCCAAACACAAAAGCCTTCTATTACGACCAAACAGTTTTGGCAACAGGTCTGCACAAAAAGCATCTAATCGACTATAATTAACCCTTATTAGATGCCTACTGGCCTCAAGTTACTTCTTTTTCTCGCTCGGCTGTGTCCCAGGCTTACCTGACCCCGGCTCGATGATAACGGTACCGTTTTTAGGAAAACTTTCGATGAGCCACGTATCTGAAGGTATTTTTACTTGAATCTCCTTTTCATAGGTACCAGGCTCCAACCCCCGGACCTCAACAAATGCCTTAAGTGCTTGCCTTTTGACAAACTTCAAAGTACCAGGAGTACCCTGTATCAATATGGATGCGTATTTCGGCCGTATCCTAGCAGGAAAGTCGCTTCCCACTATTTCGATAGGTATACTGCCAAACCTCTGGTTAATAAAACTATCACCCACCTGCAGAGTGACCACCGTAGACTCAACAGATAGATTCTTAGGCTGAATCCCGGCAGGGGGAATTAAGGTAGCTTCATAAGTCTTATTTTCTTGTAAACCACCAATATCTACAGGTTCTGTAACAACCTCCCTAATCTTTATGAGATCAGACTTTAGTCCCGTGAGCTTTACATGGCTGGGAGTCAATATAGCTTTCTTAACAAAATATCCTTCGGCAGTCGTTCCATGCGGAACAAACTTAATCGGTACAGTGCGCGATGCCTTGACATCCACGGTAACATAGAAGTATGGGTCCTGAACCCGAAAGCTAATTCTACTATTCAGATTTTTTATGTTCTCTCGACCTAACCGCAATCGATATTTTCTTCCCCGAAGAGGTGGAACCTCTAACTCTGCTTCAAGGACTCTTGAAGCTTGCAGAACCATAACCCTAGGGCCTTTAAGCGTCGCTGCAAATGCGCGGGAAGCATCCCCCCTAATCATATAACCCTCTGGAATTTTGAGATTTACTATGACCTCCCTGTTGATTTCAAGAACCTGCTCCCCCTGAATAATAGCCCACACAAATATAGCTAAGCCTACGGAGAGTACCTTCCATAAAAAGTTGTTCAACACAAGCCCTGCAATGCCCATCTTCATTTAGAGTCACCATCCTTGCCAGAGGACCTAAAGATTCGCATCTTTTCAATCATTCCCCAATTACCAAATTTGGCTGCTTTAGTCTCATCTGGACTCTGGCTGGTACTCAATAGATTAATCAAAGCACGTCGCATCTCCTTAGGGTCCAAGTCTCTTGAAACATTACCATCAACAATTAAGGAAATCTTCGCACTCTCCTCTGACACAACCACGACCAGAGCATCTGTCTCCTGACTTATACCTATGGCAGCGCGGTGACGAGTACCTAAATCTGTATCCACATTCTCGTCACGAGTAAGAGGCAAAAAAGATCCTGCGGATGCTATCCTACCCCGTTGAATAATTACCGCCCCATCGTGAATCGGGGAGGATGGGTGAAAAATACTCACAATAAGTTCTTTCGAAATCCGCGCATCCAACAAAGCACCCACATCGACATATCGACTAAGAATAATGCTCCGTTCAATCACAATAAGAGCGCCCACCCTCTTAGCTGCTAAAGAACTCGCAGCCCTTGTAATTTCATCAAGAATTTGCCGTGATGACACATTTTCTCCAGAAGGAAGAAAACCTTTTTTACCCATACGACTCAATACTCGTCTAATATCCTCCTGAAAAAGCACAACCATTATAATTAGGAGAGAGGAATAAAACTTATCCATAAACCACTTCAATGCAGTCAGAGGATACACTTGAGACAAGACAAAAGCAGAGCCCACCAAGAAGACAATCCCGACAACCATCTGCATGGCTTTGGTCCCTCTAAGGAGCAAGGTAAGTTGATATATCACAGCAGCAATTATAATAATGTCTATAACTGCCCACCAATTACCTAGTTGTTGAAATAACTCTCCCACTCAGATCTTCCAATAACAGACTTTAAAGCTTCACCACCCCAAAAGTAGGGCATTACTCCTCATAAAGAAGTTTTCGCATTCTGGCTAAGGGCCCTACTTGATGGGTTCGAATCACTTGCACTCCCGCAAGCATCAAACCAACTTCGAGCATTTTAGACGCCGGATCACGCAACTCCGGACTATCTATATCTAATTGCCGACCAATAAACGATTTTCTCGAAACACCAACTACCATAGGATATTTTTTCGACAAACCCATGCACATCTGCAACAACTGAAAGTTTGCCCCATCGGTTTTACCAAAACCAATACCCGGATCAAACAAATACTGACCTTTACTAAAACCCAAAGCCAACAACCTCTGCTCAGAGTCACGAAAGAAATCACCGACCGATGTTAGAGCTTCCCTAGCCCGTAACGGCGAATTTTGCATATTCTGCGGGTTCCCATGCATATGCATGCAAATATATACACCCCCAGTTTTAGCAATTCCTTCTAAGCACACAGCGCCGCATGCCCCACCGGTAACATCATTAATGACTCGAACACCTAACTCAAGTGCCCAATCAATAACAGCTCGCTTACTGGTATCAACACTAATACGTGAGATTAGTCCCTGCTTAGCAAGCTCAGAAACCAATGGCTGCAACCTTGTAATCTCTTCTTGCGGTTTGATAGAGTCTGCACCTGGGCAGGTCGACTCGGCGCCAATATCAACAATATCAGCACCATGTTCTATAAGAGAGTGAATGCGATCAATGCTCTGACCAACTCGAAGATAACGACCACCGTCAGAAAAAGAATCCGGTGTAACATTCACCACACCCATAATTATATTTTTCCTCAGCAAGTCTTTCAATGACTCAAGTCCCCTGTGGCATTGCAGATAAAGGCTTGTCATCCTTATCGGAAGATTCGGGTTCTTCAGTGTCAGCTGCCCCTTCTATATCCGCATCCTGATCGGCCTTATCGTCTTCTTTAGCTTTTTCTTTTCTAATCTCATATTCGCGCACTTCGTCTTCGGTAATAATTTTTTTACCGGCCATGATCTCCTGAATTTCTTTGGAGCCCAAGCTTTCTCTAATGAGCAAAGCCTCTGACATTTCATTAAGTTCGCTGCGCTTCTCATGAAGAATTTCCAAAGCTTTCTCGTACCCTGAGAAAACAATCCGACGAACTTCCTCATCGATCTCCTGCAAAATGCTATCGGAGTAAGCGTCGTGTGTCTGCATTTCTCGCCCCAGAAATACCTCCTGACCACCCCCACCAAAGGCCACCGGACCGAGCTTCTCACTCATACCCCAGCTACAAACCATTTTCCTCGCAATGTCGGTAGCTTTTTCAATATCGTTGCCAGCACCAGTTGTGTATTGACCAAAAACTACCATCTCTGCAGCCCGACCACCCATAGCGTAGGCAATCATACCTTCTGCAGCCTCTTTAGTCATGGTGTGACGATCGTCTTCTGGCAAGAGAACCGTAACGCCCAAAGCGTGTCCCCTTGGAATAATCGTAATTTTATGGACAGGGTCTGTATCAGGCATCATGAGCGCAACAATGCAGTGACCAGCCTCGTGGTAAGCAGTATTGCGCTTTTCATCCTCACTAATGAGCATACTCTTGCGCTCTGGACCCATTAAAATCTTATCCTTTGCCTGCTCAAAGTGCGGCATGTCTACCATCTTACTGTCTGATCGAGCAGCAATCAAAGAAGCCTCATTAACCAGGTTTTCTAAATCAGCACCAGAAAAACCGGGAGTCCCTTGCGCTATGATTTTAAGGTCAACCTGATCGTTAAGCGGGGTCTTCTTGGCATGAACCTTCAAGATACCAAGGCGCCCGCGAACATCCGGTTTTGGAACATAGACCCTTCTATCGAAACGACCGGGCCTTAAAAGAGCCGGGTCTAAAACATCAACCCTATTAGTTGCAGCGATCAAAATAACACCATCATTAGTCTCAAAGCCATCCATCTCAACAAGTAGCTGATTTAGAGTTTGCTCGCGTTCGTCATGCCCTCCTCCCAGTCCTGCGCCCCTTTGTCTCCCTACTGCGTCTATTTCGTCAATAAAAACAATGCAAGGAGCATTCTTTTTTGCCTGGTCAAAAAGATCTCTAACGCGAGAAGCACCAACCCCGACAAACATCTCCACAAATTCCGAGCCAGATATGCTAAAAAATGGTACGCCTGCCTCACCTGAAATGGCCTTAGCTAAAATAGTTTTTCCCGTACCAGGAGGCCCCACCAGAAGAACCCCTTTTGGGATCCGACCACCTAGCCTCGTGAACTTCTTCGGGTCCCTAAGAAAGTCAACTATTTCTACTAATTCCGTTTTTGCCTCATCGACACCAGCCACGTCCTTAAAAGTCACTTTTGACTTGTTCTCGTTTTGAAGCTTAGCTTTCGATTTACCAAAAGACATTGCCTTGCCGCCACCTATCTGCAACTGGCGCATAAAAAAGAAGAATAAAAATAATAGCAAGATCATTGGTATCGAGTTAACCAGTATGGACTTCCATATTCCGCCATCCTCCTCCTGCTGATAACTCAGCTCCACTCCCTTTTCTATCAAAAGAGAGCGCAACTCCGCATCCTGCTTGGGGCCATGTATTGCAAAAGTCGCCCCCTCCTTCGTCGTAGCTATAATGTCATCATTTTTTTTGATCGACACTTCCACTACTTTATTCACATCCGTGTCGGGCAGATCCAGCTGCTGCATGAACTTAGTAAAGCTAACAATCTTTGACTCCCCTTCTGGCTTTGACATCAAGTTCAACAGAAGAAAAACCATGAAGACGAGAGCGAAAAGAACGACCCATCTTAGCTGTTGATTCTGCTTTTTCATCTTGGACATACCTACCGACTCCTAAATGCAAAATTTTTCCGAACTCCGGAATATCCGAAAACCCTATAAACCAAACAAAATTTCCAAAGGCCAATCTTGCGGACCTTCAAATCCGGCGAAAATTAACCAACGACCACTAACAAGGTCAGCGATCATATCGCTCTCATCATTCAAAGAAACCACACAATAATTTAGTGGCTCATAATGGCCGCCCACTTCGCAACTAACGATTTCTTTAACATTCAGCCTATTACCACATCCATACATGATAGTTTTATAAGACTCCAGAGGGGAAACAAAAACTCTTAAAAAAGCCCCTGAAGAGTTCCTTAATCCAAAGCCAAATTCGGCAACGAAGACCTCAGAATACGCCATGACGACCGCCTCAAACCCAGGCCGAAGCAGCGTCCGACGGTTTTGAGCATACCTAACTTCCTTAGCAACCTCACTGCTGACACGAAATCCCAGCAAAGAGAGGTCTAGCATGCCTCCACCAGGAAGGCTCCACGTTTTCCTCTGTTCTCCATTCTTCCAAGCGGCCATTGCCCCCGTCATAACAGCCTCCGGCACGGTAAATCTACCACAGCCTATTAACGAAACAAGCTGGTACAGGCTAATAGGCAGCAATCTATCGGGAAGCCCCTTCAAAACTTCAGTGGACAAGAAACCATCTTCCCTAATCTTAGCTCGCAAAGACTCCTCCCACCACCCAACAACCTCTTCTATAGATCGGAAAGTTTCTATAATCTTTTCAGATGCTTTAGGTTGAATTTCCTCGAGCACAGGCACTACCTTATGGCGTATCTTATTCCTACTATAGTCTAGTTTAGCATTGGAGCTATCCTCCCTATACGGTAGTTTGTGCCTATGACAATATTCTCTTATCTCAGAACGACCAAAACGCAACAGCGGCCTGTATACACCAGCGGCACACTCACTCATTCCGGTCCAATTTCCCCAGTTAGAACCACGAGTGAGCCTAAAAATTACTGACTCCGCCAAATCATCCGCATGATGCCCGAGGCACAACAACCCGCCACCAGTAAGAATCGACCTAAAAAATTGATACCGAACATCCCTAGCCCACTTCTGAACACCGGTTCCAGGCTGACCTGCTTTAGCAACTCTATGAACTATTGACTCAACCCCATAACGACTAGCCAAGTCAACAACAAATGCTTCATCTTCATCAGACTCCGCTCCTCGTAAACCATAGTTGACATGAGCGACAACCACTCTCCTAAAGCTAGCTAATATCTCCGGCTTCAGCACAATGTCTGCTAAAACACTGGAGTCCATGCCTCCAGAGCAGCCTATAACTAATACCGAACGCTGTTCCTCTCCAAATACAGATGCATCCGTCAGTTTGTCCAGTACTTCTGCCCCAAGGCACATCTTCCACCTAATTACCAAATATTAATACCTTACAGAGTCACTCCCTGCCTGTCCACACACCGGAACAGAAACTCTATAACACTTCTTTTTTATACAACAACAGGCAAAAACATCGCTATGCACCTAACTAAATTTGGAACTCCTGAAAAGAAAATTTTATGTTTCATGAACATCAGTCTTAAGGATTAAGTAATACAGTTGGTCAGCTCAAATAAAAAAAAATCAGGGCTATAAATTTTCCCAAAATAAGTCACTTTTGATATAAATTACAGAAACTTACCAACAAAAAAGCTAACACCCCAATTTACATAGACTTATCCTCATTTTTATACAAAAAATCGAAACATACTTCCCTGTAAATACAAGGCCTTTTTAGTGCATATTGCTGAATATACAAAAATATTAACTTATAATTATCAAATTAAAAAAAAATTTAAAGGATTTTACCAAAAAATCGATGGTGCTTTTGCAAGTAGCAGGGAGCTACTTAACGGGTTCCACGGAACCTAAAATTTTCAAGGAGGATTATCATGGGAATGCGCATTCGCACAAATGTAAGCAGTCTAACAGCTCAAAGACAAACTAGCCTAAATAATAAAGCCCAAGCAAAGAGTTTAGAACGACTCTCTTCAGGTTATCGGATCAACAAATCTGCAGATGATGCTGCTGGACTTGCTGTATCTGAAGGCCTACGTGCGAAAGTCAGGGGGCTTAATGTTGCCAGGAGAAATGCAAACGACGGGGTTTCAATGGTGCAAATTGCAGAAGGCGCAATGAATGAGATGAGTAATATGCTGATTAGACTCAGAGAACTCACGGTGCAGTCCGCATCAGACACCATCGGTACGAAAGAACGCGGCTACCTAAATCGAGAATACAACCAGCTGGTTGATGAGATGGACCGAGTTATAAACGTTACAGAGTTCAATGGCCGCAAGTTATTCCAATCAGAAGAAGAAACTTATGTCATACAAGTAGGGACAAACTATTCCGCCCCGGAAGAAAACGAACATACGATTACGATCGACCTACAAGGCCTCAATTTCAACACCCAATCCGAAGGTATCGAACTTGGTAAAGGCGCCATCATCGGACCAACTGAGGAGGAAGACGCTCCTAGCCGGGATGCCATAGCAGGGCGAATTTCCAATATAACAAATGCTCTTGGCAGACTCGCAAGTGAACGTGCAACTCTCGGTTCTGTGCAAAGCCGTCTAGATTCCACTATAAACAATTTAGGTACCAGCATTGAAGGCATGCAAGCTGCGAAGAGTCGTATAAGAGACGTCGACTTTGCTGCAGAAAGCAGTCGTCTATCTCAATCAAGAGTGATGTTGGCATCAAGTACATCTGTCTTATCACAAGCAAATGCGGTTCCAGAAATGGCTCTGCAACTTCTTCGGTAACGGATTTCTTAGTAATTATTTAACCCTGATCAAAGGAGGATCAAAGAATGGGAGTAAGAGTAAAAACAAATATCCAGGGCCTTATCGCTCAAAGGCAGCTGGGGCAGAATCGCAGGGCGCAAGCCAACTCATTAGAGCGGCTTTCATCTGGGCAAAGAATCAATCGATCATCAGATGATGCTGCCGGACTAGCGGTATCCGAAAGGATTCGAGCAAAGGTGGCATCACTAAACGTAGCAAAAAGAAATGCCAACGACGGGATCTCTTATATACAGGTGGCAGAAGGCGCCTTAAACGAGATGACTAATATTGTTGTCAGAATGAGAGAACTTAGCTCACAAGCCGCTTCCGACACCATTGGTGAGAGAGAGCGAGGTTTCCTAGACGAAGAATTTGGCCAACTAAATGAGGAACTTATCCGAATCCAGGATGCCACCGAGTTCAATGGCTCTAAAGTCCTACGCAATGAGGAGCAAAGGCCATTAAAAATATTCGTTGGCGCAAGTAACCGAGCTGACGACGGAGACGGCAACCCTCCTGACATTGACCCCGAGACCGATCCCGATGTCGTAACCATCGACCTCGAACAGGTTATAAGACTAAATGAAGCTATGGAAAACGTAAATGAGGGCGACCTTACTCTAAAATCTGAGGATGGTTCAGCGGAAACTCTCAGCGGAGATACCAATATGCTCTTTAACAAACTGGACAACTCTCTAGACGCTATCGCAGAGTATAGAGCGGTCCTGGGATCCGTCCAATCTCGGCTAGGTTCCACTATCTCGAACATTGAGATATCAAGTGAAAACCTACAAGCAGCAAGAAGCCGAATCCGTGACGTTGATTTTGCCTCAGAATCAACAAACTATGCCCAGGCCAACATCTTAACAGCAGCAGGAACTTCAGTATTGACCCAGGCGAACCAACGTCCTGAAGCAGTACTACAATTGCTTCGTTAAGATAGAAGGTAACAGCAAAGGCATGAGTAAAGCCCACAAGCCCAGATAAGTCCCCCGGCTGCCACCGATACCGCAGCCAGGGGGCAAACTTGGCTCCGAACCATCTGCTGGGTATAACCTGGTTATCGCTGCTATATCATCAGTATCAAGGGCAAAGCCATTTTTACCTAAGTTGTAACTCATTATAGACTCCGGTATAAGAGAATGTCCTAAGCCCAGGCAATGCCCCAATTCATGTAAAGCCGTTTTGCGAAAGCTACTAACAGTCAAGTTGTTGTCCACAAAAACCGTAACCTTACAATGAGCTACAGTTTCATCTTTGTTACGTTTATCAAATGAAGCAAAGCCAGATGAGAAACCGCTATCATCGTCACGCCTCTCTAAGTTAATGGTAACGTCGGGCCCATAACCTTCTGGGTTACTTTCATAACGAAAATAGCTAGTATCTACGCTACTCCATAGTTGGGCGGCATCATCGATAAAATCACTGTAAAGCGCAACATCAGCGTCGTCACCTACTATCTCGTAATAAATTGGGCCATCACCAGCTGTAATATTCCACCGCAGTATATCTCCACTAAAATCAACTGGCGTTGGGTAAGCAGCAGAGGAATATGGCCAAGCACCTATAACGGCAGCGACACACCAAGCCAAATAGGATAATTCCATACTACAATCCTTTGCTTTGTAAAATATAAGTGACTAACAAAGTCTAAACGCCCCACCCACAAGAAATTTATACTCCACAGAAATTCTAGCATCGGACCAGCCGTCGAAGCCCCTACTCCTAACTGACCAAAAAATTGCACCGGACAACTAATACCGCAAAGCGTATAACGTTTACTATATAAAGCTCCTGTCAATGGATAGGAGCCGGCCTTTAAATACTGATTTGAAAACACCGACCATTCATGACTATCCGTACCCCGCCGCAAAGCATAAACCACCTGGCCCCCCGCATTAGGAGCAAAGGACTGCGCCATAACAGCTGTCTGATAAAGCTCACCAGCATAGCTAACCCCGCAAAAGCCAATCAAAGTAATGATTCTGATTAGAATCAAATCCGACCTCCGAACCGCAATGCAAAAAAACTATATGGCCAAGTGACATATGCATTGAACTGTTCTTCCTCGGGCAAACCTACCAATAGGGAATGGGAAACCCCAACCTCAAAATGGCGATAAAAGAAACTGAACTCTAGAGATGTCAGAGGGCCACGCAAATCATAAAAACGCTCAACACCATCACTACTCGCAATAAAACCACGGATAGCCCCATAGCCAATCGCAACTATCGCCTTAATATTATCCACCACCTTAACCCCACCACCTAACCAAGTATAGGTATGACTCTCCCCATCAGTGAAACTCGCACTCTCATATTCCGGCCGCTGTTTATAGCCGAATCTAACCAAAATTGATCTATTATCTGTCGCCAAACCCAGGTCAAAACCAGCTACCTGATGCATATAGTTGCTTGTAGGTTGCTGCATAACCCCAGAAGATAGACCTGCTGAGAATTGCACAGCAAATAATGGCCCTGTAATTAAAAAAGATACGATAGTAATAAAAGTCTTAATCATAGGTTCAATATTACCTCAGAAGTAGGAATGCCTGGTCGGAAAAACCTGGCACACCATATTACAAAAATTAAATATTTCCACCAAAATCAATCCATAAAGGTGAATAACTAACTAGGCTAAATACACTCACCATGATAATTTGGCGAAAGAACAAATAAAGAAGATAAATGATGGAAGAAATATATAACAGCAACCTGCACGATCTCATAGAAATATGCCGCAAAAAAAACCTTAATATCTGCACGGCTGAAAGCTGCACAGGTGGAATGATTGCAACAGCTCTAACCTCATTACCCGGAAGTTCCGAATATTTTCAGGGAGGAGTAGTTGTCTATTCAAACACTTCCAAATCAGGGGTTCTGAATATACCTTCCCAACTCATAAAGAAAAAAGGAGCCGTATCAACCGAGGTCGCCACTGCCATGGCTCGGAGAGTAATAGAGTTAATACCAGCCGACATTAGCATATCTGTAACAGGAATTGCTGGACCAACAGGTGGGAGCCGGGAAAAACCTGTTGGCACTATTTTTATAAGCTGCTATTTTAAATCAGAATTCCAAACATGGAGAATTCAATTACAGGGAGACCGAACCAACATCAGGCGTCAGGTCGTAGAGATCGCCTTGGAAAAGATCATGCATATTGCCCAGACACTATAAATAAGAGTATTTTATGAGAAAATTATTTTGCTTCACTTTCTTAATGATAGCAATCTGTCAAACACCGTTAGTCGCAGATAGCGCTCTTAAAAAAAGTCAGCGAAGTGTCAAAGCTATAAATTCGTTGAAACTTGATTTTGAACTAGAGATGTATTCTTCACTAAGAAAAAGAACAAGAACAAGAACGGGCAAAGGCCTATTTTCTAAACCCTCTTCCTTTCGTTGGAGGTTTGATGATAAATACGGGAGAGAAACCTATTTTTTTAATGGCTCAAAACTATCACACTACAAAGAGTCAGAAAACCTGGTACTTAACTTCCTGCCCAATAGTGGATTTTCGAAAGAACTGATTCGTATCGTGGAGATGATTCTAGATCACAATAAACTTGCAAATGTCTATGATGTTACCCAACAAACTGACTACTTGACCGAACTCAAGCCTAGAGGTCCTCAAAACACTGAAATAAAAAAAATCGCTATATCTTTAACTGCCCCGCACCGACGATATGTTAGCTCCATCGCAATACATTACCAAGATAGTAACATCTCCACCTATCGTTTTAAAAACCAGTCAGTGCCAAAAAAAACACCAAAGAAATCATTCGTTTTTATCAATCCAGGAACCGTCAAAGAAAAGACAATGAAATAAAAAAATATACATACCGACTATATAGCTAACACCCCAGAACTTAACATATCGTATTTAATGATAAATTATAGTGTAAAGTTTTTTGGCAAAATACCGAAGAGAACCTGCGGGAGCGGCTATCAAAACAAGCTTACCTTAAACAGGAGTTCGTTATGGATGAAAAGGATGTACGCTGGGAAGACTTTGACAAAATGCATGTCATCAGGCGCCTTAAAGAAATCGTGGGCAAGTGGTGGAATGTTCAGATAAATTTTACTGACAAAAAAGGCTTCCTCAGAGGTGTACCCGAAGGGCGATTTTTCAACCCACTAAACCCTATTTGTAAGGCTATAGTAGCAGATACGCAGGGATTTTCAAAAAGAATCACTACAGCCCGCAAAACCACTGTGGAGTCCATGAACACCAAAAAGCCACTCTTTGCAAGATCTGTAGAAGGCTTCTCTGTAATCTCAGTACCACTTAATGTTGGCGAACACTTCATGGGAACAGTCTTTGGCGATGGTTTTATAATTAAAGATACAGCTGAAGAACAAAAAACTTTGATCAGGTCTTACCTAGAAAGAAATTTCCCTAATCAAAAATTACTTCTTGAAGAAATAGAAAAGCTACCTGTTTTAAGTCAGAAAGAAACCGACTATCTATCGGAACTGATAACTCTTGTGGTAGACGAAATACTAATGATGCACAAGCATCTTGATGATTCCAAGTCGAAGGTAAATGAGCTTGCCAAAGAGCTTGGCAAAAGATACGGCTTTGATAATATGATTGGCAAATCAACGCCGATGCAGGAATTGTATCGGCTACTTGACCGAGTGTGCGATTCTGACACCACCGTTCTTATTCAAGGGGAAAATGGCACAGGAAAAGAATTAATTGCGAAAGCTCTACACTACAACAGTAAACGCAAACAGAAAAAGTTTCTCGTCGTCAACTGTGGTGCTTTTAATGAGAACCTGCTTGAATCTGAGCTGTTTGGACATATAAAAGGTTCGTTTACTGGAGCAGTTAAAGATAAAAAGGGACTATTTGAGGCCGCAAATGGTGGTACTTTGTTCCTAGACGAGGTTGGTGACACCTCGATGCAAATGCAAGTGAAGCTTCTTAGGGTCCTTCAAGAGGGGACCTTTACTCCCGTTGGCAGTACTGAAGTAAAAAGGTCCAATGTCCGGGTTCTAGCTGCGACGAATAAGAATTTAGTTGAAATGGTAAAACACCAGGAGTTTCGAGAAGACCTCTACTACCGGCTAAATGTTATCAATGTTGTTGTTCCTGAACTTCGAGAAAGAAAGGAAGACCTAACCCTGCTTGTAGATCACTTCTTAGAAAAGTTTGCAAAAAGCTCTCAAACTTCAAAAAAGCAAATAGATCAGGAGTGCCTAGAAGTACTTATGAATCATGAATGGCCTGGCAACGTCAGAGAGCTCGAAAACGAAGTTGAAAGGCTATGTGTACTAGCTGGAGACAAATCCTCGGTTGATGAGAAAAGCCTCTCCCCTCGAATCAGAGAAGCCAGTAAGAAATCCTTTCCAGGGCTGCGGGTTAACGGTAACCTCAAAGATGCCCTAGAAGAGCTTGAAAAACAGATGATTTTAGATGGCCTAGAGCGCACTGGCTGGAATAAGTCACGCCTCGCAAAAGAGCTAGGTATAAGCCGGGCTGGACTCATAACAAAAGTAGCTAAATATCAGCTCGAGAAACGAAAACCTTCCTAAGGGCAATTCGTTTACCTCAAATCCCTTTTTAACCCCGGAAAATAAGGCCTAGCACTACCTCTAAAGAGTTCTTGGAAATCACCGAATAGCTCTTTGTAAGGCATACGGAGGAAAGAAAGATGGAAAATAGATTAGAGCAGTTAGAGTATACTGTCATGGAGCTTGGTACGGAAATTTTCCGCTTGAAAGCGGAGTTGAATGACATGACCGACAAACACAGCCAACTGAATGGCGTCGTATCGAATATCAGAACTATCTTAGATGAAAAAGGAGTACTAGAGGCTGAAGATCTCGACATCTCTGCTTCGCTAAGAGAATTTGACGCTGAGTGTGAAGAAAATAACTTAGATGTAGATAAACCGGTAGACGGAACAAAAACAGAATATCACTGAGCTAGTTCTGCCTCAATGAGAGACTGTAAATCTTCGTTTCCAAGGCCAGAAAAGCGTCGGAAGTATTTTTCGGCCTCAGTCTGCGATTCTTTGGCTGCACCACCATATATGTTAGAGACATGAAATATCAGTAGCTCTTCTGCTCCTAGATATGCACCAAGCAGTGCTGCTTGATATGTGGTCAAGTGACCCCTGGCCTTAGCCCGATCACAGTCAATTTTTCTAAAACTAGCCTCACAAACTAAAACATCTACCTTTGGTAAACCTAACTTCAATTTAAGAAGGTTTTCCTTTGAAAATAGCAAATCCGTGACATAACCCAAGGACCTACCTCCATCATTATAAAAAATCTCGGCAGCCAACTCCTCCGCATTCATAGAAACACCATCAATATCTAAGAGACCATAATTTCCAATATCTTTCATAAGTTGAAGCTTACCCAGCCAGGGGCCAAAAGCTAACCCTAGACTTTCTATTTTAGCCACATCAACCTTTGGGCGTCCTCTAACTGTTAGCACATAGGCTATACAGGGTATACCATGGTCGACTGGAATCCCTCGAACAATCACTGGGCCTTCATTCCAAACAACAGAATCAGATCGCTCGTTTATTTGCTCAGGTACGAAACTATTAGTATCCGCTAATATGTATTCGGTCACCCGACCTCGCTCCCCCACTTCTGCCACCCTATAGCGGACCTGACCTGGGCTCAGCAAATTCCAAGTATAAGCTAAAAGCTTCCCCTGCACATTTTTTCTAAACCCTAAAGGACCTGAAAGAAATATTTCACGGTGGTGTGGTATATTAACTCTTAGAAGCCTATCAAAACCAATAAAGTGATCTATGTGTGTATGAGAAATAAAAACACAACGCACCTTAAGCAAACACTTGTGAGAAACACTATCTATAGAACCAATATCAAAAAGAAAAGACCCCGAGTGATTCAAGACTTCACAAAGCACCGAAGGATCGCCACAAAGCCCACCCAAAAGATCTATGGAAAACTTTTTCATAACCCGGAATCATTGTAAAGTTTGGGGCGACGATTCTTAAGCACAGGCAGCTGATCCCGGATTTCTTTTATCTTTTCAGAACAGACATCACCAATAGCTATACCTTCCTGAGCCTTAGTATTAACGACAACGTCCCCCCATGGATCAACCAACATAGAGTGACCAAAAGTCTCTTTGCCTGGTGAAGACACCCCTACTTGATTAGCAGCCACCACGTAAGCCTGAAATTCAACTGCGCGTGCCCGTAACAATAGTTCCCAATGCGCCTTTCCTGTTCTCTTTGTAAAAGCAGCCGGAACCATAAAAACATCACATAAAGCCATTTTTTGAAGCAAATGAAAATACTCTGAAAAACGCAAATCATAGCAAACAGCTAACCCAATAGAAAAACCCTCAATGTTTAACACAGCTCCGCTATCACCAGGCAAAAATCCGTCCGCCTCTGAGTAGAGAACCTCGCCACAAGAGTCCACGAGATTAAAAAGGTGTGTCTTGCGGTATTTAGCAAGAATGCCACCATCCCTGCCCACGACCCACATTGTATTATAAACTCGGCTATAGCCCTTTCGTCCTAGAACCTCGCCAGCAGATTTAGAATCCTCAGGCGGTTCGCCGAGAGTGCCTGCAAAGATCACAACATTAAACTTTTGGGCCCAACCCTGCACAGCTTCAAGCACTCGTTCACTCTCTAAGCGACTAACATCTGCAAGCTTCGCATAGGGCCCATTATAGGCAAAGATCTCTGGAAGCAAGATCCAATCAGCATTTTCTTTTGCAGCATGCTCAATATACTTGTAGGCCTTTTTCAGGTTCTTTTCCAATACCGAGCCACTTGTCATACATATTGTTGCGACCCTTACCTGAGCCATTCTTTAGACCTCTATAATTCTGGGTGTATAATATGCTTATCAACACCAAATATCTTGGTTAGAAGCGCTACCCTAGTCCACATACCATTACGCTCCTGACGCCAGTACTTGGCCCTGTGATCAGCATCAACAGCAACATCGATCTCTTGCCTTCTGGGAAACGGATGCATGATAACGGTATGATTTTTCAACGACGTCAAATGAGAATATTTTAAATGAAAACGACTATAGTCAGCAGGTAATTTCTCACCTTTCGAATCATATTCATCCTGAACCCTCGTCATATATATAGCATCTGCATCCCTAATGGGATCATCAAAGTCATTGCATTCTTCAAACGAAACTCCATCACGAAGCAGCCTTTGTCGCAGATCAGGCTCTATCATATATTCCTTAGGAGACAAGAATTTTATATGAACGTCCTTGTAGTTAGCAAGCAAACAACTTAGGGATCGCACTGTTCGACCTCTTTTAAGATCTCCCACCATGGCTATAGTTTTGCCATCAATACCACCAATATCTTTAAAGCCTCTACTCAGAGTATATATATCCAATAAAGCTTGGGTAGGGTGCTCATCTGGTCCACTACCAGCATTAATAATCGGAACAGGCCTAGGAGTCTGGTTCAAGTACTCTGCAATGCGATTGCACAAACCAGCTTCCTCAGTACGCATGACAATCACATCAACATAGCTAGAAAAAGTGCGTAGAGAATCTTCTATGCTTTCACCCTTGCGCTCAGAACTTGTCGATGAATCTCTAATATGACTAGGGCGAATACCTAAAATATGCAATGCCGACTCAAAAGAGATAAAAGTCCTTGTCGATGGCTGAGTAAAATACAGCATACCACGCTTATGAGCCAATAAGCCCTGCAAGTACATCAAGCCTTCTTTAGACTTATCTAACCTGCGAATAGCGTCTGTAAGACGACAAATATAATCTAAAAAAGGCCTATCGAATTGACTCGAACTTAAAACATGCCTCGGCTTATCCACGATATACTCCTATTGATACTCGACAACCGGATCTCCCGAATATTCTTCCAGCCAGCCAATAGCTTTTGGTTCAAGGCCAAGGCTCGCAGCGAGCTCAAGAGCCCGATCGATAAGATCTGCTTTCACACAGGCAATCATTCCCGAACCCATATTAAAAACCGGCTCAACATCTTCAAATGATATCCCAGCTTTATCGATAAATTCTAGCATCCAACCGTGTTTCGGCAGTGTGTCTTTTTCCAAGACGGCTTTCACGCCATGAGGTAAAACTCTGGGAAGGTTACCAGAAATCCCACCCCCAGTAATGTTTGCGATCGCAGAACAGTTCTGCTCACCCAAAGCACTCAACCAATCCGGAACTTTATTATAAATTTTAGTCGGCGCCATAATTCGGTCCATCATCCCCTGATCAACCTCTCCAACCCTTTCCAACAACCCTCTAACCAAAGAAAAACCATTGCTATGGAAACCCGAGCTTTTGAAAGCTATCAATTTATCACCAGGGCATGCTCGACTATTGTCTACCCGCTTTTGGTAATCAACAACACCGACTACGAAACCCGCAAGATCAAAGTGGCCCTTCTTATACAAGCCTGGTAACTCAGCAGTCTCACCACCCAACAGCACCGTACTGCATAACTCTAAACCTGAACGCACTCCTGTAAGGACTCGCTTAAATTGAGATTCCTCCAATACACCTGTGGCATAGTAGTCTAGAAAAAATAATGGCCTACCACCCACTGTATACAAGTCATTAACGCACATCGCTACCAAGTCTATACCTAAACCTTCTAACCGGTCCTGCTCTATACCCAGCAACACCTTGGTACCGACTCCATCCGTCCCTGAAATAAGGACTGGGTCCTCCATCCCTGCAAAATTAGGCCTAAACAGTCCAGCAAACCCACCAATACCGGAAACCGCAGCACCCAAGCTACCGCCCGCTTCACCATCAATATTCTGACGGCCCAACCAAGCAGCTAAAGCATCCCCTTTATCTATATCAACACCCGACTCTCGGTAAAGCTTTCCCCTAGACATAGGACTCTCACTTTTTTATATAATAATTAGGTACTTACCAATTTGTATCT
>Ga0099800_1009_pt1 | contig 73153 bp, 52 predicted proteins | sample Uncmet6_SortRC_1_FD_89868 | JGI IMG/M metagenome (GOLD analysis project Ga0099800, IMG submission 89868) | Marine eukaryotic communities from CALCOFI LINE 67, Pacific Ocean - CN11_C50_N6_SortRC_1 | ecosystem: Environmental > Aquatic > Marine > Oceanic | place: Pacific Ocean: Monterey Bay... | reverse complement strand
GCAGGTGTGATGGATTGCCATATCGTCGTGGACAAGGAAAGCGGGAGGTCGAAAGGCATCGGATTTGTGTCCTTCGGGGTACCGGAGCAGGCGCGCCGGGCGCTCGAGACCATGGACGGGAGCGTGTTCCAGGGCAGGCTGATCCACGTGATGCAGGCGCGCTCGCAGGGCACCACGGGCGCCGGCGCGGATCCGCAGGCGGCAGCGGGCGAGGGAGCGCAGAAGAAGAGCTTCAAAGAAAGGCGAGAGGAGGAGCGCCGGAAGATGTCGGAGTCGGAACGCCACGCGTGGAACACTCTGTTTATGCGGGCGGACACTGTCGCTGCGCGCGTCGCGGAGAAGTACGGTGTAGACAAGGTGTCGCTCCTGCTAGATGATGGCAAGGGCGACGGCGAAGACGGCGCCTCCGGTGGCAACGTAGCCGTGAAGATGGCCCTCGGTGAGGCTCAGGTCATAGCCGAAACGAAGGCGAGCCTGGAGCAGGAGGGCGTGCGTGTTGACGTCATTGAGAATCTCGCCAGTAGCTCGGCGACGGCGCGCGGGGGCGCCGGTGCGACCCCGCGGTCGAAGAGCGTCGTCCTGATCAAGAACCTTCCGAGCCTGGCTCGCCGCGACGACCTGCTCGCCAGGTTCGAGAAGTTCGGCGACATTTCGAGGTTCATCATGCCCAGCACGCGGACGATGGCCGTCGTCGAATACGTCGAAGAAGTCGACGCCAGGAGGGCGTTCCGCGCGCTCGCGTACTCGCGGTACCACCACGTGCCGCTTTACCTCGAGTGGGCGCCCGTGGGAATGCTCGGCGACGACACTGATGGCGACGGGAGTGGGGGGCAGAGGGCGGCGGCGGGCGGAGCGGCCGCGGGCGCCCGGGCGGAACCTGCCCGTGAGGACACGAGCGGAGGCGTTGGCGCAAAGGGCATCGCCCGCGCGGCCGCAGAGGCCAATGGGGAGGACGAGGACGAGGCGGAGAGGAACGCGATGCGCGTGCTCTACGTCAAGAATCTCTCGTTCAGCACTGACGAGCGGGCGCTCGAGAAATTCTGCAAAGCTCTGAAGGTCCGACCGAAAGCTGTTACCATCGTGCGCCGGCGTGTCGACAAGAAGAACAGGAAGTCCGGGTCGACAACCAGCACGATGCAGAGCCTTGGGTACGGCTTTCTCGAGTTCCTTGATGCGGCATCTGCGACCCGCGCGTTGCGCGCCCTCCACGGCGAGCTGCTCGACGGGCACAAGCTCCAGTGTACGACCAGCAGCAAGGCCGACGGCGCGAACGGGCACCGGGCTGCGCCGAAGGCGGCGTCCTCTGCGCCGATCCCGGGCGGAAAGGCGGACCTGCCGCCAACTCCGAAGCTTCTTATTCGAAATGTCGCGTTTCAGGCGACGAAACAGGAGCTCAAGTCGCTGTTCAAGCCGTTCGGAGTGCTGAAGAACCTCCGTCTGCCGAGAAAGTTCGACGGCAGCCACCGCGGCTTTGCATTTGTCGAGTACTCCACGCGGCAGGAGGCTGCGCAGGCGATGCGCTCTCTCGCCTCCGCGCACTTGTACGGCCGCCACGTCGTCATCGAGCCCGCGGCGGCCGACAGCGACTCGGCGGACGTCAGCGAGCTCCGGCGAAGGACGAGGGAGAGATTCGAGGGATCCGAAGCCGCCGCCACCGCGGCGAAAAAGTCGATGCGCACGGACCCATCGCAGACAGAAGTGCATGGAACATAACAGTCACACACAAACATACTTCTGTTTGGTGGGAAGGGGGTCGTGTGTTCGACTCGTCTCGACTATTGTCGTGCGATCACGTGTACAAAACATAATTTGTAAAATCAGGCAAACGTGTACATCAACGGACACGAAGAGACTTCTTGGAGAAGTCAGACCCTCTTCTGTCTGTGGAGCAGAAGATAAGTTTAAGATTGAAATTGAAATGAGTAAGTACTGCCGTCCGGATCGTATGCATACATTGGAAATGGAATAAAGATATTATCTCTCGCTGCGAGTGTTGTCCGCAATGCCTCGAGCACCTTGAGCACGAGTACTCGTGGGTCGTGGTGTGTGTGAACATGCTGAACACGAGCAACAAGGAGTAACAAGGTTCGGGATGACTTCAATGTCATCCTCGCCAAGAGCAACTCTCAGCGCAGCGCGTGGTTGTAGAGTCACTCTTGACGAGTATCATCATGAGATACATATGAAATATCGAGTCAAGCGTTTCATATCTGTACGTGCGAGACGTGTTCACCTTCACCACGTCCCAAGCGTCTCAAGCGAAGTCACGACTGACATAGCCGACACGCGGGTGTCCCCAATTTCAAAAGGAGGGAGGGGGGGGAGAGAATTTCAGAAATTGTCTTCTTCATACGTTTTTGATCGGTCAATATTGAATTAAAAGCTTCCAAAAGTCTTTCTTTCAACATCACGGTATTTTTTATACACCTGCCGTCTAGACGCGTCTTGCCCTGTGGATATTTAACCATCTTGAATGATATTTTTATCGATACAGTATATATTTATGTATATTATCCAATCGTAAATTCAGTTTAGAAATATTTTTTACCCCAGCGCGACAGAGCAAGAAAAGAGGGTGAGCGCGGGCGGCGGCGGCAGCGCGAGCGGAGGGAGTGAAGTTGCAGCGAGGAGGAGCGGCAGCAGGGAGGTTCTCGTGATCAACGGAGCGAAAGAGGAAGGAAAGGGCTGCAGAGCGACCCGTGCAGGTGTAGGTTGCAGGTGAAAGGATGGCGAAAGCTGAGGAGGATCCGAAGCGGGAGGAGGAGGAGGAGGAGGAGGAGGAGGAGGCGGGAGAGGAGAGCGGGGACGATGATGATGATATGCCGGAGCTGGACGATATCGACGACGCGAACGCTGCGGGCGGCGAGGATGGAGAGGAGGGAGGCGGCAAGCAATCCCGGAGCGAAAAGAAGGCAAGAAAGGCTGTGCAGAAGCTTGGGATGAAGCCGGTTGGCGGCGTCACGAGGGTTACCATCAAGAAGAGCAAGAACATCCTCTTCGTCATACAGGTACGGGACTACTTTGCGCGCCGAACGCTCGTCCCCGCACGATGGCCACTGACCGTGGGGAAAGGGGGGAGGCTACTTCTGTGTTTCTTTCATGTTCTAGCGTACCCGCTTGCGTGCCCAAGTCTCCGTCACGGTTGTGTCTTCGGCGGAAACATCTTGATGGAAAGATCGATCTGTCGGCGTTCACTGAAATTTCCTGCGTGCAATTGCCACTGACAACGCTCGCTTGCCGCCGACCCCGTGAACGCCAACAACAGAACCCGGACGTCTTCAAGGCTCCCGCCAGTGAGACACACATCATCTTCGGTGAGGCCAAGATTGAGGACATGAACGCGCAGGCGCAGACTGCCGCCGCGGCCGCCGAGCAGTTCAAGACGCAGGGCGGCATGGCCGGCGGTGAGGCCGCCGCGATGCAGCAGATCCTCGCGCAGCAGCAGATGGCCGCGGCCGCGGCGAATGCTAGCACCGCGAATGCTGGCGCCTCGGGTACCACTATCGAGGAGGTGGACGGGGATGCCGTGGATGAGGAGGGCATCGACGGCAAGGACATCGATCTTGTCATGACGCAGGCGGGCACCTCGCGCGCCAAGGCGGTGAAGGCTCTCCGGGCAGCCAACGGAGACATTGTCAGCGCGATCATGGAGCTCACCGTCTAAGCATTTGCCACTGTAGCGGCAGGAGCGGCTCCGGGCGAGGGGGCAGCGTGGGGGGTGGGGTGAGGGACCAAAGTGATCGTTTTTGTTTCTTTTGACCAACCAGTAAATATTGACAAAATCAAAATCTGCGAGAGCACATTTATGCGTGACGAGGCACCTGAACGCTGAGCGCCTCGAACACTGTTCTGTTTTTTAAAAAGTTATGTCCGCCACATTCTCACGACGGTGCTGGAGCGCCCGATTTGTCGGAAGTCATGCTTCCATTGAGTAGCGCCCCTTGACGCGCCAGGAGCCAGCCCCTCCTGGCCAAGTGCACTTCTGCGACCGATGTCATGAAGTCACTCTTTGCTTTCCGGCCATATGGGGTTTCATGCGCCGTCTCGATCCAACGCCTCGACCGGTCGATGTCCCCAAGCGACTCGTAGTAGAGGCCGAGGTACAGGCTCGAGTAGAACGCGTCTGATGCGTCCTGTGCCGACGCCGCCGGCTTTTCCGACAAGTGAATGAGCGCCTTCTTCGCTTCTTCATCGCCAGATCTGAACAGCGGGAGAACGCTCCCCATCACCTGCCTCCCGTCCCTCCCTTGCAATTTGATGAAACCTTTTCGCGAGGCATCGATGTCGCCATGGCCCCGCGCGCTCTCGGAGATGCACGCCCAGACGGCCTCTTCGGCATCGCTCGGGTTCACCTTGACGTCCGCTCGGAATTGGGCAGCGGCCGGCCCGAATTGATCCAGGTAGTAGAGGGCAATGCCACGCTGCCACAAGTAAGGCGACTGCTGTGGCGCCTCTCGCAAGACATCGTCCATGAGGTCGACAGCAGCTTCGACATTGTTCTCCCGAAATTTTTGCATGGCCCTCGAGACGACCGCGCGCGTGTCTATCGCATACGCTCGAGGGACCTCCCACGCCCGAGTGAGCATCACCACCGATACCATCCTCTCGAGCGCCGAGCGTCGCCGTGCCCATACCTCGCCCTCTGCCGGACCTCCGTTCCGCATTCGATTACGAGCCCCCCGGCGTCCACGCGCATGCTCCCACGACGCGCCGGCTCCGCCGCACCCTCGCCGCCCTGCCGCCGCTTTCTCGGAAATTGATCGTCGTGCATGCCTTCCGCCCACACTGAACGCGCGTTCAGGTACCCTTCTCATACGACTTTTTTGATACGGCAATCCACCTCACACGGTCATCATCTTGCGCTGAGGACGATCCATTGCGATTGGAGTGTTCGCCTGCCGTGCGTGGCCCGCGACGCGAAACGAACGGAGCGCAACCAATAAAAAAAAAAAAAAAAAAAAAAAAAAAAAAAAAAAAAAAAAAAAAAAAAAAAAAAAAGAGGGAGAGAGAGAGGCGGGAAGGATGTCGGGCGATAGCCCGGGCTCGTCGATGCTCCTGGAACAGCAGATTGGGAAAGGAAAGACTGAGGTGAGATATAACGAATGGACTACCGTGCATCCTATACCAGGCGCAAGCGAACCTGAGGGCGCGGGGGCGCGGGGGCGCGGGGGCGCATTCATGGTGGAAGCTGTCTATATTTTGGTTTTCGGCACTGGAAGCCTCCTCCTCCGTGACACGTGGACCTGACGTGGTGTATGCGATGATTCCTACTGCCGCAGGTGTCCATGGCGGCGTTTGCATTCCTCTTCTCGGAGCTGGTGCAGTATTCACAGGCCAAAGTGAAGAACGTGAATGAACTCGAGAAGAGGTACGCTCGTGCATGTCTTCTTCTTCTTCTTCTTCTTCTTCAAATAAATAAATAAGCGGCCTTGATCGAGTGATGCACTCCGATCTCGACAACGCTTGAAGAAGCGGGGCGGGACGCTCGGAAGCGCTCGCGTTCTCTTTCGCGATGAAGTGTGCATGCGTCGTATGGTTCTGATGCGGTTCGCCCCATCGACATGAACTGACTGCAGGCTCGAGGAGGTTGGGCACGGCGTCGGCGTACGGCTGCTCGAGCTTCTGATCCACAGAGAGAAGGCGAACAAGAGAGAGGTAAAACGCCCCCCAGGACGGACGTAAATGACCATTCCTATTTCTCCGTGTCTCTACATGTGATTTGAATCTGTGGCTCTTCAACGAACCGCGATGCGTATCCGGTGGCGGCGTGGGAGACTCATATATTCCTAGAGAGAAGGGCGCCTTTCACACCAGTCGCGTCGAGATTCTGATTATCACGCGCGCCCGTGTACGCATGCTGTGGTTGATGGTGTGACGTTCTCAGATCCGGCTCATCAGTATCCTCTCCTTCATCCACAGTACGGTGTGGAGGACCCTTTTCGGAAAGACAGCGGACTCTCTGGAAAAGGTGCGGGCGCGAATCGACCACGCGAATCGAGGGCGGCGGAACGAGCGCTCGTGGCGCTCGACATGAGATGATGACGCAACGGTTTGTGACCATCGTCATCCATCGCTTCAATGTCCACTGACATTGTCATTGAAACGAACAGGGCACGGATGCGGAGGACGAGTACATGATCAGCGATGCCAATTTGCTGGTGAACAGATACGTGAGCGTTCCCCGGGATATGGGCCATCTGAATTGCGGCGCGTACGTCGCTGGCATCGTGAAGGTACGCCATGCGTTGAACTCCAAGAGAGCATGATGTGTCTCTCTGTTGTAGCCGAGTCGAAGTCATGGGTGCGACACGACGCAGCTCATTTGTGATGTGGCCGTTGCGTATCGCCGAGACACTTGTGTGCGAATTGCGGTATGAGACTGAACCTTGCGTCTCGTTTCGTGTCGAGCAGGGTATTCTGCACGGCGGCGGGTTTCCGTCTCGCGTGACTGCTCACTTTGTGGAGCGCGAGGGCGATGCGAGGCCGAGAACGACAATATTGATAAAGGTGAGTGAGGAAGTTGTGAACAGGGAGGCGAGGCTGGACGCCGCAAGGTGATGCGATCGCGAGCAGCAGCATCGAGGTCATCCGGCTGTCGTGTGTAAATTTCGTGTACCATCGACAGGCAACACACGTTTTATGATGCACCTGAATCTCGAGCACGCAGCCATCATGAACCTCACTGTCCTCATACGTGTTGTTCGCGGAGGAACGCCCGGCGCCGAAAAATTGACGAAGACGAAGATAAGAAAAAAAACGACGGGGAGATAAGTGAGAGGCGCTCGGCCGTGTTCTCGCTCGTACGCGCGCAGAGGAACTCTCACTGGCAGCGTCTTGAGCTTCTCGCGTTGCTCGTCACAGCGTGCTGCAATATATTCCGGATCAGCTGTGCCACGTGAGGCGTGGTCGGGACGCGCTCCGCGGGTGCCATCTTCGGAGGAAAGGGACGAAGGGTCCCCAGAGTCGTGGCTGACGGTCGGGAGTATCGCGTGCAATTTGGAGGCGCGTTGGGGTGTGGGCGGGTGTACAAGACGACAAGACGTGAGAGAACTGCTGCAGTCGAAGGGAAGATGACGGCGCTAGCGACGGTCCGGCGCTGCCATCGATCACCACAGGGTGCGGTGGCATCGGCAGCTCCTGCGGGCCACGGACGAGCGTTCCGAGCGGGTGGGAGGGCGACGAGGAGGCTGCATGAGAAGCAAAGGTGTTTGGTGCTGCGCAGTGGTCTGCTGGAGAGCGCACACAGACTGTCTGCTTCAGTTGGGCCCGCGACAGTGGCGTGCTCGCTCCCTCAGGCTACAAGGCAGCTCCAACCCGTGTCTGCGCCCCGTGAGGCATGGATTGCATCCTCCCCGGTGTGTGCCGCGGTCCGGCAATCGCGGCTTCAATCCTCGGCGAGGTCGCTCCTCCTCCGCTCCTCCTCGTCGACGACCGCTGAGACGGCGGATGAGGGAGCGGGCAAGACGGCGCTCCTCGGCACCCTCTTTGCCATGTGGTACGCGGCGAACATCGTCTTCAACATTTACAACAAACAGGTCCTCAAGGTTTTCACCTATCCGATAAATTGCACCGAGCTGCAATTCGGCGTCGGCAGCGTAATCGCCTTGTCGATGTGGACGCTGAATCTTCACAAGCGGCCGAAGCTAGACAAGGACCTCCTCAAGAGCATCGCGCCACTAGCGCTCGTGCACATGCTCGGGAACCTCCTGACGAACGTATCACTAGGGAAGGTTGCTGTTTCCTTCACGCATACAATCAAGGTACGCTGCAGGCGAGCGTCGCAATGCAGTGTGTGCGCTGAACATGACACTTCGATGAAGCGGTACGCGGTACGCGCAATGGCAGCCCTTCATTCGATTCAATTGACGTATGAATGTTTACCTGCGTCGCCGAACGCCGACCGTGCGCTTCTCCCCACTCCATCCCGTGTCTCTCGAGCAGTCCCTCGAGCCCTTCTTCTCCGTCGTTCTTTCGGCAATATTCCTCGGCACGAAACCGGAGGCCAAGGTCGTCCTGAGCCTGCTGCCGATCGTCGCCGGTGTCAGCCTCGCCTCGTTCACTGAGGCGTCATTCAACTGGGCGGGTTTCGGCGCCGCCATGGGATCGAACATAACCTTCCAGTCCCGAAACGTGCTCAGCAAGAAGCTGATGGGCAACCAGAAGGAGAAGCTTGATAACATCAATCTCTTTTCCGTGATCACGATCATGTCCTTCGTCTTCCTGATGCCAATTATGCTCGTCACCGAGGGCCTGAAGATGACACCCGCGTACATCAGCAGCATCGGTCTCGAGCCCGCTGTCATCATCAAGAAGGCTTGCATAGCGGGCCTGATGTTCCATTCGTACCAGCAGGTATCGTACATGATCCTCCAGCGGGTGTCGCCCGTCACGCACTCCGTCGGCAACTGCGTCAAGCGAGTCGTCGTCATCGTCGCGTCGGTCGTCGCTTTTAGGAACCCGGTGTCAATGGTCAATGGCGTCGGAACGGCAATCGCGCTCGCAGGTGTCTTCGTGTATTCACAAGTGAAGCGGCTGTCCGCGAAGAAGTGATAATCTCTCGACGTCATCCCTAGTGGAGCGGGGAGGAAGGAGGATCCTGTGCCGGTTCCCCACCCCTTGCCTACCTGGTACTCGTGCATGTGCTTGTGTGTGTTGTGACAAACGTATTGTACATAGATTAGTCAAAGTGCATTCAGACCCAAACGAAACGAAGACAGAATACGAGACGGATCACCCACGCATACCTTGTCATCGAGAGCGTGTCAACGATGTCTCTTGATATCATTAGCGTTTGCCTTTGACGTCGTTCGCGTCGGTTCCGTCTCTTTCTGGAGCTGCGAGGGGACGCAAGGAGGAGGAGGAGGAGGAGGCCACAAAGTTGACTTGCATTTGCATCAAGTCAAGTCACTAACGATGACGACGACGACGGCGACGACGACGATGATGATGACGATGATGATGATGTGACGCGACTGCTTGTGCGTGCTGTGCGTTACGAGACAGAGAGAGAAGACCGCGGGTGAAACAGGTGCCTCAGAGAGAGAGGCGGTCGGTCCGGCGCCAGGACGGTGGCCCGTCACGTGGGCGATATGGACAATGCGAGCACCGGCGACATCATGCGCGGGGGTGCCGGTCCGCTGCTGCTCAAGCATACGTCGCGGACGAACGAGATGTTCTCGGCCGCGCCTTCCTCGAACAAGCCAAAGGCGGTCAACATGTCGAGAATAGACACTTTCACGAGGAGGTTGAGCATCCTGGACAACACGGGGAGCATCGCGAAGACGCTCGACGCGCTAAAGGAAGACGAAGATCGCCGAAAGAACGCCAGAAAGAGCTTCTGGAGCCATGGACGCTCCGGCAGCTTCAACGCCGGCAGCAACAGGAGCGCCAGGCGCAGCAGCGGCGGGATGTCATCAAGCAGCGGTCGTGACCTCGTGGACGGCGGGCGCGTGGGGCTGCCGACGCTCGCGCGGCGTTGCGGCGGCCGCGAGCAGAGCACTCAAAGCAATGTCCGCGACAGCATCGTGCGTGATGGTAGCAGGAAGGAGTTCCTTTTCCGCACCTTCGTGACGAAGCTGCAGGACCACCTGCAGCGCGCGTTCAACGGCTGGCGAGACCATACCAACAAGTCGAGCCAAGAGTACCGGGAGATACTCCCGTGCATCTCCGTTCTGAAGAAGGAACGCGCGGAACGAACCGAAGAGGATATGGAGGTGTTGCTCCATCACCTCAAGGGGGTTAAGTTCTTCGGCGACCTCGAGCAGGACTTGCAGCGGGAGCTCGTGCGCTCACTCGAGGTGGAGACAATGGAGGAGGACGGGGTGCTCATGCGCGAGGGCGACGTCGGCCACAAGTTCTACATCGTCCTCTGCGGGAAGGTGTCCGTCTACAAGGGTGTGCCGGACGAAGACGACCTGCCCCGCTGGCGCAACGAGCACAAGCGGCTGGGCATCTTCCGCAAGGGCGACTCATTCGGAGAGCTTGCGCTCATCAAAGACGGGCGTCGCGGCGCCGCAATCATCACCGATACGGAGACCGTCTTCGCGACCATGGAGAAGGCGGACTACCTGCGCACGGTGCGCCTGGTGTATGAGCGGAACGTGCGTGAGAGGACAGACTTTTTGTGCCGCATTCCGGCATTCGACTCGACCAACCTGCCGCGTTTGCGGGACCTCTGCATGTATCTGCAGTACAGCCGCTTCCATGTCGGAAAGAGCATCGCGACGCAGGGTGAGGAGCAGGGGTTCGTGTACTTCATCATCACAGGCAAGGTGTCCGTGCAGATGCAGCTGCCGAAGAGCAACGGCAGAAAACACCGGGCACCATTCGGGCGTGCAGGCATGCTGGGGAACGCCGCGGCCGTGAGGCGACCGCAGAAGGATCGACATCCGCTGTGGGGCGATGCGCTGGACTCGCCCCAGCAGCAGCAGCAGAACGAGCATCGATCGAACGCCAAAGACGAGTGCACGGTGATCCTCGGATGGAAGGGACCGGGTGACATCATTGGAGAATGCGCATTTCTGCCCGGGTGCGTGAATCGCGCGTCTGCAATCGCCAAGAGCGAGGTGGAGACACTGCGTCTGAGCTCACAGGACTTCCAGGCGCGACTGAATCCAAAGACGGTTCAGCAGTTCAGGGAGGTAGCTATGGCATACCCTAGCCAAGACATCGTCGAGGTACGAGCACAGCGCGCGTGCGTGTGCGTGTGCGTGTGCGTGTGCGTGCGTGAGGTTGCCTGAGTGCGTTTCATTGCGCGGGCGCCTGCTACACTGGCAAAGAGGGATGAGAGAGCAACTTGATACGATTACGAAAGTGTCAGTGGAGGGACGACTGACAATGAACTCTCTTTGTGACGTTCTGCCGATCAGTTGTGCATGAGCCAGAAGGGCAAATGGGCCGACTACAAGACCGAGGTTGTGCGTGATGTGCTCCGGGGTAGCAAGAGGGCACGCAAAGTTGCCACGCTGGCGGCGCATCGGATCGGCGCAGCCTCCGGTGCTGGCAAAGGGGGCGGCACTGTGTCGCACCATGTTGCAATGGGCCGGTTACCGCGTCAATCAGGCGTGGGCAGCATGGAGTCCTCCTCCACCTTGAGCCTCCCAACCATCACTGTCAACTCCAGCGCCGCCGCGAGTCAACACCCGTCTGCATCTGCAGCGGTCGCCGCCACTGCGGCCGCCGTCGGGGCGGGATCGAATCTCGGTGCCGGTCTCGACTCCTTGGCAGTCGCGTCGACATCTCCGTCGCCTGTTCCCGGCATGTCCTGCGACAACCTCAAGTACCGCCGCCTGCGTGACTCGCTGCCAGACTACATGTCATTTATCAAGTCGGAGGCCACTATGGACGCGGAGGAAGCAATGGGGCTGTACGACGAGAGGATTCCCAACGAGATTGTCCTCGATAACATGTTCCTCTGCGATAACCAGAGCCAGTACATCGAGTTTTGGCAACGCGCAGCGATCCTCAAGCTCAACCTCCGAAGCTCCAAGGGCGACGACGAGTACATCGACATGCAGCTCCTCGACGACATCTACCACAAATGGAACCAGATTGCGAAACGCTTCCATGCCGTCTGCGGCCGCTTCACGCACTCCTCCTTCCTCGCAGTCATATGCGACATGGATAGCCCGGCGCGCGCGAACCTCGAGTCCGCCGCGGCGATGCTGCAGGAGATGGAGCAAGTTGCCAAGGCTTGCGTCGCAGAGAGCTCGAGGACCGCTGCTGGAAGCGCCATGGGTGGCATCTGCGGTGCTGCGAGCACGAGGACCTTCAGCAGGATGAGCTTCATGAGCCATGCATCGCACGACGGCGACGCCTGGGCTGCGGGTGCGACCGACCACGAGAAGACGATGGTGATTCGCACCGCCACATCCTCACCATCGAAGCACGTCGACACTGCTTCGGGGGCAAAGGGGGCGTACGGGTCGGCAGCGAGCTCACCGGACGGCAGGGGTTCGAGGAATTGCGATGAGTGCGTCGGACAAGACGACGACGACGACGATGACTACGACGAGGCGGATCGCGTGAATGATCGCGAAGAGGCGGCCGTGGAGGACAACATCCAGGATATTGTCATACTCGGGGCCTTGCTCAGCGGGGACGTCTTCGTCACCATCCGTGGGCCGGGCAAGTTTGTGACACAGCTCTATGGCGAGGGCAATGACCGCGCCGATCGACTGATCACCTGCACGAGCGTAGCGCAGCTCAGTGCGCACGATTTCAAGAATTTTGTCACAACGGACGTGCGCGTCGACGAGCCGACGGCGATCATGCTGCAAGGGAGGTTCGACATTGGATGTATATACACGACGAATGCACCGCAAAGGCGTAGGAGCAGCCTTGTGGATGTTTTCATCCAGGCACGGGAGGAGCGCTCGATGCCCAAGGTTTCGTATCGTGGGCGGAATAGGGCCGTGATTCAGCAACTGCTCGACGAACAGGTGGAGAGCATCGGGTCCGACCAGAACACTGCGTCGATGCAGGGCGCACTCTATCATCAGCATCGCTCCCGGAGCTCACCCTCGCCGATGGGCACGCCCATGGGCGGTTCGCCGGTGATGACGAATGCCGGCGCCCACCACGTGTCAGTTTCCGACGGAGGCATGTCGGAGGAGTCCTGGGCGCCATCGCCTTTGAGACGGAGGAACCGAGGCGCGCCGGGGAGCATGCGCTGCTCGCCAGTGGCGGCCGGCGCGGGAGGCGGTGCTGGTGGAGGAGTGCGTGCAACGGGCTTTCGTTTGGGTGCCCGCATCGAGGAGGCATTTCCTCAACAACAGGCTTCACCGCCCGCGGTGGCGTCGATCAGGAGGCGAAACAACTTCCATCACTAGCAGGACACACTGCTGATGCTGTATCATCCGAGCCGTCGGCCGAGGGACGTCCCTTCTCTCTCCCACTGGTGTCGCGAAGAGGACAGGACCTCTCAACAACTCGCCCGGCCCAGAGATAGCCCTCGTTCTCGTAACACTACCAATCATTGTAAAAAGAAAATCGGGGGTGCGACTGCTGTTCTCGAATACGTCATTCTTCTGTGGCTACATCACACTGACGTGAGAAGACAATAATACAATAATGTAGAAGAGGACATTTACCTGTAGCTCTTCTGGAATCGCGCGCGAGCGCCGCGGCCTCCGAACTTCTTCGGCTCGCAACGCCTCGGGTCCGCGACGATGAGCGTCCTGTCGTAGTTGAGCAGAATCTCCTTGATCTCCCTCTTGCTCTGCTCGTCAACATACTTCTGGTAGTACGCAATCAGCGCCTTCGCGATGGCCTGGCGAAGCGCGTAAATCTGTGCGACTTTGCCGCCCCCCTGAACCCTCAACCGGATATCCACGGCCGAGTACCTGCATCCGAGGATTACCACACACAACAACGAATTTGGTATGCAGAGTCAGACATGAGGGGAGGACCGTCGACCGATGACTCTCTCTCCGTCTCCGGGACGCCGACCACATCGACTGCGCGGCACTGTGACGACGACAGACACGGGCCCTCCTGGCGCCCTTCCATCATTTTTCGGGAGACCCCTCCGAGATGCTCCCACAAGAAGAGCTACTGCACACGCGTTGATGGGTTCTCGTCCATCTCCACACCCGTGCTGGGCGCCACGCATCCCGACCGTGTCTTCCGCTGCGCACGCTACCGTACCTGTCCTTCCCGAGCAGCAGGATCGGCTCGAGCACCTTCAGCTTGAGCTCCTCCGGCTTCACATGCTCGATCGGCGAACCGTTCAGCTTGATGAGGCCCTTGCCTTCCTTGCTCTGCTTGCAGTAGGCCACGGCCACCGCGGTTTTCTTTCGCCCGAAGGTCTGCACGCTCTGGATCGTCGCCATCCTGTCTCTCTCTGTGGCGCTCTCTCTCTCCCCCACTCGCCCCGACGCGCTCTCTGTCTCTCTCCTTCCGCCCGTCCTCTCCCTCGCATGTGCTGATTGGGACCTGAAAATCTGAGAACATCTCTTTTATTTCTCGAACATTAGATGCAAAATCATATGAAAAGAAATCAGAATAATCGGTAATATTTAGAAAAAATTAAACCTATGCTTTTCAAACATTTCAGACAAATATCGTATTTATTTCTATTATAGTATACAGTAAAAAACAGACATGATTCAATAATGTTGGATGTCGTTTCCCAGCTTTTTTGCTCTGTACGGGCCGGAGGCGAAGGGAAGGGAAGGGAAGGGAAAGAGGGCGAGGGACGAAAACTGCGGAGGTGCGGGCGGAGAGCGTTCAGGAAGGCGCGGCGGAGCTGAGCTGTGGAGGTTGTCGTTCATCCCTTTGTGTGACCGGACAAGATGGTGAAGCACAACAACGTCATCGTCGACGAGCACTTCAGGAAGAAGTGGCATGATATCAACAAGCTCCGAACGAACGTGAGGACGTGGTTCACACAGCCGGCGAGGCACAAGAGGAGGAAGGACGCGAGGAACGCGAAGGCCGCGAAGGTGCGAACGAACGAACGCGGGCAGGACAGGGAGGAGTGCGTGGGATCGAAGTGTGTGCTGATGATCATGCGCTGAAAATGCCATGAGGGTAGTCTGGCGATGGGATCATTGTTTGCGCTGCGAGCCATCTGCCCCACATGTTTCCGGGGGAGAGGCCACGACCACTTGGGGGACGGCGTCCGTGGAGGGGAAGTGGCCGCCCGTCTTGCGCGTGCTCGGAGACGAGCGTCGGCTGTCACGGCGTCGGTTATATGCCCTTGTGTGTCATGCGTACTGTTCGCTAGTGAAGTGAAGACTGACGAGACCATTATCGACTTTTACCCCGCCGACTCGATCCCGCATCCCCCACAGATCTTCCCGCGACCCGTCGCCGGTCTGCTCCGCCCGGTCGTGCACGCGCCGACGAACCGCTACAACGCCAAGGTCCGCCTCGGCAAGGGCTTTACGCTCGACGAGCTTAAAGCGGCTGGAGTTCCGGTCAAGCTCGCGCCGACCATCGGCATTGCCGTGGACCACAGGAGGAAGAATAGCTGCCTTGAGTCGCTGCAGGCGAACGCTGCCCGATTGAAGGCGTACAAGGCGAAGCTGATCATCTTCCCCAAGAAGAGCGGCAAGCCGAAGGCGGGAGACTCCAGCGCTGCGGCCCTCGAGTCGGCGCAGCAGCAGCGCGGCGACCTGATGCCCGTGGTGAAGGCTGCGCCCAAGGTCGAGTACGTCACCGTGACGGGAGAGATGAAGGCCTTCAATGCCTACCAGAAGTTGCGGGTGGAGCACATGAACAAGAAGCAGGTTGGCCCGAGGAAGAAGGCGGCGGAGGAGAAGGCCGCGGCCGAGAAGGAGAAGGCCAAGTAGGTGCCGCGTGTCGTAGGGAGGATGACCGGTTTCTGTCTCCTCATGAACGTCTCGTGGCCGCCGCTGCGGTTCGGGGATTTGGGTATCTAATCGTTCTCGAGTGCGAGGACTCAACTAGATTACATCTATTTCTACTTTCTTTGTATTATTGACATACGACGTTTTCTACCTTTCTGTTTCAACTTCCCGAGTCCCCAGCGACGGCGCGGTGACATGGGATGGGGGGTGCGTAGCAACACACGATCAGCAACCTTGCGCCCCCTAGTTACAATATTCCCACACTCACCCGATCCGCCGTGGGAGGTCCTCAGAAGGATCCCGCGGATAGCAACTGCGTCGGCTTCAGGGTGATGGATCCGAATGATGCATCCTGCTTGATGGACATGTACCCCTTCGTGGTGAGCGTGAGCATCTCGAGCAGCATCCTTGCCGCCTCCGCCTTGGTGCTCCCATCCTTCAAGACCTCTTTGAGCTCGATCGCCTTGTTCCTCGAACGGCCGAGGCTGGCAAACTCAGCCTTCATAAAATTGGCAACGCGGCGGGATCGGGTCGAAAGAGCATTGACGCCGCCAGCATCCTGCCGGCGCGCCGCCGTTCCGAGGCCGTCAGCATTCCCGTCGTCTGCAGCGACGGCGAGGGCCTCGCGGAGCGTCTGTGACGGCAGGGACTGCGGGTCGACGGGGTCCTCGCCGTGAGCGAGCGCTCCGCCCACGTCGTCGTCGAGCTGCTGGTGCGCCTGCGCGTCCTCGGGGACATCGAGGTACCCTTCTTCCTCCTCCTCCTGCGGCGGCGGCGGCGCGTCCATCTCGGGCATGGCGTCGTAGCGGAAGTCCTCCTCTTCGAGAGGCATCACGTTGTAGTTGTCCATGTCCGGCACAGCGAGGGCCTCGTCCAGCTCCGCGCTCGTTGCGTTCTCTTTCAGAGCGCTCTTCGACTTCTCCGCCCCGTGCCCCGTGCGCATGCATCGCTCGTACAACTGCCTGATCTTGGCGTTCCCGTGCGTCGGTTGCAGGATCGCCTTCTCGCCGTCCTCGTCGAGACGCTGCCAGGCCTTCCTCTTCCTCCCAGGGATGCGACGCTCAACGACGATGTCCGATGTGTCGTTCAGCGCGTCGCGCATGTCCCTCTTGCTGATGACGAGGAACTCGTCCACCTGCATCCTCTTTCTGGTCTTCTTTTCCGCGAGCTTGGCACGCTTCTCCCTGCGCCCCTCCGGCGCGTCCGGCCCGGGCGCTTCCTCGCCCGATCCCGCCACCGCCTCGACGTCGGGTGACTTGCGCTTCAGCGAGTCTGGGGTGACTCCTGGGAGGTCGTCGATGTCGGTGCCCGCCGGCGTCACCGCGGGCAGGCTGCGGTCGGCGCTCGGCGGCATGATGTCATCGACATCAACCTCCGGCATCGGCGGCGGCTCGTCCATGTCCGGCATCGGCAGGATTTCCTGGTCATCGCCCTCCGCGGGCGGCGGAATGGGCTCCCTGCTCGGCGTCATGAGCAGCTGCTCGTTCACGTCGAGGGCGCTGCCGGGTTCCAGGGCCACACCCTCGTCGCCACGCAGTCGCTCCGGCTCGTCGAGCTCGTCGAACTCGTCGAACTGCGAACGCAGTCCCTCCATTGTCGCCTGCTCGCCGCCAAAGAGGTTGAACTCTTCGTCCTCGTTGAACTCGAGGGGCACGAAGCCCTCGTTGCTGTAGCGGCCGACGACACGCTGCGTCTGCATGAGCACGCCGGTGCCGTCCATGTCCTCCTCGTAGTGTTCAGGGAGCGTGATGGCACCGGACGGTGCCGCGATGGCCTCGGGTGCCAGGTCCACCTGTGTCGCACCCACGTGGTAGGCCTGCGTATGTACAAATGGCATGCAGTAGCCGCGTCGTGGGTCGACCCGTTAGCGAATTACGGCACACGCATGATTATGTGCTGCCACTCGTCCTCCGCGTGGTGTTCCCCTCGCCCCCACACGCAGCGGACCATCGCATTTAGAGGGTGCCCTGCATTCGTGTTTTACTCGTACCTGTTTCAGCTTGAACATCGCATCGCTGCAGTCCGTGTACAGGTAGCCGACCTTCCTGGAGTAAATTCTCGCCACACCGAGGAGGAGCTGGCCGGAGAGCCTCAGTGCGCGCGGCTCGGTGCTGTACAGGATAGCTTCGACCGAGTCCGGGATGTCCGCCTGGAACACCTGCTGCCGGCGGAGCTTCTTGTCCAGGTGTGCCGCCAGCCATATCACGCCGAGGGGCCCCTTCCGCGCAAGGATCTGGTGTGAGTAGAACATTGCGAGCCTGCAACTCCCTCCCTCTCCCTCCCTCCCTCCCTCCCTCTCCCTCTCCCTCTGTCTCCCTCCGGCCGTTTTGGCGCCTTTTCTCTCGAATTTTGCGAAACAAATATTCTCATAATATCCGCATTATTAAATTTATTATAAATAAAAATGCGAATATGTATGGAATATTGACATTTTTATGACTATAGGTACTTTTTTGTTGATTTTTTGACTACTCTCCAGGACAAAGCTGGAGGGAGCGGAGGCAGAGAGCGAGGGAGGGAGCGGAGGCCGAGGGAGGAGAGAGGGCGCGCTGTGTCCTTGTTGTTTCGTTGCGCGCGTTGTTGTTGCGCGTCGGTGCGCTCGGCATTGTGCTGCGTATCCGTGGAAGGATATGGGCGCGCGCTGACGGCTGGGGAAAATGGGTATCAACAACCTCCTGCCGAACCTCAAGAGCGTGACGTCATGCAACGTCCACGTGTCGAAGTACGCAAGGAACAAGGTGGCCATCGACGCTTACGGGTGGCTGCATCGCGGCGCGCACGGCTGTGCGCGTGGTATCGCGTACAAGGAGGATGCTGCCCTCGACCAACTCGTGGAATACTGCATCAACCGATGCCAGAAGATCATGGAGGCGGGCGTGTCGGTGATCATGGTGTTCGACGGCGCGAAGCTGCCAATGAAGGAAGGCGAGGAGTCGAGGAGGCGGAGGGGACGAGAGGAGAACTTTGAGAGGGCAAAGCAGCTCGAGGAGGAGGGCAACCAGACCGCTGCGATGAAGTGCTACCAGAAATGCGTGGAGATCTGCCCGACGGTCGCGTCGAGGCTCATCCAGGCGCTGCGCCGGCAGAATATAGAGTTCGTGGTTGCCCCGTACGAGGCGGACGCGCAGATGGCATTCCTCGCGCGCACGGGCTACGTGCACGCGGTCATCTCGGAGGACTCGGACATGATCGCGTACCAGTGTCCCAGGGTGCTCTTCAAAATGAGCAACGAGGGGTACGGAGAGGAAATCGAGTACGCGCGGCTTCCGGAGTGCCGCGAAGTGCGGCTCTTTGATTTCACACCGCAGATGGTGCTCGAGTGGTGTATCTTTTCCGGGTGCGACTACCTCGCGTCGGTCAAAAATTTTGGCATCAAGAAGGCGCACGGCCTGATGCTGCGGTTCCGGTCATTCGAGAGGGTGTGCAGGCAGCTCCGCATGGAGGGGAAGGATGTGCCGATCGGGTACGAGGAGCGATTCAGACGCGCGCTGCTCACCTTCAGGCATCAGCGCGTGTTCGATATCGTCACCGGCGCGCTCACCCACGTGGAGCCCATCGAGAGCGCCAGCGACGCAATACCGGAGGATATCAGCTTCCTCGGACCGTACATGGAGCCAGAGGAGGCGAGGGGAATCGCCTTCGGCTTCGTGAACCCGGTCTCAAAGGAGCGGTACGAGGAGCAGCACGTCCGTCCAGACGTCCATCGGACGGTCGGCGGCGCCGACATGGCCCGAGGCAGCGAGGCATTCGTCGGCGCGGATCGGCCCGAAGGTACAGTGGGCCGGCCGCCTGTGCAGCAGCAGCAGCACGTGAGTGTGGGCCGCATCGTGGAGATGATGCAGAGGGGCGGAGGTGGTCATGTCGGCTCCGCATCCATTCCAATAGCGAACAACAACAAGGAGAATAGCGAGCTGCCCCGGAGCTCCGGGCGTGGAGAAGTATCTCAGGCCCCGGGCCCGCGGAGGAGTCCCCGCCGTTCTGCGGATAAGGCCGGCGGTTTGCGGGGCGACTGCACGAATGCGAGGACCGACAGAGGAGCCGCGGCGGGCCCGCTCCATGCCGGACATGCTGGGCAGGAGAAGAAGGGCAAGGGGAAAATATACAACTTTTTTACAGGTGCGTACGACGACGATCCGGGCCCCACCATGGGAGCGTTTGACTGCTTCACTCTTTCTTCCCGTCATCAAACGGGTGCGATCCTCTCCAGACGGCGAGGGGCTGGGTCATCTGACGGCGAACATACTGTCGTGTGCAAATTTTGTTGGCCGAAACGGCAGTCCTTCCGAATCGCGTCCACGAGGACGTCCTCAAGCCCTTCCTCGCGCCGCGGGAAGCCGGCGCCACCTCCGCACCAGCCGTCGGGGCGCCCAGCGCCGCCGCGGCCAGCGGGATCCTCTCCACCGACGTCGAGGACTTCTCGCATCCGGCCAAGAACGCCATCGAGCGTATGTCCACGGCGAAGAGGAAACACGCGGACGCGTACGAGGCTCGGCCTCACTCGCGGCCGGCACTCGACCTCGACCGCTTCACCTACGAAGCGCCGGTGAAGCCCTTTCGGAAGGAAACGGCGCGGCGCTGAGCACATGTCCGCATCACGCTACGTGAGTTGCGTGCACTGCGCTGTTGCGAAGGGAAGAGCACAAGGCAAACGTCTCTCGTGAGTCTTGGACCGTCGCCGAGAATTTGACTGGCTCAAAGACAGAGCAACCGCAGGAGGGCCGGCTTCTGCGCATGTACGTTCTTCAAGAAGTGTATTTTTGCAACGTGTATTTGTGAATTATTTGTCGCGTACCCTGCGCCGTCACAGCTGCATTTTCAGCTGCCTCCAAGGCGTCGGCGGTCCTCAGTCCTCCGGTGGCAGCGGACTTCGGCAGGTGGGGCACTCAAGCTTCACCTCCATCCACGTACGGAGGCATTCTACGTGAAAGATGTGGTTGCACGGTGTGACCATCCTGCCACTGAGCTTCGAGGTGTCCACCTCGCTCATGCAAATCACGCACTCCGCAACGGAGCACGCGCAAGAGCCCCCGCCGCCGCTCTCGATGTCGTGCCCATCCTCTGGCGCGCCGCCCGCGGCCGTTGCCGTCGCACCGCCGCCACCAGCGGACGCGGGCAGCGGCCTGAAGTAGCTGTATCTCTTTGGCAGGAGTGCCGCTGGCACGAAGCACCGCGGGCCGTAGTAGTACTGCGTCATGACCACTGTCACCTGCAGCGCCACCCACGCCACGAGAGTGAGGCAGAAGCGGTAGTTCGTCTCCACCTGCAGCACATTATCCCCGTACCCGAAAAGGTAAAGCGGGCCCACGAGGTGGATCAGCGAGGTCCCGACGACAAAGGATGGCAGCATCGGCCGCCGGGCGTTCGCTGCGACGCTGTACACCACCTGCGGCACCCAGAAGGAGTACAGCAACAGCAGGAAGAGCCTCATGTGTTCGCTGAACATGTACACGATCACGAGGCCAACGAACACCATGCCGTAGAACTTGGAGTACATGTTCGAGAGCTCGCGGCGAGTGCGGTGCCAGTCCGCGAACGCCTGCGGGTTCCTCGCCTTTCGGAGCATCATGATGTATCGAAGTTCGTACGCGCTGAAAATGACAAATTTGGCGAACGCAGTCCACAGGAAGGGCAGGAAAAGCGGCTCGATGACCATCCCGCCGGTGAAGTGCACGAGGCTCGAGTAGAAGTCAATCAGCGTGAGCATGGCGATGGACGCGATGGACACCTTGGCGGCGGCACCGGCGCTGGCGGCGTGGTCGCGGATCTGCCTCGAGATGAGCGCCACCTGCGCCACCGACACGAAGAGCACGATCATGAAGTAATTAATGCCCTTGTAGTACACCTCGGTCAATTGAACCACCCGAAACCTCGTCGTGAGCATTGCCATCTCATCGCAGTTGCTGGACGTTATGCTGCCCGTCACGTTCAGAGGGAAGGTGAAGGTCGTCGACGGCACGGGCGCCGCCATTGCGGCGTCGGCGGAGGTCGTGAGGTTGCCCTGCTGCAGCTGGGCGGGCGACCTGGGCTCGCGATCGTGCTCGGACCCGTCGAGCTCGGCGGCGTGGTCCGCGTAGTGCTGCAGGAAATCCCAGTCCCGGAGCCGCAGGTCGGCGATGTACCGGCACCGCTTCCCCAGCTGGCCCGGCTCCAGCAGCTGGTGCTCGTGCGCACGGAGGTTAGGAGAGACAGCCTCGCCCGCGAGACGCACGAGAGCTGTACGGTACTCTTCGCCCTCCTCTTGGACCTCGTCCGCAGTCAGCGGCACCAGCCTCGGCGCCTCGAAGCCGAAGGTCAGACGGCCCTCGTCCCGCATGTACACGCCGGCGAGCTTTATTCTGTGACCCTCATCCCGCAGGCCCCAGCCGTCCCGTATGATGAAGTCGCCCGTGACGTCGGCCATGGACGGCACGCTCGAGTCGACGCTCACAATTCTGAAGGCAGCACCGCCAAATCGCCGACCGACCAGGCCGCCCCGCTGGAGCAGATTCTCCGTGTCCGTCTGCTGTCGTTCCGTTTCGCCGGCTGCCTCCGTTTCGTTCCCCGCCGTAGCCGTTGCCGTTGCCGGCGTCGGCGGTCGACCCTCGCCGCGGATTAGGCCCCATGAGTATCCGGCATCGCCGATTGCCCATGTACCCTTGAAGGTCCCCGATATATTGTGCGGATAACGCTTGCTCTTCCCCTCTGCCACCGGCGCGGCAGCCGCAGGAGGGGGCGCCGCGATGGTCACCGCTGATACCACTCCCCCGCCGGCAGGCTCCTCCGTGCCGTACCCCGCCGCGGACGCCGCCTCCTTCGCGAGCGTGCTCCCGTCCCCGTCGATGAAGGTGAGTATGAAGAGGACGGTCGCCGCAATCGCCGCGCCCAGAGGGCACATGCGGCGCGCAGGCCATGTCGTTGACGATGTCATCGAGATACACACACACACACACACACACAGACACACAGAGAGAGAGAGAGAGAGAGAGAGAGAGAGAGAGAGGGGGAGAGAGACTCAGCCTCTCCCCCGCCCTCGCGGCCACTTCCGTCAGCTCCCGTTTTCAATACGCAGCGCGGGAGAGCGAGGGAGGGAGGGAGGGAGGGAGGGCGCGATGGTCGAGAGCCGAGCTCGAGGAGGAGAGGGAGGAGGAGGAGGAGCGGGTCCTGATGCGGACAGACACGGAGCTGCGCAGGAGGATCCAGAGCGTTCCATCTGGGTGAAGCTGGCGGACGCGGACGTGAGCGAGGACTGGGAGACGGTGCGCGACGCAATGCGACCAATTTCGTTCCGCACCCGGTGTTGTTTGTGAGACCGGCGCGTCCTCCTCCTCGTGGGAGAGGGCGCGACGCATGCGCGTAAGAGAGCCGTGGCAGAATCAGAGGATGACATTCGTATACCATCACGTGTGCGCGTGTGTGTGTCTACGCATATTGCAGGCGGAGGTGCTCACCGTCCTGCACTGGCTCAGGCAGATCGTTGGAATAGTCACTGGCATTGTGCTGGGCGTCGCGGGCGTCACCGGGAGTGCGGGAAACATCGGGTGCGTCCCATCGCCTCTCTCGCTCATTCTCCTCGTGCTCTTGTCACCAATCCGGGCGCCAAGGGCGGGCCTCCATGCGCATGCACGAAACGGAAGAGGATCCGTCGCCGTCGCCATCTCCGAATCGGGATCGATCGGACGTTGCGGCGAGTCGGAGTGAGATGGCGAGTGCAGGGGGAATAAAATATACAATCCGCCGCGCACGGTCGTCGTGTCGTACCGCTGACGCTGCTATCGCCTCCTTGACATCCCCGTCCCTCATATTCCAATGGACTTGAATCGCGTGCATGCCGTGTTCTGTCCCCAAACCGCAGATTCCTCGTATCGAGCTCGCTGATCGTGTTCGCATTCTACAGCGGATACATGAGGTGCGTAGTCGGCTTGGAGAGAGAGAGAAAGAGACAGGGACAGAGAGTCGCTCTGCCTTGCCGTTCCCCGCCCCTTGTGTGAGTCAGCGCGCTGCATGGTCTATTGTTTATTATTAGTTTTTTGTCGTCCGAAGGGCATGACCCCGTGTGCTACGGCCGCGCGCGATACTCACTGACACCGACGGCCCCTCGTCGCATGCGTGTAACACCTGCTACACTCATGCGCGCACAGGGTCGACGAGGATTACCACGGCGGCCACGTCAAGCTGCTGATGGAGGGACTCGCGCCATCGTACGCATTGATGCTATTGATGTGGATCATTATCTACAGCTTGAGGGTCATGTAAGACTTCAACGAAGAAATGGTCGATGTCATTGCTGCAAGCATGACATTTACACGCGGACACAGCATATGCGGATGCGAGCCCGTCGCGATTTTCTCGCTCGATTTCCACGCAGTCGAAATGTCTCTCTTTACGTCTTTACGTCTCTCTTTACGCACGAGGGTCCGCGTGGCCGGCGTTTTTCGTGGCGTGGTGCGCCGCGGCGATGCCCTCCGGCACCGCGTATGCGCCGACATTCTCGAGCAGCTCGGCGGGATCCGCCGACGAGAGGAGAATTCCCGCCGACTTGTCGGAAATGAAACCCTCGGCGTTCGCGTTCGAGATGAAGGAGAGGATGCTGTCGTAGTAACCCTCAGAATTGAGCACGCCCACCGCCTTCCGGTGGAAGCCAAGCTGCTGCCATGTGGCCATCTCGAAGACCTCCTCGAGCGTACCGAAGCCGCCGGGCATCGCCACGAAGGCGTCGCTCAGCTCGGCCATCTTGGCCTTGCGCGCGTGCATGTCCGCCACCACGATGACCTCGTCGGTCGCGCTGCGGCTGCGCTCCAGGCCAACGAGAGACTCGGGCACCACGCCCAGCACGGCGCCGCCCTCGGCACGCGCCGCGCGCGACACCGCGCCCATCAGGCCGTTGTCACCGCCGCCATAAATCATGCGCCAGCCCCGCTTGGCGATCTCCCTGCCAAGTGACGCTGCTGCATCGCTGTACGACTCCTTCCTTCCCGGTCTGCTACCGCCGTAGACACAAACCGAAAAGGGGGCTGTCGACATCTCACGAATCGTGAGTCACGATACGCGCCGACTCGAGATGTGACCGATCGACGCGGCGTTCCCACTGCTGTGGTGTCAACTAAGACCTCGTCGGGTTACCGTCGCCGACGGTATCAGTTCCAACGCCACCCCGTCATCTCTATCGCGACTCGTCGCAGAATTTTGATGTGTGTGACGCTTCGCATGTCCTTCGAAAAGAAAACGAGAAGAGGGGCGCAACGCGTACGGGGATCGTGTAACATGAATGGATCGATCAAAAGAAAAGGGAAAAAAATCGGAATCGGGCCGAGAATAATACACGCACACACACGCATACACTCCATTGAGAGGAATAAAAAGAAGGTAAAAAAATCATTTGGCAAATGCACTCGACAGGCATACTCGACTGTCTCGAGGAGACGCGTGCTCCTTAGTCCCGAGCGACGAGGAGGAACGGCGCCACGCTCAGAATGGCGTCGAGCGAGGCCGCGCCGAGCTTGGCGCTCCGCGCCGGCGACCAGCCCTCCTCCGGCTGCGGCGAGTCGATGGTGTCCTTGAAGGGCATCTCAAGCGTCATGCCAAGCGCGTCGTAGCGCTGCATGACCCCATTGCTTCCCACGTCGAGGTTGGCAGAATTTGGCGCGTCGCGACCGTACCCGTGTTTGGTCTGAAAATCTGGCGATGCGTTGCAGAGCGCCGTCTGGAAGCGCATCTGGTTCGTCTCATGCCGCCTGTTCCAGCACGGCACGCCCTCGCCGCCGGAGATGAAGTTGTACGGCAGCGCCTCGTCTCCGTGGACATCCAGCAGAAGGTGGAGGCCTGTGCTGTCCATCTTCTCGAGCGTGTGGAAGACCTCGGGGCACCTGTCTACGCTGGTGGTGCCGGCGCCCCACTCGCGGTTAAGGTTCACGCCCACGGCGTTCGTGCGCAGGTGGCCCCGCCGCGCGCCGTCCGGGCACATCAATGGGATGGCGTACACGTCGCACTGTCTGAGCACCTCGCGCGCCACGGGGTCGTCCTTGTCGAGCAGCCGCCTCAGGAGGCCCTCCATGAAAAACGAGGCCATCGTCTCGCCCGGGTGCTGCCGGGCTATCACCCACACCTTCGGCTTGTCCCCCTCATCGCCCGCGGTCCCCGGCGCGAAGAATCGTAGGAGATCCAGCGGCGCGCCGTCCAGCGTCTGCCCAATCTCCTCGTGCGCACACCTGTCCACCCGCGAGGCGCACTCCGCCACGAACTCGAGGTGGCGATCCGTTGAGTACGGCGCGAAATACGACAGGTAGATCGTCCTCGCCTCACGGTCGGGCGGCAGGACGACGCTCAGGACGCCGTCGTCGTACGAGGTGTCGGCAACACGGAACCATTTCCGCCGATCGTAGCTCGCACAGCATTGGTAGCCCTCCCACCCGCGCGCGTACGAGGCCTCGCCGGCGTTCGTCAGGCGCACCGTCATCGTCGCGGATGCTGAAAGGCTCGACAGCCGGAAGTAGAACCACTGGCTGTGCGCCACGTCTCCCTCCCGCGCCGTCGGCGGGTCCTTCTCGATGGACACGTTGATCACACCATCCTCGACGGACACCAGCGCGCCGTTGCCACCATCGAACGCGGAGCTCAGTCGCACGTCGGACGAAGACGCCACCGTTGCCATTGTCCTCCTCGTGCCACGACTCCTCCACGTGTTGCCCTTGATCCAGCTGTGACTGCGCGGCGACGCGACGCTCGTGCACGCACCGCCCGCCGTCCTCCTCATTCTCTCCCTCTCTCCGTCTCCGTCTCTCTCCGCCGCGCCCATATAAATTCATCGCGTAGTCTTGAGATCAGGAATGAAACAAATTCAAATACAGGTACAGGATTACGATTCGAATTGCAATGCGATAGAGTGGACGTGCGCGGTACTCAGGCCCATCTCATCATTATCATCGTACTCATTATATCTCATACTCATCATACTCATCATACTCATACTCATCGTCATCATCATGGTTCATGAAGAAGGCGGATGACCATCTCGAGGCCTCTGTAGCGGTTTTTTTTTGTTCTTCCCTTTTCCCGAGAGATCAGAGAGACGGAGACGGAGGGAGGAGGATAGGATAGCGTTCGTTTCTCCCGCCCACCCACCCGCCCGCCTCCGCAGCCGCTTGGGCGCCTGCGTGCACGCTCCAGGTGCACGCACGAGACACAGGTCACGCGAAGACGAGAGCTTACCGGCGAGAGCGCACGCGCGGCAGCGGGAGAAGCGATTGTTGGAAGGAGGAGCATGCGGGTCCGGCGCGTCGTGCCGGATGCCACGTCGGCTGCCCGCGCGTCATGGATCGGCAGAGGCCGGGCCGCGGTGCGCCGGCGAGGGAGGGCCGGGGTGCAAGTCCGCGGCGCACGATCGTCTGACGCCGATAAACCGGGGGGGCTGGAGGCGACGCTGCGCGGGGCGCGCGTTGCCGATCTGAAGTCGGCTCTCGAGGGCATCGGCGCCAGCAAGTCCGGGGCGAAGGGCGAGCTCGTGCAGAGGATAATGGACTACGCCGCCGGGAACGAGGAGAGGGAGAGAAGCGTGCTCAGCGCCCTCCAACCGCCGCCGCCGCTGTCGGAGGTCGACGGCTCGTTGCCATCCTCCGCGGGATACTGGGACAACCTCGTCAAGGCGAGCGCGTCGGTCGACTCGAAGAGGCGCGGGGCCGGGAGCGCAGGAGCGTCGGCGTCTGGGGCGCCGCCTCCGGGCCAGAAGAAGGACGGCCGATCGAGGCGCGAGCGGAACAGCAAGATGCGCGTTTTTCAGGTGAGCGACGGCAAGATGCACTTGGGATCTGCGCTGGACACCAAGCTCGCGCCGGGCTTCCCCGGCGACGGGCCATCCGGCTCGACGCCGCGTGACGCCGCGCGCGAGGGTCCGCCGCTGCGCTTCCTCCCGATTGGTGGCCTCGGGGAGATTGGAATGAATTGTATGCTGATATCCCACTACGATAGGTACATCCTCCTCGATGCAGGGCTGATGTTCCCAGATTACGACGAGTTCGGGATGCAGAGGGTGCTCCCGGACACCAGCTTCATCGCTCGCTGGAGGCACAAGATCGAAGGGCTGGTCATCACGCACGGCCACGAGGACCACATCGGCGCGCTGCCGTGGGTGTTCCCGGCGCTCGACGCGCACGTCAAGCTGTATGCGACGAAATTCACGATGCAGCTCATCAAGAAGAAGATGCTCGAGTTCGGCCTCTGGGACGAGCGGCGCTTCGTGACCATCAGCCTCGGCTCGAGGGTGCAGATCGGCCCCTTCGAGGCGGAGTCCTTCCGTGTCACGCACTCCATCCCCGACTGCATCGGCCTCGTGCTCCGCTGCGACGACGGCACCATCCTGCACACGGGCGACTGGAAGATCGACGAGAAGCCCGCGGATGGAGAACACTTCGACCGGGAGGCCCTGGAGCGCATCGGCCGCGAGGGCGTCACGCTGATGATGAGCGACTCGACAAACATCCTCTCGCCCGGGCGGACCATCGGCGAAGCGGACGTGGAGCGTAACCTCCATCGCGCCGTGGAGGCGTACGACGGCAAGGGCCGGCTCATCGTCACGCAATTCGCCTCCAATTTGGCGCGCCTGGGCGCCGTGAAGCGCGCCGCGGACGCGGCCGGCCGCAGCGTCTGCCTCCTCGGGCGTTCCTTCGAGACGTACCTCAACTGCGCGAGGCTGGCGGGCGTGGCGCCCTTCCCTCTCGGCGATATCATCGACGCGAGCGAGATGGACGGGCTGCCGGACGAACGCCTGCTCGTGGTAACCACGGGGTCGCAGGGCGAGCCGAACGCGCAGCTCAGCCTCGCCGCGTCGGGCGCGAGCAAGAAGCTGAGGCTGGTCGAGACGGACCAAATCCTGTACTCGGCCAAGTGCATCCCGGGCAACGACGCCAAGGTTATGGGCCTGATGAACCAGATTGCCCGCTGCGGCTCGAGCGTTGTCATGGGCAGCCAGGCGGGCCTGCACTGCAGCGGCCACGGGTACAACGAGGAGCAGCGGGAGGTCATCCGGCTGGTCAACCCGCAGCACTTCCTGCCCGTGCACGGCGAGTACACCTTCCTCCAGGCTCACGCGGGCCTTGCGCGCGAGTGCGGCGTGCAGCACACGAGCGTGATTCACGACGGGCAGCTCCTGGGCGTGTACAATCTCCGGAACCGCCGGGAGGTCTCGAGGAGCTCCGCGGCGCTGATGGGCGAGGCGAACCTGCGCTGCTTCTACAACGACGGAGGCAACGCGACGGGGGACAACGTCGAGCAGCGGCTGTCCGAGCGAATGCGCCTCGCGGATTCGGGCATCGTGATTGCGTCGGTGGAGATTGCGCACGTGACCCGAGGGAAGGCCAACGGGGGGAAGGGCCGCTGGCAGTGCGCAGTCGAGGTGCAGTGCCGCTGCATGTACACGCAGCGAGGGCAGCATGTACACCAGCTGCGCACAAAAATTGCGGACTCCGTGCAAAGGATGCTGGACCAGAACAGCAGTCGACAGCTTCCCGAGGGGGCGGCCGGGGAGATTGAACGTGCCGCGTCCAAAGCCGCCCGGGACTACGCGTACAAAGTGATGAAGAAGCGGCCGGACGTCTGCGTGTTTGTGCACCGCGTGGTCGACCTCTCGCGCGCGAGGCGCGGCGGGAATGCCAATGGGGGCGGCAACGCTTTTCCGAAGGACCGGGGAGCGATTCGGCAGCAACCTGACGGTGCGGGCGCGGGCGCGGGGAAGGATCAGCCTCCTCCTTCGGATGCCGTGAGCTACCCCTGATATTCTTTTCTCCTTTTTTTTTCGCATCTCTGTCTTCTGTTTCAACTTCATCTGTAAAGGGTATTGTGCGAACCAGAAGCCCCCAAAAGCCTTTCGACACGCCGTGGATTCCAGCGAGCGTCGTATTTTTTTTTCCAATTTGCTCAGCAGGTATCGTGACATCCCATCAATATATGAGAATAGTTTGCGTTCACTTGAGTGGATACGATAAAAAAACGCTGCTGGGAGAGGAGGAGAATGATTGACGGATGGATGGAGGAGAAAGGGGAGAGGGGGTAGAGTATTGGGCTGGACGACGATCGCGAAAGTGCTATGCGAAGGCCATGCCGTGCTTCCTCTGGCCCACGTAAACGCAGGCGCCGGCGAGGCTGCTCCCGAGAAAAATAGGATTAATATCAACAGTCCATATTGGACTGGTACAAGATATTAAACTTGTAAGAACAGATACTACACAAAGATCTTAGCCAAAAGGCCGAGAAAGGTGAAGTTCTGAACGCGCCGCTGCACGCCTTGTGCACAAGGCCCGGCGCCCGGCGCCAGCGGAATCGGCGTTGCGCCGCCGCACCGCGCTTTTCGCATATTGCCGCGATTCCGACACCGTGGGTGAGCTTGGTAAATTGCCGCACTCCCGCTGAAATACTCCCGGGCTCGGCTGCTCCAACTGCCACTCCACGGAGACATGTCGCGACAAGCGCCCATCATTGCACCGTCTCTTGCGCAACTCTCATGGGCTCATATTCGTCGCTTTTTTTTTCTAACTCTTTCAGAAGGAAGAAAGAACGTAAAAATTCGATACAGTGAATTTTCATATGTATACTTTATTTTATATACATATTTACTGTTAAATTTTATGTCAATCTTCAAATAAACCTTTCTGAAAAATTATCTGATTTTGCTTGTATAGAGGCCAATCATTGATGGGGGGGGGGGGGGGAGAAAGAGAGAGAGACAGGGAGAGAGAGACAGGGAGAGAGAGGGAAGGGGAACCGTCGCGATCATCAATCAGATCAGGAACTCTGAGAGAGGATGGAAGGCGAACGACCGTTTCCGTATCGTGGATGGACAGGGCCGCCCCGTAAAAGTACGGCCCCATCGCCATATCCTGATGCTACCGAATGGAAGCGGTATATACCCCAGAAGCCATGCGTGGCTGTCTGCGGCGCGCACCTCGCCGGCTTCCCCCTCCACCACCATCTCGGCATTGAAGCGAAGCTCATCGAAACCACTACGACGGCGCCCGAGTACCGGCTGTTCGCGCTCGATAAGAGCCGACCGGCGCTCGTGCATGTGGGGGACGGTGGTGTTGCGATCGATGTCGAGGTGTACGAGCTCTCTCGGGATGATCTCTGGTATCTACTCCGCTCCATCCCGACGCCCCTCGGCCTCGGGCGCGTCAAGTTGGCGGACGGCGAGTTCGTGGTTGGATTCATCTGCGCGCACGGTGGCGTGGACGCAGGAACGCATCAGGACATATCGAAACACGGCGGCTGGAAGGCCTTCAAGGCGATGACCGACGACGACTTTATGTGCTCGCGCACCGCGCTGGAGGTGATCATGCATTTGTTCTTTTCTCGTTGTCAACTTCAGTGTCAAATATGAGTCTGATGCAAGCGTCTGATGCGATGCGATGGTGTGAAATGACTAACATTGCATGTGGTACCCCTCCCATTGCAGGTGGTTGAGCTGCTCAAGGCGAAGCGCGTCACGCCAGAGCGGCTGATCGAGGTGGTGCGAAACAGGATCGACCGCGTGAACACCGAGGTGAATGCGGTTGTCACCACCTGTTTCGACCGCGCCCTCGAGAAGCTCGGCCAGCTGAGGTTGACGATGGCGCAGATGGAGTCCTTCCCGCCCGGTTTCCTGTACGGCATGCCCGTGCTCATCAAGGACACCAACTACGTCAAGGGCGTGCGCTTCTCACTCGGGTTCTACACGGAGGAGGAGGACGCGGCGCACGTCGCCAAGGCGGGTCTCACCGACTCGTGCCCGCTCGTGAGGCAGATCGAACGCATGGGCGGGCTGGTCGTGGGCAAGACGAATCTCTCCGAGTTCGCCGCGGGCGGCCATTCGTTCAACAACGTCTTCCCTATGTGTGTGAACCCGCACGACACTAGGATGAGCGCCGGTGGATCTAGCGGCGGCGCCGGCGCCGCGCTGGCTGCGAATATTTGCTGGCTCGCACAGGGCAGCGACCGCGGCGGGTCCGTTCGCCTCCCGGCCTCCTTCAATGGCGTCGTCGGCTTCCGGACGTCGCCCGGCGTGGTCATGCAGGCGAAGGCGTGCAACCCACATCCTTTCGGCCTCCACTCGATGAACGGGCCGATGGCGCGCACCGTGCTGGACTGCGCGCTCTTCCTAGACACGATGTGCCCCCCGGCGGCGTCGGTTGGTGCGCCGAGGCAGCTGCCGGGCTGGGAGCAGTACAGGGGAGGCCCGGCCCCGCGGCCGACGACCAGCTGGCTCGCGGCCGCGCTCGCAGGCCGTTACGAAAGGGTGAACCGCTTCAAAAAATACCACGTGGCCGTCTCGCAGCTCGGTGTTTCTTTCACGAGGTCGGAGGTGTATAAGAAAGTTTTCTATGCTGCCGAAGATCTCGCGGGCGACAGAGATATGGTGAAGCATATTGAGGAACCCTTCGACATCTCCCGTGCGAACGACATCTACACTATATTTCGCGCCGCGAACTTCATCGCAGCGTACGGCTCAATGCAGGACGATTCCGGCTCGGCGAAGCTCACGGTGGCGCAGAAGGCGAGGTTGAAGCCGGAGACCAAGTGGAACGCGCAGCTCGCGGAGCGACTCGAGGGTTTCGGCCACGACGATGACGGCGAACTGCTTGCGGTGAAGAAGGCGTATGAGGACGCGGCGCTGCTCCAGGAGGAGCTGGAGCGCTTCTTCGACAAGTACGACTGTCTCTGCTGCCCGGTGTCCAACGATGTGGCTTTCCCGGCGTCGTTGCGGTACCCGTGTCAGGTACGTCACTATCAGCGCGTTTTCTCACCCACCCCCACCGCCCCCCGAACGCATAGAGATAAAGAGAGAGAGAGAGAGAGAGAGAGAGAGAGAGTGGGACTGACGCTGCTCGATCGCATGATTCATGATTCCCTTGACTCCGCGCAGCCGGACTGGGAGGACGGGCAGGGCCGCGGCGGCGCCGGCGCGTGGTCGAGTACGTTCAATCGGGATCCCTTGGAACTGACAGTCACTTCACTCGCTCGAGAGGGTCCCCACCACTGTTGTGTGTGTCTCTATTGACAGGTTTGTCTTTTCCTCTCGATCGCCCTCCACGCGTTGAACAGTCCACAGCAGCATCATTAGCATGACCGGCTGCCCATCGATCGTCCTGCCGGTCGGCAAGGTCGACTATCTCCCGGTCGGAATGCAAATCGTGTGCAGGCGCGGAGACGACGAGAAGCTCCTCCGCATGGCGGCGTCTTTGGAGGAGAAACTGTGGGCGTATCAAGATTCACTTCCGATCAATCGCCATGACGGATGGATCGCGTCGGCAAAGCGGCCCAGCTGGGGATACGACTGGAAGGTACAAACTCTCCCTGTGGAATACCGACGCGGACGCATCGAGCCAGTGAAGCAGGATAAGGCCGATTCGTCGGCCCAGGTCGGCCCCACGACCGTGGAGGAGGTGGAGAAGATGCACGAGGCGGCCCAGGAGGGAACCGATGCGCGCCTCGCGCGATTCATGTTCGCTGCCATCTCGTCGTTGATACATAAACTGAAACGAATTGAATGGGATTGAATTGAATGCAGTCCTTGTATTGGATTCGTCTTGATTCAAGATGACGTCTTCCGCTCGGAACATACCAGGTTGGTCTGACCGAGCTTCCGCCGCCGTCTGATCTCATGAGATCTCATGAGAGCCGTTCTGGAGAATCATGAATTTTTATGAATATTTTATATATGTATCAAATACAAAATATAAGAGAAATGACATAAATTTCCACGTGATGACTAAATATTTTATACATATTGGTATATTCCTTAATTAATTATATATATGAAAAGACGAAATGTTTATGTATTTCCGCGCTCGCGCGCGCGCGCCGCAGAGGGAATCAGCACGGCGGCAAAACGAACCGTCGGCGATAATGGCGGAAAGTCACGGGCAACTTATCACCTTTCTCGGCCTTTTGGCTAAGATCTTTGTGTAGTATCTGTTCTTACAAGTTTAATATCTTGTACCAGTCCAATATGGACTGTTGATATTAATCCTATTTTTCTCGGGAGCAGCCTCGCCGGCGCCTGCGTTTACGTGGGCCAGAGGCAGCACGGATGGCCTTCGCATCGCACTCCGCGATCGTCGTCCAGCCCACCTACCTCCCCTCCTCTACCTCTATCTTCTCTCCTCTCGTCCTCACCCCGACACCCCCACGACTGCCACTGGCACATGAGCCCAGAGACAGAAACGTATCGTCTGCATGATCGGCCTTTGCCATGATGCCGATGTTACGGTTGTTTGCTTTTGAACTGAATGTGCAAACACGGTGGGAGGCGACAGCCGTCGCCGAGAGTGCGTGCACATCCCCAGGGCCTAGGTGGACCTCACTCGAGATTTGAGATATTGAGCCACGAAGTGCGGTGTTGTCGTGCGCGGCTTTGATGAGCTTTTTCTGGATGTCGTGATCGAGGATGGCGACACACCGCAAACACGTGTACACCTTTATCTCGGGATAAACACGAGACGCCCAGGGAAAAAAGAGAGGAAAAACTCAGACGAAATTAATATTTAAAAAGTATCAATAAATTTCAATTAAGAAAATAAATCGAAATACATTGTCTACATTTTTTACGATTTGAGGTTTTCTTCATTTTGTGTGGAGGTGAGGTGTGCGCGGGAAACTGAGAGACGCGGAGGGAGAGGGGGTGTCCACGCTGGACGACACCGGACGGGTCGCGCCCCGACGCCCTCGCATGTGTGTGCGCCATCAATGTCAGTGAGGCTTTTTCGGTTTTTTTTTTCTGTCTCTTTCTTGCTTCTTTCCCTCCCATACTTCCTCTCTCTTACTTTCACTCTCCCTTCCTCCGCATGTCTTCGCCCGGGAAGCCTCTCACAGATGACGCGAGCCCTTATCAGATGTCATATCCACCGCAGGCAAGGTACGGGGGCGGCGAGGGCGAATGGGACGGGACGGAAAAGCGAGGAGGATGGTCGCCTTTCTTACCTCACTCTTCCTCGCATTGGCAATACTGAGCGTGGTCGGACATGCACACGCGGAGACGGTTGGCATCGCGAGCAGGGAGACGGTTGGCGTCGCGAGCAGGGATTCGGTGGGCTTCGTTCAGCGTGAGGCCTTCGCGACGACAAGCGTCGATCGCGGATTCTTGGACGGTCGGCGCGAGTGCGGGGGCTGCGTAGCAACCTTTGAGGAGCTCCGGGTCGCGCTGAGCGGTCCGAGCGGGTTCGACCCGCTGCCGGTCGGTGACACGGTCGTCACACTGTGTCGCTCGACGAAGACGACGCCAATCGTGCTGGAACGGGGCATTTCAATCGACGGAGACGACTCGAATCTGTCCATTGAGTGCTGTGGGTCGCCCGCGTACGAGCCTTCGGACGAGCAGCCGCCGTTCACGCCTCGGTGGGCGCGCCGCATCGTGCCTCGAAGCCTCGGCCGAAAGTGCATCATCCAGCGGGCGGACGCCTTCTCTGGCCTGTCGTTCAGGGTCGATGAGGGCAGCGTGCAGATCAGCAGCATCGCCTTCCGCGAGGCCGAAAATCCGATCGATCCGAATTTCCCGTTCGGTGGGCCGGTCGTGGCTGCCGCGGGAAGTTTCCGAGACCTGGTTCTCTTTAACAGCGACTTCCATGACTTTTACGTCGTGGCTCCGCCGTTCGCGATCGGATCCTCCATCGGTGCGTTCTCTGTGACCAATTTCGTGGAGACCGTTCGCATCGAGTCGTGCACGTTCACCGGCATCATTGGAACGGTCGGGAGCGTTTCTGCGGTCAGTGTAGCCTCTGACACTCTCAGCGCTCTCGCGGTGGTCGACTCATCGTTCGTTGGGAACGGGCCGGGAATTGCCCTGGATGTCGAGAGCATCAGCGGTGCCCCCGTGACGCTGGAGAGGTCCGACTTCAGCTCGAACGAGTGCGCCATCCAGGTGCTGAGCCCCTTTGTGTCCGTGGTCACGGGGGCCGCGGATGTGACGCTGAATCGCTCGAGGATCCTTTCGAACGCATGCGGATCTCAGGCCGCGGTGTCCGTGCTCAACGCGAACGTGGCCGTAAACGACTCAGTCTTCACGGGGAACGAGGGAAACTTTACGGCCGCCGGCCTCGAGGTGAGATTCACAGACGGCCTTCTGGAGCGGTCCGACGTGACCATAAGAAACACCGACTTTCTGCGCAACGACGGCACCGTCAACGGCGCGGTGGCGTCTGCCGGAGCCGTGGTCGGCGGTGGCGCGGTCCTCGTCGAGTCTCGTAATCGGATCGTGTCCACTGTCACAGTCGAGCGCTGCAAGTTCATAAACAACGTGGGCTTCGATGGCGGCGCAATCGAGCTCCGCGCCGTGTCGGCAAATGTTTCATACAGCATGTTCGACGACAATGTGGCACTGCCGCTCGCGGACCGAGACATCGCCGGCAGCGGCGGCGCCATTAATCTGGACGCCTTTACAGATTCCAGGGTTACCCACAGCCTCTTCCGCTCCAACTCCGCCGCTTTTGTCGGCGGCGCCATCAGCGCGAATGGCGCGCTCGAGGTTGACGCCAGCTTCTTCCGGTCGAACACGGCGGGGGTGGACGGTGGCGCTATCTTCCTTCCCTGTACCGAAATCTCGGGGTCCTCGGACCCGGCGGTAATCGAGGAGGAGAACAGGTTCTTCCGCAACAATCCGAACGACGTGGCCGAGGCGTCTTGCCCTAGCTCGCCGCCACCGGCTCCTCCGCCGTCGCCACCACCGCCTGTTTTACAGCCGTCGCCGCCGCCGTCGCCGCCGCCATCGCCGCCGCCGCCATCATCGCCGCCGTCTCCTCCGCCGTCACCGCCGCCATCACCGCCACCGTCTCCTCCACCGTCACCGCCGCCATCACCGCCGCCATCACCGCCGCCATCTCCTCCACCGTCACCGCCGCCATCACCGCCGCCGTCACCGCCGCCATCACCGCCGCCGTCACCGCCGCCGTCACCGCCGCCGTCACCGCCGCCATCACCGCCGCCATCTCCACCACCGTCACCGCCGCCATCTCCTCCGCCATCTCCTCCGCCGTCACCGCCGCCACCGAGCCCTCCTCCCAATCCCCCTGGGACGCCGTCTCCGCCGTCGCCACCTCCGCCGCCACCACCATTGCCGCCATCTCCTCCACCGTCACCGCCGCCATCACCGCCGCCATCTCCTCCACCATCGCCACCGCCATCGCCGCCGCCATCTCCTCCACCATCGCCGCCGCCATCTCCTCCTCCATCGCCACCGCCGTCTCCTCCTCCATCGCCACCGCCATCTCCTCCTCCACCGCCACCGCCATCTCCTCCTCCGTCTCCTCCTCCATCTCCTCCTCCATCTCCTCCGCCATCGCCACCGCCATTGCCACCGCCATCGCCGCCCCAAAAATCGAGCGTGGATGTCGAGTTGGTGTCCTTACAGGTGTCGCGCTCGGACCAGGTTGTCCTGGAGGACGTGCCCGGTGTGTCGGATGGGGAGACGCTAACTGCCGTGCGCGAGTTTGTGCGCATCTTGAACAACGATAACCTCGTGAGCCTCTCTCCTGGGCTGGACCACTTGCAGAGCGTCGGCCTGAACTGCGTCGGATCTGCAGACACATGCGCCGGCTTCGACATCCAGAATAATCCGAGCCTCGAAAGCCTCCCGAGCTTCGACGAGCTGGTGTTCGTGAACTCGTCCCTCTCGGTGGTCTCGAATGACGATCTCGCCGCGATAGATGGCTTCGATTTTCTCGGCACGATCAGCGGCGCGTTGCGGATTCAGTCAAACAATGAACTCACTTCGGTTAAGGTACGACACGAAGTCTTTTCGTTTGTTTTCTGTTTTTTTTTTAAACGGGTGCATTATTCCGCAGACGAGGCTCGGGTCCCCTAGCTGTCACGGCATCTCGAGGAAAGTCGTCACACCAGTATTGACTGCCTCTTTCGCTCTGTCGCCATCAGGGTTTCAATTCGCTAGAGACCATCGGCGACCAGCCGGCCATCGTGGCCGGCGAGGAGATCAACTTCGTCAGGATCGGTGAGAACCCACAGCTGCGTTCCATCAACGGCTTCAGCATGCTGACCAACATCGCCGGGCTCGTGCTGATCGACCAGAACTTCCTCATCTCTCTCTCGGGCTTCGACATGCTTGAGCGCGTCGGGTCGCTCCAGCTCCTGATCAATCCGTTGCTGCTGGTGTTCCCCCTTTTCCCGGCGCTGAGTACCGTCGATGGGCGTCTCGTACTCTCCTTTAACGGCGTTCGTGACATCCCAGGCTTCAACAGCCTCACGACGGTGACCTTCGGCATCCAGATCGATCAGAATTTCTCCCTTGAGGACATCTCCGGCTTCGGCGGTCTCGTCTCGGAGTCCGGCTCTATCTCCATCACGAACAACGACAGCTTGTTGACCGTCACGGGCTTCGCTGCGCTCGAGGTCGTCTCCCAGCTAGTCATCAACGATAATGACGTCTTGACGAGTCTCCCGGGGGTACGTCCCACGCGTATCATCATATATGCGCGCACCGTGTGTGTGTGCATTCTATCGTCCGACTTCTAACGTGTGGCGCTCTGAACTTTCTCTCTCGTCTCCCCACAGCTCGCGGGCCTCAGGGAGGTTGAAGGCTTGCTCAGGATCACCGCAAATCAGGCGCTGACGGACCTCTCCTTCCTAAGTTCTCTTGAGACTGCTGGATCGTGCATCATCGACCCGGCCGAACTGCTCGCGAACGCGCCGGACAACGTGAAGCAGGCGTGCAGAGTCCTCTAGGGAAATAGAAGTCGCACTAGTATTATGCCGCGATTCTCAATACATTTCAAATATATTAGTAAAACATTATAGTGAAAAGAATAAATTTATCATTATCGATTTTTTATCATAGAAATAACACAAGAGGCGTTAGAAGTCGAAACGGCGGGAAAAGAACAGACGAGAGGGAGGGAGAGAGGGAGGGAGGGAGGGAGGGAGGGAGGGAGGGGGTTGATGACGTTGGGACCTGAAGCCGCGCCGCCGCCGCCGCAGGCACCGGGCAAGACGAATAACATGACCGGGGAAACCAAGCACCTCTCGGCCCTCGCGGCCTTCGAGGAGGAGCGGCGCGCGGCAGCCGTTCAGGTCGGGGAGTACGGAGCCCGGAACGTGGACCTGTCGTCGTACGACCCTGAGCTTGTGGCCGCGGCTGTGGGGATGGCAAGGGAAGAGGGGAACCGGTTCTTCAAGGCGAAGCAGTACGCGCAGGCCCTGGAGATGTACACGCAGGCAATAGCTGGGGTCCCCTCGTCGGAGTCGTCCCTCCTGGGCGCGCTCCTCAGCAACCGCTCCGCCTGCCACCTGCAGCTGGGCCGGCACGCGGACGCGCTCAACGACGCGCGCTGTTGCGCTGAGCTGCGCCCGGACTGGGCCAAGGCGTACTACCGGCTCGGAAACGCGCTGGCGGCGGGCGACAGGCTCGGCGACGCGGTGGCCGCCTTCCGGCGCGGCGCGGCGCTCGATCCGGACAGTGCGGACATGCGCCGGAGGCTCGGCGACACCGCGGCGGAGCTGGATGAGCACCGAGACAGGATGGTCGCCGAGGTGCGCTTCCAGCGGCGGGACCTCGTCCTGAAGCTGCGTGATGCGAGGGCTGAGGAGAATCGGCGCGCCGTGCTGAACCAGTTCAAGCAGGGCATGTCCGCGCCCGAGTGGGACGTCGAGGACTACGAGTGGCGCCCCACGTTCCTCCCCGCGATGCGGGCGCGGCCGCTCGAGACGGAGGACGTGGAACGGCTCCGGTCCGTGGCGGGATACGTCAACGCGATCGCGGAGCTAGAACAGCCGAAGCGGGCGCTGGCGGCGCTAGACGACGCGTGCCGCTGCGAGGCGTACCACGGGGCGGCACGTGCCATCCTCCCGAGTGCGCGGCACGTGCTCGTGCTCGACTCGGGCCCGGGCCTGCTCCCTCTGCTGGCCGCGGAGGCGGGCGAGGCGACGGTTAGCGTCGTCAGCAGAAGCGGGATTTTGCAGCGGATGGCGAGGCAGGCGATCGAGGGTAACCGATCTTCGTCCAACATGGGGTCATCGCTCCGGTTGTACGCTGCCCCATTCGATTCGCTCCGGGTCGGAGGCCCGGATGATCAAGACGAGGCCGCTGAGGAGGAGGAGGAAGAGGACGACGACGATCGAGATGATGCGGGGCTGCGGACCTGCCGCACCAACCGTCTGGTGTCGCGGGCGGATGCGATAGTGGTGGACGTCTTCGACCACACGGGCGTCGGCACGGGCATCCTCCGGCAGCTCGATCACGCGGCCAAGCACCTGCTCTGTGTCGGCGCTGTCGTGTGCCCCTCGCGTATGGTGCTCAAGGCGCAACTCGTTGAGTTTCGGCTGTCGGCTGTCTCGGTCCTCGACCTCAGCTCCATGAACGCGTACCGGTGGTACCCTGGCGCGGAGAGGGTCGACCTACGGACGATGCTGCACGAGACGGACCACGAGACGTACCGGGCCCTCTCTGAGCCCTTCGTCGTGGAGGACATTGACATGCAGTCGCGGGTGGACCGCGTGCTCGCGGGCGCCGTCCCTGACGCCTCCCCCACCTCCGCGTGGGAGCTGGACGCCGAGCTGGACGTCGAGGTGAACCGCATGGGGACCTGGAACGGCGTCGCGCTGTGGTTTGAGCTCGACCTGCCGGGGAACGAGACGCCACTGGAATCGACGATGCACCTGGACACGGGTAATCGCCAGAGCGGCTCCTTCGGCCAGGCGCTGTTCTACGTAGACGAGATTCCCGTTGATCCCGAGAGGCAGCGGCACGTGCCGCTTCGCGTGCAGCGCTATGGCGCGGGGCACATCGTCTTCACGCCTGATCCACCGTCGTGCCGCGCGCGGCACGCGCTCGTCCCGTCGTGGCACTACGACATGCTCCTGGACGGCAGCCGCAACGACGCGTACGAGAAGGCGCTCGGCAGGGCGGTGCGGATGAAGCGCGAGTTTAACCCGGGCAGGGAGCTCCTCACTGTCGACCTGGGTGCGGGCACCGGGATACTCTCGATGCTCGCGGCGCGCGCGGGCTCGCATCGGGTCGTCGGCGCGGAGCAGAGCGCGCACATGTGCGACGTCGGCGAGGAGTGCGAGGTGATGAACGGCTTCGCGCCCGCCTGCCTCTTGCTGAACCGCGACGCGCGGCGGATGGACACGAAGCCCAAGCCGGACGGCATGCCGCCGGACCTCGAGAGCAGGGCGGACATCCTGGTATTCGAGGTGTTCGACTCGGGGCTGATTGGCGAGGGCGTCCTTCACATCCTTGCCAACGCAATCGAAAGGCTGGCGGCGGAGGACGCGACTCTGCTCCCATGCGGCGCCACCGTGTACGCGCAGCCGATACAGATGCGCACTGGCAGCAGGCTCGGGCTGGACTTTGGCATGCTCAACCGGTGGCGCTGGCGGCCGGACTACGAGGGCGTCGACCTGCGGCAGCGCGGCTGCGACTGGGTGCCTTTGGCGCCACCGCGGGAGATATTTGCCTTCGACTTCTACGAGCGCGAGGCCAACATGCGGCCGGACAGGAGGCTGATCGAATTCACCGCGGAGAGGGACGGCATCGCGAACGCGATCGCGTTCTGGTTCGACCTACACCTCGACGCGGACACCACGCTCTCGACGAGCCCGCATGGCGCGGAGGGCTCCGGCTCCACCTGGCAGCAGTCGGTCCAGTACATAGAGGAGCTCAGGGTGGAGGAGGGCGCTGTGCTCCCGGTGTACGCGTCGCACGACACCTTCGGCGTCTCCTTCGCGGTGGACGGCACGGGCATCGACCGGTTCGCAATGCGCACTGGTGTGCCGGTCGTCGACCCCGTATGGAAGGCGCAGCACGATAAAATGCAGACGGCGAACGTGAGGCTCACGAGGGCGATGGCACAGAACCCGCTCGAATACCGACGTGTTGCACAGGCGGCCGTGTCCATTGCATCGCGTCCGGGCGACGTCGGCGTCGACCCGGGCGCGGCGTCGGACTACCTGAAGCGTATGATGTCCTGAGTGGGTCGGCGGTGGTGCGAGGGCGCCGGACGAGGTGTGTGTGTGTGTGTGTGTGTGTGTGTGTGTGTGTGTGTGCTTTTGGTCTGCAGACGGCAGTCTCAATTCCAAAAAATTATATGCATATGTACAATCACCGGAGATTACCGTTTCGCATCCCAATATGTACAATCTTCCCAAAACATTGCCGAAAACAAAGATTATCCGCCCCACGAAGACGACGCCCAACGCCCTTATCCCAACCTCGAAGAACGATGCAATGTGGTCTCAGTCGCGATGGAATGCGAACGATTTTTTTCGCTCGTTCTGATCTGGGGTTCCACCGAAGCAGGGCAAGCAGAGCGGTGCTCTCCCACCATTGGCCGAGAAGGAGGTGTCAACCGAGAGCGAGGTGGAACCCCGCCTCGACAGCGACTTGTCCTTCGTAAGCGTCGCCGCCTTGTGCAGCCTCACCACCTCCCGACGCTCCCAGTCCACCAGGAAGCCCTCCAGACGCTCCGGATCGCTCTGTGCCAGGTCCTCCCTCGTACAGATGCCCTCCAGGTAAAACAGCTTCATCGTCTCGCGGTCGCTTGCGAACCGCCTCTTCTTCAGCCAGATTGCGAACCGCCTGAGCTGGACCATCTGCACGGGTCCCGGCGGCCCGGTCGGCCTGCGTACCACGTCGCCGCCCCCCGGCCGAAGGATCTCCGGGTCGTTCATCAGCCTGTCAAGCGCCTGACGCGCGTAGGGCTGCCAGATGTCGACGGCGCTGATGTCGAGGTCGAATTGGTAGAACATACCTCGGAGCAGGAGGATGAACCGCACAATCATCCACATCTCGGAGTTGAACCCCACGTTCGTGTGCTTGATGAAATCCTCGTCCGGGTCGAAGGGGTTGACGGTCGCCTCGACGATGTACCTGGTGTCGAAAAAGATGTACGCGCTCTTGATGACAATTTCCGGGTCGGCATCCCCGTCCGTTGTGGCGTCAGTCATCTTCATGCCCGACGCGCTCATCGCCTCGATGATCGTCTCCTCGTCTCCCTCCGCGAGCATGTCCACGAGCTGCGCGACGAAGAGGACCGTCTCCGGTGGCAGCACCTTCGACTGCCCATAGTCCAGCAGCACGACGTCACCATTCTCGCGCAGCAACAGGTTCCCGGCGTGCGGATCCGCGTGGAAGACCCCGTCGATCATCATCATCCGCCCGTATGCGTCAAGCAGGCGCCGGAAGCCGCCCTCCACGAGCGGCAGCAGCTGCCGCTCGCTCTCGCTCAGCTCCACGCCCTTCTTCAGGAGCCTCGAGAAGGGCACGCCCTCCATGTACTCCATCACAATCATCCGCGGAGAGCACAGCTCGTACACCGGTCGCGGCACCAGAATCGTGTCGTGGCCGCCCTTCCTCAGGCTCTCGTTGATGCTCGTCATCAGGCTCACCTCGCGCTCAAAGTCAAATTCGAGCGGAATCTGGATGTACGACTCGTCCGCGATCGGCGTGATGTCGAATGGGAGGTACGGCCGGAGGAACCGCGCGATCTTCTTCATGTTGCGTAGGTCCGAGTAGATCAGCTCCTCCACGCCCAGCTTCTGGACCTTGAGCACCACATCCCTGATCTCGCCGTGCCGCAGCTGGGCGCGGTGCACCTGCGCGATTGACGCGGCGGCGATGGCGTCCGTATCGATTTCGCAAAAGACCGCATCCATCAGAGTCGTCGTCCCGGAACGCACCTCTCCCACGGCCTCCGACCAGCAGTCCTCTTCCTCCTCCCCACCCCCCTCCTCCGCCACCTGAGCGGCGCGGCGACCGACTGCCGACTCCTGCAGGTCTTTACTCACGGCGGGCTCAATCTCCTTCCACGGTGACGTTGGGTGCTGGTCGAAGAGCACGCTCAGCTTCTCCGTCCACTCCGGGGGCATGAATTCCGCCTTGCTCCCGAGGATCTGTGCGCTCTTCACGTAGTACCCGGACATCCGAACGCAGAGCTCGTACACCTTCTTGCCGCCCCAGACGTGCCGCCGGTGCCATATCGCGTCCCTTTCCGCCCTGTCCGCGATGAACTTCACCCTCTGCTTCGTCGTGACGTACGAGAAGAAGATGGGCAGGATCAGCTGCCATGACTCGATGACGCGGTATTTTATGGGGAAGAGCGGCTTCAGCACCATCGAAGCAACCCACGCGGCCACAATCTGCGATGCGAACGGACGGAAAGGCCCGCTGAGAAACAGGAGGGGCTTCGCGATGCGCGCCACGCCCGCGGACGGGCGCCCCGGGCGCGAGGAAGATCCGGCAACGGACGGGCCGCGCCGCAGCCGGAGCCCCGAGATGAGCCGGCGCGCGAACCGTTCGATCGCGGGCGCCTCGATATTCGAGGAAGAATTCCCATCGTCTTCTCTGGCATCCGTTTCATCCCCTGCGAGGAGCCTGTGAACCCGGCCCAGCTGCAGTATGGATGCAGCCTTGACGATGATCCCGCACGGGCCCGACTGCGACAGCAGCACCAGGATTGCGGTACCCTTCGCGGCTCCGACGCCCGTCGCCTGTGTGGCGCGCGGAAGATGCACAGCGGGGCATAAGAAAGCCGGGACACACCGTAAGTACGTCGCTTGTGCAAAACATATACGCCTCGTTTATTCCTCCGCCGCGCGCACCCGCGTCCCGAACCAGAGCATGAAAACGCGCGCGGGTCGAGAGGAATCATGAATCCGACAGACCGAGATGGACGAAAGTTCCACCAGCATCACAATTACCGTGCTTGACGTTCTCCTTGTCATTGTGTATCATCGTGTTGCTTACCTTGACGACGCCGACGAGTCTCCCAATCATGAGAATAACGACGACGACGACGACGACGACGACGACGTGTCGGCGCTCCCGCCCTCTCTCCCTGACGAAAACATGTGGCTGAAATTTTCTCTGCGGCCTCGCCCAGTGCAATTTGCAGTCGCGTCAGCTCAAGAAGTAACGCGCGCGCGAAGAACAAACTTCGAAGGACATCACGCAGAGGATCGGAAGAGAAATACCATGCAAACTCCCCAAGCCGGTCTCCTGACTCTTTCAGCCTGGAGAGCGCGGTCAACCTCGACGGCAATGTCTCCTTGAAAAGGATACTCACACCTCGCTCTGCTAGGTCTGGATCTGTCAGATCATTCTTGCCATTCAGCAGGAATGCTATGTCGTCGGAGAGCTCGTCGGCAGAGACTCCCCGCACATTTCCCGTGAACATGAGGTGGTGAGGCAGCAGTTTCTGCGAAGGCCCATTGCTCGTCTACATCATCTCCTGGTGCTGCTGTCGATCCATTGGTATGCTGAAATTCCCTGTCGGCTGCAATCGATCAAATGTGCGCCTCCTACTTCGAAATCTCCATGAACGAGTGCTCGATGGTGTGCGTCGATGGCCCGCCGGTCGGATGCTGCATGGGCGTAGACTCGCAGCGCAACACGCTGCCCGTGTGTTCATGGTGTGGCGGAATTGGATCGTTCTGGTCATGGGCACGCGACCAAACCAAAGAGTATCTGCCCTCTTTCTTCTTCTTCTTCTTCTTCTTCTTCTTCTTCTTCTTCTTCTTCTTCTTTCCCCCGATGTCCGGATGCAGTGGGGACTCTCCGAAGACTCAAACTTACATAATCACCGTTTGTACAGGTACTTACAAGGCGATCAGAGCCTGCATCCGCTTGATTACACCGAGCGCCGCGCGGGAGACCACCCTGTTCGTCGACGCGCGCAGACGCTCTCTCTCCTCCTCCGTCAGGCCGCCAACGACTCCCCACACCTCCGAGACGCGCTCGTCCAGCGCCGAGGGCGCAGACGCCGCAGGCTTGGGACCCACCGACGGGAGCTCGACGCCGAGGACACGTGAGAGCACCGAGAGCACGTTCGACGGAGCGAGGACTGAGTCCATGTCCGCACCGAGGATATCCTCCAGACCCTTCCGCATTGCAATCAGGTAGATCTCCTCCTCCCGCTGGAGAGGCGGCGCCACCGCTTCGACGACCGCCGACGCCGGCTCGAATACCGGCGTTACTGGAAAGGCGCTCAGCGCCGCCACCGGCGAGTCGATCGCCCCCAGGATCTCTGCGTCCTCCACCCCCTCGGGCAGCCTCGGCACCAGCAACGGCAAGGGCAGCTCTGCCGGCGCCGGCAGCAGACCGCGGAGGAGCGCCGGCGGCTGCGGCAGCGCGCGCGTGAGCGCGGAGCGGAGCGTCTGCCTTAGCTGCGACTGCACCGTCAGCGAGAGCAGCTTCTCCATCTCGTCCTCGAGGATGCCCCGGAGAGAGCTCGCGTCGTCGCTAAGAACGTATGATACGCTCTCTCCCAGTCCGACGTCGAGATTGTCGGCGTCGAGGTCGAGGAAAGCCGCCCGGCCGCTGTCCTGCGCGATCGCGCCCATGGCAGAATTGAGGATCCCGGACAGCCGCTGGCCGCGGAGCGACTCGCCACCACCGTAGAGGATGGAGTTGAGGGCGCGCTCCGACTCTGGGTTGTCCCCGTCCCTGACAATCTTCCTCGCGATCCACGGGTAGCTTTCCATCACTAGTTGATAGTCCGGGTCACCCATCAGCGCGAGGCCCTCGAGCGTGACGACCGCCCTCCCCAATAGCGCGAAGCTCGGCGGGATGGAGAAGGGCACCTGATTGAGCACCGTGAGCATATCCTGCGTCATCGCCTGGAAGCCACCGACGTTGCCCGAGAAGCCGGCGGTGCCGTCCATTCCGTATGTTTTTCGTATCTCGGCCTCGTATTTTTTGGCGCCGCCGCCCTTTATGTACGGCGTGAGCGCCTTGTCCATCAGCGGCACGACGACCGCGCGGTCGCAGTCCGTGGGCAGGATCTCGAGCTCGATGAAGTCGTCCACGAGCGCATCGAAATCGCGGTTCGCCAGGTGGATGATTGAGTTGATCATTGTATTCATCTCCGGCTCCGACACGGACGCCACGAGCCCGAAATCCAGGAGAGCGATGGTGCCCTTGCTCGCGTCGTCCATCTTCATCAGGTTGCCCGGGTGCGGATCGCCGTGGAAGAAGCCCACCTGCAGGAGCTGCGTGAGGAAGGCCTCCTGCCCGATGGAGATGAGCTTGCGGATCTCCTCCGGCTCGCACTCGCTCAGCTTGACGCCATCTACCCACTCCGTCACGAGGATGCGCCGGGTCGACAGCTCCTGATGCACGCGAGGCACGTACACGCCCGTGACTCCCTCTTCCACGAGCAGCTCCTTGAGACGCGTCTGGTTCCTGCCCTCGTTGGAGAAATCGAGCTCGGTGTAGAAGCCCACGGCCCACTGGTTGAGCAGCGATACGTAATCCGTTCGCTGCTGCGGCGCGAAGCGCTCGATGAGGCCCTGGTAAACCTCTGCGGCGCGACGGAGCACGTACAGGTCCTTGGACACCGTCTCGAGGCAACCGGGCCGCTGCACCTTGACAGCGACCGTCTCGCCAGTATCTGCACGCACGGCGCGATACACCTGCGCGAGGCTAGCGGCCGCGACGGGCTCCTCGGAGATGGAGCTGAACACCGCGCCGAGCGGGCGGCCGAGCTCCCGCTCGATCGTGTCGATAGCGACCCTCGTGTCGAAGGGCTTCACGGAGTCCTGCAGGATCGCGAGCTCCTCCAGCGCTGCGGGCGGCAGCACATCGGGGCGAACGGAGAGCACTTGCCCTAGCTTGATATACGTCGGGCCCAGCTCCTGCATTATAATCCGCGCGTCCCGTGCCAGCTCGGCGTCGTTCTCCTGGATCTTCGCGGCGCCACCGCGAATACCGAGCGCGGCGACCTTGGTCAGAAAAGGGACCGCTTGTCCCAGGAATTGCGCCCACCGCGCCTGCAGAGCGCCCTGCTCCTTGTCCCAGTACTTCTGAATGAGATCCTTGTTGTAAACGAGCGGTAGACCCACCTCGTCGACGGCCTTCCGCCGCTCGTCGCCTCCAGCCTCCGATTCGTCGAGGTCGCGGATGGCGATGAAGGTCCGCTCGCCATCGACGTCCGGTGCCTCGACACCGCGCATCCTCACCGCCTTGCTCACTTCTATCGCCGCGGCGGTCGCGACCGCAGTCGCAGACGCGGTCGCAGCCGAGTCAACGATCCCGCGCACACCATTGGCTCCCGTCTCCTTCGCCGTGCCTGCCTCCGCCACCGTCGCCGTCGCTCGCGGGCGCGCGCGCGCACCTTCGTCTCCCCGCCGCGTGCGCCCCCACCGCGACGTCCGCAGCGGCTGCTTCGTCCTCCGTGTCGCGATGCGCAGTCTCCGATTCATCTCACTCGTGCTACAACTCGTGCGCATCATCGTCCTCGCCTCCGTTGCCATGTGGCGCATCGACGTCATCCAGACGAAACGCCGCCACGTCGCCACGACAAATTTTCAGGCGCCGCGGCGGCCCATCTCAGCCACGGAATACGAATCGGATCTTCTTACCATACACATCATTCATTGCTTCCCGTTGCGTGCGTGCGTGCTTTGTGTTCATACTCAGAACACATTCTCCGTGGAAGTGAGACGCCGGTGAAGCAGCGAGGTGATCATGTCCGATTGTGAAAGACTCGTCGGGACACGTCCGGGGCCTCGATTGCCCGCGGAGAGGATACCACACGCGTGCAGATCTTTGGCCGCGTACCGGCTTTTACGTTGCTGCATTCATGTCAGGCGGACTTCGCCTCCCTCCGTCTGGAGTTCCAGCAAAGACAGGATCTGCATGCCCTTACATGTTATACATTGATTGATTATGCTACATAGTAGGTGCTCGCAGTCGGGCTCAGCGTCTCGTCATAACGCCAGGTCGATCGCCGCCTGGACGCCGCGCTTCTGCATCTGTTCAATGATCTTGTTCACGCCGCTGCAGACGTCCGCGATCACGGAGTCCCACTGCTCGTTCTCACTCGCGGCGTGCTTGCCAGGCTCCACCGCTGCGCCCATCTCGTCGCCGCTGAAGTATATCATGGCGTCCAGCTGGTCGATGGTGCCCGTCATCCGCCCCTCCACGATCATTCTCGCCGCGACGCGCTCAGCCTTCTGGCCCTCGACGCCCAGCAGTGTCCCGAGCTCCTCCAGTCCGATATTGTTGTACACCTTGGAGCAGCTAAGCATATTGTGCTCAACCATCGCGCGCTGCAGCACGGTCGATCCGTCGGCGGTCACCGCGAGGTGGTGCGGCTTGAGAGTGCTGGCGAAGGAGTCTATGTCGGCTATCAGGAGGATGCGTTCCATGTACACCTTCTGCAGAATCGGATACAGCGTGTTCAGCTGCTGGCACCGTTCGTCCTTGTACAGGGTGGCGAGCATCCGCGACCGCTGCGGGCCCGCCGCCGCGAGCAGCGTGCAGGAAACTGCGCAGCTGAGCGCAACCTTGATGTCCGCGGCATCGATCTTCATGCCGTCGCCCGGCGCACCGGCTGCGCCCCCCCCATCGACCACGGCGACGCCGCTTTCGATCTGGCTGATCTCGTAGTACCGCACCGCCGCCTCGAGGAATTTCCGTTTCGAGTCGAGGATGCGCGCGTAGCACACCTTGAACTGCAATTTGACGCCCTCGTCCTTGCAGGCGTCCACCATGAAGGAGGCCTTCTTTATGAAGGAGTCTGCGCCAACGCTGTCATCGTCCTCCAGGTAGAGCATGGCTGTGCGCACGCAGATTTTCAGCTTGTACTCCTCGCTCAGCTGGCGCACTCCCGAGTCGAGGTCGATGCCCGCGAGCACGATGGCGGCCTCGCTGAGCCTGCCCTGTCTCTCGAGAACGTCAGCGAGGGACTCGCGAATCGTTGCGCTCTGCTCCTCGAAGGATACCGCTCGCGGGGCCACCTTCGCGAGCGCGTGCCGCGCCACCAGCACGTGCGTGTCGTCGGCGACGCCTTCGAGCGTCGCCGGCAGCAGAGATAGGACCTTACGGGACACAGCTAGCGGCGTGGTGTCCACGAGCACTGTGCGTTCGGGCAGCGTGTGCGTGTCGCGGGCGGATGGTGGCCGTGAAAAGGGAAGCGGGATGCATTTTTTTCACGCGAAGCGTCAGGGTCGAGTGCCCGGCAACTAATAGCTCACTCGCGATGGTGCACAATCCCACACGGGCGAGAATTCTCTGGACGTGATCGCTGAATCCCACACGCGCCCAAGTACCGGACGTACCTTCGTCGAGAATCCTGCAGAGTTCCTGTTCGTTGCCGTCACAGGCCGCCGCGATCATTTGGCTCCCGAACTCGCTGTTCGTCGACGGGCCTGCCGACGCACCCTCGGCCATGTTGACGCCAGCCCTTCCTCCTTCCCAATCCGAACGCAAATCGATACCTCCTTCAACCCCGCACGCCCCGTCCTCACGAATCACTCTCGCACCGCCTCCCCCCGACGATGCGGCGCGTGACGCTGAGGACGCGAGTGCGCGCGCCTCCCTCTCTCCGCGATTTCGATTTTTTTGTTTGTTTCTCTGTGACTGTGTGTGTGTGCTCATTTCGTTCGTGTGACTTTTATTACAGCAATAGTCGACGGGAGGATCGATTCCATCGCCTCCACGCTCATGCCGACATGACACATGACGTGACGCATGGGCCTCTCCGTCGCGCGAGCAGCCTAGTGCTTGTGATCGTGGCCCTTGTCGCTGGACGCTGGGAACGCGGCAGACATGGCAAACTCAACGGCGCTGTAGGCGATGAAAGCCGCGGTTCCCAGCGCGAGCCCGGGAACCATATGCCGGTAGCCTGGATGCATGAGCAGGCAAAGAAGACACACGAAGCAGCAGCGTGAGGATGGGCGGCGGCATGATCGAGCGCGCGCGTGGACGGTTGGATCAATCCACCCGCCGCGCCCGGCGAGCCAGGAGGGGGCACGCGCATAGCTTTCCCGCACGCTGGTGATACATGACGGCGCATGGTCGTACCATAGTTCAGTCCCGGATGATTCCTCCATAAATCATGTTTCTCGAAGACCATGGTGCGGTGCTGTGGTCTTCGTCCGTCTCCCGTCGGCGGCAGAGACAGGAACGCACGAGAGCGCGCGCGCCTCTCTCTCTCTCTCTCTTTCTCTCTCTCTCTCTCTCTCTTTCTCTCTCTCTCTCTCTCTTTCTCTCTCTCTCTCTCTCTCTCTCTCTCTCTCTCTCACCCTTTTAGCTGGTTCCCATAAATATCCAATTAAATCATATAAAGTACTTTTTACTCATATTTTTCAATACAAATATTTCAATTTATGAAATATAAATATTAAATAATCACTCAAAGTCTATAAAATAAACTTTATAAATATAATTATAAATGTGTAAATGAAATATTTTGAGAACATATATTATTTTTTAGAGTGAAGAAAAACAAGGAAAGGAGACAGACCGAAACGGAGGGAGAAGGAGAGGGAGAGGGAGAGGGAGAGGGGGAGAGGGAGACAGGGAGGGAGGGAGGGAGGGAGAGAGAGAGGGAGAGTCGTTCCGTGGACCACACAGGGTGCGTGTGGACGCAGTTCGGTCTTCGTGTGTGCTCTCGTGTGTGGGTTGGAAGAAGGGGGTGCGTTGGAAGAAGTGGTTGGGGCGGTATAGTCGCGCTCGGTGTTGTTGGAATTGGTGAAGGCGGTGGAGGGGAGTTTCTTGTCGCTGGGGGCTGTTGTTCTCTGCGCCTGCGTCACAGTCGAGTGACCGCTGCCCTGGAAGCTTGTGAGCGCGGGTGCGTGATTGTGTAGCCGCTTGTTGCTGACGTGGGTAAAGAAGCGGAAGAAAGGCGGCCAGAAGGAAGCGGGTCTGCGAGAAACACCTAGTGCGGAGGTGACAAAACTGGGAATAATCGTAACGCGCCGATAGAAACGAGAGAGGGGAGATGGGCGCGTACCTATCATCACCCATTGTGGACAAGGTACGAAGGAAGCTGTGCAAACTATTTAAATGTAAAGGTCCATCTGCGTCGAAGGGCCCCGGGTGTCGACGGGTGGCGGTGATGGTGATCGGGCGCGGTTCCGTGGAGGCAGTACCATGAGGCTGCGATCTCAGCCCCTGTGTGCCCAAGTGCGGACCCCACACACGAGCATGAACACGGAGCGAAGGCGACGCATAGAGCAGCATATTGAAGATCCAAATCGTTTCTGTCCGTAATTTACACACATGCGCGCGCGCACTGCCACTGACGGCCCCGATGACGTCGTCGGCGACCAGGAAACTGACGACGGCGAGAATGCGCATTATGAGTACGGCCTCGCGGCCATGCAGGGCTGGAGGACTGAGATGGAGGACGCGCACATAGCGAACATCAGCCTGGATGAGCAGAGCAGCGCGCTCTTCGGCGTGTACGACGGCCATGGAGGGAAGGAGGTGGCCAAATTCGTGGCGCGTCACTTGGCCGAAGAGCTCGTCAAGCTGCCGTCGTATTCGGAGAACAAACAGGGCGAGGCGCTGCAGGAGTCGTACTTGCGAATAGATGACATGCTGTTGAAAGAAGAGAATAGGCAGGAGCTCATGGAGTTGGCGGCGCCGGAGAATCAAGCGGATCCTTCGGGTTCCGGCTATCGCACAAAGTCGATTTTCGAGGATGAGAGCATCAAGCGGCGTCTCAAGGTGGCGGTGCGGGCGCGCGCAAGGATGAACGGCGGCGGGGCCGCTGCCGGCAACGGCACTGAAGAAGACGACTACCAGCTTCCGGGCACGACCGCGGGGTGCACGGCCGTGACGGCGTTCGTCCGCGGGGATAATCTTATCGTCGCGAACAGCGGCGACAGCAGGGGCGTGCTGTGCCGGCACGGACGGGGCCTAGCTCTGAGTATCGACCACAAGCCGACGGACGAGCCCGAGAACCGCAGGATCACGCGCGCGGGCGGGTATGTGGTGGATGGGCGCATCAACGGCAGCCTTAACCTGTCGCGTGCGATCGGCGACCTCGAGTACAAGGAGTCGAAGACTTTGCCGCCACAGGAACAGATCGTGACCGCGTGGCCGGACGTGAAACAAGTCAAGCTCGAGAAGGGCGACGAGTTCATGATCCTCGCATGCGATGGTATCTGGGACGTGCTCTCGAACCAGCAAGCGTGCGACTTTGTGAAGATGCATCTCGAACGGAGCCCGCGCCCGAGTCTCGGGAGGATCGCCTGCGACATGTGCGACCACTGCCTGGCGAAGGACACGAACAACAAGGGAATTGGGTGTGACAACATGAGTGTGGTCATTGTACGATTTAAGCAACTCTGAGACGCCGCATGAGTTTGTACCATTAGTATAAACACGTTGTGTGTATGGGCGTGTGGCGGACCGGATACCTTTTATTACCTTTTGGCAATATTCTTGAGAGAGAGGGAGGTGGGGAGAGAGACGCGCGAGGTTGTGAATTGATTCGGCGTGTAAAAATCAAAACGCAAGGCGCGGGCTTCCATCTCTCTTCTTCTTCCTGTTTACATCAAGGCCCACCTCACGGGCGCGTTACACCTAATGGGGTTTCTGATCGATCCATTTACAATCGATGACACGGTAGGAGAAGGCCCCGCAGCAGCATGCGGCCTCCATCTCTATGCGTGAGCAATGCCCCTCCATTTCGGTATCGAGATCGTCACGAGCGCAGGGGCAGCGGTATCCAATCTGGCAGAAGCCCCATATGCACAGCCTCCTCCCACAGTGCTAGCGGCACCTGGTACGTCTCAATCCACTGGCAGCACTCTTCCAGTTCCGCCGGCCGCCGCACCCCCACGGCAACTTTCGAGACGGCGCTCGGCAGTAGCGCGAATGCGAGCGCGACGGCCGGAAGCGGCAGCGCGTACTTGTGGCAGAGCTCCGACCACCTTCGCGTGCTCTCAATTTTGTCCGCGGGTGCCTTTGCATACTTGTACTTGTCGTGCCCGACAAGCAGGCCGCTCGCAAAGACGCCAGCCAGGTGTACCTTGATTTCCTGCTCCTCGCACACATGCAGCACCTCCAGCCCCTCGCGCGATGCATCGAGCAGGTTCCAGCACCCGGCCATCATCACAGAGTCGAAAGTTCCCTTCTTCGCGCGCCGTATCATTTTGAGAATCACACCCGCATCGTTCATGCCGATACTCACATCCTCGACAAGGCCTCGGTCGCGCAGCTCGCGCAGCCGGGTAACGCAGCCGTTCGACTCCGAACACGCCTCCTTCAGCCGACTACCGGTGTCGGCGTCGTGAACGCGGAGTCCCACAACCCGTCCGCTGCCGCCGCTGTTATCACCCAACCCAAGCCTTTCGAGGGAGTCGGCGTACGATCGCTCGCAGCCCGCCGCGGTGTAGTCGAGCACGGGCACCGCATCTGCCGGGGACTCCGGGAAAACAGTGGTCCGGGATCCCGGGAGGTTATCGCGCTCCACACGCCTCTTCTGCTCCCGCATGGCAGTCTGCCCCTCCTCGTTCCTCAGAATGAGCCGACCTACCTTGGTGTACACGCGAACGCCCAGGTCCCCCTCTTGGGCGGCGGCGCCTCTGATAGCTTCGCCCAACCTGGTCTCCGAGAGTCCGAGGCCATAGTGTGGTGCCGTGTCGAAGTCGCGGATGCCGAGTCCGAGCGCGCACTGCACGACGCCCAACGCGGCGTCCTCCCTCTCAAGCGGCGAGTAGATGCCGGCGAGTGGGGAACACCCCACAATCACCACGCTCGATGCCCTCATCCGCTTGGCGTTACGCGAGAGGTCATCGTCGCGCAGGTCTCGGAGCGTGTCTCTCGTTAGCGGCACGGAGTCGTCAATGCCGAGCAGGCCCAGTCGGATACCGATCTGCGGGGGCCGGAACGCAAAAGGATTGATCCGACGAAGCGTCCGCCGAAGGGGCCGCACAATGTACTCGTTGTACAACGAGGTGCTTTGGAGCTTTCGTATAAGAATGAGTAATACGAGCCCGAGAATATGGTCGAAGCAAGCTTCTCTTCTCTTTGCCGCCCGGATCTTCTTTAATTTTCTCTCATGCAAGATGGCTTGAATCGCCTGGCGCCTTGTCTTGTACACCGGGCGCTTCTTCGGGACGGGCTTCGCCTGGCGCTTCTTGGGGACGGCAATCTTCCGTCGCACCCTCTCCTCCGGAAAATGCTTTTCGTACCTCTCCGGGGCGGGCACATTCCCTTGCATCAATCCGGGGTACTTCGATAAAGTCTCGCCCACGTTTATGATACTCTCTTCATAAGCCAACGCCTCCGGATCCGTGTCTTCGCCGCCCGGCCTGTTGTCGATAACACTCACATAGTTGTCGTCGTCCCCGCCTGTGATGTCGATCCCCCCGTGCTCCTTGTCCGCGTCCAGGACCCAGCGCCCGTACCGCTGCGTGATTCGGCCCTGCTTCTGCCACCTCTCGAAGTCCAGCCTATCCACCTCGGCCAAACGCTCCTCCCACTGCTGCCTGATCGCAATCTGAACATCACACAAGCGCTGTTTCTCCTCCAGCGACGTTTTATCGTCCACACGTTCAACTTCCCGCAGCCACGCTTGATGAGCGTCTATTAAGCGCTGCTTCTCTTCAAGCAACGGCTCTTCGTCATCATCATCATCCAATGGAGGCGCATTCGTGCCTGCCGCTTCCGTTCCTCCTCCCGCGCCTGCCGTTTCCGTTCCCCCTACAGTTCCTGCTTCCACCTCCGCTTCCGCTTCCGCTTCCGCTTCCGCTTCCGCTTCCGCTTCCGCTTCCGCTTCCGCTTCCGCTTCCATTTCCACCTCCGCAGTCGCAGTCGCCGGCTCCTTTTTCATGCTCAGAGCGGATCAGATCGATCGCAACCCTCTCGCTGTCTCCCTCCCTCCCTCCCTGTCTCTCTCTCCGTCTCTCTCTCTCTCTCTCTCTTATCTCTCCCTCTCCGTGCCTGTCTTTTATCCGGTCCACACCCTCCAAGATCTTATTTGTATGGAGGGGGGCAAAGAGCCGCGGCAAACTGCCCCTCGCCATGTTCTTATTTATTCAGAAAATCAATCTCTAAACTACCGTATCCCAGGGATACTCGGGTTAGTTTAGACCCTCGATTCGAAAGTTTCGAAAATGCAAAGCAAATGCAAGGCCTTGGCAAGAAGGGTCTTGCACTTCCTTGAAATAATATGAAAATGAAGGACAATTACGATAATAATGTAATAGTAATAAAACTGATTCCAAACAAAACGCCCAGAAAAGCACAGCGCGAGTCACCAGGGAGTCAGAGGCGGGAGAGGGAGAGACACAGAGACAGAGACAGGGACAGAGGGAGAGGGAGACACGTGACGAGCAAGACTGTCGTCAGACCACCCGGCGGCTACTGAGCCCGAGGAGGTTCTCAAAGGATAAGGCAGAATTCTGTCTTTCATCCTCCTACTCCCGCAATCCTTTCGACTCCTCGGCGTGAGACCTGAGGCGAACGAGCAGGACGGCTGGTGCTTGTGCCGGCTGTATCAGTCCACATTTCACACAGAGACAGAGAGGGAGGGAGGGAGAGAGAGGGTCTGCGCGAGTAATTGCTTCTTCAGTCATTAGAATCGAAAACAGGCTTTGACGATTGGGAGACTGACAGCGCTGGCATTATGTCGGGTACGTCGGCACCGGCAGCATCGACTTCCGGGAAAGATGTCTTCCAGAAGAGGATGGGATACACACCGACCCTCGAGAAGCAGAGACGCGAGAGCGAGAGCATGGGCACGGGCACGGGTCAGCCGTCGCGGAAGTCAACAGGCAAAATGTTGAAGCCTCTAGAGCGCCCCAGTTCTACGAGCACGAAAAGCAAAAACACGGAAAGCGCATCGTCTGGACAAGGGGTTCCTGCCGCGCAGGAGCACACGGCGATCGATATGCCGTCATCTACGGAAAGGGACGGCCTGGACGCGTTGGAGCCGAGAGAGTCATACGTCCCGAGGAGGGACAGCAATATCAATTTCGTCAAGCCCTCAGACACTGTGTACACCGAGGATGATGCTGACGACGACGATGATTTCGTGCACTTGCAAAAGAAAAAAGCAAGCGCACCGGTGGTACGCGATTCCGCGGTCGGGTTGATTTGGAACAGTGACGGGCAACAGCTCGGTGTTATCACAGGTACGCAATGTGAAACGAAATATGGATCGAAACGACGTCGCGCACCTCACCTCGCCTCGCCGCGTATGCATGCGCCATCGAGAACGGAGAGTCTCACGCGCATGTGTTTCCATCTGGTCATGTTTTGCACAGATTACACGAATCTTTCGGCTTCGAGTTTGTTCAAGTCTTCGGCCGCGACGTCGAAGCAAGTCAGAGCGCAACGGAAGAAGATGAAGACTGCGAAGGTGACAGCGATACAAGCCCCGGAGAAGTCGCCGGCACCACCAGCACCGCCTGCTCAGGCATGGGACGTCTTCGCCGGCTACTTCTCAAAAGATCAATACATTGTTTTAACGATCTTCATTCTCGCGCTGACTGTGCTAATTGAGACGACGGTGATTGCATTTCTGTCTCTGAAGAGCTCGTAGGCGATGTAAGGTACAGTGCAGCTTATCAGCATGAGGCCAATTGCGAGCGACGCCAACGCGTGTTTGACATGCCGACAACCCTCCGAACATCTGCCGAAGATTGTCTTCGCCGATCCTCCCTCCCTCTGCGCCGTCTCTAATTTGAATCTTAGACATGACTTTCGTTTCTGACTGGTCGTCTTGGAGGAGAGAAGCGCCAAGGAGCAAGGAGGAGGACGGCGGATCGTTGGACGGCATGTCGTGGCCCCGTGATGGAGCCACAGGACGCCGGGGCTCCTCCTCTTTCACATACGTGCCATCACTGAGCGCCATCGATCAACTGTGCTCGCTATCCATATCTGCGATACGTCAGCCGCAGCAGAAGCCAGCCGTCGTGCAGTGCGCGCGGCCCCGCAGGGAGCCGCAACGGCAACATCACATACAGTATCAGCACCACCAATACCAGCGAGCGGCGACAAAAAGGCAACCGCCGACGAGTACAACTTCAGATGTCGGCTCTGCATCCCGAGAGGGAAGGAGCGTACCCCGCGTGCAGAGCGGACGGCTTCGAAACACGCCCGGAACTGCTCCAACAACATCTACCGTGGGCTGCCGTCGACAGCGGGCCGCGGACGACGAGTCGTCCATCTCGAGTAGCACGACGACGGCAGAGAGGGCGTCAGCGGAGCGCACACGCATACCAGCTGTTCCCAAACGACCTGCGGAAGCAGGGAGCAAGGCAATTGAAGCCAAGGGGGAGGAGGAAACAGAGGAGAATGTAGAGGATAATTTTGACGTCAGTGCAGACGAAGAGGATGATGCCATCGAGGACGACGACAGCGTTGAGGAGGAGAATGAAGTGGATGAGGATGAGGATGAGATGCAGGAGGATAATTTGGCCGCCGACCGTAACGACGGGATGCATGGCGCCACGCGACAGTCAGAAGCGTCAACGAGTCGTACCGCTCGCATTTGCTTGATACAATCCACTGGCACTGTCTCCTTCAACCATGTCGTCCAAGAGTATGAGCCGGGGACATCGGTGGCGACATCGGAAGAGGTTGACGGCTACAGCGCCACCCCAAGGCCGAACGCAAACGCGAGGGTCCACAAGCTGATACCTTGCAAGATGAAAATGTACCTGAAGATTACTGGCATCTGCTCGAATGCTGTCAAGTCCGCCTTCAAGCTTTCGGGGTTTCGGCGGACGCAAGGCGACGGTACGACTGTGGCGTAGCGTTCTCGCGCAGCACAATCACAACAGCTGCACATCGCAAATGTCCACACATGTATGCTGTGTATCACGTCTGCTTGTGATGGCGCGTCTCGGGCCATGAAAGGGCTCCTTACCGCGTTCCATCGTCGTCCTCATCTCGTCCACAATCGTCGTCCACACATACACACACACACGCTCGCTCGCTCGCTCGCGCACCACATAGGTTTCAACGTTCTCTGGAGCCAGGCGATGAAGCCCGAGCAGTACAAGGAGTTGAACATGTACCAGCGCACGAACCACTTCCCGGGCACGTGGGAGCTTGGTCGCAAAGACAAGCTCTGCCGGAACATCAATCGCATGCGCAGACGGCTGCAGGCGTTGAGCAAATCGTCGAGTCAGTGCCCCGCGGGCATGGACAAGGCGTTCCTCCGCTCCGAAATCATCCCGAGAAGCTTCCTGCTCCCAGGTGAATACGACGAGTGGAGGACGGACGCGCAGATGTACCCGGACACTTTTTACATATCGAAACCTGTCTGCCTGTCACGCGGCCGCGGCATACACATGGTTCGCAACATCGCCGACGTTAGCAGGACCAAACCGGTACTGATCCAGCGTTACATAAAGAATCCGCTGCTGCTATCGAATCGGAAGAAGTTCGACATCCGCATCTACGTGTTTGTCACGAGCATGGATCCGCTGAAGGTGTACATATATGATGAGGGCGTCGTGCGATTCGCCACGCGCGAATACAACAGCGACGCAAAGTCTCTCAAGCAGAAAGACGTGCACCTCACGAACTACAGCATCAACGTGAAGAAGAAGGGCTTCGTTGAGCCCACCGCGGACGACGAGGATTGTGGCGGGGACGGGAGTAAGTGGACGTTGTCTGCGTTGCGTCGGCACCTGCATCAACACCACCGCGACCGCTGCGACTTTGGGAGCATATGGCGCGGCATCAAGGACATCGTCGTGAGAACAATGATCAGCGTGGAGTCGAGCATGAATACGCTCATCCAACCGAACCTGCAGCACCGGAGCGTGTGCTTCGAGCTTTTTGGATTCGATATCGTCCTCGACGACGCGTACAGGCCGTGGCTACTCGAGGTGAACACATCGCCCGCTCTGCAAACGCCGACTCTCCTCGATAAGCGGATCAAATACCCGCTTGCCACCAACATGCTCGAGCTCGCAGGCATACTTCCCTACAGCAGGACTGAGTTTAGGAGGACGCAGGCGGAGGAGAGGAGGGCCCGCCTTCTTGGCATCGGGCAGAAGGGATCGCTGCTGCACGCATCGTCGCTGCAGTCTACCGCCCCGAGCGCATCGTTGCCATCACTTTCCTCATCCTCCTCCTCGGCTAAGGAACGACCACTAACCGCAGGCTCCAAGAGACGTGCGGGAGACATCCGCTCGCTGGACTCTGTTGATTTTCGCAAGATCCAGCCCGAAGACCTGCCCGAGGTGATCCAGGAGAGCGAGGCAGAGCTCAGGCGATGCGGACGCTTCGAGCGCGTGTACCCACCGACGGCGACGGGGCCAGACGATGTGGCTGCAGACTTTTACGACATCTTCTTCGACAGCAGTCGGTACAACAACGCGCTCTTGATCAAATATGAAAAGTACAAGCGCGCGAAAATCAGGGCTGCAACGAGGCGCATGGGCAGAACGAAAGTCCAGGAGGGACATGCATCGCTGCGGTAGTTGCTGCTATGATACAAGGATGGTCGTCACGAAAGACAGAGCTCTTTTACTTGTAAAACATACTCGGGAAGCAAAATACATAAAATATCACTGAGTCTGTACCATCATGATATTTTAACACCACCCAACCTCTTTACGATTTCCCATCGTTCCCACCTTCAGGCCGAGCCTCAGCAGCGCTAGGGTCAACGCCGAGAAGCTTCGCGAAGGACTGCATCGACGACCCCACGCCATTATTTCCAGTGACGTCGACGACATTTGCAGACTGATTAATCTCGTTGATGAACTTGGAAAATGATTCGCCGGTCTTCGTTTTGGGATAATCACGCGTCCCGTCTGATGCATCCCCTCCCTTCTGGGCGGCCAGCGCCCCCGTGGCTTTCGGTTCCGCATCGGAATTGTCATTGCCTGTTCGACTCCCACCATCCTTGCCGGCTCTTCTCAATGTCTGCTGCTGCCGCTGCTGCGGAGGCATGCCCTTCTTGTCGCCCTTACCTTTAGGTCCCGTGCTTACAGAATCTTTCGGCTTCTCTTTCTTCTTCGTCGATTGTTTGCTATGTTTCCCGCCTTTCTCCTTCTTCGCCACATCCTTCGTCGCGCTGTCGCGCACATTCGACGCAATTGTGTTGCGGTTCGCGATGGTCGCGGCCTCCGCCGCGCGCCGTGGCGGCGGCGGCGCACCAAGGTTCGCTAGGTCGTGTATCACGGGCGGGTTGCCGAGGTACGGCATCGAAATCCGCTTCGCCTCGGACAATCTCATCTTCATCTTCTGGCGCATCCGCTTCTTTCGGATCGGCTCGAGCTGCTTCAGCTTCTGGAATCTGTAGTAGAACTGAACGCAGTCGCCCGTGTCCCTGTGCTCGAGGAACGTCGAGATCTTGCGAAAGTCTTTCGGGTACTCCAGGTATTTCTCGATGAATACCTCCGTCTCCTCTGCAGTCCATGGACGCACAACTCTATCTCGCTCTAGGTCCGCGACGGGGTCCGTGCGGAGGCCGTTTCGAGACGGGAAGATGACTGTACGCTTCTCGGCCTCGGTGAGCATGTCCGGAATCTTGATGAGTTTCTTCAAGTACTCCACCTGAGCGAGGTGCTCGATGCACTCCTCCAATTCCTGTTCGCTGCGCACGATGCCGCTCATGCTCGGGCCAAGGCGCGAGGACGACCGCAGTGGTGTGCGCTCAATCTTCGCGCCGCCCTTGCCACCGACCGCGTCTTGCCCGCCCTTCCCGCCTCCTCTGCCATCCTTCTCATGAGCGCCCTTATGGAATTTACCGCTCAGCCACAGGCTCCACTCGCGATGCAGCTTGACGTACTCCCCGGCCAGCTCGCGCTTGTGCTCCTGCTCCTTGCACATCCGTTCCTTCAGTGCCTCCTGGACTTTCGTCCCAAAGCGACTGTGGGAACGAACATTGTCGTGGAAAGTCTGGAGTTGCGACGGGCACAAGTACAATGCGTGCTCGGGCTGGATCAGCCTGCAGTTGCCGCCCTTCTTCGCGACGGCCAGAAGCTGTTCCGCGTACGGACTGCCACACATCTCGAGCATCTTGATCGGCAGCTCGAGCTGCGGCAACGCACTGTTGGCGATGTCCGCCTTCTCCATGTTTGCGTGGTAGAGCGACAGCAGGTGGTGTTCGCGACTGATTTGATCCGGATCGATCAGCTGTCCCTTGTCATCTACCATCGGGTAGACGCTGCGGTCGAACCGCCGCACCGCTGCCTTGCTTGACGGGTTCGTCCTGGACTTGAGCTTCCCGCTAAGACGGGTGAGCACGCGCAGGCGATCCTTCTTCGTGAGACTGCCAAGCGGTATGCCGATGTCCTGCACCTGCTTCAGTTTGGCAGTCACGAACGAGATGTCTGGCAGCTCCCGGATCGCGTTGACGAGCTCTGAGACCTCCACCTCGAGGAGAGACTCGATTCGAGAGATGTCGTCCTGGAGCATCTTCAGCGATTTCGACTCCCCCGACACGCTCTCCGTCTCGTCGTTGAGTTCTTTCAACGAGTCCTCAATCTCCCCGATTTCGTTGTCAATCTCCTGAACCTCCTCCACAACCTGCATCTTGAGCGAAGAGAGACGAGCATTCTCCTGCGTGGCCGTATCGATGATTCGCTTCATCGCGGGGGTGATCAGCTGCTTCTCTGTGATGCCCGCCGTCAACTGAATTTTGTGATCATCTTGCGCCACCTGCAGATGTGGTGAGGAGGAGGACGTGCCGAGGTGTTTCGCTTCCTTCGATGCGATGAACGGGATGGCCTCGACGTCCCGCGAGACGGAGGGCAGCGAAGCCGATCGATGCATTCCGCGGAGGTTCTCCTCAGAGCGAGCAGACAACCGCTCCTTTTGCAACGAGCTCATGGTGTGGTTGTCGATCGCCTTCGGCGACTTGGCCGGGACGGACAACGACCGCGCGAACGTAGACTTCGGCGACGAGACCCCTTGACCATCGTTCTCATGTCGCTGATATTCAACAGAGGGCCTCGTTGGAGCGGTCCCGGCATCAGAGGCCTTTGCGTCAGCAGCCGCACGGGTGCCAACGCTTGGGCTAGCCGCTAGGATTGCAGCCTGCTCCTGCGACTGCAGACGAGCAAGGCCCTGGCCAAATCCTGGCCGGCGGCGTTTCGGCACCGGTGATTCTGTCAACCCGTCGGCCGAAACCCCCTCAGCGGCTTTCGCATCCGTATCTACCCTCAAAGACGCGGAGCCGCTCTCCATATATCCGCTCATGTACCCCGCGGGAGCCGTCATGGTCCGCATGAAGGCCGGCTCCTGGATGACATCGCCTCGCTGCTCGCCCTCCTCCAGTTCCTGATACGCTGGACCCCTATCGGCATCCTCCCCCCTGCTGCCGTGACCGTGCGCGTGGCCCCCGTACCTAAGCTGCCTGTTGCCCACCTGGCGATCACCCACCATTGTGTGGTCCCCAGCGTGGTCGCCCGCGTGCAACCTCGAGTCGGAGTTTGTGCGGTACGGTCCACCGCTCCCGGGGTACGCTGCGGGGTTCCTCCTGTCGTAGTCCTGGCTGGGCGTACGGCTCAAGCCCGCTGGGGCTCCTGGTGTATCAGAGATCCGTCTGGGCTCCCATCCCTTCTGCCTGGGCCCCTGAAACGGCCCAGAGTGGCCCGTATTGCTGTTCACGTGGTGGTACACGTCCGCGCCCGGAGGACCGTCGTGCGGATGCTGCTGGCGGCTCCACCGGTGGTCCCAGGCGGGCGGCCGCGCGCTTGGATGGTGATGGTCTGGAGCGAAATTTGTCTGAGGGGGTCCGTCGCGCGGTTCACCAGGTGCGGGCCGCCGCATGCCAGGCGACGCCCTCCAATCTCCCCCTCCCGGTCCGCGAAACATCGGCGCACCTGCCGGCCCGCCCCTGTACATGGGCGGTCCGCCGCCGAGGCTGACCGCGTTCGGGCCCCTGTTAAAAGCACCCTGCTGGTGCTGGTATTGAGGAGGGACGTGGTGGTGAGCTGGAGATATTGGACCGCGTTGGTTGCCGTAGTGCTGGTTCCCGGGATGAAAGCCGCCTGGTCCACCCGCCCCGAATCCCTGAGCGTGGTTGCCCTGCTCCATGTAGTCCCTTCGCCTCTTCATCGGCGGTCCCGGGGAGCCGAGACCGTTGTTGTTGTTGTTGTTGTTATTGTTTTCACCGTAAGGAAGCGGAGGTTTGTTGTGCGGCGGCCATTCCCCGCGTCTCCCGCCAGAAGCCCCGCCCCCTGCGCCAGCCCCCGCCCCCTGCTGCTCCGGCTTCATTCTGACGCTGTTCGCTTGCTCACCACATTCGCGCTCCTTCAACCGTAATTTAACCTCTGCACAAACAGAACCTAGAACAATCACGAGAATACCACGTTATACGTTCCGCTTTCAGGGTTTCGTCCCCTCCGCGACGGAAGGACGGAGAGGAGGACGGGCGAGCACACGAGACTCCCTCCCTCCCTCTCCCTCCCTCCCTCTCCCTCCCTCTCCCTCTCTCCCTCTCTCTCCTTTTCTCTCGTTCAATTTATTTTTCTCGCCGCCGTGAAATTTTAACATCAAATATATATTTTATTTGGAATAGTGTATACAAAAAGACGACAATGATTAAAAATCAAAGCAAAGTGTCAGAAACAAACAAAGAGAGAGAAAGAGAGAGAAAGAAAGAGAGAGGGAGGGAGAGGGAGGGAGAGGGAGGGAGAGGGAGGTTTGGCGGTTGATGCCTCTCAAGTCGGACCGCGTGGCGTACTATTACGACAGTGATGTGGGCCGATGCTACTTCGGTCCGAATCACCCAATGAAGCCTGCGAGGCTGGTGATGACACATCATCTGGTGATGGGGTACAATCTGCACGAAAAGATGGAGATCTATCGGCCGCGCCGTGCGTACCCTATGGAACTCGCGCAGTTCCATTCCGAGGACTACATCGATTTCCTCTCGCGTGTCACGCCGGACAACCAGCACATGTACATGAACCAGGTGGACAAGCATAAGATTTTTGAGGACTGTCCGATGGTGGATGACATGTTCGAATTCTGTAAGATCTACACGGGTGCGAGCCTCGAGGGCGCGCTCCGGCTGTGCCACGGAACAAGGTGCGTTCGGCGGCAGTCACGCGGGATGCCGGTGGGGTCCGGTCCAACAGTGCGTCATAGAGTGCTCTCCGTCTTCGGGTTTTAATTTCGGCGGGTTCCTCTCCACGCGGTACACCTCTGACGTCGGCATGCGTTGCTGCGCCCTTTCCTTGTTTCCTTGTTGGGCCTGTGCCCGTGCTCCGCTTATCGCTTTTTCATTCGCAGTGATGTGTGCATAAACTGGGCGGGCGGTCTCCACCACGCGAAGAAAAGCGAGGCGAGCGGCTTCTGCTACGTCAACGACCTTGTCTTGTGTATTCTGGAGATGCTCAAATACTTCAGTCGCGTGCTGTACATCGACATCGACATTCACCACGGCGACGGCGTCGAGGAGGCCTTCTACCTCACCGACCGCGTGATGACCGTGAGCTTCCACAAGTACGGCGATAACTTTTTCCCGGGAACGGGCGAGCTCACGAGCATTGGGGAGAACAACGGGAAGTACTACAGTGTCAACGTTCCGTTGAAGGACGGGATTGCCGACGACGATTTCGTGCGGCTATTCCAGTCGACGATGAGCAAAGTGATGGAGGTGTACCGCCCGGAGGCGATTGTGCTGCAGTGCGGCGCGGACAGCCTCGCGCACGACAGGCTCGGCTGCTTCAGCCTCTCCATTGATGGGCACGCGGAGTGTGTGAGCTTCATGAAGAAATTCAATGTGCCCCTGCTGCTCACGGGCGGCGGCGGCTACACGAAGGAGAACGTGGCGCGCTGCTGGTCGAACGAGACTGCCGTCTGCCTCGACGTCAAGCTGCCCAATTCGCTTCCACGGAACGACTACTACGAGTACTTCGGCCCGGACTACTCGCTGCGACCAAACAAGTTCCCATTCATCGAGAATGCCAACTCCAAGGCGTATCTCAACTCTGTCAGACAACAGGTGTTCGAGAACCTCAACTCGATCATCCACGCGCCGAGCGTGCAGATGCACGAGGCCCCGCCGGACTCGCTGATACCGGACGACTTCGACAGCAATCAGGACGACCCCATAAATATGGATCTGAGATACTCTGTCAGGGACAAGGACAAGGAGATCAAGCACGAAGGCGAGTTTTACGAGAACGACAAGGACCAAGACCGATAGCTAGATATTGTTGCTCGTTGGCGACTGTACGAGATGTAAAATGGAAACGAGATGTAAACAAGATGTTCAATGTACATTTACAAAGCGTCCGATCGCCCCCCGTATCCCTCGACGAGTTGCCACAGACACTGCGAATCGTAGTCGTCTATTGTCATAAATGCGCCGGCGGCCCGGAGTTCATTGTCCTTGAGCGTCGTCGTGATACCGACCACACGCAAACCCGCTGCGACGCCGGCCGCAATGCCTGACGCCGAGTCCTCGATGACGATAGTTCCGGCTCGGGTCGACGTCGATGCGGGGTCGGCTCCCAGGCGCTCAAGGGCAATTCGGTATGGATCTGCCGCGGGCTTCGGGTTGGGGCACTCATCGCCGATAATGAGGGCCTCGAACACGCCCTCCAGCTCCAATGCCTCCAACATCAGTTCCGCGTTGGCCCGGGGAGCATTGGTGACGGCGGCCAGCTTGATTTCCATGGACATACACCTGTCAAGGAAACGTCCCAGTCCATCAATTCGTCTCAAGCGATCCTTCGCCCTCTCCCTGAACACCTCCTCCTTCCTCGCCGAGAATCCTTCTCGCTCGTCGGCCGAGAATCGGGGGAAAAGGTCGTTTGTTATTGCCGCGTTCGAGCGACCGCTTATATGTTTTTTGAAGAAGTCGTGGTCAATAGCCTCGCCGCCGTTAACCGACTCATGTTCAAGCAACAGCGTTCTGAAGACATCGAAGTGAATTTCGTCGCTATCCGTAAGCGTGCCGTCGACATCGAAGAGAACTGCCGTGATCGCCGTGCCGCCGTCATTCTCAGTCGCGCTCATTCTCGGCGAGTATTGGCGCAAGGGTCCTGAAAGCTTTGCTTCACGACGCACCTTCGTCGATCGCTGCTGCTGATGATGATGATGATGATGATGACGACGACGGCAGTGAGACGAGCGACTCACAACGCGCATCACGACAACGGAGAAGTCCACCTCTCCGTAATCCAAAACACGCCGGGAAAACGCAATCGATTTTCCGCTCTCGCGATAAGGAGAGAGGGGCAGACGGCGGGCGGGCGGGCGGGCGGGTGAATCACTGTAGCTGTGTTCTGTCTGTCTGTCTGTCTGTCTGTCTGTCTCTCTCTCTCTCTCTTTGTGTGTGTATTATTGCTTTTGTGAGTATTTGTGCATTCGTTTTGTTTTGTTTTTCCGTTCGTCGAGCCGCGCGAGGTTGTTCCGTCTCGACGCGTCCACCAGAAACGGGCGAGCTCTCGAGAGGGCGAACGGGGCTGAACGAACCGTGCCCGCCGGGGGGAATATGGCGCTGAAGGTGATGGCACCGGTGTCGATGAGCCTCTCCTCGTGTGCCGGAATGGATGGTAGGACGAGAATGACGGCGGTGGTGCGTATCGGGTGTCGGGTTGCAGCGCCACGGGTGCCCGACGAAGCGCGGGGTGCAGCGGTGCGCCTGCAAGCCTCGGGGAGGAGGATGGAGGTGGGCAGAATGTACGTAGAGCACAGCGCGCGGGACAGCGAACCATTCGAGAGCCATTGCAGCAACAGCGCGGGTGCTGGGGACGCATTCGGAGCGAAATTCGAGGACACTGATGACGCGAGATTGAACCAGAGAGGGTTTCCTTTCCAGCAGCGTCACCGACAGTATCCGCGGGGCCGCCGGAAGCGATTCTCTCAGCAGCAGCAGCAGCAGCAGCAGCAGCAGCATAAACGGAGGTACAGCCGTCGGCCGCCCGTTCAACACGACGGTCAAGGCGGTGATACAAAGAGTGCAGACGGACGCGGGCCGAGACGTGACAACCGCACCATTTTGCTCGACCGAGAGAGGGTGAATGAGAGTGATATGTTGGGAGGGTACAGGGCGAACGGGATGGCCGAGGGCGGCAGCCGTTTCGATATTCGGCAGGATAAGTACAACCAGTACGACAAGCGAACGATGCCAAGTACGCCGATGGTGAAGGGTATGAAGGGCAGGGAAAGAAATCGGGACGTCATGCCGACGAACATCAGGGTACGCACACTCACCGCCGCGGGCGTGTCCCTCTCGTGTTTGTTGCATAGAAATAGTTTGAGATAGCGACAGTCTCTGAGGCACAGAGAGGAGCGAATGTTCGCCTGACCTTTGTGGTATCGGTACGCACTCCACCTTGGATACGCCGCAGAATTCGTGGGTAGGCATGTTGATTGAGCGTCTGAATTCCATAGAGTCGCGGAAGCAGCAGTACAATATCAACAACGACACGCAGAGCTTGACTGATGACCCGAAGTACGTGGACGAGATCGAGACTGCGTTCAAAGAGATCGCGCAGGGCCGCGAGGAGCACATCGAGTCCCGTGCGGTGACAACGATGCTCACGCACATTGACCGCCTCGACGTGGCCCTCAAGGTGTTCAAGCTCCTGCAGAAGAGGGCATACTTCAGCGAGCAGACGAACAATGTCTGGGCGTACAGCACACTCATGGCGAAGTGTTCGCGTTTCGGATACTGGAACGTCGCGAGGGACCTGCTTCAGGAGCTTCTGGCGAACGGTGTGACGCCCAACGATCTCACAGTGAGCTGCTGCCTGAGCGCGTGCCTGCGCGCGAAGCGGTACGACGCCGCGATTGAGATTTTCAAGCAGGGAAAGGAGCTGGACTGCATCAGCAGGGTCGCATTCAATACGATGATCAACATATACACGCTGCGGGGGGAGTGGAAGGAGGCGCTTAAGGTGGTCCTTGACATGTGGAGCAGCGGAATCACGCCGGATACGCTCTCGTACGACCAGGCCTTCAAGGCGTGCGAGGTCGGGAGGAGCGTCGACGACGCGTTGAGGCTTCTCGACGAGATGGAGACTATGGGAGTCGAACCGAGCAACCTCACGCTGTCGAGGATGTTGGCAGTGGCTGAGGTGTGCAATGACTACCAGATTGCCATGCAGATGATTAAACGCGTGAGGGCGCTCGGCGTTGAGCCAAACATAATGAATTATCGCATCGCCATCATCGCGTGCCAGAAGGGCGGGCGGCAGGACATAACCGACAGTCTCATGGAGGAGATGAAGGCCTCGATGGACCGTTGGACCAACATGTCACAGTATACCGCGGCCATGAATGCTTTCGAGATTGGCCAGCAGCCCGCGATGAGCCTTGTCGTGTACGAGAAAATGAAGGAGAAGGGACTCCTGGAGTGCGCGGACGAGAAGGTGTACAACTCGGTCATCTCCGCGTGCGACGCCGAGGGAAAATGGGAGAGGGCGATGGAGCTCTTTGAGGAGTCGAAGCTAAATGGTGTAGAGCCGAACGTGTTCACGTACACCTCGATCATCGGCGCCGTGTCGAAACCGAAGAAGCGCGAGCACGTGCTGAGATTTCTGGACGACATGAAGCGGGACGGCGTGTTTCCGAACGAAAGGACGTACTCCGCTGCGCTTGTGGCCTTCGAGTTGCGCGTCGACGCGGAGGGCAATCGAATCGCTCTCGAGGATGACTGGATCGAGGCGCTGAAATTGCGTCGCCAGATTCAGCGAAACGGCATGGAGAGGAATCCGGTGGTTGCGTCGCAGCTCGTGGGCATCATGTGGGACTCGAGATTTTACAAAATCGCGTTGAAGATGCTCCTCGAGTACGAGAAAGCGGACGTCCACGTGACAAAGATCCAGTACGACGTGCGCGAGCGGGGTCAAACTGCGACCTTTGACCTCCACGGTATCACGCCTGGGTGCGCGCTGGCGTACATGCTCCTCGCCTTTCTTCGCCTGCGGAGGCGGCCGGATGCCCTGCGCGCCGAGAATATCGACATTGTTACTGGCTGGGGCAAGCACGCGAAGAGCATGTGGCGCGGCGTCACCGTGAAGGAGGCCATCGAAGATTGGTTGTACAAAAAGGAGTGCCCGATGATTTATCTCGGGAGCAACGATGGGCGCTTCCACGTGTCGAAGGCCAAACTCGTTGCGTGGCTGAACCGGTTCCCAGAGGGGCAGTTCCTGGATGAGTTGATGCCGGGAATGCCGGAGAGGACCGCCGACGAGGAAGAATTGAAAAAGTTTTTGTAGTTTTTTTTTTTTTTGCTCCTGTACATCTACCATGATACGCTGTACAACTACTTCAGGATCGGAAAGGCGATGACGTCCCTGATGCTCGCGCTGTCCGTGAGCAACATCACGAGGCGGTCGATGCCCAGGCCCATCCCCCCAGCCGGTGGAAGTCCGTACTCGAGGGCACGAAGGAAGTCCTCGTCGAGATTGACGTCGTACAGATTGTCCGTGGCCTCCTCCACCGCCGCCTCGTCTCTCGTCGCCGCTTCCTTCAGCTCGGTGCGCCTCTTCTCGTGCGCGACTATCTGAGCCTCAAACCTTGACCGTTGATCCACCGGGTCCGTCAGCTCAGAGAAGGCGTTTGCGGTCTCCCTTCCAACGATGAACAGCTCAAAGCGCTCAGCGACGCGAGGATTCCTCCTGTGCGGCTTGGAGAGCGGAGAGATCGACAGCGGATGCTCCAGGACGAACGTGGGCTGCACAAGCGAGCTCTCGACGCACTCCTCGAAAACCGTATTGAGAACGTGGCCCACGGAGCTCGCCGCCGCGACACCCGCCAACGCCGTCGGCGTCGCCACCCGCTTCTCACGCAGGCAGTCGGATGCACATCGTTTCGCCTCCTCAAGTTGATCTTCGCTGAACCTCCAAAAGTCGATACCAGTGCTCTCCTCCACAAGCTCTGCCATCGTTGCGCGCTTGAAGGGAGCTCCGAGGTCGATGTCGACCCCCTGGTACTGCAGCTGCATCGGACAGGAGGCGGCCGCCGCTGCAACGCGCACTAGCCTCTCCGTGAGTTCGAGCATGTCCCCGTAGTCCGCAAATGCGCTGTACACCTCCAGACTCGTAAACTCGGGGTTGTGTCGCGTCGAGATGCCCTCGTTGCGAAAAATTCTGCCAATCTCGTACACGCGATCGAAGCCCCCGACGAGCAGCCTCTTCAGGTGCAGCTCCGTCGCGATGCGGAGGGTGAGCTGCTTCTCGAGCGAGTTGTGGTACGTGACAAACGGTCTCGCCTCCGCACCACCGCTTACATTCTGCAGCACGGGCGTTTCCATCTCTAGATACCCATCCGAGTCCAGCTCGTTCCGGATCGCGCTGATGATTTTCGCGCGCGTGCGCAGGCGTTGCTGCGTCGATTCGTTCACGATCATGTCGAGGTAACGCTGCCGGTACCTCTTCTCGATGTCCGTCAGGCCGTGAAACTTATCTGGGAGCGGAAGGACCGCCTTTGTGAGCATCGTCAATCGGTTGACGTCGACGCTCAGCTCGCCCTTGTTTGTGCGGCGTATGCCACCCTCGGCGCCGACGATGTCGCCGATGTCTACACCCGCTTTCATGAGCGCGAATGCGCTGGTCGTCGCTTCATCAACGCCGCCGTCGTCGCCGCCATGCCGGAGTTTCTTCTTGTCGATATAAAGCTGAATATGCCCTGAAGAGTCTTGGAGCTTCATGAACGCGAGCTTTCCGACGACGCGGCGCGCCATGATTCTCCCCGCGACGAATACTCTCGCTTCTGGCTCCGCCTCCGTCCCGTTCTCGAGGTGGCGGTACTGCTCATGAAGGTCCTCCGACAAATGCGTCCTTGGAAAACTATACGCGTACGGGTTTTGTCCCTCCTCCCTATAGCGCTCCGCCTTTCCGATGCGCACTGCTCGCTGTTCCTCCTCCGAGGAGGACGATGCGCCGCCGGAAACGCCCTCCACCGCATCGGACACAGCCTCCCTCGTTCCTCCAGCGACCGCCGCCCTGCACCTCCCTCCTATGTGCACCGCCGCTCCTTTCCTCCCAGCGTAGCCGCCCGACAATGCGTGGCATGATATTGTCGATGACGCGCTGACGCCACCATAGCATCCGCACGTTCCCGCCGGGCGTACGCTCCCTGCGGCGCGGCGTACGCCCGCGCGCGCTGAGCGAGCAAGCATCGACGCCATCTGACCTTCACCTGACAGTCACAGAGACAGATAAATAAATGTTTATATATGGAGAGAGAGGGAGGGAGGGAGGGAGGGAGGGAGGGAGGGCGGGACACACTATCAATGTATTTGTGACGAGAGAGACCGTCAGACTAACAACAGCTCTCTCCCTCGCGTCGCCTCGCCGTCTCTGTCTCTCTGTCTCGTCGCCTTATCTTTTTTTTTTTTTTGCTTGCGACTGAATTCATTTCTAAGATTAATTACCCATAAAATCATAAAATAATATTTTACTATATTTAATTATATTGATTGAAGATATTTTTCAACAAATGTGAATTTCGAGGAAAAAAAAGATACGAAAATGAGGGAGGGAGGGAAGCGAGAGAGGGGGAGAGAGGGGGAGGGGCGGTGGCGTTTGTTGCTCTCTGTGTCTTTCTTTCTATCTGCTCTGTCTGTCTCTCTCTCTCTCTGTCTGTCTCTCTGAAGAATATAGAGATCAATCAACCCATCATTGATTGTGAGAATGTCTCAATCATCGTCGCGAATCATTTCGTCCATCCGCGGCTGTGACGGGCCGCGAGGCCGCGCGAGTTCGTGGCGAGGAGGACGACGGCGCCGATGTGGGAAACGCCTGCAATGGCGCGGAGGGAGCATCGCGAGGGGCGCTATGTCGGACGACAACGTCGACAAGGAGGAGGATGAAGTTGGCGCAGGTGCGGTCGATGGGACTGGAATTACCCATAAGGACGCATTTCCTGTCGAGGAAGACGATGGCAAAAGCGATGTCTTTGGCGATGCGAACGCTGATGTTCTCCGGGATGGCCGCCGAAAGGATGAACTCATGGAGGACTTCATGTGGCACGACAGAAACTCTACCCTCACAAAGGAAGAAAGGGAGCATTTGGTCACCATTCCGTGGTGGGCAGGCAAACGCGTCATCTCATCGGATGAGTTCGAGCCGGATCTCAGGCAAGACCCCGAGAGCTGGTTCGAGAACAGGAAGACGAGGGCGCCGTTCGCGTCGGTGGAGGACTACTTTGAGCCGCAGATTCCCGAGGACGAATGGGCGGAGTCCATTCCGACGACTTCGACCCGAAGGCCTTTTATGCGACGGGATGAGGAGCTCGACAAAAATGGCGACCCTCGCGTGCCGTATGTCTCTCTGAAAGTGGGCCAGGTGTTTCACGATGTGCCCATCGCCTCAGTCAGCTGGAACATCGGCATGGGCATCGACATCGGTGCAGACTACGACGCGGGTGTGCTCTTCGACAGCACCGCGTGGGAGAACAAGAAGATAGCCGAGGCGCTTGTCATCGGGAGGAAGGTGGACGTGAAAATAACCCACGTGCGAGATCCGCATCGGTACGTATGGGCTGTAGAGTGCGAACTCATGAACGTCGGCTGGCTTGCGGCAGCCTTGCCGTACTACGGGTACCCGCTGCTGCACATCAGGCCCGAGGATCAGGTGGACGTGGACACCTACGCCGATATACTTAAGGCAGCGGGTCGTACGGCTCCTGTGGTGCCGATGGTGGACAGCGAACGGGTGCGGAAGCGCATGGATTTGGAGCCGCCGTCCGCGCCTCCGCGGGAGCCGCTCGGCGCCGCCGCCGGAACAGGCGACCGAAATGGTTTCGCCGAGGACTTCAAGGAGGTGGAGCTGAAGGTGCACGATCCCACGATCGAGAGCGAGCACAAGGACGGCATCGCATTCTACAGGGCTCGAAACTCGTATTTTCTGCATCGATACCTGTGGGAGTCGGGCGAGGATCTCGCGTCCGACAACCCCGATTTCATGTTCCGCAACAACGAGGACATGCTGCCCCAACGCAGCGGGGCGCCGGAGCGGAATGAAAAGGAGCGGCAGTACCCCCTCGCGAGCAGTTTTTCGTACTGGACGCCCACAAAGGACAAGACGGCCGCTCGGGGCGGCAGAAGGAGTCGGTACCAGCCCACGAGCGAGCTTGCGCAGAAGTATCGCAAGCCTGGCATCGGGAACCTCCCTGTGTCGCAACCGAGGGAGGTCTATGGTATGTTCGATGACGCACGGTCAAAGTCCGAGGCTCGCATCCTCGCCGGTGACCTGGCCTTCCCTTTCGAGACGCGAAAGGAGAA
>Ga0099800_1008_pt1 | contig 74052 bp, 68 predicted proteins | sample Uncmet6_SortRC_1_FD_89868 | JGI IMG/M metagenome (GOLD analysis project Ga0099800, IMG submission 89868) | Marine eukaryotic communities from CALCOFI LINE 67, Pacific Ocean - CN11_C50_N6_SortRC_1 | ecosystem: Environmental > Aquatic > Marine > Oceanic | place: Pacific Ocean: Monterey Bay... | reverse complement strand
GGTGGCAAGCTGAAAATTTAGGAAATAGGGAACAAATGCTGTACCTGTAAATGCAATTAACATGCGCAGGTTGTACATTAATGTCGTATTATAAGTGGCTCTTCTGACATGCGCGAATAAGGGTTTCAACCTGAATCCTTTGTGACAAATGTAACATGAGCTTAACCTTAGCCAAGCCTCACAAATTACGTTTGGAAAATACTCGTTCTATAGTCTGAATCATACTATGGACAGTGTTCCTTGTCTTTAAACCCACTATTTAAAATTGAAATGTAGATATGTCTGAAAATAGATCACGACAGCAATATTCATCTGCCTGGATCATGCTACTGGCCTTATTGACCGCATTGGGACCGTTATCCATTGACATGTATTTGCCCGCTTTGCCACAAATGGCAAAGGATTTTGGGGTCAGTACCCAAATGATGGCCAATACATTGCCTGCGTATTTTTTTGGTTTAGCAATTGGTCAGTTACTTTATGGCCCGATTAGTGATCGGATTGGGCGTAAAAAACCGCTTTATGTGGGGTTGAGTTTATATGCCATCGCGAGTCTGCTGTGTATCTTTGCCAGTAGCGAATGGAGTTTAATCGCTTTGCGCGTGGTTCAGGCATTGGGTGGTTGCGTTGGTGTGGTGATTGCTCGTGCCGCAATCCGAGATCGATTGGATGTACAAGGTTCTGCTCAGGCATTTTCCAGTATGATGATAGTGATGGGGATTGCACCGATTGCAGCACCGACACTTGGCGCATGGATTTTATATTTCTTTAACTGGCATGCGGTATTTATTTCTCTTTCAATAGTGGGATGTATCTGTTTGATCTGTGTACATTTCTTTTTTAAAGAAACATTGCAACCTGCGCGTCGTCTCAAGCTAAGTTTCAATCAAATATTGACTTTGTATGCGGCTATTCTCAAAGATAAAAGTTTTCGCTTACCGATGTTGGCCGGCTGCTTAACAGGCGGTGCATTATTTAGTTATATCAGTTCAGCCTCACCTGTTTTTATGGATATGTATGGTCTGAACCAGCAACAATTTGCTTATGCTTTTGGCTTTAATGCGATGGGAATTATTATCCTCTCATCAATCAATAAACGTTTAGTCACTAGACTGAGTACGATTCAGCGACTCAAACTGGGCGGAACAATTCAGTTTACAGGGGCAGTGATCGTGCTGCTAAGTGGTTTGTTGCCACATGCATCATTAGCAATAGTGATGGTTGGCTTATTTTTTACAGTATCTGGTTTGGGTTTTACTGGACCCAATGCGATGGCCTTGGCCATGTCAGAACAGGGTGCTCGCGCAGGAACAGCCAGTGCCATTATGGGCAGTATGCAGTTTGCAGTGGGGTTGTTTGGTGGATTAATGTTGAATTTACTGATTTGGAATCCTCTGCTTAATATGGGCGTGATGATGGTCATCTTTACGGGGGCGGGCGTCTGGGCGATTACCAAGATTGCAGCAGAGATGCGTCATAAACAAATTCGATCATCCTGAGATTAAAAAATAGACCTGTTATCAGGTCTATTTTTAATTCAAAATGCTTTATTCGCTCAGAAATACTGTAAATTTTTCAACAGGTTCACGTGGGGTAATAAACGTATTCACAATCTCATCAGGATTAGCGTAACCCAGTGCAACGGTACAAACTAATTCTTCATCATCAGATGCTCCGAGTACCTCTAATACGATCGGATGGAAATGATTCCATGCGGCTTGTGGACAGGTATCAAGTCCACGAGCTTTGGCTGCGACCATGACATTTTGAATCATCATCGAAATGTCCATTTTTGACCCAATGCCCATCGCTTTGTTTACAGTAAAATATAATCCAACAGGCGCATCAAATAACTGGTAATTACGTAATTGTTGTGCTGCCATTTTTTCCTTTTCGCCTTTTTGGATATTTAATAATCCGTAAAGCCCCCAACCATTTTCACGGCGACGGTCAATAAATGGCGAAATCCATTTTTCTGGATAGTAGGGAAAGGTTTCCTGATATTCTGCGGCTTTTTCAGGATGCTTATAAATCTCAAGCTGAGCTTTACAGACCCGATCGACCATTTCGTCACGTTTTTTATCTGTAACGACATAGACTTTCCATGGCTGAGTATTGGTCCCTGAAGGCGCACGGCAAGCGACTTCTAAAATATCTTTGATGATTTGAGCGTCAACAGGTGTTGATAGAAAAGCGCGAACAGAATGTCTTGAACGAATGGCATCGTCTACGAATTGAACTTGCTCGGGATTCATAGGAGTTCCTTTCTCATTAAGTTATAAAACAGGTGTAGACTATAAAGCATATGCACTCAATCTTTAATCTATTTTCTAGTAATTTGATTATTTGAGAAAAACTTAAATGATGAGGCTGTCTATTGAACCAGCGAGTTGAGTGCGTAGCTCAAATCAAATGACTTTGATCAAAAAATATGATGGTATTTAGCAAAAGAATAAATATGACGTCGTGTATTTTCAAAAAAAATTAATCAATTAGTCTAATATCTTCTACGCTTGTTTATAGACTTGAGGTCGGGATGGTTGTAGCTTATCTCATTGATTATTTTTAAATAAAATTATTTATCAGATTATTTTTAAAACAAATAATACAGTTTGTTAGTAGAAAATAAACAAAAAATATCATTTATTTGCATAATCTGACCCCTTTTTAAATTATGACAAAATCTCCATACTCTGGATGGGAAAAAGGGATGAACAAGATCTCATGGCCCAAGGGATGACAAAGCGGTTCATGATTAACCAATCAATAACAATGAAGGAGCTTCATACATGAGTTTACCCCTCATCAAAAAGCAATTTATTAAGCATGGTCTTGAAGTAGCAACAGCTTCAATTATGGCGTCTACAGCTTATGCGGGGACAAATGAGCAGCAAGAGATTCAACAATTACGTGCAGAAGTCGCAGAACTTCGCGCATTAATTCAACAACAGGCGGCAACTCAGAAACAAATCGTGGCAGAGCAAAAAGCACGTCCAGTGGTTGTGGCTTCTGCACCTGCGGTGGTCGTGGCACAAGCTCCTGCCGCACCTGCGCCTGCTAATGCAAAACCAGGTTGGTTAACTTTGCCAGATGGACAAACGCAAGTGAAGTTGTATGGAAACGTACGTGTTGATGCAGCCTATGACTTTAAAGGTACAACTGGTGGTATCAATAACAAAACAGGGCAGGTTCCTTTAAACAAAGATAATCCAACTGAGGATTCTTTGAATGTTTCTGCTGCTCCTACACGCATTGGACTTGATATTGCACGTCAAACTGATTTAGGTGAGTTAACAGGTAAAATTGAAGCAGATTTTTGGGGTGATGGCACATCAAACGGTGATGGAAAACTTCGTATCCGTCATGCTTACGCGTCGTTAGGAAAATGGTTGGCAGGTCAGACGACCTCTCCATTTGTTAATACAGATACATCACCTGATCTTATTGACTTCACAGGCCCAATGGGTGGCGGTACTCAACGTAATGTTCAAGTTCGTTATACTCAGCCGATTGATGCAAATCAGAAAGTATTGGTCGCCCTTGAGGGTGGCGATGTAGAAAATGGTAAAACTGCTGGTGGTAGCCGTTTCCCTGCTTTGACCGCACGATATGACATTAAAACCAGTGACTCTAAAGGTCTATTACAAGTTCATGGTTTAGCACATGAAAATCGTGTATCAACCAATGATTCTAATGACGAAGAAAAATGGGGTTGGGGTCTTGGTGTAGGTGGTAAGTATCAATTCACGCCAAAAGATGCCATCATGGCAAACTATTACCATGTCAAAGGCGACTCACGTTATATCCTTTATAGTGGTCAAACTAATACTGCTTATACGACTACTGGAGATGGTAAGACGACTGATTATGATATTCACAATAATGAGTTTGATACGGCTCAAATCGGATATCAACGTAATTGGTCTCCAAAACTACGTTCTGCATTTTCTTTAGCAGGCATGTGGTTTAAAGATGACAATACTTATGCTGAAAATAATCAACGTTATAACAAGACACTTTACAATGCGATTGCCAACATCATCTACACACCAGTTAAAAACGTAGATCTTGGGGCAGAGTACACTTATGGTCAACGTGAAACATTTGCGGGTGACAAAGGTGATCTTTCTCGTATTAACTTCTTGACCCGTTATAGTTTCTAATGCATTGATCATTCATATTTGATGCTTAGATGAGCATTTAAAAAACCACAGATATACTCTGTGGTTTTTTTATATGTAGAAAATTACATAAAATCATTTCATTAAACACTGTTTCGTTACAAATTCTAAATGTTGATTTAAGCTAAAGTCGGGCAAGCTCTAGCAGATTTAATTTAAATTTCTACATGTCATTTCGTGGTAGAGAACTTTTCAAAGGGCAACATTATCTTCGATATGATCCTTAAAACAGTTAAGTGAGAGGCTTGAGATCCTTACTTAACGGAATATGAACTGGGAAAAATATGGAATTTACGTTCAATGCATTTTATACGCTTATTGCAGCAGTGATTGTGCTGTTATTAGGGCGGTTTTTGGTTAACCATATTGATTTTTTAAAACGCTACAATATTCCTGAACCTGTGGCTGGTGGTTTGGTTGCTGCTATTATTTCTTTAATTGTTCACTCCATCTGGGGATATAGCATTATCTTTAGTAGCGAGTTGCAAACCAGTTTTATGTTGATCTTCTTTGCCTCTATTGGTTTAAGTGCGCATTTTGCCAAGCTTAAAGAGGGCGGGATTGGTCTCATTATATTTTTGATCTGTGTGGCTTCTTTTATTATCGTGCAAGATGTTGTAGGCATGAGTCTGGCAAAATTACTTGGGTTGGATCCCTTAATTGGTCTAATCGCAGGTTCGATCACGTTAACTGGCGGACATGGTACGGCAGGTGCGTGGGGAGAAATTTTAGAAACGCAGCATGGGATTCAAGGAGCTTTAGCACTCGGTATGGCAAGTGCTACATTTGGACTGATTATTGGTGGGGTCATTGGTGGGCCATTAGCAAAGCTATTAATTAACCGTTATCAGCTTTCTTATGCCAAAACAGATGCTGAAATCAAGGATCGTGATACCCATTTAGATGCGCACCCAGAAGATTTAGCACCATTTGAAAATCCGCATCAGGTTCGTCTAATTACCGCAGATAACGCCATTACTACTTTAGGGATGTTTGCTGCCTGTTTAGCTTTTGCTGAGTTTATGACAGGTTATAGCAAAGGGACATGGTTTGAGTTACCGACCTTTGTTTGGGCATTAGGCGGTGGTGTGATCCTCAGAAATGTATTGGAAAGTGCATTTCGAGTCGATATTTTTGACCGCGCCATTGATGTGTTTGGAAACTCATCGTTATCGCTTTATCTGGCGATGGCATTGTTATCTTTAAAGTTGTGGCAATTGGCAGATTTGGCTGGTCCACTGGTGATTATCCTTGCCGCGCAAACACTCACCATGGCTTTATATGCAGCGTTTGTGACCTTTAGAGTGATGGGTAAAAATTATGATGCAGCAGTACTTGCTGCGGGTCATTGTGGTTTTGGTATGGGTGCAACACCAACAGCCGTTGCCAACATGCAAGCCATTACCAATATGTATGGTCCATCGCATAAAGCCTTTTTAATTGTGCCTTTGTGTGGTGCCTTTTTTGTCGATTTGATTAATGCGACTGTCATTCAAGTAATTCTTAAGTTTTTTGTGTAAAACTTAAAATTGATTTAAGATTTGTTTAATTTGCAAATTTTTAACAACAAAGTCTCTATGCTTAGAGGCTTTTTTATTTGTTAAGTATTATTTAGGATAGATGTCATAGCAATATGACAACAATAAGTGCTTCGAGTATGAATGAACAATTAACAGCAACCCTGATGGCTTGGGTGAGTTTCTTTAATGATCCTTTATGGGATTTCCTCGTTATTTTTTTACTTGCTGCGGGTACGTTTTACACCATTGCGACGAAAGCGGTGCAAATTCGTATGTTTTGGCAAAGTGTCAGGGTAATGAAAGGAAGCCGAAAAGAAGGTGAAGATACACATGGAATCACGCCATTTCAGGCATTTGTAACAGGCTTGGCAAGTCGGGTTGGGGTAGGAAATATTGCGGGCGTAGCCATTGCCATCGCAATTGGCGGGCCAGGCGCTGTATTTTGGATGTGGGTTACAGCTCTGTTAGGCATGAGTTCTGCCTTTATTGAATCCAGTCTAGCGCAATTATTTAAAGTACGTGACAGTGAAACCAAGCAATTCCGTGGTGGGCCTGCATACTATATTACTCAGGGATTAAAGAGTAAGCCTTTTGGGATCGTCTTTGCTATTTCACTGATTTTTACCTATGGTTTTGTTTTTAATTCTGTCCAGATCAATGCCATTACCAATGCCACATCTCATTCATGGGGATGGGACAAAGCCAATCAGACCTTGAGTCTAGGTGGACTAGATCTTGTCGTTTCGTGGGTTGGATTGGTTTTAGTGGTATTGGTGGCCATTGCAATTTTTGGTGGTATTAAGCGAATTGCAAAGTTTGCTGAAATGTTTGTTCCCATTAAAGCTGGTCTTTATTTGGCGGCGGCATTTTATATTGCCTTTAGTAATTATGAAGTTGTCCCTGAAGTATTCAAATTAATCTTCACTGAAGCATTTCAGTTTAATGCCGCAGCGGGTGGTTTTTTTGGCGGTATGATTTCGATGGCGATGATGCAGGGCATCAAACGTGGTCTATTTTCAAACGAAGCAGGGATGGGTTCAGCACCCAATGCTGCTGCTGCCTCCGATGTAAAACATCCCGTTGATCAGGGACTTGTACAAATGCTAGGGGTCTTTGTTGATACTTTTATCGTATGTACTTCTACCGCAATGATTATCCTGATTTCTGGGGTGTATCATGATACAAGTGTCATGGGTGTTGAAATGACACAACGAGCCTTGGAGATGGAGCTAGGCGGGTGGGGCGGAGACTTCCTTGCGGTTTTATTATTTTTGTTCTGTTATTCTGCCGTGCTGGGCAACTATGCTTATGCAGAAGGTAATATGCAGTTTATCAATAACAGTCCTAAAGTGATGTTTGCATTTCGGATATTGGTGTTGATCATGGTCTACTTTGGTGCAATTAGCGGTGTACCCTTAGTATGGTCCATGGCTGATCTGTTCATGGGAATCATGGCAACCATTAACTTGACTGCAATCTTATTACTTACGCCGTATGCGCGAACCTTGTTAAAGGATTATACCGCGCAACTTAGAGGTGGTAAAAAAGATCCAGAGTTTAAAATTGATCAATATCCTGAGATGAAAAAACGAGTAGATTCTGATATTTGGTAATCCATATTGGTTTCAATTCACCGTCAGTTTGGTTTAATTCAGACTGGCGGTTTCTGTTTTTTAAAAGCCTTTGAATTAGCTGAAAATTATTTATCAGAGATGAGAAATAAATGCTGAGAAAAATCGGATCCAAGCATCGATTAAAAAATAAAATATCTCATGATTAACAGAGAAGTATGACGTTTTAAATAATTTGATACAGCATTTTAAAAAAGATCGGCATAAAATCTATGCTGAAAAATTTTGGTCTTAGTGCGAAATGAACTATCTCAAAGCTTTGATTTTGGGTGGAGGGCTGGTATTGGGCGGCTGTCAGCAATTGCCGACGTCCTCACAAACCACGACTTCCAGCGTACCTTCTTTGCCTCATGCTCAGGAATCGGCTTTATTTATGCCTCCTCTACAAACTGAACAGAAGCAACATCCTAAAGTTGCATTGGTTTTAGGCAGTGGTGGCGCGCGCGGTTATGCACATATTGGGGTGATAGAAGTCTTGGAGCAACATGGGATTCGACCGGATTTTATTGTGGGAACCAGTGCTGGAAGTATTGTCGGGGCGATTTATGCCAGTGGTAAAAATGCCCAGCAATTGAAACAGATTGCCCTGAACATGAAAGTGGGCGATGTTCGAGAAATTACCTTTGATCGTAAAGGTTTTTTTGATGGTCAAAAAGTAGAAGATTTTGTTAATCAGCAAGTCGATGATACGCCATTGGAAAAACTCAAAATCCCAATGTATGTGGTTGCAACAGAATTAAAAAATGGCAAAAAAACAGTTTTTAATTATGGGAATACGGGGCAGGCAGTACGGGCTTCGATTTCGATTCCAAGTATGTTTGTGCCGACTGAAATCGATCACAAAGAATATGTTGATGGTGGTTTGGTCAGTCCCGTACCTGTCGATGTTGCGCGTCAGTTAGGGGCAGATATTGTCATTGCGGTCGATATCTTGGCGCAGCCTGCTTATACGCCGACTACCAATATTTGGGGATTATTTAACCAAAATATTAATATCATGCAAAATCGTTTGGCAACCGAAGAACTGAAACATGCGGACATTGTGATTCAGCCTGAGTTGCATGAAAAAGCGCATATTTTTGATGTGAAAGAACGTGAAAACACAATTTATTCAGGTGAAACTGCTGCCATGAAAAAGATCGGGGATATTGAAACCGCTTTTGCAATGCGCCAGCAGAAGTCTCAATTACAATAACAGTGATTTGATTTGTTATATACACAAGCTGCTTTAGGGTGGCTTTTTTATTTGTTTTGTTTATCACGTAAGCAAGATTGACAGGTTGTGGAAGCATTGTTATCTTGCGCGAAATTTTCATTACTGCGATTTGTATGTCTTCAGCACATTTCATTTATCAACCGCCGCTTGATCCTTTGGAGACGGTGTATGAAGATGCAGATTTGATTGTCATCGATAAACCTGCGGGTTTATTGTCGGTGATGGGGCGCTTACCCCAACATCAGGACAGCGCCTATTTACGTGTTTTAAAGCAGTATCCACATGCCAAAGTGACGCATCGTTTAGATATGGCAACTTCTGGTTTGTTGTTATTTGCCAAGCATCGCCAAGCTGAAATCGCAATGGGTAAAATCTTTCAGACGCGAAAAATTAAAAAACATTATGTGGCATTGGTACAGGGGAAAATTGCTGATTCAGGTTGTGTCGAGGTTCCTCTTATCACGGACTGGCCCAATCGCCCCAAGCAAAAAGTAGATTTTGAACAAGGCAAGCAAGCCAAAACGTTATATCAATTATTGGATGATCACCCTGAACATCCCTATAGTCGTGTTTTATTGGAACCAGTAACGGGACGGTCGCATCAACTGCGGGTGCATATGCAACATCTTGGGCATCCGATTATGGGTGATAAGTTATATCATCCTGATCCATTTACCTTTTATTTAGCGAGAATGGCGTTACATGCGCATGCTTTAACATTTACCCAACCTTTTACTGGTGTTGACGTTCATCTTGAAACTGAGGTGCCATTTTGATCTTGAAGATTGAACAGTACTTTCAATTCAAACAAAAAAATGCGCATAAATTAACTCCAAACTGACATAAAACTGGGTTAAGCTATTTAAGTATCACAATCATAACAATGGATAACGACAATGAGCCGTAACTACGAACTTTTTCCAGATGATGATAATGGCAATGTACTTTGGCAAATGATTGAAGATGGCAATGACCTGACTGAGCCACATGAGTTTGAATTTACAATCGTATTTAAAACTCAGGAACAGATTGAAAAATGCGCCTTGCATTTACTGCATCAGGAACAAAAAGTTTCTTTTTTTCAAGAAGATCAACATACAGATGGATCAGACCTTTGGGTTTTAAATATTCATGTGACCATGATTCCTGAATATGAAGATATACAGGATTTGGAAGAGTGGTTTAGCCGCATCGCGCAGGATTTTAATGGTGAGTACGATGGTTGGGGCTGTATGAGCTATTTATATGAATATGAAGATGACGAACACTTAGAAAGTTAAAACTGCCTAGCTGAACTGGATATATTCATTTTAAGTGATTGAGAAATGGATATATCCTGATAAAAAGAGTAACTTGTAGATAATTTTAAAAAATAAATCCATACGAGTGTTAAGGTTTTTGATATTTGATTGAAATCCAGTCATAATAAAGCTTTTAGGGTTTTTTATGTCTTTGCCAAATTGTCCAAAATGCCAATCAGAATATACCTATCAAGATGGCGATTTACTGATTTGTCCTGAATGTGCCAATGAATGGAAAGAAGGGGAAGTGAGTCATGCTGATGCCGAGCAACTCATAAAAGATGCGCATGGAACTGTTTTAACAGATGGCGATAGCGTCACTGTGATTAAAGACTTGAAAGTGAAAGGTTCGTCTTCTGTGATTAAAGTCGGCACTAAAGTTAAAACAATTCGTCTGGTGCCAGATGCCAGTGATGGACATAACATCGACTGTAAAATTGATGGGTTTGGTCAAATGAAACTCAAATCCGAATTTGTCAAAAAAGCATAATCACGATAAAAAGGGAGGAACCTCCCTTTTTTTGATTTTTAGATTTGACGTGAGAACAAGGAACTTAGAATGGCGTTTTCTGATCATTATCGGGTTGGCGCACATGCAGTGATTACCAATAGTGATGACAAAGTTCTGTTGCTCAAAGCGACTTATGCAAACTTTTCTTGGGGACTACCAGGTGGCGGGATTGATCCAGAAGAAACCATATTGCAGGGCTTGCAACGTGAATGTGAAGAAGAGCTAGGGACAATCGTTCAGGTTGAATATTTGTCAGGAATTTATCTACATACCGATATTAATGCTCACGTCAGTATTTTTCGTTGTCAGTTGCCTGATCACATCGAGATTCGGTTAAGCCATGAACATTCAGAATATACTTTTTTTGCATTAGATGAACTTAGTCCTATTCAAAGAGTACGTGTGCAGGACTGTCTAAATTTTACTGGAGAGGTAGTATTTCGAAAGTTTTAATCAAGCTATGGCTTTTTATAAATTGGCATGATTAAGCTATAAAAAGTATAAAAAATAAGCTGATTCCAGAACTGAAATCATTTATATTGCATAAATAGGGTTTAAAAACAACGTCTAGAACAAAACACAACAAGAGGTGGATCATGGCTGGATGGTATGAGTTGAGCAAGGCAAAAGACGGTCAATATCGTTTTGTATTGAAGGCAGGTAATGGCGAAGTGATTTTGACCAGTGAGCTGTATAAGGCCAAAGCCTCTGCCGAAAATGGTATTGCTTCGGTACAAAATAATAGTCCTGATGAGGCTCGCTATGAAAAATTAACGGCGAAAAATGAAAAGCCGTATTTTAATCTGAAAGCTGCAAATCACCAGATTATTGGAACAAGCCAGTTTTATGCCTCAGAACAATCACGAGACAAAGGCATTGAGTCAGTTAAAACCAATGGTTCGAGTACGACCATCAAAGATTTGACTACAGCTGATTCATAAGCTATTTGGCATATCCAAAACTAAAACCACTCTTGCAGTGGTTTTTTTATTGATTGCGCAATCAGTATGCAACTAGATTATTTACCTGAATTGCACAAATTCAAGCTAGCGCAGACTCTGCTTTTTTGCCAAGCTGATTGAGTCATAACAACAATAAAAGGTCTGCAAGTGGAAATCGAAATTATTGGTCATCAACAAAGTGCTGTTGAGGTTTTAGCCTTAACTCAAATATGGGATCAGGCTTTAAATCAGCATGATCTGGATGAAATGACACAAGATTATGCTGAAAATGTGTGTGTCTTTGATGTTGCATTACAGATAGACGATAAGAATGCATATCGCAACTTATGGCAACATTGTTTTCCCTACTTTGGCGATAACATTCAGGTGCATCGACGAAAATTAACCATTTATGCTGCCGATCAAGTGGTGTTTTTGCATTGTTATTCTAAAGTTTTAGGCGATGCTCAGACCTCGGCAGAAGATATACCATGGTGTCGTACTACTGTTGGATTTTACAAAGAATCAGGCAAATGGAAAGTGGTGCATGAACATATTTCTATGCCTTTTGACTGTGAGAAACAACAACCGCTTTATATTTTTGCAGAACCGTAATATCGAAATCACATTTGTTGGCTTACGTAAGCTGAATGAGCTAAACCTTCTACGCCATTTGGCTTAGAATAATGGCTGATATCACAAAAAATAGAAAGAAATCTAAACCATGGGCTTATTGAAAACTTCGAAACATTTAGCATTGCGTCCTGTGGCTGCACGTGATCCCAAAGAAAATCATCGAGTCGCGACGCCTCTTGAGCTGTTATTTGATCTGATTTTTGTCGTTGCCATTGCTGAGGCGGGTCAGCAGTTACATCATGCGATCATTGAAAATCATCTAGGAAGTGCATTGCCATATTACTTTATGGTTTTTTTCGCGCTGTGGTGGGCATGGATGAATTTTACTTGGTTCGCTTCTGCTTATGACAATGATGATGTGTTTTATCGGCTGATGACCTTTGTACAGATTACAGGCTCATTAATCATGGCGGCAGGTATTCCTGATGTTTTTCATCATCAGGATTTTGACATTATTATTATTGGTTATGTCATCATGCGTTTGGCTTTGGTCAGCCAGTGGTTTCGGGCAGCGAAGCATGATCCTGCGCATCGCACGGTGGCACTGCGTTATGCATTTGGCATTATCTTTGTGCAACTAGGATGGCTACTTTTTCATTTTTCGCCCATCAATTTTACCCTTGAGCTGTTTATATTATTGCTGGTGCTTGAGTTAGCTGTGCCAATCTTCGCAGAATGGGGCAATCCAACCTCGTGGCATCCCCATCATATTGCAGAACGTTATTCATTATTGACAATTATTGTATTGGGTGAATCTGTTGTGGCTTGCTATAAAGCTATTCAAGATGATTTGGCCACACATATTGTTCATACCGATATTATGTTGTTAATGGTTGGTGGTTTGATGATGATGTTCACCATGTGGTGGGCGTATTTTGATCGAGATGCGCATCATTTACTTAAAAGTAGCAAACATGCATTTTTATGGGGTTATGGTCATTATTTTATTTTTATCAGTGTTGCGGCAGTAGGTGCAGCATTGGCCGCCGCGGTAGATGTGGCCTTAGGTCGTGCAGAAGTTAGCGCTCAATTTATGCAATATATCGTGGCTGCGACTTTACTCGGTTATACCACCAGTCTTTGGCTGTTAAATGAATTACCTTATTTATCAGGCGTTAGACGTTGGTTATATCCGATTACCGCGTTGATCATTTTTTGTATTCCTGCTATTTCTCCGAATATTGGTTTAGGTGTTTTTCTGATGGCGATCGTCTATGCATTACGATTGATTTTCTCAAAATGCTATCTGGCCGATCATAAAACTAAACCTCAGCCACATTAAGATAGATTTAGAAGATTAGCCTTATTAAACACTTGAGAGATTATGGATGAGATTGTAATTTTCCCACAATCTCGTCTAGCGTTTTAAGGCGTTTGATCTCATTCCAGAGCGCTTTGGCTTCAGGATAAGCTTTGCTCATCATGCCAAGCCATTGCTTATAACGTCCGACCATGCCAATTTCAGTTTTAAATGCACCGTTGACAAAACGCAGTTGTAATTCGACTAAATCTTGCCAAGAAAGCAATGCTTCATCTCTATTTTGGCGAATACATAAGGTCAAATCTGGTGTGGTTACTGCGCCACGTCCAATCATCAAATCCTGACAGGCTGATTGCTGCTGGCAAGCTTTGGCATCGGCATTATTCCAAATCTCACCATTGGCAATCACATTGATCTTTAAGGCTTCTTGAATCGGCTGAATTTTTTCCCAATAAGCAGGTGGGGTATAACCATCAGCTTTGGTACGGGCATGAACGGTAAGCCAACTAGCACCTGCGTCTTCAATTGCATGGGCATTATCTAGCGTATGGTGTTCATCCAGATAACCTAAACGCATTTTGGCAGAAACAGGAATATGTGCAGGGACGGCATCCCGAACGGCTTTGACCAGTAAATGCACCACATCGGGTTCATCTAATAAAATCGAACCACCCCGATGCCGATTCACGGTTTTGGCAGGGCAGCCAAAATTTAAGTCGATCGCAGGCGCGCCTAGCTCTACGACTTTGGCTGCATTGGCCGCCAGCATTTCAGGATGATTTCCTAAAAATTGCACATGGACAGGTGTACCTGCGGCCGTTTTGCCATCGGTGAGCAGTTCAGGACAATAATTATAATAGACATGATCGGGTAAAATGCTTTCTGTGACGCGAATAAATTCAGTTACGCACCAGTCAAAACTGCCTGTATGCGTCAGCACATCTCGCATAATTGGATCGGTTAATCCTTCCATTGGTGCAAGAACTAGCTTCACGTCAACATTACCTGAAAATAAAAACAGCGTTTATACGGCATCTGTATAACGCTGTCTAGTCTGTGCTGCAAATTTAAAAATTAACGATGCAAAATCATTTCCAGTACAAATTTACTGCCAATAAATCCAATCGCCAACAGGATAAATCCGATTAAGGTAAAACGAATGGCCTTTTCTCCACGCCAGCCAAATTTGGCATGACCCAGCAACAGTGCGCCGTAAATAAACCATGAAATGATACTAAATGCGGTTTTATGCGCCAGATGTTGTCCGAAAAAGTCATCAATGGTAAAGAAGCCAAACAATAACGCAACGGTAAGTAATACAAAGCCAGTTCGTAGTAAATCAAATAATAAGGATTCCATCGCCTGAAAAGAAGGCAATAAATTGACCCAGAAACGGCTTTTTTGTTTCTTTTTCAGCTCCTGATTTTGAAACCACATCAAAATAGAGTGAATGGTAGCCATCAGCAAAACTGCATAAGCCGATAAAGATAAAATAATATGTAAATCTAGCCCGAGCGAATGCTGCTCCATAAATTGATTGGGTTGGCTAAAGACAAATCCGAGAATCAAACCCATCGCTGCGACAGGAATCCCGATCAGATTAAGTGCAAGCGTGGGACGAAAAGTACTAAAAATCAGACTTAAGACCAACATCAAACCTGATGTAAACGACATCAGATTAAACACATCATAATTAATTCCCATTGGTGTGAGCATATCCTGAGACAGCACACCTGCATGCAAGATGAGACCTAAAGCCAATATCAAGCCTAGAAACCAATGATTTGGTTCACGTTTTGACATCAGACTCATAAACAAATACCAAAATGCGGTGGTATATGCGATGAGTGCCAAAATGGTGTAAACCAATGGAAGACTAATCATGTCAAACCTTTATTCGGGAGTTGGAGCTTCATTCGATCATTCAGTGTTAATTATAAATGAATATCATCAGACCCTAAAATTCATCTACATAAGATATAAATTCGCGGCGAACTACAGTATCCTATAGCATCTATGCATAAATTTTCTATTTTGAGAAAGATTTTTTTGCAACTGGCCATTTTTAGCGGATTTTGCAATGTTTGATACCTTAACAGAACGACTCACGCAGAGTTTAAGAAATGTTACTGGCTCAGGGCAACTGACCGAAGACAATATTAAAGATACTTTACGCGAAGTGCGTATGGCGCTTCTTGAAGCTGATGTTGCGTTACCTGTAACTCGTGAATTTATCGCGAAAGTTAAGGAACAGGCATTGGGTCAGGAAGTCATGACTCAGCTTTCCCCAGGTCAGGCTTTTGTTAAAATCGTCTATGACGAATTGACCAAAATGATGGGTGAGGCCAATGAAAGCCTTGATCTATCTGCCAAACCTCCTGTGGTTGTACTTCTGGCAGGTTTGCAGGGTGCGGGTAAGACCACCACTGCGGCAAAACTGGCACGATTCTTAAAAGAACGTCAAAAGAAAAAAGTCATGACTGTTTCTGCGGACGTCTATCGTCCAGCAGCAATTAAACAGTTACAAACGGTATCTGCTGAAGTCGGTGCTGATTTTATTCCATCCGATGCTTCAGAAAAGCCGATTGATATTGTCAATCGTGCAATTGAGCAGGCAAAGATTAAATTTGCTGATGTATTGATTGTCGATACCGCAGGTCGTTTACATGTCGATGAAGACATGATGGGCGAAATCAAAGAATTACACGCAGCGGTCAAGCCAACTGAAACCCTATTCGTGGTCGATGCCATGACAGGTCAGGATGCGGCCAATACCGCCAAAGCCTTTAATGATGCTTTGCCTTTGACGGGCGTCATTCTGACTAAAACTGATGGTGATGCGCGTGGTGGTGCAGCACTTTCAGTTCGTGCGATTACGGGTAAGCCGATCAAGTTCTTGGGTATGGGTGAAAAGCTGGATGCACTTGAGCCATTCCATCCTGAACGTGTCGCGCAGCGTATTCTCGGCATGGGAGATGTCCTCTCACTGGTCGAAGAAGTCGAACGCAAAATCGATAAAGAAAAAGCCGAGAAAATGGCGAAAAAATTGCAAAAGGGCGGGTCTTTCAATTTGGAAGACATGTTAATGCAATTTGAGCAAATGAAAAAAATGGGCGGCATGATGGGCTTTCTGGATAAACTTCCAGGCATGAGTAATTCAGGTATTCAGCAGGCGATTGAGCAAGCTAATCCTGAAAAGCAAGTCAAGAAAATGGAAGCCATTATTCAATCAATGACACCCAAAGAACGTAAGCATCCAGATATTATTAACCCAAGCCGTAAAAAACGTATTGCGGCAGGTTGTGGTATGGATGTTTCCGAGATTAATAAACTGCTGAAACAGCACAGCCAAATGGCCAAAATGATGAAGAAATTTGCAAATCCATCAGGCATGAGCAAAATGTTACGTTCATTAGGTGGTATGCAGAAACAATTTGGCGGCGGTGGTGGTATGGGACCACTATTTGGCGGCAATGACGATAAAAAATAATGGATTCTTTCCATACCACTAAAGGCGCTTGATGCGCCTTTTTTTATCACAACAAAATCACTACTTTTTTCAGGTGATGTGTCCTTTAAACTGAATCAATTAAATAAAAAATATTAGGTATTGGGGAGCAATAAAAATGAAAAATGTTTATATTATTCACGGTTATCGAGCCGTGCCTGAAGATCACTGGTTTATTTGGCTGGAACAACATATCCAGCAAGCAGGCGCTACAGCCGAACGGATTTTTTTAGCCGATTCAGCACATCCCGATCCAGAAGTTTGGCAGGAATGTTTAAATGCGCAATGTAGCGTACTTGATGAAAATACTATTATTGTGGCACATAGTTTAGGCTGTTTGTCGAGTTTAAATTTTTTGAGTAAAGCCCTTCAACATTCATCAATCGCAGCAGGCATTTTTGTCTCAGGCTTTACTGAAAAACTCAAAGCAATCCCTGAGCTCGATACTTTTATCGAGTCACAACGATTGGACGATAAATTACTACGCCAAAAGATCCTACGCCGTTATGTTTTTTTATCGAGTAATGATCCTTTTGTCCCGCCGCCGTTGAGCATTCGTTTGGGGCAACGCCTGAATGCACAACTATTAGAAATCAAACAGGCAGGACATTTTATGCAGGAAGATGGTTATGCAGCCTTTCCTCAACTTTGGGATGTATTACGTCCCTTGCTCAGCGAGTCATAAGCGACATAACGTTGTAAGCCTTTGAGCAACAAGTCTTCCTCAACACGAGGCTGATATTTGTGCAAAAACTTGGCAAACAGAGGGGCATCACCGCCAGTCAGTACCAATTGTCTTGGTGATTGTTTTAAAATATGTTCAATAGCACTTAATAGCCCCAATAAAATACCATGATGTACTGCATCCACCGTATTTGTACCTGGTTCAAGATTATCAAACGCTGAGTCAGGGATTTTAATACCTTTGGTATTTTGAATAAGGGCGTCACGTTGCAAATATAGATTTGGCAGAATATAACCGCCCAAATGTTGCAAACCTTTATTCAAATCAATCGTTAAAGCGGTTCCACAACCAATAATACAAAAATGTTGATCGGGTTCTGCCAGTGCCAAAACTTGTAACCAGCGATCAATCCCCAGTTGTTCTGGATGATCATAACCACAGCGTAAGCCTGCGTATTCTTCATGAACCTGTGCAAAGATCACGGGAATACCCAATTGACTCAGAATGGTCTGAATACGCAAATTATTGACTTGATCTTGTACCGAAGATATTCCTACTTGCTGCAATTTTTGGGTTTTAAAATGTTGAATTAAACCGAGTAATAAATCGGCAGGGGACTGTAAATGTAATTCCGCAGCATGTTCAATGATTTGATCTGAATCCGTAATCCAGTATTTAAGGCGAGTATTTCCCACATCTAACCAAAGTTGTTTCATATTTGGTTATCCTGAACTGCGATGCGACGCATCCGACCCTGATAGAATGCCTGTTGTTGTCCATCCGTTGAAATAAGAACAGCGCCTTCCTGATTAATGCCCTCAAAATGACCTGTCACTTGTCCTTGATGATGTTCAAAATGAACCAATTCCTGCATAAATGCGGCATGATGATTGAACCGTTCTGCAAGATTGTAACAGCCATGCTCAAACCATTGCACGGCTTGCTGAATGGCCAGATAAAGCTGTGCAATGACTTCTATACGATCAAGATCGTTTAGACCAAAATCAGTGAGTGAGCTGATCGGTTGTAATGGATCTTGTGATTCAGGGGTAAACAAATTGATACCCACTCCAACGATGGCCTGATGTGTTGATAATGGCTCAACTAAAATTCCGCCCCATTTGCCTTGTTGGCTATATAAATCATTCGGCCATTTGACTTGCAGATTTAGACCCTGTAGCTTTGGCATTTGCAAAATATTCAATGCAACTTCAAGCGCTAAGCGACCGTCTAAAGGTGTCTGTGAGTTGATGAGTGTGCTGAGATAAATATTGCCTTTTGGGGAAATCCATACTCGTTGATGTTGCCCACGCCCTTGTGTCTGGGTTTCGCTACAGATCAAAATGGACGAAATATTTTTTTGAGCCAATTCACGGACATCGTCATTGGTCGATGTGGTCGTTTGTTTCAAAATAACAATGTCAGGCACTTGTCCAGCATCGCTTAAGCGTTGTCGTAGTTGACGAGTTTCTGCATCCATGTTCAGTTTTATAAAGTTGGAAAATCAGGTATGGAGTTAATCATATATTTAGCCATCGGTGCAATCGCTGGATTTGCTGCGGGCTTGTTTGGTGTGGGCGGTGGATTAATTATTGTCCCGATTCTTTATATTGTATTTACCCAGCTTCATTATGATCCCGCGGTCATTATGCATATGGCGTTAGGAACTTCTCTGGCAACCATTATTGTAACGTCAATCAGTTCTGTGATGGCTCATCATAAACGCGGCGCGGTGTTATGGCAGGTATTTCGCAATCTGGCACCGGGTCTGGTGATTGGTTCTTTTTTAGGGGCGGGCATTGCCGATCTTTTGTCTGGACAAAATCTGCAAATCATCATTGGAATCTTTGCGATTTGGGTGGCGTATCGAATGTTTAAAGGTGCCAACGTGATCGTGGATGAAACACGACACTTGCCTTCAGCGCCGATGCAAATGTTAGCAGGTGGCGGTATTGGAATTGCCTCGGCGATTTTTGGGATTGGAGGTGGAAGTCTGACCGTACCTTATTTAAATCGTAATGGGGTGGTGATGCAAAAAGCAGTCGCCACCTCTGCTGCATGTGGCTTACCGATTGCGGTTGCGGGTGCAGTCGGCTTTATGTGGTTTGGTATAAAGCAGCATATTCATATTCCCAATGCCATTGGTTATATCCATATTTATGCATTTTTAGGCATTAGTATTATGAGTTTTATCACCGCAAAACTGGGTGCCAAAGTCGCGCATATGTTGTCACCTGCCATGCTGAAAAAATGTTTTGCTTGCTTACTCACCGTCGTTGGAACTTATTTTATTTATCAGGGATTCATTCAATAAAAAGCACATAAGATCATCCATTCCAAGTCACTAAAATCCAGCTTTAAATGATGATTTTAAATGATGAATTTAGTGGCTGAGGAGTTGGTAAATCGCATGATATTTCCGATGATCTGAATATCGAATTGGCTCAAAATGCAATAAAATTGTTAGACAATGACATAGTCAGCAATCCCTAGAATCAGTTAAAACAATCACAATAAATGGCAGCGGAACGCCAACGTAAAAATCAGAAACAGGTGATTCATGAAACTTGAAGAGACAGAGAGCCTGTCGGAGCAAATTGCAAAACATATTAGCGATCAGATTATTACGGGTGAACTGGTTGAAGGTGAACGCATTCAAGAATTGCGTATTGCCAAAGAATTGGACGTGAGTCGAGGATCTGTCCGTGAAGCGTTATTGCTACTGGAACGTACTCACTTGATTCATATCTATCCACGTCGCGGCGCGATTGTTTCGGAAATGTCTTCTCAACAAGTCAAAGCTTTGTTCGATACCAATGTGTTGGTGTTGGGTCATATTGTGCAACGGATTAGTGAAACGTGGCGTGTACATGAGGCTGAGCAACTGCAACAGCTTATGGAGCATTTAGCTGAGCAGGTCAAGGCAGGCGACACTGAAAAATTTTATGATGGTATTTTTCAATATCTGGCGGTGCAGCATGATATGGTGGCAAATCCTTATTTGATGAAATTTTATAAGGAATTACTGCCTTCTTTACGCCGTAGTTACTTTTTGACTTTGAATACGTCACGTCGTGAATTACAGGAATCTTTGGCATTGTTTAAATTGGTCGCAGATGCAATTTTGATCCGAAAATCACATCAGGCGACGCTATTCATGGAAGATTTTTGTCGTCATTTACGAAATTTGGTACTGGATTCCCTGACTCGAATGAAACAAATTGAGTTGGCTTGGGCGCGTCGTTCTCGTCGCTAATGTGATTGGATCGGTTACACAAATAGAATACCGATCTTAAATGATCTAAAAATTTGACGATATTTTAGCTTATCGTCCTATTTCTGAATAAAATTGTTCAACTTCAGCCTAAAAAAAATCCCTATTCAACCGCATTCATTTTAAAATAGCCTGTTATCGAGATTCGACTGTGTCCAAAATATTGAAATCAGATGATAGCAACTAGATGATTGAAATATCTTGGGCAAATAAAAAAAACTTTTGATCAGGACATTATGCGTTTAAGCAGTTTAAAACTTGCAGGCTTTAAGTCATTTGCGGACTCATCCACTTTACAATTTAAGGCCAACCGTACCGCAGTGGTTGGTCCGAATGGCTGTGGCAAATCCAATGTGATTGATGCGATTCGCTGGGTGATGGGCGAATCTAGCGCCCGTCAATTACGTGGCGGCAGCATGCAGGACGTGATTTTTACTGGAACTGCAAAACGTAAACCCGTCAGTGTGGCCAGTGTTGAGCTGCGTTTTGACAATACCTATGGAAAATTGGGCGGTGCTTATAATGCCTATAATGAACTGGCGGTACGACGTCAGGTCAATCGTGATGGAAAATCTGAATATTTCTTAAATGGAACACGCTGCCGACGCCGTGATATTACCGATATTTTTTTAGGAACAGGTTTAGGGCCACGCTCTTATGCCATTATTGAGCAGGGCATGATTAACCGTTTGGTCGATGCTAAACCTGAAGAAATGCGGGTGTTTATCGAGGAAGCCGCAGGAGTTTCACGTTATCAGGCACGTCGTCGTGAAACTTTACAGCACTTAGAGCATACCGAACAAAATCTGTCACGTTTAGAAGATATTGCCTTAGAACTCAAATCACAACTCAAAACACTCAAACGCCAGTCTGAGGCAGCGGTTCATTACAAACAGCTTGAACAGCAAATTAGAACGTTAAAAATCGAAATATTGTCGTTTCAATCTGCGCAGTCAAGTCAGCTCCAGCAAGAATATACGCTGCAAATGACCGCTTTGGGAGAAGAGTTTAAACTGGTTCGCTCTGAATTAAATACCATTGAACACGATCTTGAAGCCAGTAGTGCCTTATTTCAAAAGCTGATTCAACAATCGACTCCGCTGCAACATGAATGGCAACAGGCTGAGAAAAAACTGGCTGAATTGAAAATGACGCTAGAGCAGAAACAAAGTTTGTATCAACAAAACAGTACGACTTTAACTCAGCTAGAACAACAAAAATCCCAAACCAAAGAACGCCTACAACTGAGCGAGCTACAGCTTGAAAACTTATTGACGCAATTGGATGAGCACGCAGAACATTTAAATGCTTTTGAGGCCAATAGCCAACACAGTGAAAATCATTATCAGGATTTAAAATCTCAACACCAACAGGCGCAAGAGCAGTTTAATCATATTCAGCAGCAAGTTGACAAGCAGCAACAACAGAAAAACCAGATGTCGTTGCAACTTGAGCAACTGAGCAAAAGTATAGAACGCCTCACACAACAGAAGCACACACTGGACACTCAAAGCTTGCAAATCGCGGCGCAAGTCCAAGATGATGAGTTACAACATCTCGAACAACAATTGCTTGAGTTGACGCAACAAATGGTGATGCTTGAACAGCAGATTGAACAGGCCGAACAGCAATTACAGTTGCAGCAACAACAGCACAATCAACTCAAGAGTGAAATTCAGCAACACAACAATCAAATACAAGTGTTGCAGGCGGAACAAAAAAATCTCAATCAATTGGTGGCAAAACAAAGTCCGAAACAATCGGATGCTCTACGTTTGATGTCGGTGTTGCAGTTAACGGAAATAGGCAAAGCGCATGCCAGTCTGATTGAAAAATTACTCAGCCAATGGATGAACGCCCGTTATCTGGAACAGAATGCCACTTTTGAACCGCAACTTGCACGGCAAATTAAAGCCTCAGCGCTTTCTAAAAAATCATCCCAATTGACATTAATGCCATTTTCGAACTGGATTAAAACCCCGCAGTTATCGCTATGGCAAAATATCTGGTTGGCAGATGATTTGAATCAGGCTTTAGCGTTGCAGACGCAGCTTGAATCTGGACAGAGCATTGTGACGTTGGATGCTTATCATGTTGGGTCGGATTGGGTGATTGCACTGGATTATGATGAAGACAGCCAAAGCAGTGGGGTGTTGAGTCATCGGATTCGATTAGATGAAATTGTACAGCTTCTTGCAAGCTTGGAACCAGAACTTGAGCAACTTGAACTAAGAAGTTCCGCGCAACAACAGCAACTCAATATACAGTGTGACCAAATTCAACAACTGAAAAATCAGTTAAATCAACAACAAAAACAACAGCAACAACTTGAACTTAGTATCACTAAACATCAAAGTGCGGCACAGGCTTTTGTATTGCAAAAGCAACAACTACAGGAACAATTAAAACAACTGGAAGTTCAGCTTGAAGATGATGCTATGCAGCGTGATGATCTGGATATTGATTTACACGCCTTAAATTTAAAACTTGAAGCCAGTTTGCCAGCATATAAAACCCAACAATTTCAGCTCGAAACTTTAGCGGAACAATTGGATGATCAGCAGCAGCAACTGCAACAGCAGCAACAAGAGCGTGAAAATACACGTCGAGGCGTTGCACAAACGCAACAGCAGATCGAACTGCTTGAGAAAGATCTCAGTTTTTTAAAAACGCAATATCGCCAGATAATTGAGCAAATAGAACAGGCAAAGAAATTTGTCGATCCGATTCAGTTGGAGTTGCCTGTACTTGAGTCCGAGTTTTCTGAACAATTCCAACAGACCGAAAAGCTTAAAAAAAGTTGGACTGAATGGCAGATTGAACTAAATAGCGTACAGGAAAAGCAGCAGCACTTGACCGAGCAGCGTCATCAAACCCAACAACGTGATGAACAACTGCGCGAGCAACTGGAACACAAACGGTTGAGTTGGCAAGCGGCGAAATCTGATCTGGAACATTTTCAGGAACAACTCAAGAGTTTGGGTAGTGAACCTGTTCTTGGCTTAAAACTTCACTTAACAGAACATCAACAAAGTCTGGAAAAAGCACAACGGCAATTTGAAAAATTGGGTGCAGTCAATCTGGCGGCATCTGAAGAATATCAAGAAGTATCGCAACGTTTTGAAGAGCTTAGCCACCAGATTCAAGACTTGGAAAATACGGTATCGCAGCTCAAAGATGCCATGAAAAGTATTGATCAGGAAACCAGAAAGTTATTTATGACCACCTTTGATCAGGTCAATACCGAGCTTCAAGAATTATTTCCTAAAGTATTTAGTGGGGGAGAAGCGAGTTTAAGTCTTGAAGATGACTGGCAATCAGGTGTAAAACTAATGGCACGCCCACCTGGAAAACGTAACAGTTCATTGGCGTTATTGTCAGGTGGTGAAAAAGCATTAACGGCGCTGGCTTTGGTGTTTGCAATTTTTCGGCTGAATCCCGCACCTTTTTGTGTCTTGGATGAAGTTGATGCGCCGCTAGACGATGCCAATGTGCAACGGTTTTGTAATTTGGTAAAAGAGCTTTCTGAACAGGTGCAATTCATTTACATTACACATAATAAACTTGCAATGACAATGGCGACCGATTTACTAGGGGTAACCATGCCTGAACCTGGTACCTCAAAACTGGTTACTGTTAATTTGGAACAAGCAAAAGAATATGGGTTAGTTACGGAGTCATAGTATGGAAGTTACCACTATTGTGGGCATAGTCGCCGCCATTATTATCATGATTGTCGGTTTAAGAATGGTTCTTAGAAAACCTGCTCCAACCGAACCCTCATTAGAAAGTGCATTACATATTGATCCTGAGAGTAATCAGCCGATCATTCCACGACATGTGCGTGATCAATTGCCTGCTGAAACACCTGTAGAAATAGCAGCTCAAGAATCAGAGCGTAAAGAGCCAGCTTTGCAGGATATCCCAGAAACTCTCGAAGATCAGGCGGCGAAAACATTGACTTCGCCTGAACTGAGTGAGGATAAGCTGGATAAAGAAATGACATCTGTTGACTTTAAGACGGAAGAGACCTCCCTCAAGATTGAACAACCGCTAGAACAGCAAGTGACTGTAGTCGATGTTGTTGAGGCTGTTCCTGCACCAGATGCAGAGCTTGATCCAGCTAAGATTGCTGTGCAAGCTGATGAGGCGCAAGTTCAACATGCCAAAAAAATCGATGAATTTCAGCTTAATCCAGAAATAGAAGCAGCAACGATTGCTGAGTTTGATGGTGAAAGTAACTTACTGGATGTGCATCTACATGAACAGCAGCTTTTCGATGATGAAAGTGCTTTGGCCACAGCGCAAGAAATTGTGGCGTTGAATGTATATCCGAACCCTCGTCGTGCATTGTCAGGTGATAAGACCTTAAAAGTATTGCTCAAATACGGTTTGCGTTTTGGTGAAATGGCATGTTTTCATCGTTACGATAAAACGGATGAACCAAGTCCACTGATGTTTTCAGTATTACGTATGACTGATAATGGGCCTGCTGGGTTTGATCTTGAAACTTTATCGAGCGAACAGGTACAAGGGTTGGCATTTTTCCTTGCATTGCCACATCAGGATGCTTTAAAAGGCTTCGATATGATGACCAGTATTGCAGGATTAATCGCACGGGAAGTGGACGGCAAAGTCTTTGATGAAAATAATCTGGAATTTACCCCACAACTGAAAGAACATTGTCGTCATCATGTGATTGACTATCGTTCAACGCAGGAAACTGCTTAACGGTTCCAATTGAACCCCTTTTATAGTGCTTTTATTGCAACGCATAGTCGTTGCAACTCTGGGCGGATTTTCCGCCCTTTTATATGGTGAGTTTTTATGCTGAAGAATAGCGATGTCATTGCGCAAATGCGTCAATTAATTCAACTGATTGCAAAACATAATCATGCTTATTATGTAATGGATCAACCGAGTATTAGTGACAATGAATATGATCAGCTATTTCATCAGTTAAAAGCTTTAGAGCAGCAATATCCTGAGCTATTACAACCCGACACCCCCACCAATAAAGTCGGTGGTCAGGCATTGAGCAAATTTGAAACGGTGACCCATGCTGTGCCGATGCTGTCTTTAGGCAATGTGTTTAATCAGGAAGAACTGTTTGCTTTTGCCCGTCGAATTGAGGAACGCTTACCCAATCAACAGGTTCATTATGATGTTGAGTTGAAACTGGATGGTCTTGCGATTTCACTGTGGTATGAAAATGGCGTTCTGATCCGAGGGGTGACTCGCGGGGATGGCGAAACTGGCGAAGACATCAGCCAAAATGTTAAAACCATTCGTAATTTACCGAAGTTTCTAAGTCATAATCCTGTTGAAATCCCGCGCTTACTGGAAGTTCGAGGCGAAGTACTCATGCCCAAACAGGGGTTTGAGCGCTTAAATGCCGCCAATGAAGCCAAAGGTGAAAAAACTTTTGCCAATCCACGTAATGCCGCAGCGGGAAGCCTAAGACAGCTTGACCCAAATATTGCAGCATCTCGTCCTTTGGCCTTTTATGCTTATGGTATTGCGCAATGTGAGCCACATCATGGTTTGGCAAGCATGCATGAAAGCTTGCATTGGTTAACCCAGTTAGGTTTTGAAATTGCTGAACGCCAATTTTTATGTTCCTCGATTGAAGAAGTTCAGCAGCGTTATGAGCAAATCCAACACGAACGTCCGAATCTGACCGTTGAAATTGATGGTATGGTCATCAAAGTGGATGATCTGAAACAACAACAGCAACTTGGGTTTTTAAGTCGTGAACCACGTTGGGCGACAGCTTATAAATTTCCTGCCGAAATTGCACGAACCACGGTTGAAAATATTGATTGGCAAGTGGGTCGAACGGGAACATTGACCCCCGTGGCGCGTTTGCAGCCTGTATTAGTGGGCGGCGTGACGGTATCCAATGTGACCTTGCATAATATTGGCGAAATTCATCGTCTGGATGTGCGTGTAGGTGATCAGGTCAGTGTGTATCGTAGTGGCGATGTGATTCCTAAAGTTGAACGAGTTTGGCCAGAGTTTCGTCCTGCCGATGCACAAGTAGTTGGATTGCCTGACCATTGTCCAGTTTGTGCCTCTCCCGTGGTAATGCCCGAAGGTGAGGCTTTGGCACGTTGTTCAGGTGGTTTGTATTGTGCTGCGCAACGGATTGAAGCGATTCGACATTTTGTATCGCGTAAGGCGATGGATATTGAAGGCTTGGGCGACCGCTGGGTTGAGTCTCTATTGCATCTGAATCTCTTAAAAGATGTCGCAGATATTTATCATTTGCACGAACATCGCGAGACTTTGCTCAGTATTGAAAAAATGGGAGAAAAGTCCGTTCAGAACTTGATGGATGCGATTGAAGCCAGTAAAAAAACCACGCTGGCGCGGTTTATCTACGCACTTGGAATTCGTGGTGTTGGGGAAACCACAGCGAGAATGCTGGCTAATACTTTTCAAACTTTTGATGCATTAAAAAATGCCGATATTGAAGCCTTGAAGAAAACGCCTGATGTGGGGGAAATTACCGCCGAATGGATTTTTGATTTCTTTATGGCTCCGCATAACATTGAAGTACTTGATCGTTTATTGGCTGCTGGTATTCATTGGGATGCACCGACTGCTCCAACGCGTCAGCCATTAAATGGTGAAAGTTGGGTAGTGACCGGTACATTGTCTAGTATGGGCCGTGATGAAGCGACACAGCGCTTACAAGCTCTGGGTGCGCGTGTCAGTGGTAGTGTTTCCAGTAAAACCAAATGTGTGGTTGCTGGCGAAAAAGCAGGAAGTAAGCTTGATAAAGCCGAAAAACTCAATATTCGTGTCATGAACGAACAGGAGTTTTTAGAGTTTTTGGCACAATACGACAATTAATATGCTGTGATTCATTATGCCATGATGCGTTCATCTGGATTAAGGTGAACGTTCAGGCTGATGGGTATCTATTGTCTTATCTATCGTGATGGTGATATCGCGTGCTCTCTATTCACATTTGCATTATCCCCGTTTTTTAATCAGACCATCGTCTAGCAACTGCTGAAAATGTTCACAAAGACTTTGCTGAATATCTAAATATTCGATACCAAGTTCTTCCTGACTGCGTTTTGAACTGAAATAAACTGGATAACCCACATTACGCTGTACAAATTTGCGGGATTGACCAAACAGTGGTGCGAATAAAGAGAAAACTGCTTTAGGAACCGTGAAGTGCGGGAATGGATAACGATAACCGAAACGCTGAGTCAATATTTTTCCCATTTCGAGAAAGCTTAAAGTTCCTCCTGAGATAATATAACGTCCATTTGCCGTTGAAGAAAATGCAGCTGCAACATGGGCATCTGCGACATTACGGACATCAACAATTCCCATCCAGATTTCAGGGGCACCAAATAAAAGTGTTCCATCACCAAACTTTTCCAATAGCTCAACACTGCCAGATTGTGTAGCTGTTGTAAGAGAAGGTCCCATGACCAAAGCGGGATTGATACAAACTAGCGACCAGCGATCCTGCTGCTCCGCCATTTCCCATGCTTTACGTTCTGCTGCGACTTTGGAATAAGAATAAGGTTGATGTGTCTCACTACTACTGTTATTCCAATGACTTTCATCAAATTCATGGTTAGCTGTGTCTTCAATTTCGATGGCATCTCCACAGATTGCGGCAATACTTGATGTCACCACAACACGTTTGACTGTTGTTGTTCGATTGGCTGTTTCAAGGACATTGATGGTACCGTTGACCGCAGGTTCAATAATATCTTTCACCGCATCTTTATAGTTGCTGATCACAAAAGGAGATGCAGTATGAATCACAATTTCACAAGCCTTCATGGCCTCGTCAAAAGCATGGGGGGTCAATAAATCGGCTTTAAAAAAATAAATTTGACCGGATGATTTTTTTGCAATTTCGGTGAGATGCTGTAGTTTTTCTTTTTTAGATGGGTCACGCACAGTTGCATGTACGATATAACCTTGCATGAGTAAACGTTCAATAATCCAGCCAGCTACATAGCCTGTAGCACCCGTCACTAAAATCGGTGTGTTCTTATTCATTTTGCGGCCTATTAGGGTTTTTGCTCTATTTTATTTAACGAAATTTTCAGAAATATACAATCAGGTGCAACATATATTTTCATGAAAACAGATGAAATAAGAAGCATTGTCTTTAGTTACAAAATAAAAAAATAAGAAACAAATGCAATTTTGAAGAAATTTTTCTCTAAAAAGGGTGCAAACATTTATTTTTTCACAATAAATTTTCCAATTAAAACTGTAAATGCGTATGTTTCTCATTTTAATTTTATAAAAATCATAAACTTACATCATTTTTACTTTGCAATCATTTTTAAACTTGACCATAATATTCATATTCGAGAGGAGAATTACAAATGCGCGGCAATCCAGAAGTCATAGACTATTTAAATATGTTGATCGGTGGCGAACTGGCTGCCCGTGATCAATACCTGATCCATTCACGTATGTATGAGGATTGGGGTTTAAGCAAAATTTATGAACGTATCGATCATGAAATGCAAGAAGAAGCTGCACATGCGGATTCGATTATTCGCCGTGTGTTATTCCTCGAAGGCAAGCCCAACATGAACCGTGATGATATTGTCACAGGTGAAGATGTTGTATCTTGCCTGAAAGCAGATTTGGCGCTTGAATATCATGTTCGTCAGAAATTGGCTGATGGCGTGAAATTGTGTGAGGAAAAAGGGGACTATGTCAGCCGTGATTTGCTCCGTTCACAAATGTCAGATACTGAAGAAGATCATACTTACTGGTTAGAAAAACAGTTACGTTTGATTGAATTGATGGGCTTACAAAATTATATTCAATCACAGATGTAAGATTAAAAAACTCAGCTTCGGCTGAGTTTTTTATTTTGACATTATGGTTTTTGCTGTAAACGTTTTACATCTTTAAGCACTTCATCAGCATGCGTTTGAGTGTTGACGCTGGTGTAGTGATAGACCACAGTACCTTTGGGGTCAATTAAAAAACTTTCTCTTTTGGCGATTTTCATAATCCCCATATTTCGCACAATGCCAAATTTTTCAGCTAACTGATGATCACTGTCTGCCAGAATGGGAAACGTGAGTCCTAATTTGTCTGAAAATTTCTTATGTGAGGCAACATCATCCAGACTTACGCCCATGACCACGGCATTCGATTGGGTAAATTGCGAAGAAATGGCTTTAAAACGATTGGCTTCCTGAGTACAACCAGGAGAGTCATCTTTGGGGTAAAAATACAAAACCAGCCACTTGCCTCGAAAATCTTTTAATTCGTGCCAGATTCCATTTTGATCCTGTAATCGAAACTCAGGTGCAGGCTGACCCACCCATTGTTTTTGATCTGTACTGGATTTTGAAAATACCTCATTGGCAGCATGTGTGAAATTGATCAGTCCAGTGGTTAAACAGAGACTGATTAAGCCTGTTCTCAATATTGTTATTGTGCGCGTCATTTTCATGTTTATTCAAAAGCCCATTGGAAAAGCCTAAATCTCAGTTTAACAAAATCAACTTTGAAATGTACTAAGAAATTTTTGCTTTTGTGATTCGGTCTATGCATATTAGATCAATCAAAATAAATAAAGTGAAAGAAGATCAATGGACGTTGGTGCAGCACTGATTAAATTAAAACCCAATACATGGCCAAAAGTTGAAGACTGGCAACAACAGCTTGAGCAGCGCAAAGTTGAAGCGATTGAAACGCTTCAAGCTGAAGGTGTTACAGTTGAATCATGGTTTCATATCCAGATCGAAGGGCAGGATTATTTAATTGCTTATATGCGAGCCGTCGATTTAGTTAAAGCGCAACAAATGGCTAAAACCAGTCCTTTTGAGATTGATCAAGTTCATCAACAATTTAAACGAGACTGTTGGGAAAAAGTGATTCCTGCAATTTTGTTACTTGATCTGGACAATAATGAGCAACCCCGCAATCAAATCACCGAATAAAAATGGTTATACTTTTTCAAGTGAAAGGCGCAGAGTAAGACATTGAAACAACGTATTCTTCTCATTACAGGATGGGGTGGCGGTGAGAAGCTATTAAATCCCTTAAAACAGTTACTTGAACAACAAGGCTATATCGTTGAACTCAGTAATATTTTTAATGCGCTAGATGAGCAGGTTTTAGCGCAACAGGTAGAACATGCTATCAAATTTGATGTGATTGCAGGATGGTCATTGGGGGGCGAGTTAGCCATGCGCTTGGTGGATGACGTTGCTCTCAAGACAGGTCAAAACAAGACTTTAATTACGATGGCCTCTAATCCAAGTTTTGTGGCACATGAAAATTGGCGACATGCGATGTCTGTAGAAGATTTTCATCAGTTTAAGCAGTCTTTTGAGCATGATCCGATTACGATTCTAAAGCGTTTTGGTTTGCTGGTGACCAAAGGTGTTGAAACTGCTAAGTCTGATTTTAATACGATGCAAACCATGTTACATGCGCAGCCCATGTCGCTATTAAAACAAGGTTTAGCGATACTTGAACAATTTAATTTGGTTGAAATCTTAAAAAATTATACAGGTCGGCAGCTTCATCTCTTTGCAGATCATGATGCGCTAGTTCCTTGCGAAATTGTGCAAGATATGCAGAAGATTAATGCAAAATCAATTCAGATTGTGACAGTTGAAAATTCTGCACATAGCTTTCCGTTCATTCAGGTCGAAAAAACTTGCGATGAAATTACCAAATTTATTGAATCATCAGTTTAAGCTTTAAACGAAATGGTGTTTATCGCAATATATTTTCAAAGTCTGCACGTTTAATATGTAGTTTCATATTGAAAAGGTACATCAATGGAGTCAATGGATGAGTGATCAGTTTGATTTGGAGCATATCTGGCATCCCTATACCTCCATGCTTCATCCATTACCTACCTTTAAAGTCAAACGTGCCTATGGCGTAACCATTGAACTTGAAGATGGTCGTCAGTTGATTGATGGCATGTCTTCATGGTGGTGTGCAATTCATGGTTATCATCATCCTGAACTCGATCTTGCTGTGACGCGTCAACTCGACCATATGGCACATATCATGTTTGGTGGTCTCACCCATGATCCTGCAATTGAACTGGGAAAATTACTACTCAAAATCACACCGCCCAGTCTGGATAAAATTTTTTATGCTGACTCAGGTTCAGTTGCGGTGGAAGTCGCCCTGAAAATGGCGGTTCAGTATTGGTCATCAAAAGCAGAGTCTTCAAAAGCCGAATCGGACACAAGCCTCAAACAAAAGACCAATTTTATCACCACACGTTCGGGTTATCACGGCGATACTTGGAATGCGATGTCAGTTTGTGATCCTGTCACGGGCATGCATCAGATTTTTGGAAATAGTTTATCGCGGCGGATATTTGTATCTGCACCACAAAGTCGTTTTGATGGTGAATGGAATCCTTCCGAGCTGGATGAAGTGGAGCAAATCTTAAAACTGCATCATCATGAGTTAGCTGCATTTATTATTGAACCGATTGTACAGGGCGCGGGTGGAATGCGCTTTTATCATCCAGAATACTTAAAACAGCTCCGCAAGTTGTGCGACCAATATCAGTTACTGCTGATTTTTGATGAAATTGCCACAGGTTTTGGCCGGACTGGAAAACTGTTTGCGTGGGAACATGCACAGGTTGAGCCCGATATTATGTGTATTGGTAAAGGATTGACAGGCGGTTATATGACTTTATCAGCCACGCTTACGACTAGGCAGGTCGCTGAAACCATTAGTGCCGGTGAAGCAGGAGTATTTATGCATGGCCCAACCTTTATGGCAAATCCTTTGGCCTGCGCGGTAGCACTCAGAAGTACGCAACTTTTACTTGAACAAGATTGGCAGGATAATATTCAACGGATTTCTGAACAATTACAACAATTACAAATATTGTCCGAATTAGAATATGTTGCCGATGTACGAATTTTGGGGGCGATTGGTGTGGTGGAGCTCAAGTTCAATGTGGATATGAAAACCCTACAACAACAATTTGTTGAGCGTGGGATCTGGGTGAGGCCTTTTGGAAAATTGGTGTATGTGATGCCGCCGTATGTCATTTCCAAAGATGAGTTAAATTTCTTACTACAACAACTCATTCAAGTCGTGCAACACATGCAAGCTGAGGTGCAACATGGCATTGCTTGATCATTATCAACAGCAGCTTGATCAGCTTAAACAAACTGGAAATTTACGCCAGTTTACCGCCAATGAGCAACACGGCGCTTATATTGAGATTGCAGGAAGAAAGATGCTTAATCTTTCCTCTAATGATTATTTGGGCTTGGCTGCCAACACTCAGCTTCGCGAAGAGTTTTTAGATCAGCAACCCATTCAGCGCCGTTATTTTAGTTCGTCTTCTTCACGCTTGTTGACAGGTAATTTTGAGGAATATGAACAGTTTGAAGCGAATTTAAGTCAGGCATTTTTAGGTCGTGCAGCGTTATTATTTAATAGTGGCTATCATATGAATATCGGGATTTTACCCGCTTTAAGTGATGGTAAAACGCTGATTTTAGCGGATAAACTGGTACATGCCAGTATGATTGATGGCATTCGCTTATCCTCTGCCAAATATGTACGTTATCGGCATAATGATCTACAGCATCTCACTCAATTGCTTGAAAAATATCATGATGATGTCGACATTGAACGCATTATTGTGGTGACTGAAAGTATTTTTAGCATGGATGGTGATGAAACTGATTTGGCTGCATTGGTTCAAATCAAGCATGGTTTTGATAAAGTCATGTTGTATGTGGATGAAGCACATGCGATCGGTGTTCGCGGTGAGCAGGGCTTGGGTTGTGCCGAGCAATATAACGTGATGGCTGATATTGATTTACTGGTCGGTACCTTTGGAAAAGCCTGTGCATCAGTGGGCGGCTATCTGATGTGTGATCGAATAATTCGCAGCTATTTAATCAATACCATGCGGCCTTTGATTTTTAGTACCGCTTTGCCGCCGATCAATATTGCATGGTCGGATTTTATCTTTAAGAAAGTCATGGCAGCTAAGAGCGAACGCTTACATTTGCACAGGATCAGTCAGGATTTACAAGCTGCAATTGTGGCCAGAGGCTACAGTAGCCCGTCCACGAGCCAGATTATTCCAATTATTGTCGGAGCAAGCCAAACAGCAGTAGAAAAATCTCAAAGCGTACAGCAACATGGTTTTTATGCGATGCCCGTTCGTCCTCCCACTGTGCCACAGCATAGCGCACGGCTCAGAATTTCATTAACATCACTGATTCAGTCTGATGATCTAGAACGATTGGTAGCGTGTTTGTGAATCTCAATAAATCCCTGATTGCCCAGCGCTTTGCCAAAGCGGGGCAAAGCTATACGGAACAAGCGATTATTCAAAAACAAATCAGCCAGCATTTATGCCAACTGATGCAAAACCATTGTCCTGAAAATTTAGCACATGTTTTGGAAATTGGCTGTGGATCAGGCAATTTAACCCATCAATTGGCGAATAATTTTCAAATTGAACAATGGTATTTAAATGATTTGTATCCACAAGTGCAGCAACATTTTCAGGATCATTTACCGATCCAATGGATGATTGGGGATATTGAAACACTGGATTTGCCCGCAGATTTAGATGCAATCGTGTCGAGTTCAGCCCTTCAGTGGATCAATGACTTACCTAAACTTTTGGCGCGTTGTCATACGGCGCTAAAGGCACAAGGCTGGTTATGTTTTTCCACCTTTGGCCCTGATAATTTTACTGAGATTAAACAGCTTACTGGGCAAGGTTTAGAATACTGGTCGATCAATGACTGGCGGCAACAGCTTGAACAATTAAACTTTGAGATTGTTGAGCTAAGCCAACAATCTTTATATATGCAGTTTGAAACCCCCAAAGCGGTACTCAAACACCTTAAAGCGACGGGTGTGACTGGGGCATCTGTACAGCAACAACGTTGGACAAAACAATCACTTACTGAATTTTATCAACGTTATCAACAGTTTCAGCTAGAAAATCAGCAGTATTCTTTGACCTATCATCCCATTTATTGTATTGCACGGAGAACAGCATGAGTGGCTTAGTTTATTTTGTCAGTGGGATTGATACGGGAATTGGAAAAACCTATGCCACAGGTTATCTGGCGAAACTCTGGAACACACAAGGGCAGTCGACCATTACCCAAAAATTGATTCAGACTGGAAATGTGGATGTTTCTGAGGATATCGAAAAGCATCGTGACATTATGGGGATAGGCTGGTTGCCAGAAGATCATGAAAAATTGACTATGCCTGAAATTTTTAGTTATCCTGCTTCGCCGCATTTGGCGACACAACTTGATGGTCGAGACATTGATTTTGATAAGATTGAAAAAGCGACTCAAATTTTACAACAGCGTTTTGATGTGGTGTTATTGGAAGGGGCAGGTGGGTTAATGGTTCCCTTAACGACAGAACTGCTCACCATAGATTATATCGAACAAAAAAAGTTGCCTGTAATTTTGGTCAGTTCTGGGCGTTTGGGTAGTATTAATCATACTTTACTCAGTCTGGAAGCTTTAAAACAACGAGGTTTATCGCTTTATGCACTTGCCTATAATCTGAATGATGAATCTCAGGATGAACTCATTTCAAAAGATACCGCACAATATTTACAGAACTATTTAAAACAAAATTTTCCGGAAGTAAAATGGATTGATATTCCAAAATTATAATAATCGCTTATATAGCAAAAAGGCTTTATCAGAAAGATAAAGCCTTTTTTGATAAATAATTTAGATCACATTATTTATAATAGGTTTGGATTTGACTGGAAATAAAATCATAACTAGATTTATTGAAAAACACGTAATCATTTGGAAGCTCATGATTGACATGTCCATATTGATTGTTCGTGGCTAAACCATAATTTGATGAAAAAATATCTCCTTTAATATACCATTCACCATCGTATATTTTTCCATTCATTTCAATGGCTGGATCATCAGCGCCATACAATGGATTATCATTTGAATCAACACTATAAATTACATTCAAACCAGAAATTTTAGCTTTTTTGTGTTTAAACGAAGATTGTGGATATGTTGCGCTCAACCACTCATCTAGACTTCTATATTCTTTTACATCACTGTCTGAGAATGTAATTTGGTTATCATCATAAATTCCCGATATTGGAATGTAAACAATCGATCCTTGCGGAAATGTTGCATTACTGTTTAGTAAGGCTTGTAGAGAATCAGGTTTATCTTTGAGGATATAGGCAATTTCACGTGTTGTAAAAACAAATTCAGTTTCCCAAGAAATATTCCCAGATATATTAGAAGGTAAGATATCTGCTATTTTTTTTCCAGATAAATCAATTTTCTTGAAAGAATAAGTTATCTTTTCAGCTTGTAAACTACAGGTATCATTGAATGTTGAAACTGTAAAATTTAGATTATTAGATGAGTTAAGGTAAAGGATAGGCCATCCTTTGTTTTGTAATTTGTATGAACTTTGTTTAAATAATCCAGATGAATTTAAAATATAGCTATCTTGGTAATTATATTTTTCATCTTCATTTAAAAAATCAAGAGTTATATTATATATTGGTTTGTAATTGGCATATAGCATTTGATTATCGCGGGTAATTTCGGATGCATATAATTGCCCTGTGTGAGATTGATCATCGCTATAATTATGATCGAGAATATATAGTTTATCATCAAAAATAGATTTAGCTGTTAAATTGGAGTTAAGTAAAATACCACGATCACATTTTAATTTAGTATCTCCTGATCCATTATTCGATGTGTTCCCACCAGCAGTCATCCCAGAATCACCTGATCCACCACCCCCACAGCCAGCTAAAGCGGCTAAAGATATTGCGATTGTGAGGTAAGATATTTTTTTCATCATCATGAACCTATTGTTGTTGGATTGTTTCATTTTGTTTTAATTATATACGGATGTATATGTTTATAATATGGTCACAATCATGAAAAAAATTATCATAAAACGAAAAGAGCCCAATCTTGGGCTCTTTCATTTCATTGAGATTTTGGATTAAAACTTTTTAAACGTTTTATTTTGACCTAAGCTTTTACGTTGAGTAAATGGTTTGGATTGGCTTTCAGTTTGATCGTCAGTATCACGTTTTTGTTGACGTAAATAACCACCACGACGTGCAGCAAGCGGTTTTTCCACCATACGTTCAGTACGACGTTTGGCCATACCATACAGACCAGTACCTTGGCGTGGCTTGAGTTCAACTAGTTTGGTTAGGTTATCAATATCTGCTTTATCTAGTTCCATCCAGCGGCCAGTGCGCAGTTCACGTGGCAAAATTACAGTGCCATAACGGGTACGCAACAAACGGCTGACTTTTAAACCTTGTGATTCAAATAAACGACGGACTTCGCGGTTACGTCCTTCTTTAACCACAACCTGATACCAACGGTTGATCCCATCACCACCGAGCTCTGAAAATGACTCGAATTTGGCAGGGCCATCATCCAGTACTACACCATTTAAAAGGGTCTGACGGATTTGCGGAGTAACCTCACCCATGACACGAACTGCATATTCACGTTCAACTTCATTGGAAGGATGCATTAAACGATTGGCAAGTTCACCATCATTTGTAAAAAGCAATAAACCTGTACTATTTATGTCCAGACGGCCTACCATGACCCAGCGATCATTGGCAATTTGAGGGAGATGCTCAAACACAGTTGGACGCTGTTCAGGGTCGTTGCGGGAACAGATTTCACCTTCAGGTTTGTAATAAATCAGGACACGACGACGAATTTCATCTTCGACTTGAAACTGAACTTTACGACCATCAATACGTAATTCATCACCTGGTTCGATTCGTTCGCCTACCTGCGCAATCTGACCATTTACACTGACGCGACCTGCGGCAATAACCTCTTCCATATATCGACGTGAACCGAGACCGATTCGCGCTAATACTTTTTGCAACTTTTCACTCATGACAGCACAACCTTAGAATTAATTGTCAACAGTTCACCTATTCAAGACTTGGCTGCATTTGCATCCAGTGTCATGAAAGCTTCCTTGGCATCCTGTAGGGGAGGCAATTGACCTAAAGATGCTAGGCCAAAAGCGTTCAAAAATTGGGGCGTTGTAATCAACAACGCAGGTCTTCCGGGTAAATCTCTAAAACCCGATTCTTTAATCCAGTTCCAGTCAAATAATGTGCGCAAAATCTGACTATTGTTGGTAACACCACGAATCTGTTCAATATCCGCGCGCGTGACTGGCTGATGATAGGCGATCACGGCAATGGTTTCGAGCAATGACGGTGAGAGCTTGGTTGGGCGTTCAGGCCAAACTTGTGTGATTATATTACGATATTTTGATCGAACCTGAAACCGAAAGCCTTGAGCAGTTTCAATCAGTTCAATAGATCGCCCATGTTGTAAGACAGCAAGCTGTTGTAAAAACTGACGTAATTGCGGTTTATTATATTGATCCTGAAAGGCTTGTTTTAATCGTGCAAGTGACACTGGTGCATCACTGGCAAATAAAATCGCTTCAATTTGCAATAACACATCATGATGCATGTCTTCAGGTGACATCGCCAATTGTTGATCGAGAGTCATAGCTGCGCTCCCTGAATCGAGAGTGGCGCATCAATACCTGTGCTAACAATTCTAATTATTTGTTGGCGTGTCAGTTCCAATACAGCCATAAAGGTCACAACCATGCCCATCCGACCCTGTACTGGATTTAATAATTCCTCAAATACTAAAACAGATCCAGAGCTAACTTTTTTCTGAATAAATGCAATACGTTCTTCAAGTAAAACTGGTTCTTGTTCAACCGTATGCATGACAGGTTCAGGTCGATTAAATACACAAAACAGTGCATCGCGTAAGCTTTCGACATCATATCCTTCATACACAGGTGCTGTATGACCTAAGCCGACATTCGGGCTAAAAGTATCCCGATCTAGTACTGTAAACTGTCCTAAACATTCGGCAGCTTGCTTAATACGCAAATAGGTTTCTAAACGATCAATTAATTCCTGTTTAGGATCTTTTTCTAAAGTGATTGATGTGGGTTTAGGAAGGAGTAATCGTGATTTAAGATCAGCCAACAACGCTGCCATGACCATATAATCTGCGGTCAATTCAATATTGAGAGACTTCATTGCATCCATATAAGAAAGGTATTGAGTCGCAATAGGGGCAATATCGAGTTGTAATAAATCAAAACCATTTTTTTGAATCAGGTAAATCAGAAAGTCGAGAGGTCCCTCGAAATGTTCGAGTAAAATTTCAAAAGCAGCAGGCGGAATATATAAATCTTCAGGAATAACATCTTGCCATTCGTCCAATACGCGAATCTGCGGCAAAGCTTCCGATGAATGATTCAAAGCTTGGTTCATTACAGTTATAGGCCACGCGAATTTTCAAAAGCATGAGTCACTTTAGACATATTGAGCATAAATGCCATAAAGAGAAGGAGATTAGAATGGGTTTTATTCTAATGGAAATTCAGACTTTAATAAATTGTTAAAAGCATTAAAACCATAAATAAATAAACACTATTTTATACCTAAATACGCTCAAGGTTTTGTGATAGTGTTATTTTGTTTAGAAATGTGGTCGGATCAATAGACTAGACTTAGGGCATAATTAAAATGAAAAATTATTTAAAATCAAACTTAAATTCGTACCAACAACCTGTTGGATTTCAGGTACAACAATTATTACCTGTAAGTTATCAATATGAAAAATTAACAGGACAATTTGTGGAATTACTTCCTCTTTCTGATACCTGTCCAAATGATTTGGAGCTAGAGCAACTTTGGCAAACGATTAGCACTGAACCAGATGCACGGTGTTGGACATATTTACCCTATGAGGGCTTTCAAAGTCGCGATGAGTTGAAGCATGCCCTGCAAAATGTATTTGGGTTTCATCCTTCTTATCATTATCTGATTAAGATGAATGATGACGTTGTGGGTTGGATCGCATTGCTCAATCCACGTTTAGCGCATGCTGCTATTGAAATTGGCAACGTGTATTTTTCACATCGCTTAAAACATACAACCGCTGCTACAGAAGCTGTCTTTTTATTGCTTAAACAGTGTTTTGATTACAATTTTAGACGAATCGAATGGAAGTGTGATGACTTGAATGAGCCTTCAAAACGTGCGGCATTACGCTTTGGATTTTATTTTGAAGGACTATTTCGCCAAGATCGAGTAACAAAAGGACGTAACCGCAATACAGCATGGTTTTCAATCATTGACGAGGAATGGTCTGAATTGAAATCTGCCTATGATGTCTGGCTAAGCCCTGATAACTTTGATGAACGTGCCAAGCAAAAACAACGTTTAAATGATGTGATTGAACAATTTCGTCCTTTATAGATGGCTATGAATGATTACTCAAACGCACTCACATCACCCGCGCCTTGACGAACAACCTCAGGATGATCTCCAGACAAATCTACAATACTGGTAGTGGTTAATGTGCCAAATCCCCCATCGATAAACACATCAATCCGCTTAGATAATTGATTTTCAATATCATAAGGATCATCCAATGGATCTTCCTGACCAGGCAGGATCAGGGTACTGGTCAAAATGGGTTCACCTAATTCTTGTAACAATGCCTGACAGATAGGATTAGTTGGAATACGTAACCCGATAGTTTTCTTTTTGGGGTGCATTAACCGCTTTGGAACTTCGCTGGTGGCTGGCAAGATAAAAGTGGTGATTGCTGGCGTATTATTTTTCAATAAACGATACATGGCATTATCGACTTTGGCATAGGTGGCAATATCTGATAAATCGCAACACATAATCGCATATTGATGTTTTGGGCCAAGTCCACGAATTTGCGCAATACGCTCCATTGCGTTTTTATTGCCAATCTGACAACCAATCGCATAGGCGGCATCGGTTGGATAGACTACTACTTCGCCTGCACGGATACGTTCAACGGCCTGAGTAATCAATCGGGCTTGTGGATTTTCTGGATGAATATGCAAATGCAACATATCTGGATCCTCCTGAGTCAAATGTTATTGTTGTAAAGTGTCACTTCTATCCAATAGATTTCTGTCATCAGTCCTTTTATTTCTCCCCTGAAAAGAAAAATAAACAGGGATTAAACAAAGACGAAAAGAATCTGATTACAGCGTTTATTTAATCACATTGAATAGATTCAGTACGTGATGAGAAGTTGCGGTTATGTAATTAAAAGCAGATTTAATCAAGTAATTCACGTTTAAATTCATCAGATTGTAAAATTTTACCGTCACGAGTACAGCTGCAAATACATTGAATAAAATACGCTGCATCAGATGGTAATGTTGCTTTACCTGAAAAATAAGCCTGTACCTGAGTAAACACACGATCTTTAAACGATGTTCCGTCGCCACCTTCACCTGTTAAATTGTCTAAAGATACTCGAAATTTGCGACCAAAAGCTTGAGCAAAGAACCACTCAATTGCTTGCGGTTTAATTTCGACTTGTTCAAAAAGCTGTTGCTGTTCAAGCGTTCGACCATCTGGCGCATACCAATAGCCTAAATCAGGCAATAAACGTCGTTTTGCCCCTGCAATCGTCCAGTGACTAATTTCGTGTAAGGCACTATTAAAAAAACCATGAGCAAACTGAATTCTAGCGGGTGCTTGATTTTGCGCAGGAAAATATTCGGGTTCAAAATCTCCTTTGACCAACGTCACATTTTGATGGGAAAACCAGTGATTAAAGTGTAAAATAAGCCAATCAACCTGATCGTGTTCTGTTTGTAGGCTTTGCCACGGTGAGAGTTGCACTGTATTAGACGACAGGGCAGACTGATGGGTTGAATGGGTGCTAACAAGTGATGAAGTTGTTACTTCAGGTTGCGGCTGCAACAGGTGCATTGCTGTGTTACCATGAGTTCTGTCTAAATTAGTACAAAATTGTATCTTAATCTTTGACAGAGTACCGATGAATTTGTAGAATTGCCGCCTTAATTATGTCAGCAAATACCTTTCCGGCACAGATTGAGCCGTTTAAATGGGCTGAACAGGGCTTTACATGGTCAGGAACACTGCCATTGTCTCGCTTTGCTCGTATTGCTCGTGAAGCTGTTGGATCAATTAATGATCAATTGATCTCTATAGACTGTAAGCTATCAATGGATGCGTATCATCGCGTTGTGTGGTTTGATGGTCATGTTGAAACAAAAGTTCCACTGGAATGTCAGCGTTGTCTGGAGCCTGTGGAAATTTTTCTTGTTTCAGATTTCCGTCTCGCACTGGTTGATGATGAGTCACTGATAGAGCGCTTGGATGAGGATGCTGATTTCATCGTCTTGGGCGAAAGTGAATCTTCAACAAAGGGTGATTTTTCCACTCCTGCCACTGTTGATTTGCTGTCACTCATAGAAGATGAACTGTTATTGTTGATGCCTTTATCTCCTAAGCATGTGTCTTGTGAGCATAAGCATCAACCAGCCGTTGAGAATGTTGTCGAAGAAAAACGTGATAATCCGTTTGACGTTTTGGCAGGTTTGAAAGGCAAACTTAATTCATAACACAATTTGTGTTATTATGTTGAGTTAAGACAACTGAATTTGTTCTGATCCATTTTTTCGATCTTTGTAAGGAGCCATCATGGCCGTTCAGCAAAACCGTAAAAGTCGCTCTCGCCGTGACATGCGCCGTTCACATGACGCTTTAACCGAGAATGCATTAACTGTAGACCAAACTACAGGTGAAACTCATCGTCGTCACCACGTGACTAAAGATGGTTTTTACCGTGGTCGTCAATTATTCGCTAAAGCAGCTGATGCTGAATAATTGAACCAATTTGCATAAAAGCGTGATGCTTAAGTGTAGAAAAAATGGGAGCGAAAGCTCCCTTTTTTTGTTGCTTTTCGCAATTATCAATTGATTCAATAAGTGTTAAATTTCCGCCTCGGAAACGAGCTAAGACGAAGTAAAGGATTTTTATATGTCTGCTAAACGACTCGAGCAAGTGGCTCAAGCAACCAAAACTGCATTTTTGTTCCCAGGTCAGGGATCACAAAAAGTCGGCATGCTCGCTGAACTTGCTGAACAGTTTAGTGGTGTGCAAGAGACTTTTGCTGAAGCTTCAGAAGCAATTGGTTTTGATTTATGGCAGATTGCGCAAAGTGGTGAAGGTCTTGATCAGACTGAAAATACTCAGCCTGTATTACTCACTGCGAGTATTGCTTTATGGCGTGTATGGCTAGATTTGGGTGGTATTGCACCTAAATATTTGGCAGGACACTCACTGGGTGAATACAGTGCATTGGTTGCAGCACAAGCATTAAGCCTTGCTGATGCAGTGAAATTGGTCAATTTACGCGGTAAATTGATGCAAAGTGCTGTTCCACAAGGTCAAGGCGCCATGGCTGCAATTTTGGGATTGCCTGACGAGAAAGTGCTAGAGCTCTGCCAAAGCGTATCTGCATCTGGACAGGGTTCGGTTGAAGCTGCAAATTACAATGCACAAGGTCAAGTGGTGATCGCGGGCTCGACTGCATTGGTGAATGATGTTATGGCGCTTGCCAAAGAGCAATCTGGTAAAGCCATTGCTTTGCCTGTGTCTGTACCGTCACATTGTTCATTGATGAAACCTGCGGCAGAACAATTCGCAGCAGCATTGGAACAAACTGCCATTGAGCTACCTCATATACCTGTAATACAAAATGTCAACGCGGCAATCGCGACCGATGTTGCTCAATTGCGTCAGGCACTCACGGCTCAATTGTATCAGTCAGTACAATGGACACGCACCATGCAATACCTTCAAGATCAAGGGATTCAGTATGTGGTGGAATGTGGTCCGGGTGCAGTGCTGAGTAACCTTGCGAAACGTTTGCCAAATATTGAAAAAGCATTTGCGATCGATACCAAAGGTCGTATGGAAGATGCCCTAAACGCAGTTTTAGTGGCGGAAGGAAAAATTGCATGACACAACAACGTAAAGTTGCTTTGGTGACAGGTGCCAGCCGAGGTATTGGCGCGGCAATTGCACAACAACTTCTTCAAGACGGTTTTTTTGTCGTAGGTACAGCAACGAGTGAATCAGGTGCTCAAAAGTTAACAGAGCAGTTTGGTGAGCAGGGTGTAGGTTTGGCGTTAGATGTTCGTCATCTGGATCAGATTGAAGCCGTTGTTTCAAACATCGAACAAAACTATGGCCCAGTGTTGGTATTGGTCAATAATGCAGGGATTACACGCGATAATTTATTATTGCGTATGTCAGAAGATGACTGGGACGACATTTTAAATATTCATTTAAAAGCGGTATATCGTTTATCGAAACGTGTGCTAAAAGGCATGACCAAAGCCCGTTTTGGACGTATTATCAATGTCAGTTCAGTGGTTGCACACTTTGCGAATCCGGGTCAAGCCAACTACTCAGCAGCCAAAGCAGGCATTGAGGCATTTAGCCGCAGTCTTGCCAAGGAAATGGGTAGTCGCCAGATTACGGTAAACAGTGTTGCACCCGGTTTTATCGCAACTGAAATGACAGATAGCTTAAGCGAAGATCTTCGTAAAAAAATGAGTGATCAGGTTGCGCTGGGTCGTCTTGGCGAACCACAAGATATCGCAAATGCAGTAAGTTTCCTCGCTTCTGATAAAGCAAGTTACATTACTGGTACGGTATTACATGTAAATGGTGGTTTATACATGGCTTAAGGCTGATGGATAAACTTTTAAAATATTCAATATTCAATTAAACTAACGGCAATTAAAAACGCCACAAGCAATGAGGAGAATTCCTGTGAGCGATATCGAACAACGTGTTAAGCAAGCAGTTGCAGAACAACTTGGTATGAAAGTTGAAGAGATCAAAAACGAAGCATCTTTCATGGATGATTTGGGTGCTGACTCTCTTGATCTAGTTGAACTTGTTATGTCTTTCGAAAATGACTTCGACATCACCATTCCTGATGAAGATTCTAACGAAATCACAACTGTTCAATCAGCAATTGATTATGTAACCAAGAAATTAGGTTAATGGATCAGTGTTGATAAAAGCCACCGCAAGGTGGTTTTTTTATGGCTGAGCTAAAATTTAAATTGTTCAATAACAACTGATCCTAAAAAATTTGGTGAAATAAATTACATACTGTTACTTGATTGAAGTGAACATATACCAAAATCGAGATATTTTTTGAGTATAACTATAAGGGCTTTAAATTTATTTCATGATGACAATAATCATTACAGGAGACAATCATGGGTCTTTTTGATTTCGTAAAAGGTATCGGTAAGAAAAATCAGGCAAAAACTGAACAACCCGCTGCAACGCCTGCTGAACCGACAGCACAAGAGATTGCAAATCAGCTTTTGGCGCATATTAAAAGTTTAGGTTTACCGGTAGAAGGTTTGGTGGTGAACTATAACAGCACCACAGATTTGGCGACGATTCAGGGTAAGGTCAAGAGCCAAGCAGACAAGGAGAAAATTGTATTGGCTGTGGGTAATATTGATCATGTTGCCAAAGTGGATGATCAGATGACGGTTGAAACGCCAGAACCTGAAAGTAAATTTTATACGGTGAAATCTGGCGATAATTTATCGAAAATTTCAAAAGAATATTATGGTGATCCAAACCAGTACAATAAAATATTTGAAGCCAATAAGCCTCTTTTAAAGGATGCTGATGATATTTATCCAGGTCAGGTGTTGCGTATTCCGCAATAAACAAGCCGTCTAAATAAAAAGCAGCGCATATCATTAACATGCGCTGTTTTTTTATCTAAATTTTAAAATCGTTTTGGAATCTTTTGCCCATTTGGAACAGGCGTTTCAGCATTTTTTAACACGCCAAATAGCCAAACTTCGGCATGTTGTACTGCAATTTTCAAATCATCACCCAATGCTAGACGACCTGAAATATAACTTGCCAGAGAACAACCTGAACCATGATATTCGCCTTCCAAACGTGGACAAGTGCTTTCAGCTATACGTTCACCATTCATATATAAAATATTGCGAATATAGTCAGGTGTGTCTTCATGACCGCCTTTAACCAAAACTGCTTTTGCACCCATTTCAAATAATTTTTGGGTCGCTGCTTCTAAGTTATCCAGTCCTGTTAAAGCGCGTAATTCGACTGTATTTGGCGTTAAAATTGTGGCAAGTGGAATCAGTTCAACAAAAGCCTGAACCAAAGTAGCCTGATCTCCTAAAGAACCACCACTGTTAGCGACTAAAACAGGATCAAGTACATAAAGATAATCTGGATGCTCACGTAAAAATTGCGCAAGTGCCGCGATATTATCTGTTGTGCCTAACATGCCAGATTTGACGCATTTAATGGGTAAGTCTTCAACCACAGCATTGGCTTGGGCGAGTAACAATTCTTTAGATGTGGCTTCAAAGCCAAAAACCTGTTGTGAGTTTTGGATGGTCAGTGCTGTACAGGCAATGGCAGCATGTGCACCACTTTGTCCGATGGCTTCAATATCGGCTTGTAATCCTGCACCGCCAGAAGGATCGAGACCAGAGAAACAAAGTACGGTTGGGCGCACAGTTATTATCCTTAAACGATTTGATTTGCGTTAGTATAGGCAAGTTTGAGTAAAGTCTCGACCCTATTTTTAATCGGATTCTGATGGGAATTCGCCTGTAGCTGATTTGAGTATCATTTGTGAACGCAGTAAAAAATATTTTGATTGATTTAGATGGAACATTGACCGACCCAAGAGTCGGAATTACCACTTCAGCGCGTTATGGTTTAAATAAAGTGGGCTTTCCAATTGCCGATCATGAAAATATTGACTGGATCATTGGGCCGCCTCTGAAAGCTTCACTCGCCAAACTGATCAATGTTGATGTAACTCATGATTTGGCTGAACAGGCTTTATTAGGGTATCGTGAGCGTTTTGCAGTGACAGGGTTATTTGAAAATGAACTCTATCCCGATGTCATTGAGACTTTGAAGACACTTAAAAATCAAGGCTATCAATTGTATTTAGCTACTGCAAAGCCGCATGTCTATGCGGTGCGTATTTTAGAACATTTTGAATTATTACAATATTTCACCCATCCTTATGGAAGTGAGTTGACAGGTGAGCGAACCAATAAAGGCGATTTGATCGCCTACATACTCGAAAAAGAACAATTAAATCCCGCTGAATGTTTAATGGTCGGGGATCGTGAACATGATATTTTGGGGGCACGTCGTCATGGCATTGAAACTGTTGCGGTTGAGTATGGTTATGGTTCCGAACAAGAACTTAATTTGGCAGCGCCCAAATATAAAATCAAAAGTTTTAAGCAATTACTTGATCTATTGACCTGAATGGATAAATACCAAATCCGAACAGCATCTGGTTAGACTTTATTTTATGATGATTTCCCAATAATAAGTCATAAGTATCAGGGAGTACTCATGTTGAAAAATTTAGTCCTAAGCACTGTGTTAATATCGGGTTTGGCGGCTTGCCATGCATTTCCAAACGCTGATTCTGGCAAGCGGGTACAGGTGGCTAAATCACTTCAAGGGAAACAGTGCGAACAGCAAGGTTTGGCTATTTCAGTATTGAAACAACAATTGCAGACAAAACATATCCACGTCTATGCCGAATCTGTTGGACATGATGGCATGATGCGACCTCAGATGTGTGGTGCGCCAGATGGTAAAGTTGCAATATTTAGTATCGATCAGAAACAATTGGCTCAGGCGCAAGCACTTGGTTTCTTAGTCTATCCAACCCAATAAAAAACGAATCCGTTGATCTATTTTTTGCTAGACCCAATGGATGATTCCGTTGGCTGAACCAATTTGAAACTTATGCGAAATTATAAAATTGACATCTTAAGAGGTGTTTCTATTCTTTTGGTGTTACTGCATCATTTTAATATTCCTTATAAGTTACATGATACATGGCTAGGCGTTTCAGTGTTTGGAGAGCCTTTAACTACTTTAATTGCCCGCAATGGTAATTATGGTGTGACGATGTTTTTTGTCATTTCGGGGTTTTTAATTACCCAACATACCTTACAAAGAAACGGTAGCCTTGCGCAGATACAGCTTAAAAATTTCTATATTCGCCGTGTGGCACGGATTATTCCTTGTCTGGTGCTGCTCGTTGTGATGGTGACCATCTTGGGGTGCTTAGGACTCCAGCCATTTTTAAACCAAACACCGAATAGTATTGAAGTTACTTATGGCTTGACGGTTTTTGCAGCCTTTACCTTCTGGATGAATATCCTGATTATTGAATATGGCTGGGTCAATTATGCGCTTGGCGTATTATGGTCACTTTCTGTTGAAGAGGTTTTTTATCTCGCATTTCCATTGTTATGTTTAACATTGGCTAGAGGCAAAGCCTTTGTTTTATTTCTTGTATTGATTGTTGCCTATGCACCATATTTCCGTTCACTGCATTATGGTGAAGAAAGTGGGGCATATCTTTATCATTATTTCTCCAGTTTTGATGGTATTGCGATTGGCTGTTTAACGGCTTTGTTTGCTCAGAAATTTTCGATCCAAGCTGTCCAGATGAAATGGATAATTCCTGTGTCGGTTTTTTTGATGAGCATGTTATATCTCTATGCCCCCATCAAAGAAGTGAGTACATGGAGTGTGACTGTATTTGTGTTATTAACAGCAATCTTGATTTTCTGTTTTGCTCAACAATCACAAGCTCATCATCTTTCCATTTTTTCAAAAATCATGATATGGATTGGACAGCGCAGCTACGAAATGTATTTATTTCATTTGGTTATTTTGGGATTGATCAAAGTTTTGTATTTTCCTAAAACCACCTTGCCCGATCAGAAAATCATGTTGCTGCTAATCTTTTTAGTGACAACATTTACGCTCAGTTGGTTAATTGAAAAATATTATTCTAGGCCTTTAAATCATAAGATTAGACAGAAATGGATCACAAAAAAGCCTCAGGTCAACTGAGGCTTTCGACGCGTATGGTCTATTTTAAAATTGCGGTTTAACCACCACTAAAATGACAACGGCAAATAAAATCAGAGTTGGCATTTCATTAAAAAACCGCCAGAACTTATGTGATTTATAATGCGCATTGCCAATCAGTTTTTTGCGATAGTAACCACAGACAAAATGATAAATCACTAAAAGTGCAACTAAAGCAACCTTGAGATAAAACCATACTGCTTGATGATAATGCTGTGTTGCATCACCCCAGTCCACCAGAAAGTGAGCAGTAATTAAAGTGGCAATCATGGAAGGCCACATAATTCCCCGATATAGTTTGCGCTCCATCACTTCAAAGCGTTGATGACTAATCGTGTCTTCGCTCATGGCGTGATAGACATAGAGACGCGGCAAATAAAACAGTGCCGCGAACCAGCATACTACAGCTATGATATGTAATGCTTTTACCCAAAGGAAAGCATCAGTCGGTGCATCCATCGATTATCCCTAGTGGGATATTAGGCATCCCACTTCTTGAAAATGAGGCAGGCGTTGACGCCGCCAAAACCAAAACTGTTACTCATGACAGTATTCAGTTTTGCATCACGTTTTTCAAGTACGATATCAAAACCTTTAGCACCTTCATCCAATTCAGTCACGTTAATGTTCGGTGCAATAAAGTCATTTTGCATCATTAGGACAGAATAAATCGCCTCTTGTACACCTGCTGCGCCCAAGCTGTGACCTGTCATCGATTTAGTTGAGCTGATCGCTGGAACTTGACCTTCACCAAATGCGCGTTCCATGGCTTTGAGCTCGGTCACGTCACCTGCTGGTGTCGAAGTACCGTGTGTATTGACATAGTCAATCTTCTCGACACCATGTTGTTTGGCTTCATCTAGTGCCATTAGGATACAACGGGTTGCACCTTCACCACTTGGGGCAACCATGTCTGCTCCGTCAGAGTTTGCCGCATAAGCCACGACTTCAGCAAGAATGTTTGCACCGCGTGCCTGTGCATGTTCAAGGGATTCAAGCACCACAAAACCGCCACCACCCGCAATCACAAAACCATCACGGTCTGCTGAATAAGGGCGAGAAGCCGTTTCAGGTGTATCATTGTATTTTGAACATAATGCGCCCATGGCATCAAACAATAGGCTTTGTGACCAGTGGTCTTCTTCACCACCACCTGCCAGCATTAAATCTTGTTTGCCGAGCTGAATCAGGTTAAAGGCATAACCAATCGCATCGGCAGAAGTTGCACATGCACTGGTAATAGAGTGAGCCACGCCTTGCAATTTAAAAGCAACGCCCACGTTTGCAGTGATGGTGTTACTCATATTACGCGGTACGAAGAAAGGCCCGACTTTACGTGCACCTTTTTCTTCAAGCAGTTCGACCATTTCAACCACAGAATGTGTTGAGTTACCACCACTACCACCCGCGATACCATAACGCGGATTACCTGCTAAATCTTCGACTTTTAAGCCAGCATGTTGAACTGCATCGACCGCTGCATTGTATGCGTACATCGCACACACGCCCATAAACCGTTTAATTTTACGATCAATATGATCAAAGTTTTGTTCCGCTGCCGCACTAACATGACTCTTAAAGTTGAGTTCAGCATAAGATGGGTTAAAACGTGTCCCAGAGATTCCATTTTGAAGTGAATGAGTGACCTCTTCCAAGGAGTTACCGATGCATGAGTTAATCCCCATGCCAGTGATTACAACACGTTTCATCTACAGATCCCTTATATGGTGATGGTTTTGAGTGCGACGAAATTCGACATTATTGATAGAGGGAGATTAAAGCCCGAAGAATTGCGTCACTCATGTTTGAGATTGATATCATGATAACAGAAAGAATTTTCAATTCTTATGGCAAATTTTATGCGCATTGCACAAAGACAAAAATCATGTGGTATCTAGGTTATTTGAGACAATGCTTTACCAAAAGAAACAGATTAAAGTTGAGATAAGTCCACACTACACCTAGTATTTATCACTAAATGCAAGAATCAAAACATAGAGGTACTTGATGACAAATTCTAATAATAATCAATCGCAAAGTTTGCTTGGCACGGCATTTGGAGTGGCTAAAAAGCTCAGTTCCAGTGGTTTAAATGCTTTGGGTCATGTTGCACCTGGCACAGTTTCAAAAATAAACACGGCTGTTGATCAGGCACGTACAGTGGATGGAAGCGCGCGTGTAAAAAATCCATTGGAAGTTGAACAATACGAAAATCCACAGCAAATGTTGCGTCAGCATTTACCTAAAGTCTCACAGCAATTATTAGGTCGTCATTACAATCGCATTTACAGCGTGGCCAGTTTTTTATCGCCAGAAATTAATGAAAAAATTTCAGATTATCTATTTGATCGATTAAATGATTTTACCGAACAAACCAGCTCTGCCACTAAGGTTTTGGAAGAGGCAGGTGCGAAGTCACTGCAAGAACTTCAAAATAACCCTGATCGTTCGCAACGGATCAGTCAGGCATTGATTGAACAAAATAAAATTTTAGCTGTTGCCCAAGGTGCGGTCAGTGGTGCAACAGGTATAGTCGGTGCTGCGGTTGATGTGCCTTTTTCACTGGCATTGGCGTTAAGAACGATCTATCAGACAGGTCGCGCGCATGGTTTTGAACTGAACCAACAACAAGAGCAGGACATCGTTGAATTTGTTTTTAAAGAAATTGATTTGGGATTGGTTGCAGAAAAGCAAACATTGCTCATGGCGATCAAGACTTTAAAAAATATGCTACAAACCCATGATTTATCGCAGTTTCAGCAGCTTTTAGGTTCAACTAATGATACTGAGTTTTTGAAAAAATGGTTGGTTGATGATCAGGGACAGTTTAAGTATAAATGGTTGAATGGGTTTTCCAAATTCTCTGCGATTGGAAAATTAAGTCCACTTGCAGGAGCAACGGTGAGTGCCATTTATAGTTGGCGTCTAATTGAAGATGCTGGGCAAAAATCTCAGGCAATTTTTGGTGGTGCACGTCATTATTTATTACAACATCCTGATGCACAGATTTCGCCACTTAATGCATATCTAGCCTTGGAACAACAGGTTGGAAAAGCTAAGCATTCATTGATCAGTCCCAATACTCAAGCCATTTCTCAGCAACTAGAGCAACCTAGTACTCAGGAAATTAAACAAGGCGTTGATGTACCGACAACTTCAGCAAGCATAAAGAAAGTCACAGTTAAAGCGCGTAAGCCTCGGACTGCACCAACACAGCAGGATTCTGCGCAAAAGGTTGAAGAGGGTATTCATTCATTGGCTGAACAATACGTTGAGCCGCACGAGCAAACTGAACAACAGCCTGCCTTGACTGAAAAAACTGCACCAGTACCTGAATTAGAAGCGATAGAGGCTAATGTTGAAGCTGAGGTTGCTAAACCGAAGCGCAAGCGTAGCGTTAAACCTAAAGCTGAATAGAGTTTTTTTGTCATCAAAACTTAAACAAAGCCTGTTAGGGTGCTGAACAATAAAAAGCGCAGCAATGCCAGAAATGGTCAACATTTGCGAACCATGCCAATGTTGACCATTTTTATATCTTGGCTTACAATTGTATGCCCTCAAAAAGAGGTGTTTTCTTTTTGAGGTTTTTTATTAACGGGAGAATTGCCATATGGCAACAACAAATCAGTTGATCCGTAAGGGTCGCACAACTTTGGTTGAAAAATCCAAAGTTCCTGCGTTGAAGGCTTGTCCACAACGTCGTGGTGTATGTACACGTGTTTATACCACTACACCTAAAAAACCTAACTCAGCAATGCGTAAGGTTTGCCGTGTTCGCTTAACTTCTGGTTTTGAAGTTTCTAGCTACATCGGTGGTGAAGGTCATAACCTACAAGAGCACAGTGTTGTTCTTATCCGTGGTGGTCGTGTTAAAGACTTACCAGGTGTACGTTACCATACCGTTCGCGGTTCTTTAGACTGTGCTGGTGTGAAAGATCGTAACCAGTCTCGTTCTAAATACGGTGCGAAACGTCCTAAGAAGTAATTCTTAAGTCGTTCCAAGCTGCAATCCTTTAGCGTTTCGCTTGTCCAGATTTCAAATTGAAATTCAAGCGACGTATAGTAAGGCCAGCGTAGCGTGCATGACACTTGCACAATCTGCTGGATCACCCTGAAGTGTCATATTTATAGGTAGTTTTAAAATGCCAAGACGTCGCGTAGTCGCTGCTCGTGAGATCCTTCCAGATCCAAAATTCAGCAGCCAAACAATCGCTAAATTTATGAACCACGTTATGCAAGACGGTAAAAAATCGATTGCAGAAAGTATCGTTTACGGTGCTTTAGACCGCGTTCAAGAAAAAAATAAAGTAGACCCAGTTGAATTTTTTGAAGCTACGCTTGAAAAAGTTCGCCCTATGGTCGAAGTAAAAGCACGCCGTGTTGGTGGTGCTACTTATCAAGTTCCTATGGAAGTGCGCCCATCCCGTCGTACTGCCCTAGCGATGCGTTGGTTAGTAGATGCTGCTGCAAAGCGTTCTGAAAAAACTATGGCTTTACGTCTTGCTGGCGAGTTGCTTGATGCAGCTGAAGGCAAAGGTGCTGCAATCAAAAAACGTGAAGACGTGCACCGTATGGCTGAAGCGAACAAAGCCTTCTCTCATTACCGTTTCTAAGCGGATAAAACAGTCCCTTATCAGGAGAATACTCATGCGTACCGCATCTCGATTTAACATCGCACTTTACCCTAGCGGGGGATTTGCGGGTATTTAAGTTGCCCCCACTGTGAGTATTCGCGCGCATCAATCCTGTATTGGTGCGTCCTGTTTTAAACATCATATTTAGGAATGTAAGTCATCATGGCTCGTCAAACCCCGATTACCCGTTACCGTAACATCGGTATTTCTGCTCACATCGATGCAGGTAAAACTACAACAACTGAACGTATTTTGTTCTACACAGGTGTATCTCACAAAATTGGTGAAGTACACGACGGTGCAGCAACAATGGACTGGATGGAACAAGAGCAAGAACGTGGTATTACCATTACTTCTGCTGCTACGACTTGTTTCTGGTCTGGTATGGCGAATCAGTTCGAACAACACCGTATCAACGTAATTGACACTCCGGGACACGTAGACTTCACGATCGAAGTTGAACGTTCTATGCGTGTTCTTGATGGTGCGTGCATGGTTTACTGTGCAGTTGGTGGTGTACAACCTCAGTCTGAAACTGTATGGCGTCAGGCAAACAAATATAAAGTGCCTCGTTTGGCATTTGTGAACAAGATGGACCGTACTGGTGCTAACTTCTTCCGTGCAGTGGAACAAGTTAAAACTCGTTTAGGCGGTAATCCTGTGCCTATCGTTGTGCCAATTGGTGCAGAAGATACGTTCCAAGGTGTTGTTGACCTGATCGAAATGAAAGCGATCATTTGGGATGAAGCTTCTCAAGGTATGAAGTTTGAATACGGCGAGATTCCTGCTGATCTTGTTGATACTGCTAACGAATGGCGTACCAACATGGTTGAAGCAGCTGCTGAAGCTTCTGAAGAGTTAATGGACAAATACCTAGAAGAAGGTGATCTTTCAAAAGAAGAGATCATCGCTGGTCTTCGTGCGCGTACATTGGCATCTGAAATTCAGGTGATGCTATGTGGTTCTGCGTTCAAGAACAAAGGTGTTCAACGTATGTTGGATGCTGTGATTCAATTCTTACCTTCTCCAACAGAAGTAAAAGCGATTGAAGGTATTCTTGACGACAAAGCTGAAACTAAAGCATCTCGTGAAGCATCTGACGAAGCACCGTTCTCTGCACTTGCATTCAAAATCATGAATGACAAATTCGTAGGTAACTTGACTTTCGTACGTGTTTATTCTGGTGTCCTTAAACAAGGTGACCCAGTATATAACCCTGTGAAGTCTAAGCGTGAACGTATTGGTCGTATCGTGCAAATGCATGCGAACGAACGTCAAGATCTTGATGAAATCCGTGCAGGTGATATCGCAGCGTGTGTAGGTCTTAAAGACGTAACCACAGGTGATACACTGTGTGATGAGAAAAACATCATTACGCTTGAGCGTATGGAATTCCCAGAGCCAGTAATTTCTTTGGCTGTTGAACCAAAAACTAAAGCTGACCAAGAAAAAATGTCAATCGCTTTAGGTCGTTTGGCGAAAGAAGATCCATCATTCCGCGTTCGTACAGATGAAGAATCTGGTCAAACGATTATTGCGGGTATGGGTGAGCTTCACCTTGACATCATTGTTGACCGTATGAAGCGTGAATTCGGTGTTGAAGCGAACATTGGTAAACCAATGGTTGCTTACCGTGAAACGATCAAAAAGTCAGTTGAACAAGAAGGTAAATTCGTACGTCAAACTGGTGGTAAAGGTAAGTTCGGTCACGTATATGTCCGTCTTGAGCCGCTTGATGTTGAAGAAGCTGGTAAAGAATACGAATTCGCTGAAGAAGTTGTTGGTGGTGTAGTTCCTAAAGAATTCTTTGGTGCGGTTGACAAAGGTATTCAAGAACGTATGAAGAATGGTGTCTTGGCTGGTTATCCCGTTGTGGGTATCAAAGCGACATTATTTGATGGTTCTTACCATGATGTCGACTCTGATGAATTGTCGTTCAAAATGGCAGGTTCTTATGCCTTCCGTGATGGTTTCATGAAAGCAGATCCTATTTTGCTTGAACCAATCATGAAAGTTGAAGTAGAAACTCCAGAAGACTACATGGGCGATATCATGGGTGACTTAAACCGTCGTCGTGGTATGGTTCAGGGTATGGACGATCTTCCTGGTGGAACAAAAGCCATTAAAGCAGAAGTTCCACTTGCTGAGATGTTTGGTTACGCAACTCAAATGCGTTCTATGTCTCAAGGTCGTGCGACATACTCAATGGAATTTGCTAAATATGCTGAGACTCCACGTAACGTGGCGGAAGGCATTATTGCGAAATTCCAGTCAGGCGGTAAAAAAGGTGACGACGAGTAATCTTTCGATTACTATAAGCCCAAACTAATTTTTAGTTAAAAAACCAAGCGCTCATGAGCGACCCTCATGAGCAGTTTATAAAGGAAAAACTCATGGCTAAGGCTAAGTTTGAACGTAATAAACCACACGTAAACGTGGGCACAATTGGTCACGTTGACCATGGTAAAACAACTCTTACTGCTGCAATCGCAACAATCTGTGCGAAAACTTACGGCGGTGAAGCGAAAGATTACTCACAAATCGACTCAGCTCCTGAAGAAAAAGCACGTGGTATTACCATTAATACTTCACACGTAGAATACGATTCTCCAATTCGTCACTACGCGCACGTAGACTGCCCAGGCCACGCCGATTATGTTAAAAACATGATCACTGGTGCTGCTCAGATGGATGGTGCGATCCTTGTATGTGCTGCGACTGATGGTCCAATGCCACAAACTCGTGAACACATCCTTCTTTCACGTCAGGTGGGTGTACCTTACATCATCGTATTCTTAAACAAATGCGACCTAGTAGACGACGAAGAGCTTCTTGAGCTAGTAGAAATGGAAGTTCGTGAACTTCTTTCTACTTATGACTTCCCAGGTGATGACACTCCAGTAATCCGTGGTTCTGCGCTTAAAGCGTTGGAAGGCGATGCTGGCGAGTACGGCGAGAAATCAGTTCTTGACCTCGTTGCTGCACTTGACTCTTATATCCCAGAGCCAGAGCGTGCAATCGACAAAGCATTCTTGATGCCAATTGAAGACGTATTCTCAATTTCTGGTCGTGGTACAGTAGTAACTGGCCGTGTAGAATCAGGTATCGTTAAAGTTGGTGAATCAGTTGAAATCGTGGGTATCCGTGATACTCAAACTACGACAGTGACTGGCGTTGAAATGTTCCGTAAACTGCTTGACGAAGGTCGTGCAGGCGAGAACTGTGGTGTATTGTTACGTGGTACTAAGCGTGAAGACGTACAACGTGGTCAAGTATTGACTAAGCCAGGTGCGATCAAGCCACACACTAAATTTGACGCAGAAGTATACGTACTTTCTAAAGAAGAAGGTGGTCGTCATACTCCATTCCTAAATGGTTACCGTCCACAGTTCTATTTCCGTACCACTGACGTCACTGGTGCAATCCAGTTGAAAGAAGGCGTGGAAATGGTTATGCCAGGTGACAACGTAGAAATGTCAGTAGAATTGATCCACCCGATCGCAATGGACCCAGGTCTACGTTTTGCGATTCGTGAAGGTGGTCGTACTGTAGGTGCTGGTGTTGTTGCGAAAGTAACTGCATAATCACTTTATAGTGAAAAGGCGCTCCATTCGGGGCGTTTTTTTATGCCTGAATTTAAATAATGCTCTAGTGACATGCTTTTGTGATAGTTTTTGGGCTATTTAGCTTTTTAAGGTTCGTTAGAAAAGATCATTCTCCATATTTTTTGTCATCATGACCTAAACTGATAATTCTGTGTCCTTAACTGCACTTAAGGCTTTTGATCAATACCGTATGATAACAACGAAGAAAACAAACAATAAATAGCAATGGCGTCAGCGTCATTGAGGAGTAATGAGCATGAATGCTAAGGTAAATATTTCAAATCGTGCGGGTGCAAGTTTTCCAGTCCGTCGTATGAATTTTGATTTTGACCATGTACCTGAATATTGGATGAATGGTTCGGCAGGATTGACCCATTTTATGACCGCATTGTCTGCTTTATTTCCAGATGGCGAAAAACTCTTTATCGATTCTGTCCGTGCAGTTCGTTATCATCCTGCGATTAAAGACAATGAAGCGCTACAAAAAGAGATCAGTGCTTTCATTGGTCAGGAAGCTATGCATACTCAAGAGCATGTAGGTTTTAATGCATCAGCACAAAAGTATGGACATGATGTTAACAAATTAGAAAAACAGACTAATGTGGTCATTCAGACAGGTCGTAAAGTCTTTGCCAAAGTGGTGAAACCTTCTGGCATGACACAGGAAATGGTGGATTTAACCGCAACCACAGCTCTTGAACATTTTACCGCGACGATTGCTTCAGAACTATTACGTAATCCTCATATTCAGGAACTTATGACCGATGACACCATGAAATATATGTGGCTCTGGCATGCGGTTGAAGAAAATGAACATAAAGCCGTGGCTTACGATGTGTATGAGGGTATTTTTGGTCGTGGTTTAAAAGCTTATGCTTTGCGTAATACCGCATTACTGGTGGCAATGGGGCTGATCTTTGTTACGCAGTCTTCTTTTGTTGTTCGTCTTTTACGTGAAGACAAAAAACTCAATTTAAAAGAGTTAACGATGATTTATAAATATGCCTATAGCCCGTCAAAAGGGATTATTACGGGTATGACGGGTGAGATGTTGGCTTACTTTAAACCTGGATTTCATCCCAATGATTTAGATACTGTTGAGTTGTTAAAAAATTGGAAAGCCAAATTGGGATTGTAAGGTTAATTGTTTATGCAAAGGGCAATGCATGAATTGCCCTTTTTTTATGGTGCAGGATTCTATAAGATCAGACATCTTTTCATTCGCTTAAATTGCTGACATGCAAAATATATTGATTCGTTCCATGCAAACCAATGATGTTCAGGCTGTTACCCAAATTGAACAGCGGGTACAAACGCATCCGTGGACAGCACAGCAGTTTTTGGAGTCGGTTGAATCCTACCAGAGTACCGTGATCGAACAGCAAAATCAGATTTTAGGCTTTTGTATTTTGCAGCCTGTGTTGGATGAAGCGAATTTATTATTAATGGCGATTCATCCTAAATTTCAGGGACAAGGTTTAGGTTATCAACTTTTAGAAAAGTCGATTGAATTACTCAAAAACCATCCTGTGCAGATTTTTTTAGAAGTACGTGAAAGTAATTTAGGGGCGATTAAGCTATATGAAAAATCTGGTTTTCATCAGATTGATCTAAGACGCAATTATTACCCAAAACCTGATGGCACACGTGAGCATGCGATTATTATGGTGAAAAGTTGTAGTGATGATTTTGCGGCTTTATTTAAATAATTGATTTAAATAAAGCGTATTATTTAATGGAGTGGATAATATTTACTCGACGATCAAATTATTCCATTCGGAAGGCAGTGTCGTCATCAACGAATTTCCTAAGCGTTGTATTTCTTCTGCGCTAAGTGCCCGATTGAGTCTACGCCATTGGCCATCAAGTAAAAGTTCAAGTGGAATATACTGAGATTTATAATTCATTTTTTGTGAATGCGGTACCCAGTAACCCAAATAGAGATAATCCTGTCCTAAAGTCCTCACGTATTCCAGTTGTTTTAAAATGGCAAAAACACCTAAAGAGCGTCGACTTTCATTAGGGTCAAAAAAAGTATAAACCGCAGATAAACCATCATCCATTTTGTCGCTGGTTGAAACACAAATTAGTTGATCATCTTTCCAGAGTTCAATAAAAAAACTTTCAGTACAGCTATGCACTAAAAATTTTTCAAATTGATCCAGACTTGGCGGGTACATATCACCATCTGCATGCCGCTCATTGATATAACGTTCATACAGCTCGTAGTGTATTTGGCTTGCCTGATGGGTTGGCGTAATTTGCATGCGCAAATCTTGATTACGCTTCCATGCTTTTTTTTGCACGCTATTCATTTGAAAATCATGAGCAGGAACACGACAGGATAAACACTGGCGACATAAATGACATTCTGGACGATAAACAAAATCGCCACTGCGGCGAAACCCGACTCGTGAAAGTTCAGACAAGGTCACTACATCGATACGGTGAATCGGGTCTAAAAATACCATTCGCGCAGATTTATTTTCAAGATAACTACAGTCGTGCGGAGGCGTGATGTAATACTGCAAATCATTGAGCAGGGACTTGGGATGATAAGATTTCATATTATTGGTCCCTCGTTATTATCATTCAATTAACTTTGCATTTTCGGCAACCGTTTTACTTGAAAATACACGCTCTTGATAATTTTTCCAATCGATAGGGGGGCGAATAATTACATCTTGTAACGATTTTAAATATTCTTGCCGAGAAAGTGTACAGGCACCCAAGCTAAGTAAGTGGTCATTGACCAATTGACAATCCACCCAAGCCAATTGATTTTCCTGTCCGAGAAGCATCAAAGCGTAAAATGCCATTTTTGAAGCATCGGTACGGACGCTAAACATGGATTCACCAAAACAGCCTCGACCAATACTCACGCCATACAAACCGCCAATGAGTTCCTGATCATCCCAAACTTCAACACTGTAGCCATAACCCTCACGAAACAGCTCAACATAGCCTTGTACAATGTCCTCAGATATCCATGTTTCACTGGTGTAATTACGCGGCAATGCACATGAACGCATGACCCGTTCAAATGCTTGATTGATGGTAATCCGATAATCCATCTTTTTCATGTTGCGCAATAGGGTTTTGCTAGGTTTATATTGATCAGGATAGATCACACAGCGTGGCTCTGGACACCACCAACAAATGGGATCGCCTTCATTGAACCACGGAAAAAGTCCGTGTGTATAAGCTTCATATAAGGTGGATGGTTCTAGATCTGCTCCAATACAAATCAGACCCTGACCTTGTGGATCAGACTCAATAGGATCTGGAAAAAGATACATGGATGGAAGCAGCATGATGGGTGAAAGATAAAAAAGATCGACCTTATTTTAGCCGATCCACACAGATAAAACAGGTCATTTACGCAAATAGCCTGAGTTGTCGGGCAATCGTTAATTTATCTGCGGCCAGAAACTCCACTGCTTTCTTCTCAATAATCGCTAAACTTTGTGCTTGATCGCTAATGGTATTTTTATCTGCATCTAAGACATACCAGTTTAATTGATTGAGAACCAGTTGCACGTACTGAGCAAATTCATGCGCAGTCGTTAATCCATCAATAAAATGAGCGCGATAAAATAGCTGATGAAAATGCTCAGTTGGGATACCAATTCCAGTCAAGGGGCTAATGAGTGCCTGATAATTTTGATGAAAACTGGCTTGTTCGATTAAGTAATGATTGAGTTGTTGGCACTGTACCGTAACTTTTTCACTTGGGGTTATGCTCTGGCAAGGTTGAGCAAAACCTAAATGAGATAGAATAACCAACGCATTTAAAATCTGCGCATAGTTTAGCTGCGGCAGTGCTAACTCAAGTTCCCGAATGGTTTGTGGCTGATATTCATGTTTTAGAAAATGCTGACCTATGGGGTGATAAATTTCTTCGATCAGATTAAATGTACCCAGATAACCAGTAATATCATGAGGCAGAAATTCAGGTGAGCTGAGTAAAATAAATGCAGTATTTCTTAAACGCTCTTGAGTTTGTAAAGCGGTAAGTGAATTTTTACCTCGGATAAACAAATCACGACGAAACTGCGTACTGGCAAAATAGTCACGGCATTGTTCTTTAAAAATAGGATGCTCAATCGCATTTAAAAAATCCTGATGCTCCTGAGAAAAATTAATATTATCCAGATGCGTATTTAAGTCACTGGAACCAGCATAAGTAAGTTTAATTTCTTCAAGTAAACGCACGACTTGCTGAAATGAAAAACATTGCCAATCCTGATTTAAGTACTCGTGAATCAGATAATTTGGATTTTGATTTTTTAGTTCGCCCACTTTTGACAGCGCATGGGGATGGCGTTTCACAAATAATGGATTTTGAGCGAGCAAAGATTCACTAAAATCTAACGCATCTTTAACTTTCTGGATCGGGTTGGTACTTTTGCTATTAAATTTAAAATGACTATGGAATAACTCTCGGATCGGCATATTCGCGGCCCAACCCGTGACACAGTTATAACTGATATACACAATGCCACTCGGTTTTAGGTATTTTCGTATAAATTTTAAAATAATCAGTTGGTTTTCATAGCTAATCCAGCTCCAGATCCCATGTAAGCTAATAGAGTCAAACATAGGTAAATCAGGTTTGTTGAGCAGTTCTTCAAAACTATCATCATAAAAATAATGTTCGGTCTGACTATGTTCAGCAACTTGGTTGGCATGTGCTGCATGTGCAGGATTGAAATCTGTTCCCCAAAAAGTTCCTTCATTGGACGCTGCATGAATATTAATACTCACCCCTTGTCCAAAACCCAGTTCACAATGCTGATGGGTTTCACTAGAGCTTGGGCAATCAACGCCATTGAGCAATAAACAAAAACGCTGATAGTTAGGACTTAAGTCTCGATAATAACCATAGGTATAATTTACTTCTGTTTGATAGCCGTTGGTCCAAGTTATAGTCATAAAGCTTCCTATTTAATGTGGTAATTTAATTAAAATATTCTTATAAAAAATAGTTAGATAATAGTTATAGCGTGTCCTTAAACAAAAAAACCACCTTTATTGGTGGTTTTTTGTAGCTTACCTAATTTTTGTAGAGTTTAAATCATCCACTTAGATACTGTCTAAATAGAAATCTGCATCTAGCGCGGCCATACAGCCTGAACCCGCAGAGGTGATGGCTTGACGATAGATATTATCAGCCACATCACCCGCAGCAAAAACACCCGCCACGGAGGTTGCAGTCGCATTGCCTTTGGTTCCGCTTTGTACTTGGATATAACCATCACGGAGTTCTAGCTGGCCTTCAAACATGCCAGTATTGGGTTTGTGGCCGATGGCAACAAATAGTCCTTGTACATCGATGGTTTGAGTTGAATTATCTTGAGTCGATTTTAAGCGAACAGAAGTTACGCCTGTATTATCGCCGAGTACTTCATCGACTTGATGATTCCAGACAATGCTGATTTTGCCTTCTTTTTCTTTGGCAAATAGATGATCTTGCAAAATTTTCTCAGAACGCAAACTGTCACGACGATGCACTAATGTGACATGTGATGCGATATTGGAGAGATATAACGCCTCTTCAACTGCTGTATTACCGCCACCGACGACCATGACTTTTTGGTTTTTGTAAAAGAAACCATCACAAGTTGCACAGGCACTAACACCTTGACCCATAAATGCAGCTTCTGACTCTAGCCCTAAGTATTGAGCAGTTGCACCTGTCGCAATGATCAGTGCGTCACAGGTATATTCACCCATATCACCTTTTAATACGAATGGACGAGTTTTCAGATCGACTTCATTGATATGGTCATACAGGATTTCTGTACCAAAGCGTTCTGCATGCGCTTGCATACGCTCCATAAGCGCAGGCCCTGTCAATCCTTCAGGATCACCCGGCCAGTTATCGACTTCAGTTGTGGTGGTGAGTTGACCACCGAGCTGTAAACCTGCAATTAAAACAGGTTTTAAATTGGCACGTGCAGCATATACCGCAGCGCTATAGCCCGCAGGACCTGAACCCAAAATAATTAACCGCGAGTGACGAGCGCTCATCTAAGCTTCCTTATTTATACTAAAATTGAGAAAATTATACGTGAAAGTCGATCATAAAGGGGCTGATTTGATGTCGATAATATTGATCATCTAAATCGAATTGAGCTATATAGATAAAAGTCTCAATTGTAGACAATTTAAAAAAATCCTTTAATGTTGTGTGATCAGGTGAATTGCCCCTGACAACAAGATTAACAACAAGCGTAAACAATCATGCATCTTTTTTGTAAGAACAGGTGCATAATATAACCTTTATTCGTAGCGACCTTTTGACGCTACGACATAACAAGATCAATCTATAACTGGGTTACAGGACAGTATATGACTGCGGTGTCAAGTGTTTATGCACAGCGCTTATTAATCACATTATTTCTGGTTTCTTTTGGGATCTATATGTTTCTGGCAACAGTGACCTATACACCGTTTGATCCCGGCTGGATGCATATTTCAAGTGACACCCAACAAGTGTCTAACGCAAGTGGTGTGGCAGGGGCGTGGATTGCTGATTTGCTCTTTGGCTTTTTAGGCTGGGCAAGTTTACTGATTCCACTGTTTTTGTTTATTGAAGCGATACAGGTTTGGTGGCCACGCAGTTTTTTAAACCGTCCATTTCGTTATGCCGCACAGTTTTTTATTATTTTGGCGACATCTACCTTATTGTATTTACACTGGAATCTGCCTGCCGATACACTGGATAATGCCTCTGGGGGAATTATTGGTTATGAGATTGGAGAAAGCCTGAGTCATTTATTAACCATCTATGGCGCAACTTTATTCTTATTGGTATTTTGGGTGGTTTTAATCACATTGGCTTTTGGGATTCAGTGGAATAAAACGTGGGTGACATTAAAAGCGACACCTGCTTATTTACAGGATTTGTTCTATAAAAATGTATCTCCTCATGAGTCTGATTTTGATCTGACGGATCCTCCTAAAAAGACAATTGCTTCGCCTGTAACCACGGCCGTATCAAGTTCAAAAGTTGAAACTTCTGTAGCTGGTTCTGAGTCTGATATCCAGCCGCAATTGCATTCTTCTCCAACAATCAAAGCAAATGGTTATGTAAGTGATGCTACCGCAGAACGTTTATTTGATGATGTTTTGGCCAAAGAGCAGGCTGCAACCCAACAAATTTTAGATGATGAAGATCCTGAGGAATTTGAAAAAACTATTCAAAAGGCGCATCAATTACAAAAAGATAGTCAGCGTTTAGTCGCAACTGGAGAAGTCTGGCGAGCCTTACAATCTGATGATCTGAATCATAAACAGGAAATTGATGCCTTACTTCGTGCGGCTGATGATGCGCAAGAAGCACCGCGTTCCCCGTATGATCATCTACAGCAAGTGGCCCAGACTGACGCTGAAATGACCGATTATTCTGCTCAAGCTCAAAAAAAATCGTCTCTGGATTGGAATGACGATGAAATTTTTGATGAGCTATTGGCGGCTGTACCTAATAATAAAGCAGCTGATATTCATACGCCATTTGTCGAAAATACCTCAGCGCATGTACATGTTGAACATGATGCAGATGGACTGATTGAGCAGGTGGAACAAACCATTCAGCAAGCATCGATTGCCCCATCAACACCTAAAAATATGCACTATGCTGAGGAACTTGATGATCTGACTGATTTATTGGTCGATGATGAAGAACCTAAAACTCAAGCTACAATTCAAACCACAAGTAGTTATGCGCAATCCACCCCATTTGTTCAAGCTTCGATCCAGACCGATTTAAATCATAAATTGTCCAAAGAAGAATTTATTGAGGCTTGGCAGGAAACCGCAGGTAAACCTGATGATGAGCTAGATGAGTTTGACTTTGATGCACCATTAACGGATATTTCAGGTCGACCGATGTCGCGTGCTATGCAAGTGGCACAAAAACGTCGTGATTTGCCGACCTTGCCGGGTTTTGAGTTGCTCGATAAAGTTGATCCAAATAAAAAAGTGAACTTTACCGCAGAGCAATTGGAACGTTTGTCGGAATTACTGGAAATTAAGCTTCAGGAATTTAATGTCAAAGCCAAAGTGATCGAAGCGCAACCAGGGCCTGTAGTCACCCGTTTTGAGCTGGATTTGGCACCCGGTGTTAAAGCTTCTAAAGTCACCAATATTTCACGAGATTTAGCCCGTTCTATGTCAATGGCATCGGTTCGTGTAGTGGAGGTGATTCCGGGGAAACCTTATATCGGGATTGAAGTGCCGAACAGTACTCGTGAAATGGTACGTTTGATTGAATTACTAGAAACGCCTTCTTTTAAAGATCCTGCGGGTTTACTCTCCATGGCCATGGGGAAAGACATTTCAGGTAATCCTGTCATTACTGATTTGGGTAAAGCACCCCACATGTTGGTCGCAGGAACCACAGGTTCTGGTAAATCTGTGGCGGTAAACTCGATGATTTTATCGATGTTATTAAAATATACGCCAGATCAATTACGTCTGATTTTGATCGATCCTAAACAGCTAGAACTTGCCAACTACAACGATATTCCGCATTTGTTGACGCCTGTTGTGACTGACATGAAAGATGCAGTCAGTGCTTTAAACTGGTGTGTCAATGAAATGGAGCGTCGCTATAAACTGATGTCGTTCTTAAAAATTCGTAAACTTGCGGATTACAATCGTAAGGTTGAAGAAGCGATTGCGAATGGTGAAGACTTAATTGACCCGACGTGGAAGCCAAGTGATTCGGCAACACAGGAGCGTGCACCACGTTTACAACCCTTACCTTCTATCGTCATTGTGGCAGATGAATTTGCCGATATGATTATGCAGGTCGGTAAAAAAGCCGAAGAAATGATTACCCGTTTGGCACAAAAATCACGTGCTGCGGGCATTCATCTATTGCTTGCCACGCAACGTCCTTCGGTTGACGTGATTACCGGGTTGATCAAAGCCAATATTCCGACACGTGTAGCCTTACGTGTGAACTCAAAAATTGACTCACGTACTATTTTAGATGCGGGTGGGGCAGAAGACTTATTGGGTCATGGGGATATGCTATTTCTTGGGCCGGGTAAAATTGAGCCTGAGCGTGTACATGGCGCATTTATCAGTGATGATGAAGTTAACCGAATCTGTGATGCATGGCGTGAACGTGGTGATCCAGACTATGTCGATGAAATCCTGACCCCTTATGATGAAGAACCCACTTCACGTGGTTTTGAAGACAGCGGAGAAGGTGGATCGGATCGTGACATGCTATATGACCAATGTGTCGCCTTTGTTTTGGAAACCCGTAAAGCATCGACTTCTTCGTTGCAGCGCAAATTTAGTTTGGGCTATAACCGTGCTGCAAGAATCATTGATCAGATGGAAGAAAACGGAATAGTGAGCGCGATGGGTGCAAACGGTAAACGTGAAATTTTAGTTTAATTTAAAATATGAGGTTGCAATGGCTATTGATAGTCATTGCAACCTTTTTATTTTATTCACCTAAAAATAAACCCAATAAAATTAGAATCCACATGATTGAAAAAATAATAATCAAGACAATTTGTGGTTTACTAAAGGATTTTTGTTCAATGATGACAACTTGTTCTGATTTTCTTTTTGCAGTATTTAAAGCTTGAAAAGGTTGAATTAAAAATATAATACTTCCTAATGAAATTAACCAGAATGGATCAGGTAGTTTGTACAGCATAGAAAAAAATATATATCCTATAAAAAGTAGTGCAGGAGAGTAATCTGGGGTATCACCTTCTTCAGTAGAAAACTTTTTTATTCTTTTTAGGAGTGGATATAAAAAGAAAATAGCAAATATGGCTCTCAGTGCTGGCATTATTTTTGATTTATCTTTTTGTTGGAAGAAACGCCATGCAGTAAACATCCACCATATATCGTATGCGCTAAACGTGATGATCGATAAAAAAATAAATTTTTTTAAGCTAATAATTTTTTGTGGTTCAATTTGTGATGACGTTTGAATAGATGTCATTTGCTCAGTCAACATTGTTTACTCTTTTGTATAATTATCGCTTAATATAAATTAATTAATTTGAGTCTGGTAGTTATTTTGAATGATTTTCAGCTTAACCAAAACCTTTAAAATCAACTTCGATAGATGCTAAAATTTTAATTTTTGCAAGACGTCTAATACATTTTATGGCGGCGATAGGTACATATGATTTGAACTAACCTATAGAGAGATAGGTTAGTTCATTTGTTTTAATCTAAATCTGTATCCATCACTTGTTTAAATTGTGGATTTGGAATAAGAACAATTTTGTCATCCACACGATTCGTCACTTTAAGATCCTTATTTGGATAATCTAATTGAGATAAAAAATGACGAATACAATTTAAACGTGCACGTTTTTTATCATCAGATTTAATAATCGTCCACGGCGCGTCGCCTGTATGTGTGTGGAAAAACATTTGATTCTTGGCTTCAGTATAATCATCCCAGCGATCAAGAGATTGAATATCAATCGGTGAGAGCTTCCAATGCTTTAAAGGATCATCACGGCGCGAGATAAAGCGACGTAATTGTTCTTCGCGACTGACCGAAAACCAAAATTTAAATAAATGAATGCCGCTATTGACCAGCATGCGTTCAAGCTCAGGTGTTTGGCGCATAAACTGCAAATATTCTTGTGGTTCACAAAATCCCATGACCCGTTCCACACCTGCACGGTTGTACCATGACCGATCAAAAAATACCATTTCACCTTTAGTGGGTAAACGCTCAATATAGCGCTGGAAATACCATTGACCACTTTCCTGAGGGTTTGGTTTTTCAAGAGCGACTACACGCGCGCCACGTGGATTTAAATGCTCCATAAAACGTTTAATCGTGCCGCCTTTACCTGCTGCATCACGCCCTTCAAATAAACACACAATACGTTGTCCCGTATCCTTCACCCAAGATTGAACTTTGAGTAATTCAATTTGAAGGAGTTTCTTTTCGGCTTCATACGTCTTGCGTGACATACGTGTACGATAAGGATAACTTTCCGGTAAAGCGGCGGAGCTAGATTCTTCTGCTGTCACCAATCCTTTATATTCAAGCACCGATTTTTTAAAGACTGGCAAGTTCTTGAGTTGCTCTTGATCAATCACTTCAATGTCTTCATTAGGATTAGGTTGGTGATCTTTATCCATTTTTTTCTCGCTATAACAATGAACTGAAACTAAAAAATATTAACGCTAAAATCAACGATCTGACTTTTTATCAGACATCATTAATTTATCTAATTTAACAATATCATTGAGTCAATCAAAAAATAATAAACTTTTATTAGCTGTTCAGACATAAAAATGGCTGGGGAATTATGCAAAAAAATGTTAAATTTAGACTCTAGATGCGCTTTATTTGGGGGATGAATGTTTATTGCCTTGATCACATGCGTATTCTTATTTTAATGGACAGATATTCTTATTTGAAGTTGAACATCCATTCTTACTTTACTTGGACACATTATAAAATTTAAAGTATTCCTGTACCAGTTTGATGCTTTAATAAAGCTGCCAATTGTGAACCTGATTTTAGCTTCTCTGTATAAGGACAGCCTTGATCATTAGGTGCCCAATGAGGACAACGTAAATAATATTGATCCAACAGCCCAACTCCATTTTTTTTCTTTTGCAAAGTCATCGGTTCAGCATGCATTGGGCAACAAACAATGTTAACACCTTGCTTTTTATTCCTTAGATCAGACTGTAAATCATCCATACGTTCTATAATACTTTCAGACGTACTATGATCCTGAAGAATAATATTGAAGTCTTGAGCTGAAAGACTAAATTCAGGTGCGGATGTATCTGTCATTAATGCTAAGTCTTGTCGAGATAAATTTTCACGATATTTACATAAACGAACCTGTTTATTATTAAAATACCAACCTGTACATCCCCAATAGAAATCTTGTGGATTAACATGAACTAAATTACGTGCCCACTGCAACTTCATAGGTCTTTGACATTTAGGGCATGTCTTTGCCATGGTATCTGCAAAAGCATTCCATTGAAGAACATGGGTCGTTTCTAAATCAATCTCAACTTTACGAATAGAATCTTCATTTTGTTGAAATTTATCCGCAGCAATAATTTGACTATCACTTTTAATGCCTTGCTTTAGAAAATTTCTTTCCTCATCAAGCTCATACAGCCTTTTACGTTGTTGTTCAGTAATACGTCCTGATTCATTCAATTTTCTACGCAAAAATTGAATTTCTTGATTAAGCTCATGTATTTGATCTTGTTTTTTGTCTCGTTCATCATAGACAGTCTTTGTTACGATTTCTTTTGCAGTGAAATAGGTTTTGACTGTAGAAACCACTTCAGAAACTACGCTCACTGCTGCACTGAATAAAGATCCAATGCCAGAAAACAACATATCAAAAAAGCCCATAATTTCCTCGTAAAAGAAAGTCTATGACTTAGTCATAGACTTTCGATTGCTTATTTCACTAAATTCATCAAACTACCAAAACTATCAATCACAGAATATTGAACTGCATCCCCCAATGATTGATTTTCTTGATTTAAAGTAGCGAAGAATTTTATAGCACTTTCAATCTTACTTTTTTCTCTAGCTTTTAGATCCGCATCCAACATAGAGCCTTTTGTTTCAGCAACAAAATAGATCTGACGTACTTTGTCTTTGTTAAAAGCAATTGCCCAGTCAGGATTATAGCCACCAAAAGGTGTAGGGATTTGGAAGCGATCAGGCAATTTGGCATAAACCACCACCTCATCTGCACCATCTAGTTCTTCAACAAATTTGCGCTCCACATCAGAATCAGTGACGACATAATCCCAAATATGACGCTCTGCCTTGTATGACTGTAATGGAATATTCTCATTACTTACAAATATTTCATTGTCAGGATAAGTACTATCTAAAGGATTATATTTCAGTCCTTGAATGACCATTTTTGCTTGCTGTTCGTTGATGATACGACTCATTTCACGAATGAAAGCTTCTGGATTCAACTTAAACTGTGCAAATACCGCAGCGTTAATTCCCTGTAAGATTCGGGCAACCGTTTTACGAGTGAGATTGGTATTATCGGCAATATTCCCAATCAGGTCATAGGTCACTTGAGACTGAATAGAAATATTCGCAACCTCAGTTTTTGAAGTCACTTTCCCAAACATTTCTTTGGCTTTGACTTGCTCATAGGTGGATTCATCATTCTGCGTTGCTTCCGCAAGTTTATAACTCAGCGTTTCCACAAATTTGTTGTTACGCTCTTTAGCCGTACGTTCAACAGCACTAATGCTTTGCTCAATGAGTTTTTCAGAATCTAAATGAATTTGATAAACTGCTTTACGGTTAATACGAGACCATAAAGCCTGAAATTCTTTACGTTCTAAATTGGTTTGATTGATGTTATTGGTCAGCTTCTTATTGCCATCGTCTGCAATGCCTTCCAGAGCTTTAGGATCAAACAGCCCATCAATCAGCTTGTGAATTTGCTCAGTATAAGCCACTAAACTTTCAGGCAATTCAGCCAGCGTACCTTGCTCTTTCGCTTCGTGATATTTTGGTGTTAACTGATCATTGTCATCAATATAATCGTGCTTAGACAAATGCTTATTAATCTGCTTTGCCATCAATTCAGTGACTTCAACACTAGACCCATCGGATAACTTAAAGATTTTCCCTTTAAAGTAATCAGGGGTCGCTTGTGTCGGGCGATTCTGAATCGTATTCAGAATTTCTGATTGTAGATTCGACACAAACTCTTTGTAACTTTCATTGGTCACAACTGTGAGATTATTCAGTTTATGAATTTCTCCTAATGCCCCTTGAAAATGATTGGCATCCATACGTTCGCCAAATTTATTCACTGCAAGGCGCATACCACGGCCAACTTCTTGGCGACGAGAAATTACATTATCTGAATGCTTTAAAGTACAGATCACAAACACGTTCGGGTTATCCCAACCTTCTCGTAAGGCTGAGTGAGAGAAGATAAAACGAGTCGGCTCTTCAAAAGACAGTAAGCGTTCTTTGTCTTTTAAAATGAGGTCATAAGCATCTGTATCATTAGAGATTTGAGCTTCTTCAGCTTTCTTGTCAATTGCTGGATTGGCAAGACGTTTTGATCTCTTATCAATTGAGAAGTAACCATTGTGGGTAAGGTCTACCTCAATTGCTTTCAGATAGTCAAAATATGGGTCATTTTCTAAGTTTAGATCCTCAATTTCATTGAGTACCTGTTGATACTGTTCTTTAAAGATTTGAACGTATTCCCCATCGACAGGATTATTATCTTCATCGTATTGACGATATTTAGCCACTTCATCAATGAAGAAAAGACTCAAGACTTTAATACCCTGATTGTATAACTGACGTTCTTTTTGAATATGTGCACGAATCGTTTCACGGATCTGAATAGTACGCATGATCTTTTCATCAACATGCCCTAATGCTTCACCCACATGAATTTTTGTGCCATTCAAAAAAGTCACCGAGTTATCTCGTGCATCAATATCTGAGACGACATAACGGTCATTGTATTGTTCAGCTTTATTGGAAATATCGTAAAGGTTATCGCCTTTACTGACTTTCCTTACTTCACGCTTGAAACCATTCTTGGTTTCAATCTCAAGTTCCAAACGAGCGACAGGAGCAGATTTAGATACAATGATGTCTTGTAAGTATAAATATCCATGTGTACCTGACAAACCTTGGACTTCAACACCTTTTACAGTGATTTTTTTCACCAGTTTTTGGTTATAGGCATCCAAAGCATCCAGACGGTAAATAAGGTTATAATTACGCTTATGTGTCGCGGAATAGCGCAAAATAAATAACGGGTTGAAGTTAGATAAAGACTCTAGGGTTTTATCCGCCCCCATTTTTTGTGGTTCATCTAAGATCAAAATTGGACGGTTACGACTAATTACATCAATCGGGCGACGGGATTGGAATTCATCCAATTCGTCATAGATCCGACGGTTATCTTTACCTGTCGCATTAAAGGCTTGAACGTTAATGACCATGACATTAATGCCACCATTAGAACTAAAACTTTCTAAATGGTGCAGTGCTTTTGAATCATAGATAAAAAAACGCGCCTTTTTGCCGTACTGTTCTTGAAAGTGATCAGCCATCATATTCAGGCTTTTGTAAACGCCCTCACGAATGGCAATGCTTGGTACGACCACAATAAATTTCGACCAGCCATACTGCTTATGCAGTTCAAACATAGTACGAATATAACAGTAGGTTTTACCTGTACCTGTTTCCATTTCAATATCAAGGTTTAATGGACTTTTGGTCAGGTTCTTGCCTTTGCCATTATCATCCGTGATGAGTTGAGATGATCTTTGTAATCCACTTGCTGCTTGTACTTCCTGAATGTTTTTTAGTACAGCTTGCAGATCAAAAATATGGGCATTCTCAAAACCAACATCTGCAATCACTTTTTTAGTCTTGCCACCTTGTAAGTCCAAGGTTTCTTCAAGCATATCAACCTGTGCCGTTGCTTTTTTTGCTTTCATTACACCTTGGTCAATCATATAACGATGACCTTCAGAACGTGGTTGCCCTTTAAAGCAATCCACAATCGCTTGTACAGAGTCTTTCTGATACCCAAGGGTTTTAAAACGGATTTCCATTGTCTAACCCTCTTAAAGAAACTTCACTTCGGTATCAGGAGAGAGCTGTTTAAAGCGTTCTTTGATATTGGTTTTATCATGATCCAGATGAATGGCTTTTTCTGCCGATACAAAGCGTAAAGGATGATCTTTGGCAACTTCATCAACCACATCAAATGTCAAATCATCAAAACATGCGACAAGGCTATTGCCTGCAACATAGAACACTTCTTTTCCTGCAATAGTTTTACGTTCAATTGACAATGAAAGCTCAAGCCCCCAATCCAACATGACTTGGAATAGTAGGTCTTCAGATGTTCGATCTTCTTTAATGTTAGAGACTAGATCTACAAGATCAGATTGTTTATAAGCATCTGGTAAATAGAATACATCTTTAAAACAAGTATCATCCAGATATAAAGCCCTAACACCAATATCACTTACCAGATTTTCATAATTTTTAGCAGCCTTTCTAATTCTCTCCCTAGAGATATCAGCAATCGTTTGAAAACCAGATATAAGTTTTTTATTTTCTTCAGGAATTTCTGCTGGCACTTGTACCATTATAAATTTTCTATTTCCATTATCTTGTTTATTTAATTCATAGGTTGCATGAGCTGTAGTTGATGAACCTGCAAAGAAATCTAAAATCAAAGCATCTTTATTATCTGCACAGCCTGCATATATACAATCATAAACTGTCCATAAACTTTTTGGATAGGTAAATGATGAGTCTTCAACTAAGGAGTTTACAATTTTCGTTCCATATTCATTTGCATCATAACGAGTATCATTCCATACAGTTTTATAAAGACCAAAGTTTTTTCCAATTTGAATATCATAACCTTCTTTTGTTTTTTTTACTTTAAGCATAGATTTAATTGATTCTACACTTTGTCTTGCATAACGCCATTTACGCTCAATTCCACTTTTATCAATTGGATATATGTAAATATGATTATCATAAATTTCATTAAATTTTGGATGAAAATCATCAGGACAAACGTCCCCAAAATTAATTATTTCCAAAGAGTCCTTATTTATCACAATTGGATAAAAGCAATTTTTAGCATCTGTTCTCTCAGATTCGGAGCCCCAGTTCCTTAAATTAGACCAATCCACATCTTCATCTTCAATTTTTCGGTTTGCTATACGTTTTTTGCCCTTAGGTACAACAAATATTGCAAATTCATGAGTATAAGAAAAATTGGCACCTTGAATACCTCTAGGATTGTGAACAATTGTTATACAATGATGTTCATAACTTCCTTCATTAAAAATCTCTTTTAGAAGAATACTTAATGTAGGTTGTTCATTCTCATCAATAGCGCATATAAGCACTCCATCTTCTTTTAATAAATTTTTAGCTAACTTAAGTCGACTATAAATCATCGACAGCCAATCAGAATGAAATCTTCCATTCGATTCTTTATTTGTAAAATATATATTACCTTCTTCATCTATATCTTGAGATTTTAATAAATAGTCTTTTTCACTTATTGAATAGTCATTTTTATATATGATATTTCTACCAGTATTATAAGGGGGATCTATATATATAACGTCAACTTTATTTAGATAACTTTCTTGTAAAGTTTTTAAAACCTCAAGATTATCGCCTTCAATAAACAAATTCTGAGTGCTATCAAAATTTATACTTTGAT
>Ga0099800_1007_pt1 | contig 75530 bp, 85 predicted proteins | sample Uncmet6_SortRC_1_FD_89868 | JGI IMG/M metagenome (GOLD analysis project Ga0099800, IMG submission 89868) | Marine eukaryotic communities from CALCOFI LINE 67, Pacific Ocean - CN11_C50_N6_SortRC_1 | ecosystem: Environmental > Aquatic > Marine > Oceanic | place: Pacific Ocean: Monterey Bay... | reverse complement strand
TTTTTATTTTTCGTTAAAAAATAGGTACTGATATGCAAAATGCCATCATCATCGCGGTAAAATCGGGCAGAGGATGAAATGTCTTCAAGTGACTTGAGGGTAGGTAGATTTCGGTCATAGGCATCAATGACCCATTGTTGCTCTTCTTGAGAGGGTGCAATTAAATCGATCCAGACCAGATCCTGATGTAGATCAAAACCACCATTAATGGTTGCATCTTCAAGGCTACCGCGCTCTGTGGCGTAAAAGGCTTCAAGCATAATGTCTTTTCTCCCTTGCGCAGTATGGATAAATTTGATGGGTGTATTTTAGACAAGGATTCACTTAAAAACACTCATTGTTGTCGTTTTTTCTGAAAAAATCTTGCTAAAGCTTATATTGTAAGCATGACAGCTTAAAAACATGGTTAAAAGTTTTATGAATTCAATTTGTATTTTTTGTGGTTCAGCAGTTGGGAATGATCCTTTATTTTTACAAGCCGCTCAGTTGACAGGTGAAACCATTGCCAGACAGGGCAAAACACTGGTGTATGGCGGTGGTCGCTCAGGACTGATGGGTGTGGTTGCAGATAGTGCCTTGCAGGCAGGCGGCCGTGTGATTGGAGTCATTCCTACCGCTTTGGTTGATCGTGAATTGGCTCATCCCAATCTAACTGAATTGCATATCGTAAAAAATATGCACGAGCGTAAAACCAAAATGGCTGAACTTTCGGATGGTTTTATTGCTTTGCCAGGCGGAGCAGGTACACTGGAAGAAATTTTTGAACAATGGACGTGGTCACAGTTGGGCATTCATCAAAAACCCTGTGCTTTTTTAAATATTCAGGGTTTTTATGATGATTTACTCAAAATGATTCAAGGAACTGTAGAGCGAGGCTTTACTCAGTCACGTTTTGTCGAGAAGTTAATTGCATCAGATCAGATTGATGTGATTTTAAATGCCTTTGAGCATTATCAACCTGCCGCGCCGAAGTGGGGTGCACAAACGCAAGTTCATCCTTAACATTGAGACAGCGCTGTGGAAAAAGTTGATGTGAAAAAAAGCACTGCCAAGAGAATTACCGTTGCCGCGGCGATTATTTTAAATGAGGCAGGTGAGCTCTTGGTGGTGCGTAAGAAAAATACTCACGTGTTTATGCAGGTGGGCGGTAAGTTAGAAGTAAATGAGCCGCCTGAACAAGCGATTGCAAGAGAAATCAAAGAGGAAATCGGCTGTGATATTCAGATTGATCAGTTTGTCGGACGTTTTGAAACAGCAACGGCTAATGAGCCCGATCATCAATTGGTAAGTTATGTTTATTTGGCGCAATTAAAGCAGACGCCGCAGATTGCAGCCGAGATTGCCGAAATGAAATGGGTTACGCTAGATGATCAAGTTACAGCACTTGCACCATTAACGCGTGAAGTGGTGATGCCATGGTGTCGAAAGTATTTAAATATTTAGCGATTTTTAAGTTTTGGCGTTTTGATTTGTTGCTGCTGCAATACAACATGCGTAAATCTGCTGGCATCCTAATTCGTGTAATGCTTGATGCAACGCATAAATTGAGCTGCCAGTCGTGACGACGTCATCAATGATCAAGACTTTTCGGTAGCGAATTTTGGGTTTCTCTAACAGAACAAACTGCTGTTCTATGCCTTGAATCCGCTCTATTCGATTCAGTCCTTTTTGAGAATGTTGTTCAAGTCGATGAATCGGTTGCCAGACGGGAATATTGAGTTTCTTTGCCAGTTGTTGTGCCAAGAGCAAAGATTGATTATAACCGCGTTCGATCAAACGTGCCTCCGAGATCGGCATGGGGACAATCGCCTGAACTTTAGGATATTTCATCTGGGCAAGGAGTTGATCGAGTAAGGGTTGGTGATGTAATTTTTGTTCGTATTTAAACTGCTGTAAAATACGATCGATCGGATAATCATAGTAACAGGCCGCCATGATCTGTAATTCATGCCGATGGATCGGCTGTTTCAGCCAAGGCAATTGCTCCCAGCAACTTTTACATAGAACATAATGCTTTAAACGTGGACTGGATTCACACAGACGGCAGGGTAAAAGTTTTTGCCCAAGCTGTTGCATGGAGGCTTTAATATCATCAAACATAAGCATAGCGAGGTGCCTCGGGTAGCCAACGTTTCAGTAATGCATCGGCTTGTTTTGGATAGTTTTTTAACACCTGTTCTGCCACATAATGTGCCTGTGTCAGCAAATGATCATCACGCTCCAGACGTGCTACGCGAAAGCCAATATCACCCGTTTGTTTGGTTCCTAATAATTCTCCAGGGCCGCGAATTTCCAGATCTTTTTCCGCAATCACAAAACCATCGTTACTTTCTCTTAAAATGGATAATCTTTCATGTCCATTTTGCGATAAAGGCGTTTTATAGAGTAAGGCACAAAAACTGGCGGTTGCACCTCGCCCGACGCGACCACGTAATTGATGGAGTTGGGAGAGTCCAAGCCGTTCAGCATTTTCAATCACCATAATAGAAGCATTTGGGACATCTACCCCGACTTCAATGACTGTGGTGGCAATGAGTAGTTGCAATTGATTGTCTTTAAATGCTTGCATGACATTTTGCTTTTCATCTGCTTTCATTTTGCCATGCACTAGACCGATATTCAGTTCAGGAAAGCGTTCTTTCATTTCCTGATACGTTGCTTCAGCTGCTTGAGCATCAAGGGTTTCCGACTGCTCGACCAGTGTACATACCCAATAGGCTTGTTTACCTTCACGACAATTACTGGCAATACGATTTAAAACCTGTTCACGTCGATCAAGTGGAACGGTGACAGTCTGAATAGGAGTACGTCCCGGCGGAAGCTCATCGATAATAGAGGTGTCCAGATCCCCATAGGCACTCATCGCCAGTGTACGTGGAATCGGGGTGGCGGTCATGACCAACTGATGTGGTGTAAGTTGATCATTCCCTTTATTGCGAAGTGCCAAACGTTGATCGACCCCAAATCGATGTTGTTCATCAATAATCACCAAACCTAATTTGGCGAATTCAACAGTATCCTGAAATAACGCATGAGTACCCACTACCAATTGTGCTTCGCCAGTTTTAATAGTTAGTTCAGCCTGTGTACGAGCCTTCCCTTTTTGTTTTCCAGACAGCCACGCGACTTGTATCCCTAGTGGTTCAAACCAGCGTTTAAAATTTAGATAATGTTGCTCGGCCAAAATTTCAGTCGGTGCCATCAGCGCGACTTGCCATCCTGCTTCTAGTGTATGACAAGCAGCGACAGCGGCAACCAGGGTTTTGCCTGCGCCGACATCACCTTGTACCAAGCGTAGCATGGGTTTGTTTTGCTTGAGATCGATGACAATTTCTTTGGACACTCGTTTTTGGGCCTGTGTCATTTCAAAGGGTAATTGGGCGAGTAAGGCTTTGGCAAGTGTCTTGCTTGGGCTAAAACTGGGAGAAGCAATTTGTCGAATATAGGCACGTCGGGTGAGTAAACTGACCTGATGTGCGACCAGTTCTTCAAAAATCAGTCGTTGCTGTGCGGGATGTGAACCTTGTGCCAATTGCTGCATATTGGCATCGACAGGGGGTTCATGGATATACTGTAAAGCTTGTTTCAGCGCATAACCATTGGTGTATTGTTCAGGCAATAATTCTGGCAAATGATCGCTGTATTGTCTGAGTGCCTGTTTGACATATTCACGCAGTTTGGGTTGAGTCAGTCCTTCTGTACTGGGATAAATCGCAGTGAGCTGAGTTTTAGGTAAAGCGCTATGATCAGTGACCAGTTGTATTTCAGGATGATACATCTCTAAGCCGCGCGCGCCGACTCGAACTTCCCCAAAAACACGTAAACGATGACCTGCTTTTAACTTATCAGTCAGATTTTTATAAATATGATAAAAGCGTAAGGTAACTTTACCTGAGTCATCTTGCAGTAAAGCGGCCAGAGATTTACGTTTTCCAGGTGGAAAGTCCAGAGCTTTGACTTCACCTTCAAGCAAATAGCTGCGTCCCACCACCAGTTGGTTCATGGGAATGACCGTGCTACGATCTTCATAGTCACGCGGCAGGTGAAAAAGTAGATCATCGGTAGTGAAAATATTAAGTTTTTCCAAAAGTGCAGCGGCAGCACCACCGACACCCTGTAACTGCTGGACTGAAGTCATATCTCTCCAAGTCAGGACCCTTTACATCAGGATCATGCATGCATATTTTATTTATTGGTTATGGTAAAACATCTCAATGCGTTGCCCAATTTCTATTTGAACAGAACTCGAATCAACAGCGACATCAAATTACCACAATTAGCCGTAGCCCGAAAACAGATGTGTACGCGAATCACCTCATTCAAGATGTGCATGACCTTAATCTGGACAATCTTGCACCAATTGATTTGGTCTATGTGGCTTTGGCGCCCTCAGAAAGTAATGTAGAGGTCTATCGTCAAACCTATCTGGATTCAGTTGAACCAATCGTTCAAGCATTAAAATCACATCCTGTACAAAGGATTATGGTGCTGTCATCGACACGGGTTTATGGTGAACATCAGGGCGAGCGAGTCGATGATGAATCGCCCATTCAACCTGTAGATGAGCAAGGACAAATCTTGCGTGATATGGAATTAAAATGGCGGGCAGCATATCCGAAACAGACCGTGATAATTCGCCCTTCTGGGATCTATGGTCAATCGGTTGCGCGTTTAATAAAAATGGCAGAAAACACCATTAGTTACCCAAAGATTCATTATAGCAACCGCATTCATATTGATGATCTGGCAAGATTTTTAGCGGATTTATCGACATTAAAAAATGTTGATTCGTCTTATATCGTGACCAATAACCACCCTTTAGCTTTACATGAAATTATCTTGTGGTTTCAGCAACAACTCGATTTGCCAAAGCTACAATTGAGCAGTCAGGAAATTTCAGGAAAACGCTTATATGCAACACGGATGCTCAAAACAGGATTTAAATTACAGCATCCGGTTTGCTTTAATGACTATACAATCTGCCTGAAACAACATAGGCAAAGCCAATAATTTAATTAAACTCAAGAATGCGGCAACATCTACAATTAAATTAAACCGATAAATACAAGATTGGTGGAAGATGTTTAAACAGGCATTTGGAAGCTTGCTTCTGCTCATCGTGGTGCAACAGGTGGCAGCGGTTGAAAAGACATGGTGTGTATATGATCCAGTCGGTGCGCAAGGGGATATTACCCGACGTTTAAAAGAGATTGCGCTTTATGCACAGCGTGATCAGGTCAATTTGCAACTTAAAATTTATCAGCATGAAACAGAGGCTATTGCACAATTTAATCAGAAAAAATGTTCAGGTCTGGTCGCAACCAACTTTAATACTCGAAACTATAATGCATTTATGGGAAGTACGGCTGGTGTGGGATTTATCACAAATAATATAACCGCGCAGCATTTTATTCAGTTGTTGAACCAACCTGCATTACGTTCTGCCATGCAACAAGGAGAGTATGAGGTGGTCGGGTTTATTCCTGTGGGAATGACCTATATGATGCTCAAAACGCCAACGCTTTATAAAGTGACAGACCTAAAAAATAAACGGATTGGTGTTTTGGCTGAAGTTCCGCCCCAAACGGCTTTGGTGCGTAGTGTGCGTGCACAGCCTGTTGCCTTGAGTTTTGATAATGCAATCAAGGTCTTTAAAAATAATCAAGTGGATATTTTACCTGTCCCTGTTTATGCTTTACTTGCTTATAATCTGAGAAAAGAGTTTGGTGAATCGACCCGAGTCATCAATTTTCCAGTGGTTTATGCGGGCTTAAATATTGTAATTCGCGCTGCTGAATACCCATCAGATTTTGGTGTGAATATGCGGCATTGGTTTGCAGGACAAGCACGGGTATTGGTAGGGCAAGTGATACGCTGGGAAAATCGATTACCCGCGTATTATTGGATGGATGTGTCTGCCACTGAGAAACAAGCTTATAATGTGGTCATTGCTAAAGTACGCAATCAATATTCCCAGAACTTTTTTTATGATCCGCGCTTTGTCAAACTGATCAAAAAATTACGCTGTAAAGATGAACCGCAATATTTTGAGTGTCAGATCTGGTAAATCAAACATGGCAACCGAAGTTGCCATGTTGAGCTCAAATTTTAGATGACAGGATCATTTAAGCTTTTTTACGTTTTGAACGACGTTTTGCTTGTTGTGAAGCGACTGCATCCAGTGCAGCTTTAAGCTCATCGTCATTAAAGGTGGTGATATGTTGCAACATTTGTAAGGTTGCTTCATCCAGTACCAATTTGGCACCTTCCGCCATATTGCTAAAGTTGCGTTCAAACGCGATTGCCCCTTGTTCATTGGTGCAGATATATCCTTGCTGGGTCAGAACTTTGATAAAGCTCTGGAACAATGATTTATCAAAAAATTCAGGTGAGTTGAATTCATAGAGAACCGACAGGCGTTGCCCTAGCAAATGACTCAAGTCCTCGACTTGTTTCACCGAAATATTTCCAGAACCACGTTGTGCAATTAATGCCAAGGTCATGTAGTAACGTTCCAGACTTTGTTTGACTGGAGCTGCTAAGATCACCAATTGATTATGATCTTCTGAATTTGGTGCAGGACTAATCAAGTCGCCTTCACTGTCGCGTTCAATCAGTTTGGCATTGACCAGAGCATCGGCATATTGACTAATTTGTTGTTCAAGTTGCTCAGGTTTCCATTTCAGGAATAACTCTGCCTGTAAAAACGGATAGAGTGTTTTAATGACATTGATCAGATTTTTCTGGCTAATTCTACCATTGTGTTCAACTAGCGCTGCAATTAAAGAGGGCAGCACAAAAGCATGTAAAATATTATTGCGGAAGTAGGTCAACAACACCGCTTGATAATCTTCGATTGCAATAATGTCGCCTAATACATGCTGAACACGTTTAATCAATTTCAGTTTCAAGCCGTAAGCAATAATTTCTTTACCAGACAGCGGTGTAACTTGTGTGCGCTCATCATAAGGAAGTGTGGTAACAAGATTACGATAAGCATCGAGTTGTTTAATACACAACTCTTCGTCCAATGTGTGTTTAGGGGTTGCCAATAAAATTAAAGAAAGCAACGAAACAGGATTGATCACTACAGCGCGGTTAATATTTTCAACAATCGCATGTGCTGAACTGTTAATGACCTCTGAAACTTGTGGTGGAATCGGATCATCGTTTTTCTCAATTTTGATCTGATCTGCACCATGTGCTTTTAGCAAATCGTCCAGAAACACAGGTTCACCGAAGTTAACGTGGACCTTGCCAAAAATACGTTCAATTTTGCGTAAAGTTTGAATAATCCCGAAGATGGATTCTGCTTCTTTGGGTTTGCCTTGCATTTCTCCTACATAGGTTGAACCTTCCATTAAGCGTTCATAACCAATATATGTTGGAACAAAAACAATCGGCTTGGCACGACCCCTTAAATGACTGTGTATGGTCATGGCCAGCATGCCTGTTTTGGGCGGAAGTAAGCGACCAGTACGCGAGCGACCCCCTTCAATAAAATATTCAAGCGGGGTATTACGCGACAAAATACTATATAGGTATTCTTTAAATACAGACGTATAAAGTGCATTGCCACGGAAGGAGCGTCGAATAAAAAATGCACCGCCGCCACGTAAAAGCTGACCGACAAATGGCAGATTTAGATTATCTCCCGCTGCAATATACGGCACCATTAAACCACGACGATAAATCACATAAGACAATAATAAATAATCGATATGACTGCGGTGACATGGTGTGTAGATAATTTCGTAGTCTTTGGCCAGTTCACGTACGGTACTAAAGTTATGAACCTCGACACCATCATAAAGTTGTGTCCATAATCGAGTCAGGGCCATATCAGCAAAACGGATGGCTGAATATGAATAATCTGAGACAATTTCATTTAAATAGCCAATCGCACGGCGTTCAGCTTCAAGCATGCTGACTTTACCGCGAATACTTTCCCGACGAATCGCATCCTGCACATCACGTGATTTGATCAGGGATTCCATCACATTACGGCGGTCAGACAAGTCAGGCCCCAGAACCACTTCACGCTGACTATCTAAATAGTCATTCAGAGTGCTCACGATATACGTGGCAGGAGACAGATTCGGATAATGCGCACTGGCATAGTTGACCAGTTGGCGTAACGACTGCGGTTCATGAAACTCAACATAAGTTTGACGACCATGCAGACCGATATTCATCAATTGTTTGACTTTACCTGGGGTTGCCCATGTATCGGTAAATAACAACTTAAACCATGAATCCTCTTTATCAGGAGAGCGTCCCCATAGCACCGTGACAGGAACCAGTTCAATATCGTAGTCAGGATGCTTGTCTAAAAACTCAATTAAACGCAGTAATCGCGGAGGAAAGGCATGCGGTGGTGGATTGAGTAAATTCTTTTCATCGTGATGCTGTAAAAATAAAACCGATGCTTTTTCTTTGTGATCATCCATCACCAGTGGATCTAGTGCAGGCTTTAAATGCAAGCGACGTGTTTCACCATCAAGAACTAAAGCATTGCTGCGAGAGTAATTTTGTAATACATAGCAGACGACTTTTTTCTGTGCAGGATGTTCTGAAGTCTGCTGATCGGTAGATTCAGAAGGGACTTCCCCAAGAACATGCGGTGTTACCACGAGGTCAAGTAACTTACTCGACAGGCGTCGATACATCTGACCCAAGCCACTCTTGGCCATAAGAACTCCTACTCAAACAACAATCTCTGTCCTAAAGAACGAAAACTGCCTTAGTGAATTGATGTGAAAAACAATGAGCTATTTTCTGATAAATCACATGGATTGCGCTAGTGTTTATCGTTAAAAAACGTATTTTTAATACGAATAACAATGCTAAAGTGTGACATGACAGTCAACTAATCTTGATGGTTATACTCTGAATTTGTGGAAAAATACCGTATATATGTTTTATAGTTTACAGTTGTCTTGTTTTTAAATTGCCGACACTTTAAAGGTATCTTATGAATGCATTAACCCAGGAACTTGTCGAGCTTTTATCTCTTGAAAGGCTTGAAGATCATTTATACCGTGGACAAAGCCGTAATCTGGTCGGAAAACGTGTATTTGGTGGACAAGTTCTGGGACAAGCGTTACGTGCTGCGTCCTATACCACAGATCGTCCTGCACATTCGCTACATGCTTATTTTCTCTATGGCGGTGATGTCAATGCACCGATTATTTATGAAGTCGATCCTTTACGCGATGGTCGAAGCTTTTCCAGTCGCCAAGTTCGTGCTATTCAGCATGGTCGTACTATCTTTTCGGCAATGATATCGTTTGCTTATCTTGAAGAAGGTTTGAATTATCAACCAGAAGAACCTAACTATCCAGCGCCAGAAGACCTCAAATCAGAAAATGAACTCAAAGAAGGATTAGTTAATTTCCTGCCTGAAAATGTGCGTGCCAGTTTTATGCGTGATCGACATGTTGAAATTCGCCCGATTGATCCAGTCAATCCATTTCAACCTCAACCACAAGCACCGATTAACGCACACTATATCCGAACCCATGATCCTATTCCTCAAGAGTTGGATGATCAGTCTTTACATCAAGCGATCGTTGCATTTTATTCTGATTTCAGCTTAATGACGACTTCCTTAAAACCGCATGGTTTAAGCTATATTTCACCGAGTTTGCAATGTGCCAGTATCGATCATGCCATTTATTTTCATCGTCCAGTCCGTGCGGATGAATGGATGCTGTATGACATGGAAGCGACCGTCACTGCAAATTCACGCGGATTAAATTTTGGACGCATGTGGCAAAATGGACAACTGGTCTGTAGTACCACACAAGAGGGGCTTATACGCCTGCGTGAAATAGCCAATAACCAATAAAACCACATTAAATGTTTCAGTAAAGCTGCATGGATGCGGCTTTTTATTTTTAAATTGTCAGATATGCTAAAAAATTATTCGATTCTAAGCATCTTGCGTGTCATAGTAATCCAAAACAATGACATTCTATTTCAAATGGTATGAGCTTAAATACACAGATTTTAGTTGCTGCAATCATCGGTATCGCATTTGGGTTTTTATTAAATCTATACCCAGACACCGCTTTTTTTTCAACATAGTCTTTATGGACTCGGTATTATCAGTAGCATATTTATCGGGCTGTTGAAAATGCTTTTAATCCCACTGATTTTTTCCTCAATTGTGGTGGGAGTTTCAAATTTGCAAGCCAGCGGGCAGTTTGGACGAGTCTGGAAAATCACAGCATTATGTTGTTTAACTACGACTACATTGGCTTTAATTCTCGGTATTGGCTGTGCTCATTTATTTGGAGTGGGCAAGGGCATGGATATCGGAATTTTTAGTGAAGCCATGAGTAATCATCAATCTCCAGATACATTATCGCCATCCACCTTTTTTACGAATTTTATTCAAAATACGCTGATTAATCCCTTTAAAGCTTTTAGCGATGGCAATGTTCTGGCAGTCGTGGTGTTCGCCTTGTTCATTGGGGCGGCTTTAATTAAAGGTGGAGATCGTTTTCAGTCAGTACGGGTTTTAAGCTTACAGTTTTTTGACATCATGATGATGTTGGTGGGTTGGGTCATGAAATTGGCTCCATTAGGAATTTTAGCCTTACTTGCTAAACTGATTGCAACGGAAGATGTCAAAATCCTGAACAGTCTGGCTGAGTTTGCCTTAGTTGTAACGGGAACGACGATTTTTCATGGTGCGGTGGTGTTGCCTTTATTACTGTGGATTTTTGGGAAAATGAATCCAATCACTTTTTTTAAAGGTACACGCTTAGCCCTCATTACTGCTTTTGCCACCAGTTCCAGTTCAGCCACGATGCCATTGAGCATGAAGTGCGCCCAAGAAAATCTCAAGGTTCGCCCACAAACAGCAGGTTTTGTTATCCCTTTAGGAACGCAGTTAAATATGGACGGTACCGCGCTCTATGAAGCCGCGGCTGCATTATTTATTGCCAATTTGGTAGGAATGGATTTAACCCTGACTCAGCAATTGATTGTTTGTTTAACTGCCATGATTGCATCATTGGGTGCGCCCGGAATTCCTAGTGCAGGAATGGTCACCATGATCATGGTGCTACAGTCTGTTGGGCTTCCTGCCGAAGCGATTGCGATTTTACTGCCAATCGACCGAATTTTAGATACGGTACGAACTGTGGTTAATGTGCAGGGGGATATGATGATCAGTGTCGTGGTAGATCGTTATGCCAAATCAGATTCCATTGAACCATCTTAAAATGCAGTGCGATTAAGATGCTCGATTGCAAGACATTGCATCACGAGAATGATAAAAAGCAGAAGAGAACTTCTGCTTTTTACCTTTTATTTCGCTCAAGTAACTTCATTCAAGCAGCAGTTAATAACGCCCGTTTCGCTGCTGGAGATTGATCTAAATATTGGACAGCATCTTCGGTACTTCCTTCTTTGACTGGATCGTACCATGGCATTAAATAATCGATCTGTTGTGCTACCAACCAGATTGGGCTAGGAAGCACTTGGTTATCCTTGCGTCCTTGTTTAAGCCATTCTAACCAGATCCATGGATGCCACAGACTCGGATTTTTATCTGCGAAACGTGGGTCTTGTTTCATGATATGTGCGGCACCATCGACCCATAAACCTAATACCCCCGCAATTACCGCGACACTTAAATAATAACGGGCAATATAACCACCACCTAAATGACGATATAAATCAAATGCAACTGTCCGATGTTCAATTTCTTCTGCGCCATGCCATTTGACTAAATCGACCATTTCAGGGTCAGCGCCGAGTTCTTCCCATTTTTTGTTGTAAAGCGCGTATTTACCCAATACACACGTCATGTGTTCTACTGTGGCAATCACACCTAAACGAAATAAATCCCACTGATGTTGTAACGCTTTAGGCACTTCATAGTCTAGAGGTTTATCAGCCAATAACTTGCTAAATAAAAAGTTCATGATATCCAGATTACGCTGGATATCGATATTACGTGCCGACAAATATTCATTATTGGCAGAGGTATGCGCATTGGCATGCATGGCTTCTTGCCGAATAAAAGCCTGGACATCTTGTTTGAGTTTTTCATCGGTAATTTGCGGCAAGACTTTATTATAAAGACGACAGAACCAGAACTCACCCGCAGGTAAGATATTATTAATTTCATTGATGAAATAACTGGCAAAAGGTTGATTGGGAATCCAGTCCACTGGAGTTTCTTTCCAGTCGAATTTTACCTTTCGTGGTTGAATGCGATAGTGAATCGAAGATCCTGGAAGCTTGTGTTTAAAAAATGAAAAAATACTCATGTCCTTACCTTTATTTGTTCTTATCGAACTTTTGCTGGTTTTTTTGAGTATAAAAAATGCCCCTGTATTTTGCTTTGCAATACGGGACATTCAATTGTCATTACGTGATGAAATGATCAGAAAAGCGGTAGTTTATTCTTCTTTTAATACTAAATCTGCTTCATCTTCATCATCAATTGTCGCTTCTGGAATTTGACTTAAATCAAATTCAGGTTCTTGTTCTAGCGTATAATTTAAGCGACCTGCCATCACACTGGCAAGCTCTTCAAGTCCTTGTTTATTGAGTGATGAAAATAGTTGAATTGAAAAATTCAGCTTCATCTTTTTTAGATTTTGTTTAACTTCGAGTAGGGCTTGATGAGCGGGACCACGATTCATTTTATCCGCTTTGGTCAGTAAAATATGCACAAACAATTTACGTGAATGCGCCCATTCCAGCATCATGGTATCGAAATGCTGGAGTGGATGACGAATATCCATCAATAGCACTAAACCCTGTAAGCTTTGACGATGAATCAGATAGTTTTCAAGTTCTTTCTGCCAAACCCGTTTCATATCTTCAGGGACAGCAGCATAACCATAGCCTGGCAAATCCACCAGACGCTGATCAGGATTCCCTAGACTAAAAAAGTTAATCATCTGGGTACGTCCTGGCTTTTTAGACGCACGTGCCAGTTGTTTTTGATTGGTTAAGGTATTAATGGCACTGGACTTGCCTGCATTGGAACGTCCTGCAAAGGCAATTTCATAACCTGTATCTTCTACACAAAGTGCCAGTTTGGGCGCACTCATTAAAAATTCAGCTTTGCGTAGCCAATTGAGTGCCTTTACTGAGTATTCAGTAATTGCAGGATCAGCTTTTTTCTCATAACTAATTTTTTGTTTAGGTGCGAGTTTGGCTTTGGTGTCTTTGGATTTCGCATAGCGATGCATAGAGCTTAACTTTTACAATCAAAATATATTTAAAACGCATTATAAAGGATGCGAGCCTTTCACGCGAATTTTAACAGCATTTGGATCAAATGATCAGGAGATCGAGATAAAAGCGATGGCTGAATGACTGGAGGTAGAAGGCGGAGCAGCCAAAACATCGGCTAAAGTGTATTGATCGAGTGTTTGATAAAAGCTTTCCAGTGCATCATCTAAAATTCCTTTTAAGCCGCAGTGCGAGCGTAATACACAAGGCGGAGTATTGCATTCTACAATCTGATGATCACCTTGTAAGATCCGTACGATTTTACCCAATGTCAGATCGAGCGCTTTGGGATTTAAACGAAGTCCACCGCCTTTGCCGCGCGTGGTAATGATCCACTCTTGTTTAGCCATGAAATGTACAATTTTGACCAAATGATTTTGAGAAACATGCAAATCCCGTGCGATTTCTGCGATGGTATACGGCATTTCACTTGGGCGTGAAACGTACATAAGTATACGCAAGGCATAGTCGGTAAATTTATTGAGTTGCATGTTCAGCTAAATACCAGAAATTTATAAAGATCATATTAGCCTGAAAGTTTCCCGAAGGAAACTCCCGAGTCCAAACACCTGCAAATCACAGTTTTATATTCAGTTTAATCTTATATTCAGTTTAACCTTTGAGAGGAGCAGAAACAGCGAGCTCATCTCCGACTTGATAATGACTTAACAGAATATTGGCAACATCGTATTCACTATGTTCAGCCTGTGATTTGACTAAGAAACCATATTGAGCTGTATCCTGAGTTGAACTAAAACTAAACTGTTGAGGTTGATCAATTCCTTTTTCGGGAACATGGACTTTGACCGAAATATATTCACCTGCTTGTGCCGTTGGAATCGTTTGTTGATCGGCTGCACGAATGTTAAAAAATTTACCTTCTGCGTGATCTTGGATCGACACAATTTTGAAATTACGCCAACCTGACCATCCTCCACTTTGCGAAGCCAACTGATCATATTTTTGTTGCTCAGCCCCAATCAAAATATCAGCTAGTTGCAAATAGGCTTGTTTCCACGCTTCGATTAAATCTGATTCAAATGGGACATCAAGCACTTCACTAATCGAATGTAATAAGTTTTCCCCCACAATCGAGTATTGCGCGGGTTGAATATCCAGACTGACGTGTTTGGTTGCAATATGTTCCACTGCTTTGGCTAGTTTTTCAGGGGTTTCGATATTTTCTGCATAAGCCAAAACTGCTGCGGCTAAGGCGCGTGGTTGACGTCCTGTTGTTTGGTGGTCCAGATTAAACACATTTTTGAGTTCAGGATGATTGCCAAGCATACGCTTATAAAAATAGCTGGTCAGTGCGACGCCGTGTTCACGTAAGACAGGTACAGTTGATTTTACAAGTTCGATTTGTTGTGGAGTCATGGCTAGACCTTTTTATCTGGCTATATAAGATATATTTAAAATACATCTTATAAAATACATTTGCAATGCATCTTTAATTAAAAGTCATAATTTTTTTAAGGGATTAAATAGATCGTATTGGTCAAATTGATTGGTTTTTCGCAAAAAAATTAAACACTGATTTTACAAGAGATTGGTTTTGTAAAATCAGTGTATTTTTGAAAGTTATTTAGCGTTTTCCAAACAACGAGCCGAGCAAGCCGCGAACCAGTCTTTGTCCTGTTGGTCCGCCTAAACTACGTGCTGCGCTTTTTGCAAAGGTTCCAAGTACATCTTGAGTGAGTTTGTCACGCTCGCGTTGTGCTTTTTCATCTACTTTTTGTTGTTCACGTGCTAAACGCTCTTGTTCTTTTGCCTGTTGCTTGGCATCTGTTTCTTGTTGTTTGGCTTGTTGCGCGGCTTCGAGCTGGGCTTGTTGTTGCGCCGCACTTTCGCTCACTTTGCGCTGTAACATTTCATAAGCACTATCTCGATCTACAGCGCGTTCATAGATTCCCGCGACAATACTTTGCGACATTAATGCTTTACGTTCATCAGCGCTTAAAGGGCTAAATGCAGAATAGGGAGGCATGATCCAGCCACGTTCCACGATCTGTGGCGTGCCTTGTTCATCCAGAAAACTAATTAATGCTTCGCCAACGGCAAGTTCAGTAATGGCTTGATCCACTTTAAATTCAGGATTGGCACGAAAGGTATCCGCTGCTGTTTTTACTGCTTTTTGATCTTTTGGTGTAAACGCACGTAAAGCATGTTGAACTCGATTTCCGAGTTGCCCTAAAACCGTTTCTGGTATGTCGAGTGGGTTTTGGCTAATAAAATAAATGCCCACACCTTTGGAACGAATCAAGCGTACCACTTGTTCAATTTTTTGTTGTAAGGCGGGGCTAGAATTATCAAAAAGTAAGTGTGCTTCATCAAAGAAAAATACCAGTTTCGGTTTATCCAGATCTCCAACCTCAGGTAATTGTTCAAATAACTCTGAAAGCATCCACAGCAAAAAGGTCGCATAGAGTTTTGGCGTATTCATCAGTTTATCTGCGGCGAGCAGGTTGATATAACCATGACCATTGCTATCGGTCTGAATAAAATCCAGAATATTTAAACTTGGCTCACCAAAAAACTGTTCACCACCTTGGTCACCCAATGCCAGCAAATTTCGCTGAATTGCGCCTAAACTTGCAGGTGATAAATTTCCATAATCTGCTTTTAAGTCAGTTGCATTGTCACTGACATAACTCAGCATGGCCTTTAAGTCTTTAAAATCGATGAGCAATAACCCTTGATCATCTGCAATACGAAACACCGCAGAAAGTACACCTTCCTGTGTATCATTTAAATTCAGCATTTGAGCCAAAAGCAATGGCCCGATTTCAGAGACAGTGGTACGAATTGGATGACCTTGTTCAGCAAATAAATCCCAAAAAATAGTGGGAGAAGCAGCAAACGCAATAGTGTCTAAACCAAGTGATTTAATCCGTTCATCAAATTTTGGATTATCACTTCCCGCTTTGGCAATACTCGAGACGTCACCTTTGGCATCTGCTAAAAAAACAGGCACACCAATCCGAGAAAAATTTTCAGCCATGACTTTGAGTGTCACAGTTTTACCTGTTCCTGTTGCACCTGCAATCAGACCGTGACGGTTCGCAAATTCGGAATGTAAAACAATATCCTGATGAATATCAGTCGTTTTTTTTGCAATCACAATTGGTGTGCCCATACTTATTCCTATTCTTATCACTTTTCAATTTGTTGGAGTGCATTTTGGATATCTTGTATTAAATCTTGGGCAGATTCTAGTCCTATACAAAAGCGAACCAATAAACCCTGTTGTAGATGTGTATTTGGCAATACTCGCATCTGTTTTAAATCATAAAGCATCACCAGACTTACGGGGCCGCCCCAACTAAAACCTAATTTAAATAATGTTAAGGCATCACAAAAGCGGCGGACGGCGCTGATGTCATAGTTGGCTTGAAAGATCACACTGACCAAACCTGCGCTTTGTTGATCTATACAGATTTCTTGCCAAAAGGCGTGTCCAGGACTGTTCGCGTCGGCGGGATGTAGAGCTTGTGCAAACTCAGGCTGCTGTTTGAGCCACGCTAATAGGTCTTGTGTGGTTTTGGCTTGTTGTTGATAACGTAAGCGTATATGCGGCAGGCTACGTATAACTTGTGCGGTATCATCTCCCGACACACAGATTCCCTGAGTGGCATGCATCTTAAAGAGCTGATGATAAAGTTTTTGATCCCGAGTAATTACGCTGCCCATTAAGATATCACCACCACCGCTTGGATACTTGGTGAGTGCATGGACGGTGATGTCAACGGATAAGTGTTCATCTGAAAAATCGAAAGCGTTAAAGGCGAGCCCTGCGCCCCATGTATTATCCAATGCAATCAACACATTGGCTTGTCTGGCTTTTTTAACCAGATTTTTAAGATCAGGAAATTCTAAAGTGACTGAACCTGCCGCTTCGAGCCAGATCAGTTTAGTGTGTGCAGAAGGCGTAAATGAATTGGCATCAATTGGATTATAGACTTTGACGATGATGCCATAACGTTGTTGTAGATTTTTGAGATGTTCCATGTTTGGCCCATACACATTATCTGGAACCCAAACTTCATCGCCTTGATTTAAAAAGGTTGAATTAACCAGATTAATGGCAGATAGTCCACTCGGTGCGAGTAAGCAATGTGTCCCCCCTTCAAGCTGTGCCAATTGATCAGCTAAGGTATAAGTGGTCGGTGTGCCATGGGTGCCATAACTATAATCATAAGCATCTGTCCAATGCCGATCAAAAAGGTGCGCTGTCGATGGAAATATAATCGTCGATGCACGAAACAGGGGAGGTTGAATGCTCGCAATATATTGAGGAGCCTTTCGTGGGGCGTGAATAAGCTGGGTTTGAATGGTTTTATTATCTGTCATGGTGTATATCATTTAGGTCATTTAGCTCTAGATTAAAAAATATAAATCCTTTCTGCTAGTTTTGGTCGAGTTTTGTGAGTATTTCTTTACATAAAACTGCATTGACAAAAGTTGGCTTCATTTTTGCTATGACTTAGCTAATACCAACAACAATATAGGTTCTAAGTGCATGAAGTCGCATTTAAAAGTGCATTATTTTCAGCATATTGCTGGTGAAGGGTTCGGGAGTTGTTATGATTTTTTGAAAACACATCAGTCAAAAATTACCGCGACTGAATTTTTCGCACTCCCCCCTGATTTACCGCTTGAAATAGAGGCGCTCCCTCGTATTGACGATGTCGATTTACTGATCATTATGGGCGGAACCATGAGTGTTAATGATGAAGCCAATTTTCCTTGGTTGAAAATTGAAAAACGCTGGATTCGTCGTTATTTAGCCGCGGGTAAACCGGCGATAGGATTGTGTCTGGGTGGACAACTGATTGCCAATGCTTTAGGTGCTGCCGTGAGCCATAATCCATTTCAGGAGTTAGGCTGGACGACCGTACATCGAGTACCACAATCGGCAACGCAGTGTTTTCCTTTACCCTCTTCTTTGCATGTGATGCAGTGGCACAGTGAAACTTTTGAGATTCCCAAAGGCGCGATTCATTTAGCTGAAAATGACGTCTGTCGTAATCAGATGTATCAGATTGGGCAAAATGTTTTAGGTTTTCAGTTTCACCCAGAAATCACCCCACAAACACTGGAGTTATTTTTGGAAAATGATGATGAAGTGGCCATTTTTCATGGAGAATATGTACAGCCAGCCAATCAACTCAAACAATCAAAACAATCAAAATTTATAGAAGGAAATCAATTGCTCAATCAGGCGATTGAATATGTAGTGAACGCATCGTAATCAAAATAAAATGCAAATGATTTAAAATAAAACTCGGATATTTAACGATTCAGCAACAAATAGAATTGCATAAGACTTAAACAGTCGTTATAATGAGCGACCCTCAAATTGTGAGGTCATTTACTGCAAAGAACGTAGTAAATGCATGACAGTCGCGGCATCGATCGTGACCTTAGTGATTTTCACTGCCTTTGACACTTACCAATGGGTGAGGTGCGTCAAAGGTGATTCTTTATATATTTTGGCTTGGAGTTTACTGGTATGTCTAACCAGAGAATCCGTATCCGTCTTAAGTCTTTTGATCATCGTCTGATTGATCAATCTTCTCAAGAGATCGTAGAAACCGCTAAGCGTACTGGCGCACAAGTGTGTGGTCCAATCCCGATGCCTACTCGCATCGAACGCTTCAACGTTCTTACTTCACCGCACGTAAACAAAGATGCGCGTGATCAGTACGAAATCCGCACCTACAAACGTTTGATCGATATCGTTCAACCAACAGATAAAACTGTTGATGCATTGATGAAATTGGATCTTGCAGCGGGTGTTGATGTTCAGATCGCATTGGGTTAAGGCTTTCGGGTTAATTAGTGCCTGGCATTAATTAAGCTGCTTTTTTAGAGGTTACACACATGGCTATTGGTTTAGTCGGCCGCAAGTGCGGTATGACCCGTATCTTTACAGATGCCGGCGTCTCTGTGCCTGTTACAGTGATTGAGGTTGATCCTAACCGTATCACTCAAATTAAAACGCTTGAAACTGATGGTTATCAAGCGGTTCAAGTTACTACTGGTGAACGTCGTGAATCTCGCGTAACCAATGCACAGAAAGGTCACTTTGCGAAAGCGGGTGTGGCTGCTGGTCGTTTGGTTAAAGAGTTTCGCGTGACTGAAGCTGAGCTTGAAGGTCGTGAAGTTGGCGGCAGTATTGGTGTTGATTTGTTCACAGTGGGTCAAATTGTTGACGTTACTGGTCAATCAAAAGGTAAAGGTTTCCAAGGTGGTGTTAAGCGTTGGAACTTCCGTACCCAAGACGCGACTCACGGTAACTCAGTTTCTCACCGTGTTTTAGGTTCTACAGGTCAAAACCAAACTCCTGGACGCGTGTTCAAAGGCAAAAAAATGGCCGGTCACTTAGGTGATGAACGCGTAACAGTACAAGGTCTTGAAATTGTATCCGTTGACGCAGAACGTTCAGTTCTTGTTGTTAAAGGTGCGATTCCTGGTGCTACTGGTGGCGACGTTATCGTTCGTCCTACGATCAAGGCCTGAGGGGAAATAACGTGAATTTAAAAACTGTTTCCGGCTCTGCTGTTGAGTTGTCTGAAGTTGCTTTCGGACGTGAATTTAATGAAGCGCTTGTACACCAAGTGGTTACAGCTTATTTAGCTGGTGGCCGTCAAGGTACGCGTGCTCAAAAATCACGTGCTGAAGTATCTGGTGGTGGTAAAAAGCCATTCCGTCAAAAAGGTACTGGCCGCGCTCGTGCTGGTTCTATTCGTAGCCCAATCTGGGTTGGCGGTGGTAAAACTTTTGCTGCACGTCCACAAGACTGGTCTCAAAAAGTAAACCGCAAAATGTACCGCGGTGCAATGCAATGTATCCTTGCTGAACTTGTTCGTCAGGATCGTCTTGTATTGGTTGAAGAGTTTGCTGTTGCTGCTCCTAAAACTAAAGAATTGCTTGCAAAACTTAACGACTTGAATGCAGCTCGTGCACTTATCGTGACTGATGCTGTAGATGAGAACTTATATCTTGCTGCACGTAACCTTCCACACGTTGATGTGGTAGATGCTGCTGCAATCGATCCTGTTAGCTTGATCGCGTTTGATAAAGTTGTCATGTCTGTAGCTGCTGCTAAGAAAATTGAGGTAGAACTCGGATGAACAACGAACGTATCTATCAAGTCCTAAAAGGACCGGTCTTCTCAGAAAAGGCACAAGTTTTAGGTGATACTGCTGGTGTTCAAGTGTTTAAAGTTGATATTAATGCAACTAAGCTTGAAGTTAAAAAAGCAGTAGAACAACTATTTGGTGTAGAAGTTGTTAAAGTTAACACAACTATTACTAAAGGTAAGACTAAGCGCTTTGGTAAAACATTAGGACGTCGTTCTGATGTTAAAAAAGCATACGTCACCCTGAAAGCTGGCCAAGATGTTGAAATGGCTGACTTGGGCGATACCGCTGAAAGCGCAGCGGAATAAGGACGAAAATTATGCCGATTCAAAAATGTAAGCCAACGTCTCCAGGACGTCGCTTTGTAGAGAAAGTGGTGCATAGCCATCTTCACAAAGGCGCGCCTTATGCACCGTTGGTTGAAGCTAAAAAACGTACTGGTGGTCGTAATAACAACGGTCACATTACGACTCGTCACGTTGGTGGTGGACACAAGCAAAACTACCGTATCGTTGACTTTAAACGTAACAAAGATGGCGTTCCTGCAACTGTAGAACGCATTGAGTACGATCCTAACCGTACAGCGCATATTGCTTTGTTGAAATATGCTGATGGTGAACGTCGTTACATCATTGCGCCTAAAGGTTTGCGTGCGGGTGATAAAGTTCAATCTGGTAACGATGCTCCAATTCGTCCAGGTAACTGCTTACCACTTCGTAATATGCCTATCGGTTCTACACTACATAACGTTGAACTTAAAATCGGTAAAGGTGCTCAAATTGCACGTTCTGCTGGTACATCAGTTCAGTTGTTGGGTCGTGATGGTTCTTACGCAATCATTCGTCTGCGTTCAGGCGAGATGCGTAAAGTACATGTTGAATGCCGTGCTGTTATTGGTGAAGTTTCTAACCAAGAAAGCAACCTACGTTCATTGGGTAAAGCTGGTGCAGCGCGCTGGCGTGGTGTTCGTCCTACCGTTCGTGGTATGGCGATGAACCCAGTTGACCATCCACACGGTGGTGGTGAAGGGCGTAACAAAGGTATCCAACCTGTAAGCCCATGGGGTCAAAAAGCGAAAGGGTACAAGACTCGTACCAATAAGCGTACGACTAAGATGATTATCCGCGACCGTCGCGTCAAGTAAAGGAATCTGACTAATGCCTCGTTCATTAAAAAAAGGTCCATTCGTCGACGCGCATTTGTTCGCTAAGGTTGAAGCTGCTGTAGCTGCTAACAACCGTAAGCCGATCAAAACTTGGTCTCGTCGCTCAATGATTCTTCCGGATTTTGTTGGTTTAACAATTTCTGTTCATAATGGTCGTAACCACGTTCCAGTAATCATTACTGAACACATGGTTGGTCATAAACTCGGTGAATTCGCGCCAACTCGTACCTATCGTGGTCACGGTGTTGACAAGAAATCTAAACGTTAATAGGTGTCATGATGGAAGTAACTGCTAAATTACGCGGTGCCGCTATCTCGGCACAAAAGGCACGTTTGGTTGCAGACCTAATCCGTGGCAAATCTGTTGCTCACGCGCTTAATATCCTAAACTTCAGCAACAAAAAAGCTGCTGTTTTAGTGAAAAAAGCTTTGGAATCTGCAATTGCAAATGCTGAACACAATAACAGTTTAGATGTAGACGACCTTAAAGTTTCTACGATTTACGTTGATGAAGGCATTAGCCTGAAACGTATTATGCCACGTGCTAAAGGCCGTGCAGATCGTATTACTAAGCGTACTTGTCACATCACCGTTAAGGTAGGGGTTTGATATGGGTCAGAAGGTTCATCCAATCGGTATCCGCCTAGGTGTTGTGAAACGTCATAACGCTAACTGGTATGCGAATCCGAAACAATACGCTGAATACTTGCTTAAAGATCTTCAAGTTCGTGAGTTTTTAACTAAAAAACTTAAGAGCGCGATGGTGAGCAATATTCTTATCGAACGTCCGACAGGTGCTGCTAAAGTAACTATTAGCACTGCTCGTCCTGGTATCGTAATCGGTAAAAAAGGCGAAGACATTGAAAAATTACAGCGCGAACTTACCAATATTATGGGTGTTCCTGCGCAAGTAAGCATCAACGAAATCGATCGCCCAGACTTAGATGCGCGTTTAGTTGCTGAAGCAATTGCTTCTCAATTGGAAAAGCGTGTGATGTTCCGTCGTGCTATGAAGCGTGCGGTTCAAAACACCATGCGTGCTGGTGCTAAAGGTATCAAAGTTGAAGTTTCAGGCCGTTTAGGTGGTGCAGAGATTGCACGTACTGAGTGGTATCGTGAAGGTCGTGTACCTTTGCATACGCTTCGTGCGGACATCGATTATGCAACTATGCGTGCAGAAACAACTTACGGTACGATTGGTGTTAAAGTCTGGATTTTCCGTGGTGAGATCTTAGGTGGCATGAAACAAGTCATGAACCCTGCTCCTGCTGAAGAGCGTCCAGCTAAACGCGGTCGTGGTCGTGGTGAAGGTCAAGAACAGCGTCGTGGACGTCGTAATGACCGTGCTGCTGACAAGGGAGAATAATCCATGTTGCAACCTAAACGTACCAAATTCCGTAAGATGCACAAAGGCCGTAACACTGGTCTAGCGCATCGTGGTAGTACAGTATCATTTGGTTCGATTGCGATTAAAGCGACTGAACGTGGTCGTATGACTGCGCGTCAGATCGAAGCTGCGCGTCGTACTATTAGCCGTCGTATTAAGCGTGGTGGTAAAATCTTCATCCGCGTATTCCCAGACAAGCCAATTACCGAAAAACCATTAGAAGTACGTATGGGTAACGGTAAAGGTAATGTGGAATACTGGGTTTGCGAGATCAAGCCAGGTAAGATCCTGTACGAAATTGAAGGTGTGAACGATGAATTAGCAACTGAAGCATTTAAGCTTGCTGCTGCTAAACTTCCGTTTAAAACCACTATCGTGACTCGGACGGTAATGTAATGAAAACTAAAGATCTACGTGAAAAATCGGTAGAAGAGTTGAAAGCGTTGCTTGATGAGCAACAGCTTAACCAATTCCGTCTTCGTATGGCGAAAGCGACTGGTCAATTGGGTAAATCGCACGAAGTGCAAATTGCTCGTAAAACTATCGCTCGTATCAAGACACTCCTTACCGAAAAACAGGGGAACGGACAATGAGTGAAAAAACAGTCCGCACGTTAACCGGCAAAGTCGTAAGCGACAAAATGGATAAGTCTATTGTTGTTCTTATTGAACGCCGCGTTCAACACCCGTTGTATGGCAAATCAATCCGCCGTTCAACTAAACTACACGCTCATGATGAGAACAATGTTGCTAAATTAGGCGACCTAGTGACCATCAAAGAAAGCCGCCCAATTTCTAAAACTAAAGCTTGGACTTTAGTGGAAGTGGTTGAAGTAGCTGCTGAGTAATTACGTTCTTGTTGCATCATCGGTCAATTTCGAGTACTCTTTGAGCCTTTCGAAATTGCGACCGGTGTTGCTCGGTTTTGGAGTAGGGCAATGATTCAAACCGAAAGTATGCTCGACGTAGCAGACAATAGTGGTGCTCGCCGCGTACAATGTATCAAAGTACTAGGTGGTTCACATCGTCGTTATGCTTCTGTTGGCGACATTATTAAAGTTACTGTTAAAGAAGCAATTCCACGTGGCCGTGTTAAAAAGGGCGACGTGATGAATGCTGTTGTGGTACGTACTAAGTTTGGTATTCGTCGTCCAGACGGTTCTGTGATCCGTTTTGATGACAATGCAGCTGTATTGTTAAACAACAATAAAGCTCCGATTGCCACTCGTATTTTCGGACCAGTGACTCGTGAACTTCGTACTGAACAGTTCATGAAAATCATTTCATTGGCTCCTGAAGTTCTATAAGAGGCAATCATGGCTAAGATTAAAAAAGGCGATACGGTTATCGTGATCGCAGGTAAAGAAAAAGGCAAACAGGGTACTGTTCTGTCTGTTTCTGAAGACCGCGTTAAGGTTGAAGGCCTTAACTTAGTGAAGAAGCATCAAAAGCCGAACCGTGTAACTGGCGCTGAAGGCGGCATCGTTACTCAAGAAGCTTCGCTTCATATCTCAAACGTGGCAATTTTAAATGCTACAACCCAAAAGGCTGATCGTGTTGGTTACCAAATTGACGAAAATGGCGTGAAAACTCGCGTTTATAAGTCAAATGGTGAATCAGTGGCGACAGCAAAGTAATAGGTTGACACGGCAATGGCCAGACTTAAAACACGTTACAATGAAGAACTTAAAGCTAAGTTACAACAGGAACTTAGCATTAAGAATGTAATGGAGATTCCTCGCATTACAAAAATCACCCTAAACATGGGTGTGGGCGCAGCTGCAACTGACAAGAAATTGTTAGATGGTGCTGTTGCAGACATGACTTTAATTGCTGGTCAAAAACCAGTAGTTACGCTTGCACGTAAATCAATCGCAGGTTTCAAAATCCGTGATGGTTGGCCAATTGGTTGTAAAGTGACTTTACGTGGCGAACAAATGTACGAATTCTTGGACCGTTTGATCTCAATCGCGATCCCTCGTATCCGTGACTTCCGTGGTTTCTCAGCGAAATCTTTCGACGGTCGTGGTAACTACTCAATGGGCTTGAAAGAGCAAATCGTTTTCCCTGAAATCGATTTTGATAAGATTGATCGTATTCGTGGTATGGATATTACTATCACTACTACTGCTCGCACCGATGACGAAGGCCGTGCGCTTATGCGTGCATTCGGCTTCCCGTTCAAATAAGAGGTCGATATGGCTAAGAAAAGTATGATTAATCGCGAGTTGAAACGCGAACAAACCGTTGCTAAATACGCTGCAAAACGCGCTGAATTAAAAGCGATTATTGCCAACGTAAATGCAAGCGATGAAGAGCGTTTCCAAGCGACATTAAAGTTACAGGCATTGCCACGTAACGCATCTCCAGTACGTCTTCGTAACCGTTGTGGTTTGACAGGTCGTCCTCATGGTTACTTCCGTAAGTTCGGTCTAAGCCGTAACAAATTACGTGATACAGTAATGCAGGGTGATGTACCTGGCGTTGTTAAGGCAAGCTGGTAAGGAGCAACTAAATGAGTATGCAAGATACCGTTGCCGACATGCTAACACGTGTTCGTAACGCACAAATGGCAAAGAAACAAACTGTTTCTATGCCGTCTTCTAAGTTGAAAGTTGCAATTGCCAACGTTCTTCAACAAGAAGGTTATATTTCAAACGTAGAAGTTGCTCAAGAAGAAGCAAAAGCTACTTTGACTCTTACGTTAAAATATTTTGAAGGCAAACCAGTGATCGAAACTGTGAAGCGTGTAAGCCGTCCAGGTCTACGCCAATATCGCGGTAAAGATAAACTTCCAAGCGTTAAGCAAGGTTTAGGTATTGCAATTGTTTCTACAAGCAAAGGCATCATGACTGATCGCGCTGCACGTGCTGCAGGCGTTGGTGGTGAAGTTATTGCTTTTGTTTCTTAATAGGTGATTCCTCATGTCTCGTGTGGCTAAAGCCCCAGTAACTGTCCCTAACGGTGTAACAGTTACTCAGAACGGCCGGCAGGTCGAAGTGAAAGGCACTAAAGGTACATTGTCTTTCAACCTGCATGCGCTGGTCGAGCTAAAACAGGAAGAAGGTAAACTTCAACTAGCTCCTGCAAAAGAGTCGAAAGACGCTTGGATGCAAGCTGGTACTGCTCGCGCTGTGCTTAACAACCTTGTAAAAGGCGTAAGCGAAGGCTTCGAACGTAAGTTGCAACTTATTGGTGTTGGTTATAAAGCTGCGGTAAAAGGTACAGTTGTGAACCTTAACCTTGGTTTTTCTCACCCAATCGATTACAACCTTCCTGAAGGCGTAACTGCTGAAACTCCAACTGCGACTGAAATTGTTTTGAAGTCAGCAGATAAGCAGTTACTTGGTCAAGTTGCTTCTGAAATCCGTGGTTATCGTCCACCAGAGCCGTATAAAGGTAAAGGTGTTCGTTACTCGAACGAAGTTGTTCTTCGTAAAGAAGCTAAGAAGAAATAAGGCGCGAGGTTCTTATGAACGAAAAGAAACAATCCCGTTTGCGTCGTGCGAAAAGCACACGCTTGCACATTCGTGCATTGGGTGCGACTCGTTTGTGTGTAAACCGCACTCCGCGTCACATCTATGCTCAAGTGATTTCCGCAGATGGTGGCAAAGTATTAGCGCAAGCTTCTACTTTGGATGCCTCTTTACGTAGCGGTTCAACTGGTAACGTAGACGCAGCTACTAAAGTAGGTGCTTTAATCGCAGAACGTGCGAAAGCTGCTGGTGTAACGAAAGTTGCATTTGACCGTTCTGGTTTTAAATATCATGGTCGTATCAAAGCCTTGGCTGATGCTGCTCGTGAAAACGGCTTGGAGTTCTAATCATGGCTAAAGTTGAACAAAACGAAGGTCTTGTTGAAAAGCTGGTTGCCGTTGACCGTGTAGCCAAAGTTGTTAAGGGTGGTCGTATCTTCTCTTTCACAGCATTAACAGTTGTGGGTGATGGGAATGGTCGTGTAGGTTTTGGTCGTGGTAAAGCACGTGAAGTTCCAGCTGCTATTTCTAAAGCGCTTGAAGCTGCACGTCGCAACATGATTACTGTAGACCTTGCTGGTACTACATTGCAACACCCTGTGAATGCTCGTCATGGTGCAAGCCGTGTATACATGCAACCTGCTTCTGAAGGTACTGGCGTAATTGCTGGTGGCGCGATGCGTGCTGTTTTGGAAGCTGCTGGTGTACATAACGTACTTGCTAAATGTTATGGTTCTACGAATGCGGCGAACGTTGTAAACGCGACTTTTAAAGGTTTGCGTGATATGACTTCTCCTGAGAAAGTTGCTGCAAAACGTGGTCTTTCAGTAGAACAAATTCAAGGGTAATCAATCATGAAAACGATTAAAGTTACCCAGACTAAATCTGCTTCGCATCGTTTGAAAAATCACAAACTTTGCCTTCAAGGTTTAGGTCTGCGTCGTATTGGTCATACTGTAGAAGTGCAAGATACGCCTTCTAACCGCGGTATGATCAACAAAGTCTACTATATGGTTAGTGTAGAGGAATAAGCCATGACTCTGCGTTTAAATGAACTTTCACCTGCTGAAGGTGCAAAGCGTGAACATCGTCGCTTGGGTCGTGGTATCGGTTCTGGCGTTGGTAAAACTGGTGGCCGTGGTGTTAAAGGCCAAAAATCACGTAAAAGTGGTGGCGTTCGTCCAGGCTTTGAAGGTGGTCAAACAGCGATTTATCGTCGTTTGCCTAAATTCGGTTTCACTAGCCAAATCGCATTGAAAACTGCGGAAGTACGCTTGTCTGAACTTGCAAAAGTTGAAGGTGATATTATTTCACTTGAAACTTTGAAAGCTGCGAACGTAGTTCGTCGTGATCAGACTCGTGCACGTGTTGTTCTTTCTGGTGAAGTAACTCGCGCGTTTACAGTGCAAGGTGTTGCTTTGACTAAAGGCGCTAAAGCTGCGATTGAAGCGGCTGGCGGTAAAGTCGAGGAGTAATACCGAGTGGCTATGTCTCCTAGTTCTTCAGGTCATGTCAACATGATGAAAGGACAACCATTTCATGTGAAATATCGTGAAATTATTCGCCGATTAATGTTCTTGGTTGGTGCATTGTTGGTCTTTCGACTAGGAGCGCATATTCCGTTACCGGGTATTGATAATGTAGCGCTAGCCCGTTTTTTTAAAGCCAATGAAGGAACCTTCTTGGGTTTATTTAACATGTTCTCTGGCGGTGCATTAGAACGTATGTCAATTCTGGCTTTGGGAATTATGCCGTACATCTCTGCATCGATCATCGTGCAGTTGATGTCAACGGTTGTTCCATCGTTAGAAGCTTTGAAAAAAGAAGGCGAGCAAGGCAAACGTAAAATCAATCAATACACACGCTATGGCACCTTGTTCCTTGCTTTGGTGCAGGGGGTAGGGATGTGTGCAGGCTTGATCAGTCAGGGGATTACTTTGACTTCAGGTCTGGCATTTTATGTTCCAGCAGTGACTTCATTGGTCGCTGGAACGATGTTTTTGATGTGGCTTGGAGAGCAAATTACCGAACGTGGTATTGGTAATGGTATTTCCATGATTATTTTTGCAGGGATTGTTGCGGGATTGCCGAATCAGGTGATTCAGGGCTTTACTTCTGTACAAAATGGTCAAGGCAGTTTAATTGGAATGGCTGTATTTGCTTTGTTATCACTTGCAGTTCTTGCTGCAATTGTTTTCATTGAGAAAGCACAGCGTCGGATTCCAGTCAACTATGCACAAAAACAGCAAGGTCGTCGTGTGTTTACTGCACAGCAAACACATTTGCCATTAAAAATTAATATGGCAGGTGTTATTCCAGCAATTTTTGCCAGCTCACTGTTATTATTTCCAGCGAGTTTAGGTCAATGGCTTGGAAGTGCTGATCCAAATGCAGGAATTGTGAAACGTGCTTTGCAAGATTTGGCACTCGTGTTATCGCCTGGACAGCCGTTATATCTCATGCTTTTCGGTGCGTTAATTATTTTCTTCTGTTATTTCTATACAGCACTGGTGTTCAGTCCGAAAGAAGTTTCAGAAAATTTAAAACGTAGCGGTGCATATGTACCTGGTATACGCCCAGGGGAGCAAACGGCTCGTTATTTAGATCATATTTTGAATCGTTTGACTTTTATCGGCGCGATTTATATTACTGTAGTGTGTTTAATGCCAATGATTCTGCAAAGTTCATTTGGAATTCCATTTCACCTCGGTGGTACATCGTTGTTAATTGTTGTTGTAGTGGTGATGGACTTTATGGCGCAACTTCAAGCGCACCTGACTTCACATCAATATGACAATCAAACGTTAATGAGAAAAACGACTGCTCATCCTAAGGGATAAGCGCACTTAGAGGTTTCATCATGAAAGTACAAGCTTCTGTAAAGAAAATTTGTGGTAGCTGTAAAGTTATCCGTCGTAATGGGGTTATTCGCGTGATTTGCAGCGCAGAACCTCGTCATAAGCAGCGTCAAGGTTAATCTGATCAAGACCTGTTGATTTCAGTAGGCGAATTAGGTTAATATCCGCCCCTCAAAGTTTTTTTGTGGGGCGGTTGATTTATCTACTGCCTTTTTGGAGAAAAGTGAATGGCTCGTATTGCCGGTGTAAACATTCCGGATAACAAGCATGCTGTTATCTCACTTACGTATATTTTTGGTATTGGTCGCCACACATCTAAGAACATCTTAGCTGCTGTAGGTATTGCACCAACAACAAAAATTCGTGAGTTGGATGATGCTCAGCTTGATGCGATTCGCGCAGAAGTTGCCAAGGTTCCAACCGAAGGTGATTTACGTCGTGAAATTTCCATGAACATTAAACGTTTAATGGATTTAGGCTGCTATCGTGGTCTTCGTCATCGTCGCAGCTTGCCTGTCCGTGGACAACGCACCAAAACTAACGCACGTACCCGTAAAGGTCCGCGCAAACCGATTAAAAAGTAAGATTTCTGGAAGCTAAAAGATGGCTAAAGATACTCGCACACGCAAGAAGGTCACCCGTACCGTCTCTGAAGGTGTTGCACACATTCACGCGTCTTTTAATAACACCATTGTTACGATTACCGATCGTCAAGGTAATGCATTGGCTTGGGCCACCTCAGGTGGACAAGGCTTCCGTGGTTCACGTAAATCAACTCCGTTTGCTGCTCAGGTAGCTGCTGAAGTTGCTGGTAAAGCAGCTTTGGATTACGGTTTGAAAAACCTAGACGTCCTTGTAAAAGGTCCTGGTCCAGGTCGTGAGTCTGCGGTTCGTGCATTAGGCGCAGTGGGTTATAAGATCAACAGCATTACCGATGTGACTCCAATCCCTCACAACGGTTGCCGTCCACCTAAAAAACGTCGCGTGTAAGGAGAAACATTCATGGCTCGTTATATTGGTCCAAAATGCAAACTCTCTCGCCGCGAAGGGACAGACCTGCAATTAAAATCTGGCGTTAAACCGTTTGACGTCAAAACTAAAAAACATGCTAAAGCGCCTGGTCAACATGGCCAAGCTCGCGGTAAGCAATCTGAGTATTCACTACAATTACGTGAAAAACAAAAAGTACGTCGTATGTACGGTGTGTTAGAGCGTCAATTTAGTAATTACTATAAAGAAGCTGCTCGTGTAAAAGGTGCAACAGGTGAAAACTTGTTGAAATTGCTTGAAAGCCGCCTTGATAACGTAGTTTATCGCATGGGTTTTGGTTCTACACGTGCAGAAGCTCGTCAGCTCGTATCTCACCGTTCTATTACTTTAAATGGCCGTCGTGTTAACATTGCGTCTATTCAAGTAAAAGCGGGTGATGTGATTGCAGTACATGAAGGTGCTAAACAACAATTACGTATCAAAAACGCAATTGAATTAGCTGCTCAACGTGGTATTCCTGCTTGGATGGAAGTTGATCATTCTAAGTTTGAAGGTACGTTCAAAGCTGCACCAGATCGTTCTGATCTACCTGCTGAAATCAACGAAAGCTTGATTGTAGAATTGTATTCTAAATAATCCTTGAGGTAGCAATAAATGACGCGTACTGCAAACGAGTTTCTAACTCCGCAAGCGATCAAGGTCGAAGCGGTGAGCGGGACCTCGGCAAAAGTGATTCTGGAGCCTTTAGAGCGTGGCTTTGGCCATACTCTAGGTAATGCTTTACGTCGCATTCTATTGTCTTCTTTGCCTGGCGCTGCTGTGGTTGAAGTGGAAATAGAAGGCGTCGAGCACGAGTACAGTACTTTAGAAGGCTTGCAGCAGGACATCGTCGAGCTCTTGCTGAACCTAAAAGGATTGTCTATTAAGCTGTTCGATCAAAATGAAGCATATTTGACATTGGAAAAACAAGGTCCTGGCGATATTACTGCTGCGGATCTTCGTTTACCGCATAATGTTGAAGTGGTTAACCCAGAGCATTTGATCGGCACATTGAGTGCTTCAGGTTCAATTAAAATGCGCCTGAAAGTTTCTCAAGGTCGTGGTTATGAAACTTCTGACTCGCGTTTCCCTGAAGGTGAAACACGTCCTGTAGGTCGTCTACAGTTAGATGCTTCTTATAGCCCAATCAAACGTGTTTCTTACACCGTTGAAAATGCGCGTGTTGAACAACGTACTGACCTTGATAAACTGGTCATTGATCTTGAAACCAATGGTACTGTTGATCCTGAAGAAGCGATCCGTAAAGCGGCAACAATCTTGCAACAACAAATTGCAATTTTTGTTGATCTTCAGAAAGATCAGGCACCAGTGGCTCAAGAACCTCGTGAAGAAGTTGACCCAATCTTGCTTCGTCCAGTAGATGATCTAGAGCTTACTGTTCGTTCTGCTAACTGTTTGAAAGCAGAAAATATTTACTACATTGGTGATCTTGTTCAACGTACTGAAGTTGAGTTGTTAAAAACTCCTAACTTAGGTAAAAAATCGTTGACTGAGATTAAAGATGTTTTAGCTTCGAAAGGCTTGCAACTCGGCATGCGTTTAGAAAACTGGCCACCTGCTAGTTTACGCATGGACGATCGTTTCGCCTATCGTAGCCGTTAATTAAGTAGGACTATCACCATGCGTCATCGTAATAGTGGTGTGAAATTAGGCCGTACAAGCAGCCATCGTAAAGCGATGTTCCAAAACTTGGCGAATTCTTTGTTTGAACACGAGTTGATTAAAACAACTGTGCCTAAAGCAAAAGAATTACGTCGTGTTGCTGAGCCTTTAATCACTCTAGCAAAAAACGATACAGTAGCAAACCGTCGTTTGGCGTTTGCTCGTACTCGTTCAGCTGCAACTGTAGGTAAATTATTTACCGTACTTGGCCCTCGTTACAAAGAACGTAACGGCGGTTATCTACGTGTGCTTAAAGCGGGCTTCCGTGCAGGTGATGCTGCACCAATGGCTTATGTTGAGCTTGTAGATCGTGAAGTAAACACTTCAGCAGAATAAGATACTTATTCAAGAAAAAGATCGGTTTTTACCGATCTTTTTTTTGCCTTTTGAAAAATTGTCCCCAAGTGATAAGAAAAAGCGACAAATGACCCAAACTTGACATTGCACATTGTCAAATTTGTGCTTTAATAAAATGGAATAGTTCTCAAGGTTATAAAAACAACATGGAAAAGATCGTTGATGTATTAATTGTAGGTGCAGGTATTTCTGGGATTGGAATTGCGGCACATCTTGCTAAGAATTCTCCACAACGTCAATTTGAAATTATTGAACGTCGTGACAGTATTGGTGGAACTTGGGATTTATTTCGTTATCCTGGCATTCGCTCTGACTCTGATATGTCGACTTTCGGTTTTAATTTTAAACCATGGCGTAGTGCAAATGTACTCGCGGCTGGCCCCGCAATTAAGGGATATCTAGGCGAAGTGGTTGATGAATTTGATTTAAAGAAAAAAATTCATTTTAAGCATCGCGTACTTACAGCCAATTATGATACAGCCAAGAAAAAATGGTTTGTCGAAATTGAAGATGCCAATCAAAAAAGGCAAACTTGGATTGCGAATTTTGTCGTCGGATGTACGGGTTATTATAATTATGATCATGGCTTTGAACCTGATTTTCCAAATAAGGATATTTTCAAAGGTCAATTTATTCATCCACAGCATTGGCCTGAAAATCTGGACTATACAGGCAAGAAGGTGGTGATTATTGGTAGTGGCGCGACTGCGATTACGTTGGTGCCAGCAATGGCAAAAGGGGGGGCAGGGCATGTCACGATGTTACAGCGCTCGCCAACTTATATTGCGTCTATTCCTTCAATCGATTTTGTCTATGACAAAATGCGTAAGCTTTTACCAGAAGATGTGGCATATAAATTAACACGTGCGCGCAATATCGGCATGCAACGTGGTATTTATGCCTTATCTCAGAAGCAACCACAGTTAGTGCGTAAACTGCTTTTAAAATCAATTGAAATGCAGCTTAAGGGTAAAGTGGATATGAAGCACTTTACGCCGAGCTATAATCCTTGGGATCAGCGTTTGTGTGTCGTACCTGATGGTGATTTATTTAAGATTTTGCGTTCTGGTAAGGCTAGCGTGGAAACCGATCAGATTGAGAAATTTACTGAAACAGGTATTCAGCTAAAATCAGGCAAACACTTGGATGCAGATATTGTGGTCTCTGCAACAGGTCTAGAAATCCAGATTTTGGGTGGGATTAAAGGGACAATCGATGGACAGCCTCTGTATACTTCAAAATCAATGCTGTATCAGGGTGTCATGGTCAGTGATGTACCGAATATGGCGATGATCATCGGTTATATTAATGCGTCATGGACACTCAAAGTGGATGTCGCCGCAGACTATATTTGTCGTTTGCTGAATTATATGGATAAAAATGGCTATGATGAAGTCATTCCAGAAGGTGATCAAACCGAGTTAATGGATGATACCGTGATGGGAAGTCTGTCATCAGGTTATATCGCACGTGCCGCCAGTGTGATGCCAAAACAAGGTAAGCATGCACCGTGGAAAGTGACTAATAACTATCTGGCAGATCGTAAGGCACTTAAAAATGCGCGTTTTGATGATGGCGTTTTAAAGTTTCATAAAGTAGATGCAAGCATTGAGCGTAAATCCAAGCCAAAATTAGTTTCATAATCTCGATATGTAAATTAGAAAAGGAGCTTAGATAAGCTCCTTTTTCATTGCATTAGCAAAGATGGATTAACGATCAGAGTGTCCGCGAAATCAATTCTTTCATAATTTCATTGGTTCCTGCATAGATGCGATTTGCTCGGTTGTCGATATAGGCGCGAGCAATTGGATATTCCAGCATATAGCCATAGCCACCATGAAGTTGTAAACAATCATCCACGACTTTGGAGAACATGTCTGAAATTTTATATTTGGCTGCTGCGGCTGCATCTATCCCTAATCGTTCTTCGAGTTGTAATTGCATACAGCGATCTAAATACGTTCTACAAAAGTCGATTTCAGTACGGAGTTCAGCGAGTTTGAACCGTGTATTTTGAAATGATCCAATTGGTTTACCAAAAGCTTTACGATCTTTGGTGTATTGAACTGTATGAGCAAAAGCAGCTTCAGCACCTGCCTGACAGATAATGGCAACTAACATGCGCTCCCATGCCAACTCTTTCATGAGCATCATGAAGCCCATACCTTCCATACCCAATAAATTTTCTTTAGGGACGCGAACATTATCAAAGAATAATTCGCAAGTATCCTGACCTTTCATCCCAATTTTATTCAGCGGTTTGCCTTTACTAAAACCAACTCGATCAGCTTCAACGATGATTAAGGATAAATTGGCTGAACCCTTTTCATTATTGCCTGTTTTACACACTACAATGGCCATATCGCATAAATAGCCATTGGTGATAAAAATTTTAGAGCCATTGATGACATATTCATCGCCATCTAAAACAGCAGAAGTACGCACAGCTTGTAAGTCTGAACCTGTCCCTGGTTCGGTCATGGCAATCGCAGTGACGACTTCTCCACTTGCCATTTTTGGCAGCCACTTCTGTTTTTGTTGTTCATGACCAAAATTATTAATGTAATTGGCAACGATATCAGAGTGTAATGAAAATCCAGTACTGGAGTCCATGGCATAGGCCTGTTCTTCAATCAAAATCATACTGTAAAGACGATCTACTCCAGAACCACCATATTGTTCAGGCATGGTGGTACATAACAATCCCAAATCACCTGCCTTGTTCCATAAATCACGATCAACATGTTGTTGTTTTTCATATTTTTCAATATTGGGAACTACTTCTTTTTCGTAAAATTTACGTACAGTTTCACGGAAGGCTTCATGCTCTTCATTAAAAAGATTGCGCTCCAGCATATTAGGAATGGGACGAATCGCAGCTGATTGCATTGTTATTGTATCCTTGCAGTTTATTTTCTCAGCAGAAAGTAAAAATCATCTGACTCAGGCAAACAATAGGATGAATGCTCAAAAGTGAAGTGCGAATGATGGATTTAGTCATTCAGCTCAATCAATTACCCACAAACCTATGCTGATCGGTTAAACTAGCGGGGTTTTTTATCGACTTGGGGAATCTAATGTCTGAAGAACTTACGCTCGAAGAGCGCAAGGTGATTTATCGTGCGCGACGCGGCCTGAAAGAAATTGATGTCTATTTTGATCCTTATGTCCGTAATCATTACCTGAGCGCTGAACCCGCAGAAAAAGCACTTTTTGCTGAATTGGTTGATCAGGAAGATCCAGATTTACTGGATTGGTTTATGGAAGTATCAGAGCCACCGAAGCCAGAGCTCAAAACTTTTATTTTGAAACTCAAGCATTACGTGCATGGTTAATCATCAATTTCAACTGAAACGCAGCTTGCTTGCCCTGTTGTTTCAGTTGGGAATGTTGCTATTGATCGGAATTATCTGGTTTCAGCTTTTTCCATTTTATATATTTTTAATTGCGATATTTTTGGCAATCATTGCTTATCTTGCGTTCTTGAGACGTTCGAAAATGCGCTCTTTGGCTTATCTCGATCAAGACCTTTGGTCAATTCAATGGCGCAATCACAGCAAAATTGAACATGTGCAGCTTTATCGTGTGATAGATCACCACATTTATATAGTTCTATATTTTAAGCAAAATCGCAATTCGCAGATCATTTGGCGTGATCAAGTGAGTTTAAATCAATGGAAACAGCTCAAAGTCATGGCAAAACTGGTTTAATTGTTAAACAATTTAAAAAATAGAATAAAATTAAAATAGATTAAAATCAGAGTGTTAAGTTATTTAAATGAAATCTAGGTGCATATTGTCTGATCAAATCATTGAAAAAACAGCCTAAACAGGCATTGTCTAACAATTTTAAAGTTGTGTCTCAAAGACTTCAGTTAAAGTACAAATACCAACGTAAAGTGTGAAGGAGGTCAGAAATGATCGATATTCCAACGTGGTTGTTTCCAGTCATTGCTTTTGTTTTGGCAGTGGTTATAGGACGAGCAGGAACTTTACTCAGGGATTATATTGAACACCATCAATAAATAAGAGTACAACCCATTCTCAGTTAACAAGTAGCATGTGCTGAACCGTCGCAATGCTACTTTTTTTTGCCTAAAATTTGTATAAACACAAGAAAAAAGCCAATCTTTTCATTATTTTTTTATGTCATATTACGTGATTAATATTAGAGTAATTGCTCTTTTATTCGCCTTGTGCATCTGATAAGGTACAACGCAAAGGAAAAATAAAATGATTTCGAGGGATAGAAAATGCCAAAAGTATTCAAAATAGGTCAGGGTTTGGCCGTTGCTGTTCTTGCCTCATCTGTATTGTCTGGATGTTCCTATGTGATTAAATCAGGTGCCAATGTTGCCTTGAATTTTAGTGAAAATCATATTGTTCCACCTATTTTGGCAATGGGTGATGTGGATATGATCTGTAATTCTGGGAATGCATTAACGCCAGCGATTATGGCGACGAAAGATATGGGTGCCGACCCGACCAATATGGCAGTATTATTGTACGCTGGTGCAGGAATGTGTGCAGAGAATCAGGCATTAGAAGGTGAATTACGTTATTTGCGTGCTTCTAAAGCGGGGCAGGTAACGGAAGCCCAAGATGCACGCATTGAACAAAAACGTTGGGCTGCAATTGCTGCACAGCGTCAATATAATGCTTACCAATTATTTGCACAGCGTTGGGAAAGTAAATATAAATATCATTTAGGTGAATCTTGTCCAAAAATGCGTAGCGACAAGGATCAACTGACTTATATGCTTGGATTGTTAAGTGGTTTGCAGGCTGTAACCAATGACATCAATTCTGGCGGTGATGTCAATGTACCTAAAGATATTGCAGGCATTGTTGAACGGAGTATGGCTTGTTTGGACAACACCAAATTTTGGGGTGTACCAAATGCAACCCGCGCTGTCATCTGGACTTTATTGCCGGGGGCTGATGAAGGTAAACCTGATCCTTATGTGACTTTAAAACAATCCATGCAAATTGGTGAACAAAAAGGCGTTCGCTTACCTCACGCGTTATATGCGGTTGCAGCGCAAGCCAGTGGCGATGATAATAAAATTCGTGATGCGCTTAGATCATACGCTGAGTCACGTGGTGATGATAAGCCAGTTAATCCGAATTTCAGACTATTTGATGCAATGGCAGGGGTGATGATTCGTGGTATTTCGGATCGTTACTGGACTGAGCATACAGGTGTGCGTACTGGCGATGATGGGATGACCACTTTCTGGGATGAGCAAAATAAAACATCTTCAGAGCTAGAAGATTTATTTAATGATGGCGGTGCAGGTGCTAGTAGTGCTGATGCAACGAGTGAGAGTAATGCTGATTCTCAATCGATGCCTGTTGAGGAAAAGCCAGCTGAGTAATTCAAGGAAGTCGAAAAAGCTTAAAGAACTGGATATTTGACTTGATCGTGGAGGGGATGAGGCTGTTGGAAAACACCTGATCCCTTTTGCACATGTGAATGGAGGGCAAATCATGAAAGATGAAGATCTCATTAAAAAAGTGATTTTTGTCGCGCTATGTATTTCCATTTCAGCATGTTTACAGGTTTTTTCAGATTGGTTTATTTACTGGCGACCTGCTTTATTAACCGAATTCTGGCGTTTATGGACGGCGCATTGGGTGCATGTCGGTTGGATACATTTTCTACTGAATATGTTGGCGTTTGCCTGTTTGCCTTTTATTTTTCCTCATGCCAGAACACGGCATATGACCTTATTATTGATGGTGTTATCGCCATTTATTAGTGTCATATTTTACTGGTTTATGCCTCATATTGAAGCTTATGCAGGCTTATCTGGTGTGTTGCATGGTATGTATGTTGCTGTTGCGATCGTGTATTTAAAATATCCCAAAGAACGTAATTTTGCTCTTTTGGTTCTAGCGCTGATTGTCATTAAAATTATCTGGGAAAATACGTGGGGTAATAGCCGTACTGCACAACTCATTGGCAGTCCTGTATTAGTTGAGGCACATTGGTTAGGTGCTCTCGGTGGAATACTGGCAGGAAGTGCCTATTTACTCAAACAAAAACTGAAATACGAGAAAGTTGACAAAATAAACCGCTAAAAGTTGCGATCAAGCCATTCTTTAATGGAAAGGTATGTTGCAAATTTAAACAATGGAAAAGGACTGCAATGGGGGATGGAACAACCCGTTGCCAAGGAGAGATCACTTAAAACTATCGCTGGTTTGGGTGATGCTGCAAAAAAAATTGGAAATGACATGCAAGAAAATCAAGAAAATAGATCTGGCTTGGGTCTCCTGAGTTATATCTGGAACGAATGGATTTCAACATACGTCATCCTCATTATGTTATTGCTAACACTGATTATTGGAACAGGTGAAATGATCCATGGTCAGATGTTACGTATGGGTGAGCGTTTATATGGTGATCCTGCAAGTGGGATGCAATATTCTTTTTTACGCGCTGAACCACAAAAACCAGACTGTGAGCGCCATCCAAATATCGATGCGCAAGTTCAGCAACAGATGCAAGCCAATAAACACGATGAGTTTGCTGACTTCTTTGGTGCAGCATCTGAATCAGACGTCCGTGCTTCATTATTGGCAGCACAACAACTGTGTGAAGAAAAGTATCAGTTTTACGATAAAGCGATGAAGCATATTGAATCGCATCCATCGCTTCGTGCTTATCGCACCATGGAAACCACTTTCTTTGGTATTTTTAAATTTGGTACAGAGAATCGTACGATTTTCCTACTGATTATGGTGTTCTTTGCTGCCATTACAGCCAGCTTGAAAATTCATCATATTGGTCTACGTAGTCCAAAAACGCGTGTTGATTTCCGTGTTTATTCAGTGGCGATGGTGCTGGGGAATGCACTATTAACCGCATCTACTGTGAGCCAATATCGTTCCCTGATCAATTCAGGTGTGACATTGACCACTGAAACATTGGTCATTGCATGGTTATGGATGGGCTTATTTGGGATATTGACCTTAATTAGTGTATACCAACTCTTCAGAATTCCAAAAACGGCATTGCCGGGTGGAAACTTTGGCTTAGCCTTACTCAGTATCCCTTTGTATGCTTTTATGTCCATTTTGACAGGTATTGCATTTACCTTCTTTATGGATTACCCAATGGGGCAAGGGATTTATTTAAGTATTCTGGTCGAATTCTCAGGGATCTTCTTGAATCTTGCCTTGTTTATCTGGGCGGGTATGTTGTTAACTCAGACGCGTGTGATGGATTTGTTCCTGAACATTTTACGTCCGTGGAATCTTGCACCTGAAACTCTGACTTGGCTCATTCTCTTAGCAGCGGCAATTCCGACAGCTTATACAGGCGCTTCAGGGATTTTCGTGATCGCAGCAGGTGCGATTATCTATAAAGAAGTCTGGAACTCGGGCGCACGTCGTCAATATGCATTGGCTGTCTCTGCCATGTCGGGTTCATTGGGGGTAGTGATCCGCCCATGTCTACTGGTGGTTCTGATTGCAATGCTGGATAGCCGTCATGTCACGTCTGATGAGTTGTTTGATCATGGCTTCTATGTATTCTGGTTGACGGCATTTATTTTCTTAGGCGTGTCGTTACTGCTTGCTGAAACCAAATTCCGTGTGAATTCACCTAAAGTTGCGATTCCAGGCATGTTACGTGCTTTCATGCCTGTAATTCCTTATATCGTGATCACAGTGATAGTTTTGGCGTTCTACAAATATGGTCTAGACACCAGTATGAACGAATTCACTGCACCTGTGATTTTACCACTGGTATTGATTGCGATTATTCTGTTTGACAAGTTGCGTAAAGAGCCAGAATACATTCCTCAAGTAGAAGCGCATGAATCTTTAGTTAAGCAACATGAGCAGGATTCTCCTTACTTACGTGAGCATGGCGCGCAAAGTGACCAATATCGTCGTGGTTTTTTCAGCTCTATGCACTTTGCCACAGCAGAGACCGTCGGGCATATCGGCGCATTGATTATCTTGATGGCGCTTTCTGCGAGTGTTGGTGGTCTGATTGAACGTACCGAAATCGTGGAATATTTACCGACTCATTTAGGTAGCATTTATATTTCATTGTTCTTTATTGCGATGCTATTGGCTTTGATTGGAATGTGTACCGATCCATTTGGTGCGGTGATTTTGGTGGCCGCAACTATGGCTCCAGTCGCCTACGAAAATGGTATTCACCCGATTCACTTCTGGATGATTGTACTGGTTGCCTTCGAGTTGGGTTATGTCACACCACCAGTTGCACTGAATCATTTGTTGACGAGGTTATCAGTCGGTGATGAAGAGGTTGCAGCAGCAGATCGTGAAGCTAAGGAAAAATATACCAGTTTCTATTATCGCTATGAGCGTTGGTTATTGCCGATCATGGTGCTATTTCCAGCGTTAATGATTGTGACCTTTGCACCTTATATCTTCAAGATGTTCGGTTGGTATCATTAATCTGCAAAGATAAAAAATAAAGCACCTTTGGGTGCTTTATTTTTTACGATTGAAATCAATCGCATCATCAAACTAGACTTTATTCAGTGATTTATTACCAGAGGTATTTTGGATCGCGAATTAACAGGCTTCGTTCTTTAAGGCGTAAATAAGTAAACAGGCTAAAGCCGAATAATTTGATTTAAGCATTTTCTATATAAGTTATAGCGCGTATTTTTTGGCACTTTAATACAGATTTTTTATTGATAGTAAAAGTTGGGTCTGTGATGCACAAACCCAAGTTTTAAAGTATAGACTTTATTTTTGCTCGGCCAATTGTGCTTCAAGTAACTTAATTTGTTCCTCTTTCAGTTTAATCAACGTATCGGCATCCTGATGTTGGGCTTGGAGCGTTGATTTCTGATCTTTAAGTTGTGATTGAATATCATCAAGTTTGGCGATTTCCTCTTTTGCAAGGGAAGGATGATCTGGCACGGGCGTTTTTAGGATAGAGTCATCCACTAAAGTACTTGGTGCAGGCTCGCTTGCAGCAGATACATCGGCATTTTTTGTCGATGGTTGTGTTGAATTGGATAACTTTGTTTGCGTTTCGGTGGTTGATGTTTGAGTTTTTTCTGATTCATTTTGATTCTCAGCAAAAAACCATTGTGCAGCTAAAAATAACAACACAACGATGCTGATGCCCCCAATAATAATCCATAACAAACGAGAGTTATGGCGTTGTTCTAACGTCATTGCTTAAACCTTTTATTTTGAACGACGTGGTTTGAACTGTATCACTCCGACTTCATCTGCAACTGCGGGAATATCGGGTTCTTCAACATGAGTAGGACGATTTTCACTATAGTCGCACTCGATACATTCAATCCATTCGTCGTCGTTTGTGGTGAGCATGACAATCCGATCTGTGGCACCGCATTTTGGACATTTAGCACCTGCAATAAACCGACGTTTCATTTTGTCACTTCCCAACCACTTACGAACATTTTAATGTTTAGTTTAAGCCGTTTTAGGGTCGCTCGTCCAACCCTGATGACGTAATAATGCATCAATTTTGGGTTCACGACCTCGGAAGTTAACAAATGCTTCTAAAGCCGTATCTTTGCCACCCACCGCAAGAATCGCTTCGCGGAACTCGTGTCCTGTTTTTGTGTTGAAAATACCTTCTGCTTCAAATCGGTCAAAGGCATCACTGGCAAGCACTTCAGCCCATTTATAAGAGTAATATCCTGCCGCATAACCGCCTGCAAAAATATGACTAAAACTGTTTTGAAAACGGTTATATGAGGCAGTTGGCAATACTGAAAATTGACTGCGAATTCCATCTAAAACGGACTGAATTTGTGTGTTGTTTAGTGCAGGATTTTTGGAATGAATGGTCAAATCGAACAAAGCAAATTCAATCTGTCTAAGGGTCTGCATTCCTGACTGAAAAAAGCGAGCATTTAACAATGCGCTCAATAATTCTTCAGGCAAGGCTTGCTTGGTTTCAATATGTTCACTGAGGACATCCAGACTTTCTTTGTCCCATGTCCAAAACTCCATAAACTGGCTTGGAAGCTCTACAGCATCCCATGCTACGCCGTGTGTGCCTGCGACCGAAATATTATCGACCTCAGTCAGCATATGATGTAAGCCATGTCCAAACTCATGAAATAGTGTATTGACCTCATCATGGGTGAGTAATGCAGGCTGATTGCCCACAGGTGGAGTAAAGTTACAGACCATATAACAAATCGGTTTTTGTAAACCCTGTTTCGTTTGCATACGCGAACGGAAACCACTCATCCATGCGCCACCCCGTTTACCGTTACGTGCATAGAGGTCAAAATAGAATCCTGCAATGACTTTGCCTTGGTCTTCAAGTTCATAATAATGGACATCAGGATGCCAAACGGGTGCTTGACGCTCAACAATCTGAACGCCATATAAGCGATTTACGATCTGAAATAACCCTTGAATAATTTTGGGTGCTGGGAAATACGGTTTCAGGGTTTCCTGAGACAAATTAAATTGCTGCTGTTTAAGTTTTTCTGAATAATAACCACTATCCCAAGGTTGTAATTGTTCAATACCATCTTGTTGTGCAATGGTTTTCAGTTCCGCTACTTCCTGTTGAGCAGGCGCGCTTGCATGTTCAGCCAGATCAACCAAAAATTTATGTACCGTTTGTACATCAGGCGCCATTTTGCTCGCCAGTGAATATTCTGCAAAATTATGAAAACCAAGTAATACAGCCATTTCCTGACGTAGTTTTAGGATTTCTTCCATCACCTCAGTATTATCAAACTCTTTATGATCGGATTGATCTGAAGCGCGGGTGGTATAAGCTTTATATAACGCTTCGCGTAAATCACGGTCTTCGGCATAGGTCATAATGGCTAAGTAAGCAGGCATATCTAGCGTTGCCACGGGTTGATCCAGTTCACGCTGTTGACCATATTGTTTAAGCAGCTCAATACTGCTTTGTGATAAGCCTTTAAGTTGAGCTTCATTTAAAGGTTTAAAATAGGCCTGAGTTGCATCGAGCACATGATTGGAAAAATCAGAAGAAAGCTGCGATAAACGTGCTGAGATTTCTGCGTAACGTTTTTTGGCTTCACCTTCAAGCGCAACACCTGAAAGTTTAAAATCACGTAAGGCTAAACGGATAGCACTTTGTTGTGCGGCACTTAAACTAGAAAATTCAGCGCTATCATGGATCTGCTGATACGTTTGATAGAGCGTCGTATGTTGCCCAAGCTGCGTATAATATTCACTTAGAGCAGGCAATAATGATTGAAACACTTCGCGGGTTTGCGCATTGCTCATCACGGCATTTAGATGTGACAAAACGCCCCATGATTCGCTCATATTATTTTCAAGTTCATCCATTTGTTCCAACACATGTATTTGCGCAGCAAAATCAGTTGGAACATTTTGTAAAGTGTCTAAAAACTGCTGACCTTGATGAATATTTTTTTCGATCTCTTGTTTTAGGCTGTCTAGCTGGATGTGATCAAATTGAGGAGCGGGAAGCGTTGCTTGCTGTAATGTCATTGTATTCGCCATAATTTTTTAAACTTATGACTAGATGTAAGGGTTTAACGCAAGGAAATCAAGCTGGGCTAAAGATTTATTAAGCGGATTTCTCACAGTGATGATTTGGCTTTATTGATTTTGGCCAACAATCATTCTGAGTAACGTCCATAAAACCAATGTTATTTGAGGATGCGATATTTGATATGGGTGACCAAATCTGTTCCTCTTTGTTCTAATATTTCTAAATTGATCTCTGGCATTTCTTCAAACAAACGTTGACCTTGACCGACAATGACGGGAACGATATGTAACCACAACTCATCAATCAGCCCTGCTTTAAGATATTGATTAACGGTATGCGCACCGCCTGCAATTGCAACATCTTTATCGCCCGCCAATTTTTTTGCTTGTTCAAGTGCGCTCAATATTCCATCAGTGACAAAATAAAAAGTCGTTCCACCTTGTAAACTCAGGCTGTCACGTGCTGTATGCGTCAGAACAAAAACAGGCGCATGATAGGGCGGTTCTTCACCCCACCAGCCTTGCCACGTACTATATTGTGCCCCAGTTGGACCAAACATATTACGACCCATAATAAACGCGCCCGCAGATGTGAGGCTGGCGATTTCATTTTTATTTTGATCTGCTTGACCAAATAACCATTTACATAAACTTTGGTGAATATTGGGTAATTCACCAAAAGGTTTATCTTCGGTCATATGCAGACCAGCAACAAAACCATCCACAGATATACACATACCGCTTATGACTTTTCCCATAATGACCTTCCTTGGTTCTATTAACTGGCCGTTCTATCTAACTGTCCGATTTGCTTTTGGCATTGGACTTTTTACGTTTGGACTTGGTTTTTTTCTTGGGTTTTTCAGTCTTCACTGCTACGGGAGCAACAGCTTTTTTAGCTGACTTCTTACCATACGAACTTGGTTTACTTTTCGATTTCTCTTTCTTGCGTGAGGGTTGTTGATGAGATTCAACGCTGTCACCTTGCGCATTAAACACTTGCTCAGTGGTTTGAGCTTTACTAGTTCGTGGCGCACGACTCCGAATGATTCGACCTGCATGGGTAATTTGCTGAATTAGTTCAAAATCAATTTTGCGTTCTTCCAGATTTACCGCAGCGACTTTGATTTTGACTTCATCACCTAGACCAAAGATTTGACCACGATTTTGCCCGACTAAACTTTGGCTCGCTTGATCGTAAAGGAAGAAATCGTCACCCAAATGACTGACATGAATCATACCGTCTACATATAAATCTTTTAAGGTGACAAATAAACCGAACTCAGTTACCGCACTAATAATGCCAATAAACTCTTCACCTAAATGCTGTTGCATATAGTGACATTTCAGCCAAGACGTTACGCTACGAGACGCTTCATCGGCACGGCGTTCAGTTTTGGAAAACTGTTCACCTGCATCATCCAGTGCTGCACCAGAAAGAGGATAAGGTTTTTGCTGTAAATGCGCCTTAATCGAGCGATGTAACAATAAATCAGGATAACGGCGAATTGGCGAAGTAAAATGCGTATAGGCTTCATACGCCAAACCATAGTGACCTGCATTTTTAGCGCCGTAATAGGCTTGCATCATCGAGCGTAATAACACTGCATGGATACTTGGTGCATCAATCCGATCTTTGGTGGCTTCAATGACACGTTGATAATCTGCCTGTGTTGGCTGATCAGGGAACGGTAAACCTAGTAATTTAACAAAATCTTTGACTTTTTGAATGCGTGAAAATTCGGGTGCTTCATGCACACGATACAGCATCGGAATATCATGTTCTAATGCATATTCGGCTGCCGCGACATTGGCAAGCAACATACATTCTTCAATCAATTTATGCGCTTCATTTCGAGTACGCGGTAAAATTTCCTTAATTCCACCCAACTCATCAAAAGTCATATAAGTTTCAACAGTTTCAAACTCCATCGCATGACGTTTGGCGCGTAGCTCTTTCAGCGTTTGATAAAGTTGGAACAAGGTATTTAGTGATTTTTGAATCGATTTATCGGCAGGAATTGCATCCGTTTTACCTTCAAAATATTGACCGACCTGTGTATAGGTCAGACGTGCTTGAGAATGCATCACTGATGGATAAAATTCATAACTCATCACGCGACCTGCACGAGAGAGTTTTAAATCACAGACCATACATAAACGATCGACATGCGGATTTAAGGAACACAGTCCATTGGATAAAGCTTCAGGCAACATTGGGAGCACAAAATGTGGGAAATATACTGAAGTTCCACGTTCTTGCGCTTCATCATCAAGCGGTTTGCCCAAACGGACATAATGACTGACATCCGCAATTGCCACGACCACGCGGTAACCTCCACCTGCGCGTTTTTCAGCATAGACCGCATCATCAAAATCGCGGGCATCTTCGCCGTCAATGGTCACTAATGGCAAATCACGTAAGTCGATACGACCTTCAATATCTTTTTTCGATGGTTCTTTAAAACTTTCTGCTTCCTCAACGACTTCTTTTGGAAACTCATAAGGCAAACCATATTCTAAAATAGTCTGAGGAATAATAATCTCAGTGTCGGCTTTATCTGCCATGGATTGAATCACATGACCCGTGGCAAATTCTTCGCGGGTTGGATAATCGTCAATTTCAATCCGCAAATAATCGCCCACTTTGGCATGGGCATGTTCAACCAATTGTTTTTCTAAAGGAATCGGCTGATGCGCATTGGGTGCAGCAGGTTGAATATGAAATTCACCTTCATGTTCTGCTACTTTACCAATGAGCTGTTTCACGCGATGTTGCGTGACTTCAGTAATAAAACCCCATCCTTTGCCTTTACGGTCAACAGAGGTCTGACGAACTTTGACCCGATCGCCATTAAATACTAAACGTAACTCGCGCTCAGGCAGTAATAGATCATTTTGACCATCGATATGTGCTGAACCCAGACCTTTGTTATTAATATAAACCGTTGCATCAAAAGTCGGTTGATCGCCAAGGAGCTGAAACTTAAAACCATCTTTGGCAATTTGACCGTCGCGAACCATCGCGCTTAAACGATGACTTAAAGCATCGATACTTTTTTGATCTTTGATTTCAAAATGATCGACCAATTCGGCATGCGAAAGGGGCGTGTCGACTTGTTCGAGTGTATTTAAGATAAGCGTACGACTCGGGATCGGATTATCGTAACGTTCAGATTCCGCTTTCGCTTCAGGGTCAACCCAGTTTTTCATAATGTCTTTTGGCTTCATATTTGAAGATAAGTTTAGCATAGCTTATGCAGGAACATTCTGCATGATCATCATGACAAGTCTATGTGATTTAGTTTTGCATAGGTATAGCGCAAAGATAGTCATTATATTAACAAGCTGTAAACACTCATTAATTCATTAGCGTCCAATTTTGTTTAAAAAATAGTTGATTGGATAAAAAACTAAGAAAAATTAGATGTGATGACTTGCAGTTCACAGGCTAAGTTTGTATTATGGCGGCTCGTTACGGTGAGATGGGTGAGTGGCTTAAACCACATCCCTGCTAAGGATGCGTACGGGTAACTGTACCGAGGGTTCGAATCCCTCTCTCACCGCCAACGAATACTTACGATGCGCTCATAGCTCAGCTGGATAGAGCACTTGGCTACGAACTAAGGGGTCGGGAGTTCGAATCTCTCTGAGCGCACCAATTTAACAAGTATTCGAAATTAACGAAGCCTTTATATAGGCACACAAGTAATGCGCTCATAGCTCAGCTGGATAGAGCACTTGGCTACGAACTAAGGGGTCGGGAGTTCGAATCTCTCTGAGCGCACCAACTTGAACAATCAACCGCTTAATTGCGGTTTTTTTGTTTTATAATATCGATAAAATTGATCTGTTATTTATTTCATGTCATTGATTAAACCTATCTTAATCGTCTTGTCCATTTCCGTTCTGAGTTTGATTGCGTATAAAATTTGGCAGCCTTCGCCAGCCCAATATGAAGATTATCGCGCATTATTCTGCTTGGTGATTCAAAAAGATGATTTAACAGAAAAGGATCATATTTTCATTGAAATGGAAAAAGTGCAAAAACACTCTTATCCAGATTACGCATTGCATAAGCCCACTTTTAAAACACGATTTGCGCGTCTGGTCTTTTCTGAGTTTCAGGATTTAAAATTAGCGGAGCAACAACAAGCTCGGAAATCTTTAAAGGATTGTGAGAATTTACTTGCTTGGAAATGATTTGATATTGTTGCAACAAGATGAAATAGTTAAAACCAGATATCAAGCTATGAATGCATGAAATACGGGATGGTTATCAATTTGCAAATTGAAAGATCCAGAAGGACACTCTGTTTCTATTTCTAGTCGTTTATATCAAGCATCGTAAAAGCGCATCATAACGCGTTAAAAAGATAAAAACTTACACGCTTAACTTCAATGCATTAAATATAGAATTGTTCAAACGTAGATATATTTATACGGAAAATGCATACACCATTTATCTTAATTACGCATTTCATACATAGGATGGCTGTATAAATCGTTGTATTATCAATAATAATACATAATTATAGGTGGGTTGTTACAAACTATAGTAGTTGTTTTAAGCTTTTTTTAAAACCGAACTAGATCATAACTGAGACTTAAAATGATTGAAGCAAAACTGCCTGAAAATGAATTGGGACGGATGCATGCCTTAAATGAGTATCAGATTTTGGATACCATGGCTGAACAATGTCTAGATGATCTTGTTTTGTTGGCGTCAAAAATTTGTGAGGCACCAGTTTCTATTATTAGTTTGATCGATGAAAGCCGCAGTTGGTTTAAATCCTCTTATGGCGTACCGCGTGGAGAAGTTGAGCGAAAATACAGTATTTGTAGCCATGCGATTTTGCAGCAGGACATCTTTATTATAGAAGATACTTTGCTTGATGAAAGATTCCATGATAATCCAACAGTAAAAAGTGATCTCGGGATTCGTTTTTATGCAGGCGCGCCATTAAAAACCTATGATGGTTTTAATCTGGGTACCTTGTGTGTTCTTGATTCTAAACCACGTCAATTAACTTCTGATCAGTGTCAGGCGCTTGCTGTTTTAGCAGCGCAAGTCGTCCAACAGTTTGAACTGCGTAAATCCAATTTTGAAATACAACAAAAAAACCAAGAATTAGAATACTTAAATGCAAGTAAAGATAAGTTTTTTTCCATTATTGCTCATGACTTACGCGCACCATTTCATGGCATCTTAGGCTTCTCTGATGTACTAGAGACAGAAATCGAAACACTGGATGAACAGGGCATTCGTGATATTGCAGGTTATTTGCGCAGTACAGCCCAAGCGACATTTAAGCTTCTGGAAAATTTATTGCAGTGGGCGATGTCGGAAGGTGGCGCAATTGTTTATAACCCGCAATCTGTCAATATGGCAGAACTGATGTCAGATGTTTGTGAAATTCTTCAGGCAGTTGCACAGAAAAAAAGTATTCAGATCGAATGTAATATCGAAAAGGATTTACATTGCTTTGTCGATTTAAACATGATGCTTTCGGTATTTCAGAATCTTATTTCCAATGCCCTCAAATTTACACCGAATGGTGGTCAAATTTATATATCTGCCTTAACCCAAAATGGACAAGTCGAAATTACCGTCCGTGATACAGGTGTTGGTATGTCAGATGAATCTTTTCAAAACTTTAACCAGAGAAAGCAGATTCGCAGTGAAAAAGGTACGGATGGCGAAAAAGGATCTGGTTTAGGACTCTTACTGTGTTTACAGTTCATTGAAAAAAATCGTGGAAATGTACAAGTGACAACGCAAAAGGGCGAAGGAACCATATTTACGATTTGTTTGCCTATCGATCAAACTCATCTTCCAAGCATAAATCATGAACTCAGAATGATAGGATAATCTTTCATCAGTATAAATTTTAAAACAATGCCTAATAACTAAACGTTTGGTGACAGTTTTGTGAAAAAAGACTTATCAATGCAGAAAAAATGCGTATAATGCGCTCCATCAAGTACGCGCTCATAGCTCAGCTGGATAGAGCACTTGGCTACGAACTAAGGGGTCGGGAGTTCGAATCTCTCTGAGCGCACCAACTTGAACTCGATATGAGTTAAATTAAACCACTTTTTAAGTGGTTTTTTTGTGCTTATCATAAATGGCATTTCTTACAAAATTATTTCATTTTCTCTTTAATTTTTAGACTAAAGACAGCATTGCCACCGGCTGCGGGCAACATATCGTGATAAGGTAAACTACGCATTGCGCGTAATAAAAACGGCGCTTTTTCATCAATTTTGGCGGCACTGGTCATTTTAAGTAGTGTGCCATTATTATTCTGTGGTAGTAATTGCATCCCTCCTTTAACAAAGCGTAAATCACCACCAATGGCATTATATTGTGATTGATTGGAGTCGATATGGTTAAAACGCATTTTAAAATCAAATGGAATGTTAATAACTCCTAATCCTACCGAAACCCGAAAATTAGCGTCCTGTAATTGGGGGGCAGGAGAACTCAATTCCACTTTTTTGATTTGTCTTGGAAATAAACTTTGAAAAGACGCAGGATTGAGCCAGTTTTGCAGTTGCTGTGGTGTTTTTGCGTAATACTGATATGTTGTGGTGAAGCGCATTGTTTCACGTCCTTGAGGATAAGGTATCGAGGACGCAGGTTGAATAAAAGACACTGGATATCCCGTACTTCGGCTTATTTCACTTATTTTTCTAATTTGATTGCTCGTAAGTTGTAACGGCGGTAATTGACTCGCATCAAGTGCCGTAGTCTGAGTTTTTGTCCATTTACGTTGTAAAGACTCAAGTATAAAAGCATTACTGCCAATCGGGATGCCGAGTTTTGCATCAGGCACAGCAGACAACATCTTGCGAAGTAAAAAACCATTAATCTGATTTAGGTCACCCCATTGTGTCAAGGTAATCAGCGTTTTTTGTGGGCCTAAACTAAACCATTCAAATTTTCCTAAGCCATAGGGTACAGGTGCATCGGTAATTAAACTGGCAATACTGTTATTCCCTATTTGATGTTGCATGGAAATATCTTCGTTAAAGTTAAGCACTGGAATCGGGGTCGGAATTTGAATTTTATATTTTACCCGCGTGGTATTACCGTTTTTTTCTTCAATTTTCGCAGATTTTAACGTGGGGAATAGGCCAACATAATGATTGTAATCGGTTAATACTTTGGCAACCTCCTGTGTGCTGACAGGCACAATAATGGCTGAACTGACAAACTGGACGGTCGGTTGCGGGTTTTTCTTTTGGGTAGGTACATTGGTTTTGGTATAAGGTTGTGCATAAATTAAAATATTGTTTTGAGCCAAATCTGCCAGTTCTTGAGGATTTTGTTGGAACAATGCCAGACTGCTTGGAATATTTTCATTCCACGAGACAAATTGCGCAGAACCGATGCTGCTGTAACTGATCAAACTGAGAAAAATGCCACATCCATAGGCAAATCGTTGCATAACATCCTCGAAAATAGTTTATTGTTTTGATTGAGTCTTAAGTGTTTAAAACGTTTTAGCTTCAAAAAAAAGTCATTTTATGTAAATACTGATCAATGTCAGGGGGATTAAATTCTTAATCAAATGTGATCAAGCGCTAAATAAAATAGTCGAACTGGTGTAGTATTTTGAGGGTAATTCATCATTTATGTTGAACATTTTATGTCAGAACTGAAACCCGCCATTTCATTGCGTTATCAACTCAATTTAGAAGAATCTCAAGACGGCTTTGCACTTGCGACGTTTGGAAAAAAACAATTGACTCGCTTTATTACGCCCGTGATTAGTATTGCGATTATCATTTGGGGTTTTTATCTCGGATTTTCTGGTGTTGGACGTTATTACGTCGCATTGGGTGCATTTTTTCTGGTGATGCAAATTTTGATGCGTTACTGGTTTTTACCCATGATGTTTAAACGTCAGTTTGTCAAATATCAGTTTGGTAAAAGTGAACAGGGCATCGACTTGTATCAAGATCGTATGGAACTTTATGCGAATGGTCGTAAGCAACAATTCGCGTATAGTGAAGTGGTCAATTTTGCCAAAGGTAAATTGACCTATATGATTGAACTGAAAAATCGTACCGTGGTGATTGTGCCAAAACGTGCCTTTAGCGACAGTACACAACAAACTCAGTTTGAAAACACCTTTAAAAAATAATCAATACGTAACGCCATGTAAAGGGAAGTCTTATGAACGCACGACCATCAAAAATTATTTGTGTGGGTAGAAGTTATGCCGAGCATGCCAAAGAACTCGGCAATGCCATTCCCGATCGTCCAGTGTTATTTATTAAGCCACCAAGTAGCTTGATTGGTTTGCAGGATGGAATTGAATGGAATCCAGCGAATGGAAGTTGTCATTTTGAATGTGAATTGACCTTGCGAATCGATCAGCCGCTCAAGAATGAAACTGATCCAGCAAAAGCCTTAGCCGCGATTGGTGCGGTCACGATTGGTCTGGATTTGACGTTACGGGATTTACAAACTGAGCTAAAAAATAAAGGTCAGCCGTGGGAGCGAGCTAAAGCTTTTGATGGTGCATGCGTATTGGCCGATTGGGTCGATGTCAGTGAAATTGAAGACTGGAAACATGTGACCTATCGTTTTTATATTAATGATGCGGTTCGCCAACAGGGTGATACAGCCTATTTACTATTAAGTGTTGGTGAATATCTGTGTAATATGAGTCAGGCATTTACGATAGAAGCAGGGGATGTCGTCATGACTGGAACACCCGCAGGTGTAGGGCCGCTAGAACGTGGTGATCAGCTCAAAATGGTGCTTAATGGTAAAACTCAACAATTTGTTTGGGAAACCTTTGTTAAAGCCTAATTTTGCTGTGATGAAGAAAGCCTGCTATTTGAAGCAGGCTTTTTATTACTTAAAGATAATTTGAAATCTCAATCAGATTGTGATCTGGGTCGCGAATATAAACCGATAAAATAGCACCCATTGCACCTGTACGCTGGATTGGACCTTGTTCGATATCAATATGCAGTTGTTTTAACTGTTGAATGATGTGTTCTATCGGCGTTTCGCTGATAAAGCAAAGATCGGCAGAACCTTGGGTTGGGAAAGCGGCTTTCGGTTCAAATTCATGCCCTGTTTGGTGTAGATTGATTTTTTGAGAACCAAACTTGAGCGCTTTACGATTTTCTCCAAACTCAATCACTTCAAAATTTAATACGTGTTGATAAAAGTTACAGGTCGCTTCAATCTCTGCAACCGTCAACACTAAATGATCAAGATGAGAAATTCGCATAATTTGATCTCCGTTTTCAAATCATTAATTTGATGATGCTTGCAACGGTTTTGGCGCGGTCATCACGATAAAAATGGCCACAGCAACCAGTGCCAGTGTCAGATATACAACAGCATGCCAACCGCCGTATTGCCAGAACCATCCCCCTACAGAACCAATGATGCTTGAACCCAAATAATAAAATAACAAATACAGTGCAGTTGCATGGCCTTTGGCCTGTTTTGCTTCCAGTCCCACATTGCTGCTGGCAATAGCATGTGCAATAAAATACCCCGTGGTAATGGCTGCAATTCCAATAATAATTGCAAATAAACCAGCGTTCAGGGTGAGCAGGATTCCCGCTAACATAAAACCAAAACCCATCAACATTGCCATTTTTCTGCCAAATTTGTCTACCAGAGAACCTGCAAGCGATGAGGAAATCATCCCTAAACTATAAGACAAAAAGATCAGACTGATCTGGGTTTGACTGAGTTGATAAGGTGTAGCAGCCAAGCGAAAAGTGACATAGTTAAATAAGGTGACAAAAATACTGGTAATGAGAAAGCCGATCGCATAAATACGAACCAGTCGAGGATTTTTTAAATGATTTTTCCAAGCAGATAAATGAAACTGAAGCTGTATCCCTTTTTGTGCAATAAAATTTTGAGATTTAGGCAGTAACCATAAAAATCCTAAAGCGCAGATCAGGCAGATTACACCTAATACCCCCAATGCAACACGCCATGAGAAATATTGTGTCAGTAAACCCATCCCAACACGACCCATCATGCCGCCAAACGCAGTTCCTGCAATATATAGCCCCATGGTTTTACCCAAATGAGCGGGATGAATTTCCTCAGCAATCCATGCCATTGCAACGGCAGGAACGCCTCCGATCACAAAACCTTGTACCGCACGGGCAATGAGTAAAATATGCCAATTGGGTGCAAGGCCACACAAAATATTCAGCAGTGCGGCTAAGCCCATCGAAACGAACATTAGACCTTTGCGACCTAAAGCCTGAGAAAAAGCACTGGACAATAAAATGGAAACTGCCAGTAATCCAGTGGTCAGTGACAAGGCAAGCGCACTGGTACCTGGGCTGATATGAAATGTATGGGTAAATTCAGGTAACAATGGTTGCACACAGTAAATCATGGAAAAACTTGCAAAACCGAGTAAGAAAAGTGCAAGTCCTGCTTTCAGGTAAGCAGATGTGCCACGGCTAATCCAATGTTCAGTATTGGTCTTATGAATAATTTGAGGTGAATCAATACCGCGTTCAGACTCGCTTACTGTTGAAGGAATCGTCATGAAATAAACCAGAGTTTTTTAAAAAGAAGAGAGTGTGTTGGCAGTGCTTGCCTAGCTGCCAACAAGGTGAGAATAGCAATCTGAGTATTATTTGTCTAATATATATAAATATCAATCACTATATGTTTTATATATGGAACTCCGGCATATTCGTTATTTTTTGGTGGTTGCAGAAGAAAAAAGTTTTACTCGAGCAGCCCAGCGTTTGGGAATTAGTCAGCCACCCTTAAGCATGCAAATCAAAAATCTGGAAGACGAGATTGGAACAGAGTTGTTTTATCGTTCGTCACATGGAGCGGAATTGACCGCAGCAGGGCAGGTTTTTCTAAATACGGTACAGCCGATTCAACAGCGAGTGGACGATGCTGTGAGTTTGGCTCAGCAAATGGCGAACGGTGAACTAGGGCAATTACGTCTGGGTTTCACTGGAACCGCAATGCTTAATCCAGTCTTACCTCATAGTATTCGTTTGTTTCAGCAGCAATACCCTAAAGTCCAACTTCGTTTAGAAGAAGGAAATTCTTTGGTTTTAATTGATCGATTGCTGAATGATCAGCTTGATATTGCTTTAATTCGTCCACCCCACCATGTGCCTATAGATATTCATATTCAGACTTTAATGTACGAGCCACTAGTTGTAGTGATGCCTTTAGAACGCATGATTGATCAGCAACAGGAAATACAGCTTAAATTGTTAAAAGATGAAAATTTTATTATGGCTGCACATTCGGTGAGTGCAGGTTTGCATGATGCTGTACTGGATGCATGCCGTAGTCATGGACTTGAACCCAAAATTGGACAAAGTGCCCCACAAATTGTATCGATTGTTTCACTCGTGGCCGCAAACTTGGGTGTGTCATTAGTGCCAGCCTCCGCCATGCAATTAGGCATTAAAGGCGTACAGTATTTACAAGTGGCTGAACCTAAACCCGTAGTTGGTTTCTCTCTTGCTTATCGACGAAATACGCATGCCCAAGCTGCGATCAATTTTTCTAGCCTTATTCAGTCTTTACTGAAAAACGATTGAATGCATTTACCATGCAGAAAATGTTTTTCTAAATTGATCAGGGGTAAGGCCCATCCAACGTTTAAATAGATTAATAAAAGCTGTCGCACTGGCATAACCTAAATCTAGCGCGATACTTTCTACCGTATGACCTTGTTCAAGTAAGGGTAATGCCTGCATGACGCGTAAGCGTTGTCTCCATTCATGTAATGACATGCCAAGTTCACTTTGACTATAGCGTGCCAATGTTCGTTCACTGGTATTAACCAGTTGAGCCAATTCTGCCAACGAACGATGATCAGACGGATTTTGTTTTAAATGGTCAAGTAAAGGCTGTAACAATGGATGTGACGTAGTTGGTAGATAACTTCCTACAATTTGAGCATGTTGAAGTTGATCTAATAACACATACAATAATCGTAAATGTTCATCTGGGTCTGTCTGTGCCACTACATTATTTTTAAGGTGTTCCATAATCGCAGGAACCAGTGCAGAACTAAGGAGAATTCCTGCATGTTTTGGCATGTGCTGACATAAAGATTCATGAATATACACCGTACAATGTGTCACTTTTGTCCGATTCAGTCCGCTATGTTTTAAATGCGGTGGTAGCCACAAACCATAAGGCGGCGGGGTTAAATAATGAATTGAATCGACATTTACCTCCAAAACACCATGATATGCGTAAATAAATTCTCCCCATGCGTGTTCATGTTGCGGATAAATGGTTTCGGCAGGCGCATCTCTCACCTGACACCAGAGCGGTGCGGGAATATCATTACAGGCAGGGATTTCCAAAAATTTTTTGATGAGATGCGCTGTTTTTTTCATAGCGGTATTTGAGTTGAGTTGCCTGTATTGGGTGATAAGTTGTCTGATTTGAACTATATCATTTAAATAGGTCAGCGCTATAGTCCATTTTCATTGATTGAATAAAGGAATAGACGGTGGATGATCGGAAGGCGTTAGATGCACGTGCATCTGGTCTCATGGTCGTGCTCTGCATGATCTGGGGCTTACAGCAAGTCATTTTAAAAATGGCTGCTCCCGATATTTCACCCATCATGCAAATCGCATTACGTTCAGGGCTAGCCGCAGTTTTAGTCTTACCACTTTTGTGTCGAGAAAAAAATATCCAACTTTTGGCACCCGTTTATTTGCGTTCAGGGCTATTGGTGGCTTTTTTCTTTGCGCTTGAGTTCTTTTTACTCGCTGAAGCCATTCGGCATACCTATGCTTCGCATACCGTAGTATTACTTTATACAGCCCCCATTTTTGTTGCATTGGGTTTGCACTGGAAACTTCCCGCTGAACGTTTAAGCATTTTACAATGGTCAGGAATTGGCATTGCTTTTTTGGGAGTCATCCTTACTTTCATTCGACCACAGACCGTGCAGGGGATTGATACACAGTCGATTTTGTGGGGCGACGGTTTAGCACTTATGGCTGCAATCGCATGGGCTGCAACGACCATTTCGATACGTTTGACACCACTTTCCCAAGCACCTGCTACCCAAACCATGTTTTATCAAATGTTGGGTGGTTTCATTGTATTGATGATTGTGGCATGGATTACAGGGCAAACTGAGATTCACTTTACTCCATTGGCAGTGGGGAGTCTGATTTTTCATACATTTGTCGTTTCTTTTGCGAGTTTTCTGGCGTGGTTCTGGCTATTAAGAACATATTTGGCGTCACGTTTAGGGGTATTTTCATTTCTTACCCCGATTTTTGGGATGGGATTTGGTGTTTACCTGCTCAATGAAAAACTGGAACTAAATTTCTTGATTGGAACGGCTTTGGTGTTGCTGGGTGTGATTGTGGTCAGTCTGCCAGGTTGGATACAATCGAAGAGGCTTAAAATCTAAATATGAAGATACCGTTTTAAATCAAACGATATCTTCAAATTATTATTTCTCTTCAAAAATAGTTGAAAGAGGAATAGCCAGTTTGGCAGCCAGATAATCATCCGATTCAATCAAGGCAGGCCCTAGTTTTTGCATCCATTCATCATCAGGGTGAATATTTCCAACATCCTGACGACGCGGTAAGGAAAAAGGTAAAGCGGTATAAAATGACCAGAAATCGACTTGTGATAAATTTCTGACTAAAACATATTCATCTTTATCAGTACGTTTGATCAAGTTCTGCTTTTCTAGCATTTCCACATAGCCTGGCCAGCGTCCAATTTCACCACGCCCCATAATATCCAGTGCTTCAAGATCCGTCACACTTTCACCTAGTTTCTGTTTTTTATAAAAAAGTTCCAGTACATCCAATAGCATGAGCACAGGGTGTCGAGTCTGAATTTTTTGTGAATGAAAGGCGGTCAATGCATAGCTGACTTCAACGCCAAGAAGCACAATATTCCATGAAAGAAAAATCCACAATAAAAAGATGGGGATCGCAGCAAAAGCACCATACACCAGTTCATAACTGGTAAAATTAGACATCGCGAAACTAAAAATGTTTTTGAGTAATTCAAAGAGTGTGGCACTAAAACAAGCCGCAATGATGGCTGAATAAATGGGAATCGTTCGATTTGGAATTGTCCAATATAAAAAGAAAAATCCAATAATCGTCAATCCAAATGAAATCAGCCATAGCACAAAAGCACCATTTAGCTCATAGCCTGCAAAATTATTGCTGAGGATATTCATGGATGCGACAGCAGAAGAAATGACGAAGGCGCTTCCTAATAAAATAGGCCCAAGTGAAATAATGGTCCAATAACGCATAAAACCGACGATGCCACCACGGGTTTCACGCACCCGCCAAATACGGTTAAATGCGGTTTCAATGGTACTAAGCATCATCACGGTCGTAACAAACAAAAATAACACCCCGATGACAGTCAAATTACTGGATTTCTCGGTAAATGAATTTAAGATTCGATCAAAGGCAATGGTACTTTTGGGCAGAAAATTACTGTAAATGAGCTGCTGTAATTGTTGTCTAGCAGGTTCAAGTGCTTTAATGGAGGAGATAATCACCAAAAAAACCGTCAACATTGGAACCACTGCAAATAACGTGGTGTAAGTCAGTGCCCCTGCATGTTCACGACAACGATCTGCTTCAAAACGACGCAGTACAAACAGGATAAACTGAAACCATGTTTTATCGTAAAAAGGTAACTTTTTTAAAAAATTCAGCATAAAAATAAAGTCTCATTTTTTTGATCTTTTTAGGTTTTCCATGTAAAGCTTAACCAAAAAAGGCCATAAATATCGTATAGTTTTGTTTTTAATACCTCATTTTAAAATTATGCAGTCTTATATTCTTGTCCTTTATTACAGTAAGTATGGTTCAACCAAACAGATGGCACATCTCATTGCCAATGGCGTAGAAGCCGCAGGTATGCCAGTAAAAATTCGAACCGTGCCGCAACTGGCTACGGTCGTTACAGAGGCACAGCCAAGTGTGCCAGCAGAAGGCGATCTCTATTGTACTTTAGATGATTTGGCACATTGTTCAGGTCTGGCACTGGGTTCACCCACTCGTTTTGGCAATATGGCCAGTGAAATGAAGTATTTTTGGGATCAAACCACGAGCCTTTGGCTAAATGGAGCATTACATGGCAAGCCTGCGTGTGTATTTACTGCATCGGGTTCTATGCATGGTGGTCAGGAAAGTACTCTGTTGACCATGCTTCCGCCTTTATTTCATCACGGTATGATGATTTTGGGCTTACCTAATTCGATTGCCGCGCTATCTAATACGAAAACAGGCGGCACCCCTTATGGCGCAAGTCATGTCAGTGGTCCAAGACATGATCAGGAATTAAGTCAGGATGAAAAAATATTGTGTGAAGCAATGGGCAAGCGTTTGGCTGAAGTTGCGCTGAAATTATCTTGAAATCCAGATCATAGTGATGTGTTAAATTATATTCCAATCGCGATGTATCGATTTTTAAAATGAGCCATTTCAAATGGACAAACTTTAAAGCGACAAATGGCTAGATTTCTTTCAAAACGGTTGGACTATTCTTTTTTTTCTGCGTAGCAGAGAGATAAAAAGCACTTCCGAAAGAAATCTACTGCTTAAAACGATAACCACATTTTAGGCATTTATAATCTTGAAAAATATTTTTATCGATCATTACGCCCGCTTTTTTCCCAAAACGATTACCTAAAAAACCACCCGTAATTCCAACACTAATCGCACCGACAAAGGTTCCGACTGTTCCCCCTACAATCACCCCTAAAGGTCCTGCGACAGTGCCAATGGCCGCACCAATCGATGCACCAGAGGCCGCACCCCCTACTGTTCCAGCGGCTGCGCCTGCTGAGGTTAAAAGTACACCACCAGCTTTTTGTAAAACTTGTTCATGATTGCGTTGTTCAAGATCGGTCGAACCACATTTAGGGCAGACTACTTTTGTTTCCGTTTCTTTTTGCGCTTTACCCATGTAATTCAATTTCCTATTTTTCTTCAAATCATTCTAGCCGAATCATAGCTCAATAGTTTAGCGCAGTTGTAAATGAAATGATGAAAATAGCAGAAAAATGCGTGATGAGCGTTAAATGACGCTGTTTAAAATCTGACAGAAATAAAAAAAGCGCCGAAGCGCTCTTTTAGATCATTCAAGGAATTCTGCTCGAATTATTCTTTGACAAAAGTCACTTTACCATCGGTTAATGATTGAACTCGTGCTAGAGATTCAACGCGATAACCTTTTTCGATCAGTAGATCACGACCAGACTGGAATGATTTTTCAATCACAATTCCAACGCCTACAATTTCGGCTTGCGCTTGATGAATCAAATCAATCAAACCTAAAGCAGCCTGACCATTTGCCAAAAAGTCATCAATCACTAAAGCTTTATCGCTTGAGTTGATGTGTTTATTGGAAATGGCAATGGTACTTTCAGTTTGTTTGGTAAATGAAAATACTTTGGCACGGTACAAGTCATCTTTCAGAGTCAATGATTGATATTTGCGTGCAAAAATCACAGGAACACCCAGTTCAAGACCTGTCATAATCGCAGGCGCAATACCAGATGCTTCAATGGTAATAATCTTGGTGATGCCTGCATCTTTGAAACGAGCAGCAAACTCTTTACCAATTTTCTGCATCAGTACAGGGTCAATTTGGTGATTTAAGAAAGCGTCGACTTTCAAAACTTGATCAGATAGAACGATACCTTCTGTTAAGATTTTCTGTTCTAGTGCATGCACGGGAGAATCCTCTAGGGCGGATGCCTTTTCAGCAAAAGCGTATTTTAAAAAGCATCCAAAAAAATGCAAGCCAAAATCGACAATTCTTAGTTAGTTTTACCAGAATAACCTGTTAAGAGCAGTCCATAAGAAGTTTTCTCATCGACATGACTGACTTTCACAGGTAAGTAATCCAGTTTAGGGGCTAACCAAAACGTGGTATTACGACCTGGTTTATTGTCATATTGAATAATGACTTTAATGGTATTGAATGTACCATAAGGGGTTTTGATATTTTCAGTCCCTTGTTTCACAAAACGGCGTGTATCAATACCTTTGGCATCCGCAATTGGGTAGGTGGCTTTTATACCATTTCCCTTTAAATCTTCGCGAATTTGTAATTCAGCATTGAGTTCATCAAGTACCCCCGCTTTCCAAGCAAACGACCGTTTTTTATCATCTTTTTGAGTGTTAATGGTTTTGCTGGATGGGTTGAAATTGATATTCATGGTGTTGTTATGCACCAGAATCTTACTGCTACGGCTAAATTGCTGTGAACTAATTTGCCCATTATTAAAGCTAAATTTACTAATTTCACTGGCAGAAGCAATCACACCTGCTTTCGCAGAAAAATCATAAGTCCAGTTATTGCCTTGTTGGCTTAAGGTTCGTGTTCCTGAACCCATATTTTTCCCATTATAGGAAAATTGATAACTTGCCTTAAAAGGACTCATGGCGAGTGCATGACTGGAAAAGCCTGTAAATAACAGTGCTGTGGTCAGACTAGCTGCCAAAGTCATGGTTTTCGTTACATGAAGTGCCATAAGAAAGTTCCTGATGTCATAAATGAAATAGTGAAAGAGTCTTCAATCATTCCAGATAGTATTACATTTCGTGATGAAGAAAAACGCAGTATTTCCGTATGCATTGTTTCATTATGTTGATATTTAATGTCTTTATGCGTGTTTTGTTTCTGAGCTTATTCATTTTTTTGTCGTATCGGAGTGACCGTGGTTTCTGCAAGTTCTAACTCTTCTTCGGCAGCATCCTCTTGATCTCTTGGCTTACTCAGTCCTTTATTAAAGAGTGCCATAAAGTTGACATTGCCCAGTACCACCAGCTCTGCTTCTCTCAGTTGTGCATGATTAACATGAACTTTGGAAAGTGCATCGATCACACTACGGTTTTTGCCTAACCAGCGATTTAAATCTAAAAATAAAAGCTCATCTTTGACTTTGACTACCTCGAAACGCTCAAGAATCGGGCCGAGCGGATCTTTGCGCAATATTTTGTGATAGAAAAAAACATAACTGTTAAATGCGATTTTCTGTAAGGTATTTTTAAATTTGGCTTCAACAACCTGTGTGTCGCTAATTTGTTCAAAGACTAGAAGTTGGGTGTCTTTATTGAGCTCCATTTGGATCAACTTTAAATCGACCGAAAGTGTGGTACTCAATCCTTTAAAATGTAAACTGGCATACAAACGTAGCCAACCCTCGTAGACATCGGCATGTAAATCATCCAGAAAACTGAGATTATCCGTTACATAGCGTTTAAAGGTGGCATTTAAGAATACTTGTGAAACTGGAATTTCGCGTTCTTCTTCGATAAATTCTTCGGCTTTTTCATAAGCTCGACGCAAATGTTTAGAAATCGATGACAGTAATGTTGGCATAAAGGCTGTCCAAAAAATAGCTGTTTTGGTCGATTGCAAAATTACAATCTAATCTAAAACATGAAAAAAATGAGTTTATTTGTTGCAGTTTAGCAAAATTAATTGCTACATTTTTAAAACTTCAAACCTTATTGTTATTGGCTTTGAAGTGGGTCACGCTTTTATTTAAAAATGAATAATGGTTTTATTTTATCCTGTTTTCACAGGTGGGGATGCAACATTTTGTTAGTTGAACACAATGTTTAAAAAAAATGTAGGTTATTTTCCAGTTATTCGACACTGGTGGCAGGATTCTATTTTATTGGCTGCAATTGCGATTGCAATCGTGCTGCATATTTTCGTTTTGCTGATTCATTTCGCCATGCCTGCGCCATCGGATACTGCGACCAAAGAAATTGCAGTATCGATTCGTCCAAGTACTGATCAGGTTGAGCATGCCGACTTTTTAGCACAGGCAAATCAAAAAGGATCTGGAAAATTTCATGATTCTCACCGTATGTCGAGTGATATGCCCAAAGCCATGCCTGATCAAAGCTCAGGTGAGTCACCAACACAAACCCTTGACCATATTCAGCAACAACGTGAGCTAAAATTTGAAGAAAAAGTGCTGATGACGGTATTAAGCTGGCAAAAACAAGCGGAAGAAAACCAGCGAAAAAAAGCACAGGATGATTTACAAAGCCAGTTTCAAGCTAAAGCAGCCATGGTCGCGAGCATTGAGGCGCAATATTTACAGCGTCAGCAGAATTTTAGCCGACAGCAAAGGATTAAAACCGTAGATGGTATTCAAGCCAAGCAAGATGCATCAGCAGCCTATTTAAATAAATTTCGTGAAAAAGTGGAACTTTATGGCAACCGTTATTATCCAGATGAAGCCAAACAACAAAATTTAGCAGGTGAAGTTCGACTCATGGTGGTGCTGAATGCACAAGGCGGCATTCGTGCGATTCGTTTAATCGAGAGTTCTGGACATCCAATACTGGATGAGGCTGCCAAAGCATCGGTACGCCGTGGCGCACCGTTTGGTCGTTTTGATGCAGGAATGAAAGATATTTCCGAATTACGGATTATCCGAACATGGAAATTTAACCCAGCACAGGCTGAGTTTGAAGTGCATTAGACGTATTCATTGAAATACTGAAAGCTACCGCTCCAAATATGGATTTTCCAATCCCAACTTGGCTAAAATTTCGATTTCTAGCGCTTCCATTTCTTCTGCGTCTTCATCACTCAGTTCATGGTCATAACCCAGTAAATGCAGAGTGCCATGTACCAGCATATGCATAAAATGATCGTGTGCTGTTTTATCTTGCTCAATGGCTTCTTGTAGCACAACAGGAATACAAATGACCAAGTCACCCAAAGGGCGGGCATCCAGTAAAGGTAAAACTTCTTCAGGAATATCACTCGGAAAAGACAGTACATTGGTCGATTTATCTTTACCGCGATATTCCAGATTTAGACGATGACTCTCTTCATGATCGACACAGGCAATCCCAATTTCACAATCACTGTCAATATCCACATGACGTAATGTCACTTCAATGGTTTTTTTAAGTTGAACACGCTTCAAGACTAAATCAGAAGATTTAAATTCTTGTTGTAAACTAAGATTAAGCTTCAAACCTGATCCTTCATAAAAATAGGGGAATGCATGGCAATCCCCTGATTTTGTAAGTTGATAGACAACTTGATGAATATATTAAACTTCCTGATGCTGGGCATCTGCCGCGGCATCATGTTCATTCATCAAGGCTTCTTGTCGTGCTTTGCGTTCAGCACGTGCTTCTGCACTTAAGCGATTTTGTTCAGAGTCCCAGCCTTCATAGGCTTCAACAATTTTCTGAACCAGTTGATGACGTACCACATCACGTGAATGAAAACGGGTAATGTGAATTTCTTTAATCGGTTCTAGTACACGTAAAGCATGCGCTAAACCAGATTGCTGTCCGCGTGGTAAATCGACTTGCGTGATATCGCCCGTGATGACAGCACGTGAACCAAAGCCTAAACGGGTGAGAAACATCTTCATCTGTTCAGGCGTAGTATTTTGCGCTTCATCTAAAATCACGAAAGAATGATTCAGTGTGCGACCACGCATATAAGCAAGTGGTGCGACTTCAATCACCTGACGTTCAATCAACTTTGCAACTTTTTCAAAACCCAACATTTCGTATAAAGCATCATAAAGAGGACGCAAATATGGATCGATTTTTTGAGCTAAGTCACCTGGCAAGAAGCCGAGTTTTTCACCTGCTTCAACGGCAGGTCGAACAAGGAGGATACGCTGGATTTCATTGCGTTCCAGCATGTCGACAGCCGCAGCAACGGCAAGATAGGTTTTACCTGTTCCTGCTGGCCCGATTCCAAACGAAATGTCACTTTGTAAAATACGCTGCACATAACGCTTTTGGTTGGTACCACGAGGGTTAATACGACCTTTGGGAGTTTGTAGCCAGACATTATCCAGACCTGTATGTTCCTGTTCGGAATCATCCATAAGCTCTCGATCAGTCTGACTGCCCTGAATCATCAGGTGTAAGATATCGGCACTAATCTGGCTGGAAATTTCTGATTCATCGTAAAGACGCTGGAGCAGTGATTCTGCTCGTTCGACTGCATCAATGTCACCATCGATGTAGAACGCGTCACCACGATGAGTTATTTGTACATCTAAACGCTGTTCAATCTGCTTCAAGTGACCGTTGTATGCACCTAACATGCTTTTTAAACGGGTCATTGAAACGCCGGGAAAAGTAACGGTACGTCGAATCGCTGCAGTCAAAGAGTTATCCTTTTTCTAGCCTTGTTCTAATACCCTTACATTACGCCACGTCAGGCTCAAGATTCAAGAGTTCACCATAAACTAAATTCAAAGTTTTGATCTCGGTAATCTCAATCTCTGCGAAGCGTCCCACCCATGAAGGATCTCCGATAAATGTAACCAGTCGTGTATTGTCCGCAGTCCCGACTAAAAGGTCTGGATTTTTCTCGGAAACATTTTCAATCAATACTCGTTGTACTGTACCTAACATGGCATCAGTTTTACGGATACTAGACTGCTTGATCCAATGTTGAACTTTGCCTAAACGCTCTTTTTTGACTGTTTCGGATGTCGTATCTACTAGCTCAGCCGCGGGTGTCCCAGGGCGTTTTGAGTAGACAAAACTATAAGAATGATCGAAATCCAAATCTTTGATAAATTGATAAGTTTCTTCAAAATGTTCATCGGTTTCGCCCGGGAAGCCAATAATAAAATCGCTGGATAAATGCATGTCTGGGCGGATTTTACGGAGTTTTGCAATCTTCTCGATATACACATCAATGGTGTGGTTACGCTTCATCGCTTGTAACACGGCATTTGAGCCACTTTGTACAGGCAAATGCAAATGAGACACCATTTGTGGTAAGTCTCGGTAGCATTGAATCAGGTCATCAGAGAACTCAAGTGGATGCGAAGTGGTATAACGCAAACGTCCGATGCCCGGAATTTCTGAAACGAGTCGTAACAATTCAGGGAAGGTACAAATTCCACCTTCGAAAGTTTCACCACGATAGCCGTTGACGTTTTGGCCGAGCAATGAAATTTCACGGACCCCTTTTTCAGCCAATCCTGCGATTTCAGCCAATACATCATCCAAAGGACGTGACACTTCTTCGCCGCGTGTGTAAGGCACGACGCAGAACGAGCAGTATTTTGAACAACCTTCCATAATCGAAACAAACGCTTTAAAGCCTTCGACCCGTGGTTCAGGTAAAAAGTCAAACTTTTCGATATCTGGAAAAGAAATGTCTACTAGTTTGATTTTATCTTTTTTTGGTTTTTCGACCTGATCCTGATGTTGATCCAGCATCTGTGGCAAGCGATGCAAAGTCTGTGGACCAAAGACCATATCGACATAGGGCGCACGTTTTTGAATGTTGTCGCCTTCCTGAGACGCAACACAGCCCCCAACCCCAATAATCAGGTCAGGATTATGTTCTTTAAGCTTGCGCCAGCGCCCTAACTCACTAAATACTTTTTCCTGAGCCTTTTCACGAATCGAGCAGGTATTCATTAGTAGAATATCGGCTTCTTTCGGATCTGTAGTTAGGACATAGCCATGAGAGTCGCCTAAAAGATCTGCCATACGATGACTGTCATACTCATTCATCTGACACCCTTGAGTTTCAATATACAATTTCTTGATTGAAACATCTTGGGTGTGCGCTGGCTGGGTGACAGTGTTTTCTGAGGCAGCTTTGTCACCATTAGGAATGAAAGTTTGAACCGTCATGTAGGCTCCTAAATAAAGTAAACCGGTCTATCGGGATTTGATCCGACGAAAGCGCGCAATTGTAGCAGTATTTGCGGCAAAGATCGCGAAATAAATGAAGTGGCTAAACATTGAGCTTCAGATCAAGATATTTTGCAGACTGTGATAAGTAAGTGATTCGCTAATATGGTTGATTTTTCAATTAAAAAAATGTGAATATTACTGTTGCTGAATCAGCAGTTTACATAACACAACAGTAGCGGGCGTCAAGAGTAATTACACTAGCAGAGCGCAGAAGTGATTGGGGTTTAAAAAAGCGTCTATGGCATGGAAAAAAAAGAGTAAATTTTCAGTGGCAGTTTTCTTTAAAAATAAATGGATTTATACCAGTGCGATCAGTGTCTTAACATCACTTTCAGCATCTGTGGCTTTTGCTGCTGAGGAACAATTTAACGATGCATTACGTGCCGCCAATGCAGGCGATTTAACTGCGCTCGATCAATACCAATTTTCCATGCAAAATGATGTGCTAGGTTATTATCCAGAATATTGGAAACTTAACACTGATTTAGGATTGCAGCCTGCCACCACCATTATTAATTTTGCCAAGCGTTATCCTAACTCTGCGATGGCTGAAAAATTATCGGCAGATTATGTCGAAGAAAAAGTTAAACAAGGAGATTTGGTAACTGCTCAACCTGTATTGCCGTATGTAACCAATCCAGATCGTGCTGAAAGCTGTGCTGTGGCACAAGTTCGCGCCAGTTCAGGTGATCCACTGGTATTTGCTGAATATAAAGATGTCTGGCTCACCACCAATAGCCAACCAGAGTCCTGTAATGGATTGGGGCGGATGATGCAATCCAGCCCACTGATGTCTGCGCAGGATAAACAACAACGTTTGTGGGGGCAGTTACGAGCAGGCCAATCTGGACTGGCTCTGTCCACTGCGCAGACTTTAGGCATGAGTTTATCTCTTGCGCAGTTGAATCAGATTCAATCCAATCCACTGAATTATTTATGGTCTGCGCCTAAAACTTCCCAGACCGATTATGCGTATCTAATTTTTGCTTTAGGTCGTTTGGCAGATAGTGATTTAACTTCAGCATTGGGCAATGTAAAGCGGGTTGCAGAAGGCACACCGCCCGATGTTCAAAAATATTTATATCGCACGGTGGGTTACATCGGCGGTACCACAGTCATGAAAAATAACTTTAATCGTGAAGTTTTAAATAGTTTTGATTTAAGTTATGGCTATCCCTTCAGTCCAGAAGAAGCGGAAGTGTATGCGCGCCAAGCCATCCGCTTTGGTTCATGGGAAAGTGTGATTCGTGCCATTGATGGCATGTCGGTCAGTCAAAAGCAAGAAGATCGTTGGCAATATTGGTTAGCGCGTGCTTTAGAACAGCGCAATGATCGGCAGGCAAAACAGCAAGCGCAGCAGATTTATCAAAAATTGGCTCAGTCAGGTGATGACTATCATAATTTGTTGGCGCGGGATCATTTGGGGAAAAAATACAATGATATTCCAGTTTACACCCAAGCGACCAATAATGATTTACAACGATTGAATCAAGATATTCATTTTAGACGTGCTTTTACTTTGCGCAATGTCAACGCGCCTGATAACTATGTTAATCGTGAATGGAACTGGGCAGTACGTCAGGCTTACTTAAAACAAGATGATGGTTTATTGCTGGCTGCTGCGCAACGTGCCAGTGAAATGGGTTGGTATGATCGTGCAATTTATGCGGCAGACCGTACGGTCAATAAACATAATTATGCCTATCGTTATGTGATGCCCCATCAAGTCACGGTGGTGAATCATAGTCAAAATGCAGGAATTGATCCTGCGTGGGCTTATGGTTTAATGCGTCAGGAAAGTCGCTTTGTAACCTCTGCACGTTCGCATGTCGGGGCAGGTGGGCTCATGCAAATTATGCCTGATACAGCAAAACTGATTGCCCGACAAATGGGTGAGACTTACAATCCTGCTGCTTTGACTGACATGAACACCAATGTGCGTTATGGAACATTTTATTTATCCATGATTCAGGGGCAATTAAGTGGTAATCCGGTGCTGGCAACCGCAGGATATAACGCTGGGCCAAATCGTGCCCGTCGCTGGCAGCCTGATTTTCAAGCTTTGTCAGCCGATCAATACACGGAAAGTATTCCATTACTTGAAACACGAGATTATGTAAAGCATGTTATGACCAATGCTGCACATTATGGTGTTCTGTTGGGGCGGGGGCCTCAATCGATAGAACAACGCATGCTTCCCATTCCTGTTCGTAGCACACCTTAAAACAGGATGGGGCTTCTTATGATAACGGTTAAGTTTTTAGTTCGATGAAAAAGAAAAGTTTTACATACCATTGTCTTTCATGGTTGACGGGATGCGTATTATGGGTAAATGTTGTTTTATTTGCTCCGAATTTATATGCCGAATCACCACGCTTACAAGGCTATGTCATGCAAATTCAAATGACACCTGCGGTATGTGCGCTAGATTCTTCGCGGCAAAAACAGCGTAAATGTCTGGAAGGATATTCCCTAACCATTACAGGCTTGCTGCCTGAAACCAGTCATTCGAGTTGTGAAACTACTTCTGCTCCTACATTATCACCATTACAAGCCAAAGTTGTGGCACGTGTCATGCCTGATGAAAATGCTCGCGCACAATTATGGCGTAGTATTGGCGGTTGTATTCCTATGTCCGCCAGTCAGTATTTCCGAATGATTATTAATTATGCAGAGCGTTTGAAAATTCCTGCGGATTTAACCAGTGGAATCAATAAGGAAATTCAGAAAAATAATCTACAACAACAGTTTGTTCGCTTAAATCCTTCTTTACCTGCCAATGGTATTCGATTGAGTTGTGAATCTTCACGTTCAGAACAGATTTTGACAGAAGTTCAGGTCTGTTATCAGGTCAATGGAACCTATAAGCAATGTTCTAGTCATGTGGTGTCCAATTGTCCAAATGAGTTCACAATTAAAGGTAGTTATTAATCACTTGGTCGCAATTGATTTGTATTTTCTATCAGACTTTTGTTGAAATTCATTCTCTTTTAAATGCATCTCTTGTGGGTTTGGAGTACAATCTTTGCCGTTTATGATTATTAGATTAAATAGACTATCTGTTTAATCATCTTAACGATCCTCAATTGGAGATAATTACATGAAGCAACCCGTTCGTGTTGCCGTTACTGGCGCTGCAGGTCAAATTGGTTATAGCTTGTTATTCCGTATCGCAAGCGGTGAAATGTTAGGCAAAGATCAACCAGTGATTTTGCAATTGCTTGAAATTCCAGTTGAGAAAGCTCAACAAGCGCTTAAAGGCGTAATGATGGAACTTGACGACTGTGCTTTCCCATTGTTGGCTGGCATGATCGGTACTGATGATCCTAAAGTTGCGTTTAAAGATGCAGACTACGCATTGTTGGTAGGTTCTCGTCCACGTGGTCCTGGTATGGAGCGTGCTGACTTGTTGAAAGTGAACGGTGAAATCTTCATCGGTCAAGGTCAAGCGCTTAATGAAGTAGCAAGCCGTGACGTGAAAGTATTGGTTGTGGGTAACCCAGCAAACACCAATGCTTACATCGCAATGAAATCTGCTCCAGATCTTCCAGCGAAAAACTTTACTGCAATGCTACGTCTTGATCACAATCGTGCTTTGACTCAAATTGCGCAAAAAGCAGGTGTTGCGGTTGCTGATATCAAAAACCTTACAGTTTGGGGTAACCATTCTCCAACCATGTATGCGGACTACCGTTTTGCAACTGCAAATGGCGTAAACTTAAAAGACAAAATCAATGATGCTGACTGGAATGCGAACGTATTCCTTCCGACTGTTGGTAAACGTGGCGCTGCGATCATCGAAGCGCGTGGTTTGTCTTCTGCTGCTTCTGCTGCAAATGCTGCAATCGACCATATGCGTGATTGGGCTTTGGGTACAAACGGTGAGTGGGTAACGATGGGTATTCCTTCTGACGGTTCTTATGGTATTCCAGAAGGCGTTATTTATGGTGTGCCTGTTACTTGTGAAAATGGCGAATACAAACGTGTTGAAGGTCTTGAAATTGACGCATTCAGCCGTGAACGTATGGACAAAACACTTCAAGAACTTGAAGAAGAACGTGCTGCAATTGCAGACATGTTAAAATAATTAAAAACGATTTCTAATCGTCAAAAAGCATTCCTTAAAGGGGTGCTTTTTTTATGATCTTGTTTTTTGCATAATGATGATTTAAAACAAAAAATAACAAGAAGATTAAACGGATATAGATGACAAAACAGCGTATTGTGGTTAACGTGAAGCTTAACTTAGGTCAGTTGATTCATGGAGAATAACAATGTTCGAACAACAACCCACTTTAGAATTATTATTTGAGCAGCTTGGATTGGATGCCAGTGAAAGTGCGATGGATCAATTCATTAAAGAACATCAACTTTCGGCAGATGTAGAGCTGCATGATGCAGAATTCTGGAGCGAAGGACAGCGTCAGTTTTTACAAAGCCACATTGATAAAGATGATGACTGGGCGATTGTCATTGATGAACTCAATCAACAGTTACATATCGATAGTAATCCTAAAGCCTAAGCTTTAGGATCCATGATTCATTTTAATGTGTTTTTGAACGAATTAGTGTTTTAAACCAATCGTGTTGATGCAATTGAGTAAAAGCTGAATGATGTTGCATTAACTCCAGATCAAACTCAGTGCACTGGCTATATTTTTCTAGCCAATGGCGCGCCAGTGCATACTCGGCTTTAACCGCAGACGCATAAGCCAAAAAGAACAACACATCACCATGTTGTAAATGCGCCAAAGGTTTTAAAATTTGCTGAGTGATGGTGGCAAATTTTGCTTCACGATTCAGCTCATAATACATCATATAGGCTTTGGCCAATTGTAAAGACAAATCTATATAAAGCGACATAGGCATTTCATCAAATTCAACGCGGGATGTCTCTAAAATCGCAATCGCTTCATGTAAAAAGTGCACACGTTCCTGACGGTTGCGACTGATTTCAACCAATTGTAAACGTAAATCCCCACGTTCCAGTGCAAGTTCAGGTGTATTGCCCGCAAGGTAGTGTTGATCAGTTTCTCCGATGCGCTCAACAATCATTTTGCTTGTATCTAGCATGTGGTTCATCCTCTGGGTTTATCGTCATTATATGAGGCTATTCGGCGATTTTAAAAGTGTACAAGGGTGAAACGCAGTGTTGCAGCTTTGATGGCATATTTCCAGATCACTATTTATCCAGATGACTATTTAGAAGACCAAATGGAGTTGCCACTGCGTAGCCATGCTGTAATGGAAAGTCTCTGCCGCTTAGAACTTAATACTTCGTGTAATAAATCGCTTTGAAAAATCACCAGACGATTAGGTTCAGGTTCAATAATATGCCATTGCTCATTTTTATCTTGTAAGCGCAGTTGTCCGCCCCAATCGGGTTGCCATTCTGGATGTAAATAATAAACGGCTGAAATCATTCGATCATTTTTTTGTTGAGGATTATCGCGATGTAAGGCATAAAACTCGCCCGCATTATAACAAGCAAAATGCGCTTCAATAGATTGAATCCCAAGAAAAAAAGCACGATTAAATGCCCGTGAAAAATTTTGGAGCAAGTCGATATGCTGTTGCGCAATCTTTAATTTTTCATCAATCCAGAGAATATGGTCACTACGAATTTTACTGACGATACCATTTTGAATGGCAGCTTCGCGAAACTGATTTAAATTGAATAGACATTCATCTAGCAATTGACTGGTAAATGGCGCTGAATGTGTTTGGTTGACGATAGCAAAGCCATGCTGGTCTAAATCATCCAGAATTTGTTCGATGTCATGCTGAATCGATTCAGAAATTTGCTGCATTTTGCCTCTCAATCATCAAATAAACCCATCAAAGAAAACCTATCCAGCGTGAGCTTTCGCTATTCTAAAACAACTCATGCACACGTAACTGCTTTTTTTCATGTTAAAATACACGTTAATCTGAGGAATTAATGTAAAAAATGAATTACCGTCACCATTTCCATGCGGGCAACTTTGCTGATGTCATGAAGCATGTACTCTTGCTTCAATTGTTAACACGTTTAAACGCGAAAGATAAGCCTTATCGTTATATTGATACGCATGCTGGTGCGGGAAAATATGATTTATCTCTGGCACCTGCACAAAAATCAGGTGAGTTTTTAACGGGTATTCATCGACTGGTTCAACTGGGAGATATGGAAAAACGTCAGGCTCCTGAGGGCGTACAACAATATCTCAAACTGGTTGAAAATATCCGCGCTGAACAAGGTAAGGGAACTTATCCTGGATCGCCGTGGTTTGCCCTGCAAGCGATGCGTGAGATAGATAAAGCCACTGTTTTTGAAATGCAACGCGATGTCTTCCAACAACTTCGTCAAAATATTCGCGATAAACGCATGGGTTTGCATGAGCGTGATGCTTATGAGGGTTTACTTGGTGTGATTCCGCCAAAAGAGAAACGTGGTTTGGTCATGATCGATCCGCCTTATGAGTTGGAGCGTAAGGACTTTCCACAATTGGTTGAGCTTTTGCAAAATGCCTATAAAAAATGGCCAACAGGCGTATTTGCTGTTTGGTATCCGATTAAGGATCGCGCCATGATTGAGCGTTTTGAAAAGAAAATGATGAAAACGGGCATTCGCCGTCAGCTCATTTGTGAGATTTGTGTTTGGCCCGATGATACGCCAGTAGGTTTAAATGGTTGTGGTTTATTGGTGATTAATCCACCTTGGCAATTTTCAGAAGATGCCGATCAGGCCTTACAATGGTTATTTCCACATTTGCGTATGCAGGAAAATGGCGGTCATGCCGCAGTTCGCTGGCTTGTAGGTGAGTAAAACTTATCATTCAAAGCATATTTGAGATCAACAACAATGACAAACATACAAAAGCCTAACCATGAATCAACTCAGAATGACCATCCTTTTGATGGTATTACCTTTGAAGTAGTTGAAGAGGAACAGACTCAGGAAGGCCAAAAAGTTAAACGCCGTGGGATCTATTTATGGCCAAATCTGATCACGACTGCTGCGTTACTTTCAGGTTTTTATTCGATTACTGCGAGTATGAATGGTGAATTTTTGCAAGCCATTTATGCGATTTTTCTTGCAGCCTTACTCGATGGACTTGATGGACGTGTCGCACGAGCAATTGGTGCACAAAGTGCTTTTGGTGAGCAATACGATTCATTGTCCGATTTATTAGCGTTTGGTGTTGCGCCTGCTATTTTAATGTATAGCTGGAGCTTGCATGATCTGGGGCGTATTGGCTTGGCATGTTGCTTTATTTATACCGCTTGCGCTGCGTTTCGTTTGGCGAGATTTAATGTACAAATTGGTGTGGTGGATAAACGCTACTTTATCGGTATCGCCAGTCCATTGGCTGCAATATTGGTGATTACTCTGATTTGGGTCAGTCGAGATTATCCGTTTGTGTTCGATATTCGTGATATTAAAGTACAAATCGCTTATGCAATCTACATGGTCATTGTTGCGATCTTAATGATCTCAAATATTAAATATTATTCTTTTAAACAAATGGATCGTAAACGTGTTCCATTTGTGGTGATGTTGCCCGTTGTGCTGATTTTTGCAGCAATTACTTACAATATTCCAATGGGGATTTTAATCGTATCCATTATTTATGCAATTTCAGGTTTTGTGACCACCTTGTTCGCACGTAAACAAAGTCCTACTATAAAGACATAAGGCTTATGAGTGAGGTTCAGTATGCAAATGTTGATGAGTTCGCTAGAACAGTCTACACGCCTGAACCTCAAACTCAGCCAAACTGCTTTGCTGGCTTATCATCCGCCGAAAGGACACTTTAGACTGGTTTATCATGGGCTGATTTTACCCAATCTACCAGCACCGCTTCACTTTTTTAATTTTATTAATTTGTTGGGTCAACCCAAAATTCCATTGTTTCATAATCCAAGTATTATCAAAGATAAAGCTTCCAATACAGCCAGCGTAATGATGGCAGTGAGTCCACATCAGGTAGGACATTTAAAAAGTTATCGGCTTAACCAGCAGTGTCAAATCCATCCATACCATTACCAATTTGATCAAATTGACCAGTTCAATGGAAATTTTCCACATTTTGAAATTCAACGTCAGGATCGTGAGTTAGAGTTGAATCTCAAAATTCAAACCACGGAAAACATTACTCACTTTGTCCCATTGAAATGGAATTTATTTGAACATTGGTCAATATTGTGTCATTGCGAGGGGCATTTAAAATATCAAAATCAACATTATGAAATTAGTGGTATGGGAAGTTTTGATTATGCCCGTGCTGCAAATATTCCTTATCTTCCATTGGCATTTTATACGCATCAACTGATCAATCTAAATGAAAACACACAAGTGATTTTGAGTCAGGTGCGCAATCAATGGAATCAGATCATTTATTCCAGATTTTATTTGCGTGGCATCAATGGAGAAAACCTCTTTATTGATAAAAAAGTCTACTTTCATGTTCATCGTGTTTACCCAAAGATTACTACGCCAAATCATCGTCAAATGTACCTTCCTCGAGAGTTTTCTTGGTATGTAGAGGAAAATGGACAGCCCATTTTTGAAATCAAAGCACAAAGTCGAGGGGATTATAAATTCGGAGTAGGGGCGGGTTTTGCTGGAAGCTTTCGTTATCATGCGCGTTTATACGATCAGGACTTTGAAGGTGAAAGCGCGTACTGCGAATATATTGATATTCGACCTTTAAATTGGCAAGAAAAAAACCAAACACAAATTCTTGCGGATGAGTTCCTTCAAGCTCAGCCTTGTTTGCTTAAGAAATAATCAAACCCGTCAAATATGATCAAAACATAGACGAAGGAGTGAAATCTTTAAAAAAAGGGGTTGCGTTGGTTGTAGAATGCTGTAGAATGCGCACTCATCGGTGGTGATGCGGATAAAAACTTGTTGAAAAACAGGGTGTTGGTTGGGTCTTGAGGGATTTGATTGATATTTTGGTTGAGTAAAA